>RCUI01000508.1_pt1 | contig 13364 bp, 16 predicted proteins | sample 2166121 | NCBI WGS metagenome assembly RCUI01 (sample SAMN09932700, study PRJNA488358) | compost metagenome | feature: garden; material: soil; isolation source: compost soil in succinic acid-enriched culture | place: Germany: Experimental Botanical Garden Goettingen | collected 2016-01-27
ACTGCATGGCCTTCGCAGCCCGCTTGGGCGTGTCGAGCAGGCCCTCGCGGGAGACATCCTCGCCAAGCTGGCCAAGGATCGCGGTGTAGTTCTGTTCCAGTGTCACAGGGGCTGATTCCATAAGGGTTTCAGAGGGGTACTGTTTCAGACTGTACCGATTTTGTACCAATCAGTTTGCTAGCTTCCCGAACGCGCTCCAATCCGCGCTGGAGTGATCCATGGAGCGTAGATCGACAAAAGCATCTGCACGCGATGACCCAACTGACTGGCTATAAATGCAGGGCTCATACTCGCCATGAGGCACATAGTAGCGTATGTGAGCGTGCACTTGCATTGCTCTCGGAGGCGAATGTTCTGTTGCCAGGCACCGTTGTGAGTTTGATGGCATCTCGCCCAGGCTTTGAGTGGACACCTGAACGCTGAGTGAGGTGTATATGACCTAGCTGAAGCGCACCCTGAATTTGGCGAGCGGCAACAGGCTTTGGCAATCGGCATCATTGATGCACGAAGTGATTTTCAATAGCCCACTTGCGCAGACAACTACAGGTAGGCCGTCATCCACGAAAATCACTTTACCAGGCGTTCTGTTCTCGATCCGAACGTCCTCAACTTCCGTGGCCTGCAGAATTCTGGCTGCTACACCGTCGACCCGGCAGAAGGCGCCTTTGTAAGGGTGCCCCAGCGCATCGATTGTGCGCCGGATAGTCTCTGCAGACTGATTCCAGTCGATATGATAATCCGCATCGTCCCGCCATAAACTATAAGACGCCAACGCTTCGTCTTGAGCCGTGGCATTCAAGGGTGCGCCGCTTGCCAGCTGGGTCAATACTGCAGTGCCTGTATTCAGATAGCACGTGTTCACCAGGGTAATAGCCTGGCTAATGGTGATGGGATAATCGATTTCAACAGCTGATTGATGAATGATGTCCCCCCGATCATATTCACTGGCACCGAACAGGGCGGAGACACCGACGGATTTCTCGCCATTGATCAAGGCATTCACAAGTGGGGCGAAACCGCGGTAACGCGGCAAAAGCGAGTCGTGAAAAACGATGAGTTTTTCGGCTGGATGATGAATCAGCCACCGCCATGAAATGGTCATGGCATATTCAGACGTGATCTTTTCGAAGTCTTTCCTGAAGCTGTGCTTAACCCCTGCCGTGGCGCAGATTCTTGCAATGTTCGCAGAGAAATCATCGATAACGGAGGGATCCTGACCGATTACGACTTCTGCAATAATGTCCTTGAAGCGCATCACGGCGAGTTCGGTAAAGGCCAAGCCTTTTTCGGTCATGACAAAAAGCGTTAACAATTTAAATTTGCTCTTGTTGGCGTTCATGGGGAGGACAAAAAATCAGGCGGCGTTACTCGTCACGGCCTTCGAGCATGGTTCGCTTGAGCATGACATACACCGCGCCCGTACCGCCATGGCGGGCCTGGCACGAAGTAAAGCCGAGTACTTGCGGGTGCTGGCGCAGCCAGGTGTTGACGTGGCTCTTGATCATCGGCCGCTTGCCATCCAGGCGTACCGCCTTGCCGTGGGTGACGCGCACGCAGCGCACTTCGAAGCGGGTGGCCTCGGCGAGGAAGGCCCAGAGGGTTTCCCGGGCTTTTTCGACGGTCATGCCATGCAGGTCGAGGCTGCCTTCAAAGCCGATCTGGCCGAGCTTGAGCTTGCGCATCTGGCTTTCCTGGACGCCGTCACGGCTCCAGTGCAGGTCGTCTTCGGGGCCGACATCAATGACAAACTGGTCCGACAGGCCGTCGACCACGGTCTGGTCGCTGCGCACTGTCGCGGCCTGGCGCAGGCTCGCCAGCTTTTTGCGGTCGGCCTTGGGTTTGCCGACCTCGGCGCGATCATGCGTGATCGGCTTGACGCCGCGCATCTCGCTTTTGAACAGGGAAAATTCGTCGTCTTGCATGTAAGCCTCCGCCTGGGCGGCGTAGTTTACGCGACTCCCCTAAGGCGTGCAGTCAATCGTGTTTTTTCATCAGGTGCGGTGACAGGTTGAGCTCGCGGCTGCGGCGCAGACGCAAGCGGCTGCGGCGCCAGAACCAGATGCCCAGGTACAGCAGTAACAGGCCAAGGCCGAGCAAGATGCTGGCGCCAGCCGGGTTGGCATTGAGCTCGCCCAGGGCCGCGGGGCGGCCCAGCAGGCTGGCGGCGCCGGCCATGGCCAGCAGCACGCCGGCAGTTGCCAGTAACGCCGAAAACGCCGCAGCCAGGCGCATGCCCCAGTTACGGGGCGTGCGGGGGCGCAAGCGCTTGGCATCAAAACCATCGGATATTTTCATTCCGATTTCCTCTATGGATATCCGGCGTTGGACCGAAAAGCCGTGAGGTGGTTCCGCCCGGCTGCCGGGCGGTCGCTCAGATCAGGCTGGTAGTCGGCGCCACACAGGCAAAGTTGTCGGCCATGATCGCCATTTCGCTCTGCTGGATCTGCGCCGCAGGGATGACGCCATCCTTGAACGGAAGGTCGCGGGTGGCGCAGGCATCTTCGATCAGGGTGCAACGGTAGCCGTAATCCTTGGCCCGGCGCACGGTGGTGCTGACGCTGGAGTGACTCATGAAGCCGCAGACGATCAGGTCCAGGTGGCCGTATTTCTGCAGGGTCTCATGCAGGGTGGTGTTCTTGAAGGCGTTGGGCATGCGCTTTTCGATGATCACTTCGTCACCCTGTGGCTCCAGGCCCGGGATGAATTCACCGCGTGGGCCCTGCGGGTCGAACATGCCGCCGACGGTACCCAGGTGACGCACGTGGATGATCGGGCGCCCGGCCTTGCGGGCCGCCTCGAGCATTTTAGCGATGTTGGCCACGGCCGCGTCCATGCCCGAGAGCGCCAGAGGACCGCTGAGGTACTCCTTTTGCGCATCGATAATCACCAGGCTGGCGTTGTTCAGCTTGGCCGGCGGATAACCGCGACCGCTGAGGTGGAACATCGTCGTTGGAACAGACATCAAGGGCTCCTTTGGATAGGGCTTTTCACCTATTGTCCCCTGCCTGAGCACTTATGTGAATCGCTTCGCGTACAAGCAGCGTCGTTAGTGGCCTGCAGCCATGTCGGTGAAATGCTTACAGGCCATTTCCACCGACCTTTTCTGTGGTTGGGCTGTTAGAATTGCAGGTCGTCTTTCAAGGAGTCTGTTGTGATCACTTCTCGCTTGCGCACCCTGCGCGATCATATCCGTTGGGCCGTCAGCCGTTTCCACGAGCATGGCCTGTTTTTCGGTCATGGCGCCGACAACGCCTGGGATGAAGCGCGGCTGCTGGTGCTGGGCTCGGTGCACCTGCCCTGGGAAGTCGCCGACGCCTACCTCGACTGCCAGCTGGAAGACGATGAGCTGGTCAACCTGCAGCGTATGCTCAAGCGCCGTATCGAAGACCGCGTGCCCACGGCTTACTTGCTGGGTGAAGCCTGGTTCTGCGGCTTGTCGTTCATTGTCGATGAGCGCGTGCTGATCCCGCGCTCGCCGATTGGCGAGCTGATCGAAAAGCGCTTCGAGCCATGGCTGGCCGGTGAGCCGGCACGCATCCTCGACCTGTGCACCGGCTCCGGTTGCATCGGTATCGTCAGTGCCGAAGTATTCCCCGAGGCTGAGGTGGTGCTCGCCGACCTGTCCTTCGAGGCGCTGGAAGTCGCCAACCAGAACATCGAACGTCACGGCCTGGAGGAACGCGTCTATACCGTGCAGGGCGATGGTTTCGCCGGTCTGCCGGGTCAGCGTTTCGACCTGATCCTGTCCAACCCGCCGTATGTCGATGCCGAAGACTTTGCCGACATGCCCGAGGAATACCACCACGAGCCGGAGCTGGGCCTGGCGTGCGGCAATGACGGCCTGGACCTGGTGCGGCGGATGCTGGCCGAAGCAGCGGATCACCTGACCGAGAAGGGCTTGCTGATTGTCGAGGTGGGCAACAGCCAGGTGCATGTCGAGGCGCTTTATCCGCAAGTGGATTTCGCCTGGCTGGAGTTCGAGCGCGGCGGGCACGGGGTGTTCATGCTCACGGCTGAGCAGTGCCGTCAGCACCAGGGGTTGTTTGCCTCGAAGGTGTAAGGCTTCAGGTTTGCAGTGAATCTATCGCTGGCAAGCCAGCTCCCACAATTGCCCTTGTGGGAGCTGGCTTGCCAGCGATGCTTTTTAGCGGTGAGTCGCAATCCAGATCAACAACCCCGCCTGAAACACCGCAAAGGCCACCAGGCAGGTGATGGTAAAACGCAGCCCACTGTCTTCACGGCGGTACTTGCTGACCCGCTCATCACGCTCGCGCAGTTGCGCCTCTTTTTCCTGCAAGCTCTGCTCGGCCTGTTGCAGCATCTGCGCGGCATCGAGAATCTCGACCCGCTGCAGCTTGTCACTGTTCCAGCCGCCCTTGAGTTCACCGACCTGCACATCGACAAAGCGCCCCTTCAGGTGCTGGGCATCGGCGTACTCGACCTCCAGGCCATGGCTGCGCAGCACATGGTCACGGCGCAGGCGGGTGTCTTCGTTGAGGGCGTCCTTGCTTGGCAGGGCAGCACCTTCGACTCGGTAATGCGGCCACTTGCGCTGCGCCCATTGCACTGCCTGGTTCAGCAGGAAGCGCCCCAGGCCACGGTTCAGCGGCTCGATCTGCAGGCCTGAATCGGGGGTGAAAGTTACGCGTTTTTCTTCATGGTCGACCCACACATCCAGGTGGTTCTGTTCCTTGCGCACCTTTTGCGCCGGCAGCTGGATAGCCATGCGCAGCAGGCTGGTCTGCTTGTTGTGGCGTTCGGCATAGCCGTACTGGACAAAGCGCAGCGGCCGCGCACCGCTGTTGCGGTCGGTCGGCAACGGCGCCAGGCGCAGCATCTGGAAATGTTCGGGGGCAACATCGGCCCAGGGCAGTGGGGCGGCCTCCGGTGCTGCCTGCTCGGCAGTCGTCTCGGCGGTGTCCTGGGGGGCGGCTTCGGTCATCACGGCAATCCTCATGTGCGCAGCGGGCTGGTCGCATTGACGATGCCAGCACCGCTATATCGGCAGGATTGTCCTGGGCTGGAGGCGTAATTTCTGCGATTTGGCCTCAGCTGGCAGGCAACCGCTGAATGAAGTCGATAACGCGCTGGCCCAGTTCGGCCGCTTGCGGCAGTTGCGGATCAAGATAGCTGTCACGTTGCTGGCTGATTTCCTCGGGGGCAATGCGCAGCATGTGGTTCATGCCCTTGATCACTGCAAGCTCGGCATCCGGCTTGGCGGCCTTGAGGATTTCGGCGTTGTCGACATTGACCTGGAAGTCATGGGTGCCCTGGATGATCAGTGCCGGTACCTTGACCTTGGCAAAGGCATCCGCCGGGTCCTGGCGGAACAGCGAAATCAGGTAGGGCTGCACGCTCGGGCGCAGTACGTCCTGCAGGGGCAGGGGCACCCGGGAGGAGGTCTTGCCGTTTTTAAGGCGATCGAGGATGTCCCCGGCACTGGCCATGTAGCGCCCGGGTACCCGCTCAAAGATCTGTGCACGCAACGCCTTGTCGATCGGCCAGCCGCTGCCGGCGATGCTGATTACGGCACTGGCGCCGCTTTGCTCGGCGGCCAGGCTGGCGATCAGCGCACCTTCGCTGTGGCCAAGCAGGATCAGGCGGCCGAAGCGCGGGTCGGCCTTGATCTTCTGGCTCCAGGCCACCGCGTCGGCGACGTAGCGCTCCACCGTCAGGTCGCGTTCATCCGGGGTGGCCGCCAGGCTCGCAGCGACGCCGCGCTTGTCGTAGCGCACGCTGGCGATATTGTTTTTCGCCAGGGTCAGGGCCAGTTGCTTGAGGTTGTCGGTGTTGCCGCCGTAAGGATTGTTGCCGTCGCGGTCGGTGGGCCCCGAGCCGGCAATGATCAGCACCACCGGTGGCGGCTGCTCGGTGCGCGGCAACAGCAGGCTGCCATGTAACACGCCGCTGCCGGTGTCGAGGCTGACCGGGCGCTGGAATACGGTGGGGGCAGCAGCCTGGACCAGGCCGCTGAACAGCAGGGCGATTACTGCAACAATACGCAACATCATCAGGCCACTATCGAGAGAGTGCGGTTTGGACCGGGCCGGGCGCAGAAGGTTCGCCGTCAGGGATGAACTGAATGGTTAGCCTGCGTATACTGGCGGCCTTGTTCAAATCAGGCTGATTCGCGGAGCGTCCTGCATGTCCGGCAATACCTACGGCAAGCTGTTCACTGTCACCACCGCTGGCGAAAGCCATGGTCCGGCGTTGGTCGCCATTGTCGACGGCTGTCCGCCGGGCCTGGAAATTTCCCTGGCCGACCTGCAGCACGACCTCGACCGGCGCAAGCCCGGCACCAGCCGGCACACCACCCAGCGTCAGGAAGCCGATGAAGTCGAAATCCTTTCCGGGGTTTTCGAGGGCCGTACCACCGGTTGCGCCATCGGCCTGCTGATTCGCAACACCGACCAGAAGTCCAAGGACTACTCGGCGATCAAAGACCTGTTCCGCCCGGCCCATGCCGACTACACCTACCACCACAAGTACGGTGAGCGTGACTACCGCGGCGGTGGCCGCAGCTCGGCGCGGGAAACCGCCATGCGCGTGGCCGCCGGCGCCATCGCCAAGAAGTACCTGGCCAGCCAGGGCATCCGCATCCGTGGCTACATGAGCCAGCTCGGCCCGATCGAAATCCCTTTCAAGACCTGGGACTCGGTGGAGCAGAACGCCTTCTTCAGCCCTGACCCGGACAAGGTCCCGGAGCTTGAGGCGTACATGGACCAGCTGCGCCGCGACCAGGATTCGGTCGGGGCGAAGATCACCGTGGTGGCCGAAGGCGTCATGCCTGGCCTGGGCGAGCCGATCTTTGATCGCCTGGATGCCGAGCTGGCCCACGCGCTGATGAGCATCAACGCGGTCAAGGGCGTGGAAATCGGTGCAGGCTTTGCCAGCGTCGCCCAGCGCGGTACCGAGCACCGTGACGAGCTGACCCCGGAAGGTTTCCTCAGCAACAACGCCGGCGGCATTCTCGGCGGTATTTCCTCCGGTCAGCCAATCGTTGCCCACCTGGCCCTCAAGCCGACCTCTAGCATCACCACCCCGGGCCGTTCCATCGACGTCGATGGCAACCCGGTTGAAGTGATCACCAAAGGCCGTCACGACCCGTGCGTGGGTATCCGTGCCACGCCAATCGCCGAAGCAATGATGGCTATCGTGCTGATGGATCACCTGCTGCGTCACCGCGGGCAGAACGCCGACGTGCGAGTGAAGACGCCGGTGCTGGGCCAGCTGTAATGCTGGCACCTGCCATTCGCGCTGCGGCTCGCTGAGCCGTGGCGCCGATTCCCTACTGGCGGCTGTCCAGTTTCTACCTCTTTTACTTCGCCTTGCTCGGCTCGACAGCGCCGTTTCTGGCGTTGTATTTCGATCACCTGGGTTTTTCCAGTGCGCGCATCGGCGAGCTGGTCGCCATTCCCATGCTGATGCGTTGCGTGGCCCCCAACCTGTGGGGCTGGCTGGGTGACCGCAGTGGCCAGCGCTTGCTGATCGTGCGCGTGGGCGCCGTGTCGACCCTGGCGACCTTTTCGTTGATCTTTTTCGGCAAAAGCTATGCCTGGCTGGCGCTGGTGATGGCCCTGCATGCGTTCTTCTGGCATGCGGTATTACCGCAGTTCGAGGTCATCACCCTGGCCCACCTGCAAGGGCAGACCGCACGCTACAGCCAGATCCGTCTGTGGGGCTCGATCGGCTTCATCCTCACCGTGGTCGGCCTTGGCCGGCTGTTCGACGGCTTGAGCCTGGATATCTACCCGGTCACGCTGGTGATCATCATGGCCGGTATCGTCCTGGCCAGCGTCTGGGTGCCCAATGCCCAGCCACCGGGGCAGAATGATCGTACCGCCAGCGGCGGTTTTCTCAAGCAACTGGCCAGCCCCGGTGTTGCCGCGTTTTACCTGTGCGTGGCATTGATGCAACTGAGCCACGGCCCGTACTACACCTTTCTGACTCTGCACCTTGAGCACCTGGGTTACAGCCGCGGCACCATCGGCATGCTCTGGGCGCTGGGGGTGGTGGCCGAGGTGCTGATGTTCCTGGCCATGAGCTGGATCCTGGCGCGGGTGTCGCTGCGCCGGGTGCTGCTCGCCAGTTTTGCCCTGGCGGCAGTGCGCTGGGCGTTGCTGGGCAACTTTGCCGAGCACCTGGGCGTGCTGTTGCTCGCCCAGGTCTTGCATGCGGCCACCTTCGGCAGCTTTCACGCTGCCGCCATCGCCTTCGTGCAACGCAGCTTCGGCGCCCGCCAGCAAGGCCAGGGGCAAGCGCTGTATGCAGCGCTCGCCGGCACCGGCGGCGCCTTGGGCGCCTTGTACTCGGGGTACAGCTGGAACCTGCTGGGGCCGGCTACCACCTTTAGTATTGCCAGCGTCGCAGCCCTGGCTGCAGCCGTTATCATTGCACTTCGAATGAAAGAGGACAGGGCATGAGCCTTGGCCGTAAACCGGTAGTAAGGAGTTGCCCCGATGAGCAGCCTTAGCGTGTATCACCAGTCCACCCCGGACATTCCCAACAAGGTACTGACTCACCTGGAGGATATCGCCGCGACCCTGGCCGAGCAGGGCGTGCGTTTCGAGCGTTGGCAGGCAGCCGCGCCCATCCAGGCGGGCGCCAGCGATCAGCAACTGATCGGCGCTTATCAGCCTGGTATCGATGCGCTGAAGGCCGAGACCGGTTACGCCAGTGTCGAGGTGACCCGCGAAGCGGACGCCAGCTTGCTCGCCGAACATACCTGTGACGAAGATCGACTGCACTTTTTCGCCGCCGGGCGCGGGCTGGTCAGCCTGCGGATCGAGGACTACATCTATGCGGTGTTGTGCGAGAAGGGCGATTTGATCGGCGTGCCGGCAGGGGTTCGGCACTGGCTCGACATGGGCGAGGAGCCGCGGTTCGTGGCGATCCGGGTGTTCAACCGGCCGGAAGGTGGGCTTGCACAGTTTACTGGCGATTCGATTGCCAAGAATTTCCCGCGGCTTGACGACTGACAAACGCCATCGCGGGGCAAGCCCGCTCCTACAGGTAGGAGCGGGCTTGCCCCGCGAAGTTACCGATAAGTCGGCAAGGCAAACCGCTGCTGGCTCTGCAACAGCGAAATCACCGGCAACTCGCTGGCCTGTTCAGCCAGGTCGCGGCGAATCGCACTGATCGCCCACGACAGCTGTTCGGCACTGTGCAGTTGTGCATAAGAAATCGAGCGCTTGGTCTGGGTACCGTCCGTTGCCCGCAGGGTCAGCAGAATTCCACCGTCGGGGCGCGCCTGGGTGGTGACGTCGTAGGCGGAGAATACCGAGGCGAATTTTTCCTGGATAAGGTCCATATCAGCTCCTGACTGTTAGTGGCAGACATGGAGTGACAGGTGCAGCGACTGTGCCAGCTTTTGTTTTAAATAAAACTATTATTAATCAATGGTTTATAAATTTCATTGAAGCGCTCCGCCGTGCATTCTGCATGGTCGTGCATTTTGCACAGTGCATTTTGCAGTGCTGCCTCGGCCAATAGATTTCTTCTGTCATGGCCATGACTTATCCCCAGTTGACCCCGCGCGCTCCCTGACAAAGACTTGGGCCTTTCCGATAGCCAGGAGGTTCCCCATGTCTGACCAACGTAGCCCCACGCCCATGAACGACGACGAGGCTGCGGCGTTCGCCGAAGAGGTGTTCGACCGGGCGCGCAAGGGCGACGCGGTAATGCTCGGGCGCTTGCTGGAAAACGGCCTGCCGGTGAACCTGCGCAATGGCAATGGCGACACCTTGCTGATGCTTGCCAGTTACCACGGGCATCTGGATGCCGTCGCGGTGTTGCTCGAGTACGGTGCCGATCCGCAGATTGCCAATGACAAGGGACAGCTGCCCATTGCCGGCGCCGCGTTCAAGGGCAACCTGGAGATGGTCCAGCTGCTGGTGGATAAAGGCGCCGAGGTCGATGGCACTTCCGCTGATGGGCGCACCGCGCTGATGATGGCGGCGATGTTCAACCGCACCGTGATCGTCGATTACCTGCTGGCCAAGGGCGCCAACCCACGCCATCGTGACGCCCGTGGCGCCGATGCCCTGGGCGCTGCGCAAACCATGGGGGCTCCCGAGACTACCGAGCAGTTGCTCAAGCTGCTCGGCTAACCCTCCGGGGCCTTTTACGGCTATCCTTGGCGACTTTTTTCACCGTCGCAGGGCCCCTTCATGAAATCCCAACTGGTCGAACTCATCGGCAAAATCAGCGCTGGCTGCATGCGCGAAGAAGACATTGCGCGCATCGCCGACGAAGCCGCCCAGGCCTATGCCGACCCGCAGGCGTTCCTCGCCGCCAACCCGGACATCAACTACGACGACAGCTTCCCGATCCCGCTGGGTGAATGGATTGTCGTCGGCAGCCTGCCCGATACCGTGTTGTTCCAGGCCGATACCTACCAGGACCTGTTCGCCCAGATCGTCGACTCCTTTGACAAGACCGTGCCGTTCAACCTCAAGCCCAAGCAGTTGGCCAAGGTCGAGCCGCTGACCGCACTCAACCGCATCCAGGTGCAGATGGGGGCGATGAACAAGGAAGCCGGCGGCTATGTGCTGATGAACTTCAGCCAGTTGCTCGACGATGAGCTGCAGATGGTACTGGTTGGCAACGACGACCTGCCGCGAGTGCTGGAGCTGTGCGCTGAAGTCGGCATCGCCGCAGCGCCGGCCCTGGAAGCGCTGCGGGTTGCCGTGCACGTTTAACCGAGAGCGGTATCGAGGAACATCATCACTGCAAAGCCGCCCATCAGGCCCAGGGTTGCCGAAGTCTGGTGGCCATTGCGGTGGGTTTCCGGGATCACTTCGTGGGATACCACGAAGATCATCGCCCCGGCAGCCAGGCCCATGCTCACCGGGTAGGCAATGGCAAAGCCGGTGGAAATGCCCAGGCCGATCACGGCGCCAATGGGCTCCATCAGGCCCGAGCCGATCGCCACCAGCGCCGCCTTGAAGGTCGAAAGACCGGTTGCGCGCAGCGCCAGAGCCACAGCGAGGCCTTCGGGAATATCCTGGATAGCGATGGCGCTGGTCAGCGGCAGGCCGACATTGAGGTCGCCGCTGGCAAAGCTGACGCCAATGGCCATGCCCTCGGGCAGGTTGTGCAGGGTGATCGCCAGCACGAACAGCCACACCCGGTTGATCCGGTCCGCCTGCGGGCCGCACGGGCCGGTGCTTTCGTGTTCGTGCGGGGTGAAGCGGTCGAGGCCGAGCATCAGCAGCACGCCCAGGCCCATGCCGATCACCACCGTCAGTGCCGCGTAAGGGCCGTTGCCGGTGATCTCCCGGGCTGCGTCGAGGCCCGGCAGGATCAGCGAGAACGAACTGGCGGCGAGCATCATGCCTGCGGCAAACCCGAGCATCACATCCTGGGTGCGCGCGCTGATTTCACGCAGCACCACGGCCATGACCGCGCCCAGTGCGGTGGCGGCAAACCCGGCGAGGCCGCCGAGCATGGCCATGTGCAGGTTTTGCTGGTGGTCGCCATGCACGGCATTCCAGGCACTGGCGATCAGCAGACCGAGCACCACCAGCAAACTCAGGCCCAGGCCTGCGCTAAGCCACGGGGTACTTTGTGCCTGTTGCAGCCAGGCGTTCCACAGTGGGACGGGGGCGGGGCTGCTGTGGCTGTGGGCGGGTGGCATAGGGACCTCTCTGGCGCAATTCGATGAAACGAGTGTAACCAGCGCTACAGGGCCGCGGCGAACGATTCGCCTCTATGGGGCTGATAGCCAGCTATCCTGAGGGGCAGGCTCGATCAAGGGAGCAACACCATGGGTTCTACTTTCAATAGCCTGGTTGGGCTGATCATCCTCGCCCTGGACATCTGGGCGATCATCAATGTGATCAAGAGCGGTGCCAGTGGTGGCGCCAAGATTCTCTGGATCCTGCTGATTCTGCTGCTGCCGGTACTGGGCCTGATCATCTGGGCGATCGCCGGGCCGCGGGGCAATGTGCGGCTGTAGCTCTGTGGGAGCGGGCTTGCCCCGCGATAATCTTCAGATCAACCAGGTCCCCTCCAGTTCCAACAGGATCTGCTTGCGCTCGATGCCCCCGGCAAACCCGGTGAGGGTGCCATTGCTGCCAATCACTCGATGGCAGGGGATGATGATTGCAATCGGGTTGGCACCATTGGCAGTGCCCACTGCCCGCACCGATCTGGGGTTGCCAATAGCCTGGGCAAGCTCGCCGTAGCTGCAGGTGGTGCCATAGGGAATGCGCTGCAGGGCCTGCCACACCTCGCGCTGGAACGGCGTACCCTGGGGGGCCAGGCGCACTTCGAATTGTTCGCGCTGACGGGCAAAGTACTGGTCCAGCTGGCGCGCCACATCGTCCAGCTGGTTGCTGGCCGGCTGCCAGTCCTCGGCCAGTTCCCAGGGTTGGGCGGCGTCCATGTGCAGCATGCGCAGGCCCTGATCGTCACCTGCCAATAGCAGCGGGCCAAGCGGGCTTGGGAGGTAGCGATAAAACATGGCGTAATGATCTCTTTGCGGATAACCCTGATTCTATTACGAAATTTTCACAATCGATTGCCGACAATTTGCGCGCGCAATTATCCGTTCGCCGAATGGCCGTGCAACGCGCTCGCGTTTAGGGCACATTTGCCGATTCGTTTTACCGCCTTCCTCGAACCTGAACCCTAGGGATCTTCCAATTCATGGCTACCACGGACGCCTTGAGTCAACAGCGGGCTGCATCGCGCCCGTTGCAAACGACGCTGAAATCGCATCTGGCCTACACCCTGCTGTGCGGTCTGGTGATCATGCTGATGCTCAGCCTGGTTCGCCTGGCCCTGCTGGTCTACAACAACGACATGATCGGCGACACGCCGATGTCGACCGTGGCCGAGGGTTTCCTCAATGGCCTGCGCTTCGACCTGCGGGTTGTGGTGTACCTTAGCATTCCGCTGCTGCTGGCAATCCTCAGCACCCGGGCGATGGCCGCGCGCGGCTTGTTCCGGGCCTGGCTGACCATCGCCTCGAGCATCGTCATGTTCCTCGGCCTGATGGAGATGGACTTCTATCGCGAGTTCCACCAGCGCCTCAACGGCCTGGTGTTCCAGTACGTCAAGGAAGACCCGAAAACCGTCCTGAGCATGCTCTGGTACGGCTTCCCGGTGGTGCGCTACCTGCTGGCCTGGGCCTTTGGCACCTGGCTGCTGAGCCTGCTGTTCAAGGGCATCGACCGCCTGACCCGGCCTAATGACGTGTATGAAAGCCAGATGGCCAGCGCAGCGCCCTGGTATGTGCGTGGCGTGGTGTTCTTCATGATCCTGCTGGTGGCGGTCATCGCTGCCCGCGGCACCCTGCGCCAGGGCCCGCCCATGCGTTGGGGCGATGCCTTCACCACCGACTCGAACTTCGTCAACCA
>RCUI01000509.1_pt1 | contig 13337 bp, 12 predicted proteins | sample 2166121 | NCBI WGS metagenome assembly RCUI01 (sample SAMN09932700, study PRJNA488358) | compost metagenome | feature: garden; material: soil; isolation source: compost soil in succinic acid-enriched culture | place: Germany: Experimental Botanical Garden Goettingen | collected 2016-01-27
CGCGACTGGCGCGCCTGGCTGGCGCGCATGGGGCTGACCGACAAGGTCTCGCTCAAGGGCGGGCAGGTATTCGATACGTTGGAGCTGGGGATGATTGCTGCAGCACGGGGCTATGGGGTGTCGATGGGTGATCTGCTGATGGTGGCCGAGGACGTGGCCCAGGGCCGCTTGAGCCTGCCCTGGCCGACAGCGGTGGCCAGCGGCCTGGACTATTACCTGGTGTGGCCGAAAACTCGGCCGGGTGGGGAGCGTTTGCGGCGGTTGAGCGATTTCTTGCAGGGGGAGGCCGATGCCATGGACCTGCCGAAGGTGGAAATTCTCTGACGGTGGGGCGACTGACTGTGGAGCCGGTGCGTTGTGGATTGTTCAAAAACCAGCCAGCTCCAGAGCCTGGGCACACGCCTGCAATGATCGCTGCTCGCTCTGTGCATACAACGCCAGCTCATCCTGTACGGTCTTGCCCAGCGCCTGCTCAAAGGCATCTCGATTGGCATTGCTGCCGTATTCGCTCTGGGCATCGTCACCCAGGTTGGACTGGAAGATCCCCGCAGCGCTGACCGGCAAAAAGTCTTCATACACCAGCGCTTCGAAATGCACGTGCCCGGCGTCGATCAGGTCATCCAGCGAGGTGGGGCGTCCAGCATCGCCGCGCGCCGCCATGCCGCCCTCGGTCGCAAAGTAGCGGAAATACGCCAACCCTTGCTCACGCATCTGCGCCAGGTCGTCCGGGAAGGCCTGAAAGCTGTCCTTGAGCAGGCTCATGTAGCGTTCGGCATTGGTCTCGGCGGGTACGCCACCCAGTGCCTCGCGGGCGGCATCGAGCAGTTGGTCGTACAACTGGCGGCCTTTAGGGGTTAGCGCTGCACCGCGTTGTTCGATTTCGCCGAAACGCGCGGTATGGCTGCCGCCGGCGTCCCCTAGCTGGTCACTGAACGCAACGTGTTCCTGCAGGGCCTTGAAGCTGGTCTGGCGTAGCAGGATCGGGCAGCGACGTGGCGGCGGGCCTTCGATCACGGCCTTGGGTGGAATGCCCTTGGCCGGCATGCCCAGCTGGATGGCGTCGATGTCCAGGGTGCGCGGTGTCAGGTGGTTGATATGCGGGCCCTTGAAGGCCACGACGTCGGCAATCAGGCGGTGCTGGTCGTGCAGTTGCTGGTACTGCTCGGCTGTCACGGTGGCGTCGTGGTGCCAGCGGAAGGTGTGCAGTGCCTCATCGACAAACGTGCGGGCGTCATCGGCGTTCAGGCCGCCTTCATGCTCGAACTGCTGGATCAGCTCCAGCGCTCGCGGGGTGAAGATCTGCCGCTTGGCGAGGATCACGCGGGACAGTTCGCGCAAGGCCGGGTTGTCGATCAGTTCCAGGCGCAGCAGCGAGGTGAACACCCGGAACGGGCTGATGTGCAGCGACTGTTCGTGTATCGCGCGAAACGCCGTGGAATGCACGGGTACGCCGGCCGAGCTCAGGTCGTAGTAACCCACCGGCTGCATACCCATGACCGCGAACAGGCGGGCGATGGTGGCCAGCTCTTCGGCAGTGCCGACACGGATGGCGCCGTGGCGTTCCTGGTCCAGGCGCTCGATCTCGCCGGTCCAGCGCAAGGCCTGGGCAACCGCCGGTTGCTGGGTCATCACCTGTTGGTTGATCTCGCTCACCAGCTCCAGCAGCGCGCCGTAGAGCGGCACCTCTTGCTTGTACATGAGCGACATGGCGGCGGAGAACTGCGCGCGAATGCTGTCCGGGCTGACGAAATCTTGAGCGGGCATCGAAAGCTTCCTGGTGAGTGGGCACCCCTACATGAAAGCGAGGAATGCACTGCTCCCGCAAGCGAAAAAAAGTCGATCAGTCATTCCGTTATTTCGTGATCTTGGGGCGCGAGTTCAGCGCCGACCCAGTCGACCAGTGCGCGTACCTTGGGCACTTCGGCGGCATGCTCGGCAAAGGCCAGGAAATGCGCGCCGCTGCTGCGCATGCTGTGTTGCCAAGGCACCACCAGCTTGCCTTCGGCCAGTTCCTGGGCCACCAGGTAGCGCGGCACCAGCGCCACGCCGCAGCCAGCCTGGGCAGCGCTCAGGCTCATATAGAAGGTATCGAAGCGCGGGCCGTGATAGCTGTGGGCCGAATGCAGCCCCTGCTCGAGGAACCATTCATGCCAGGCTTCGGGACGCGAGGTGCTTTGCAGCAGCACAAGCTCGGACAGCTCGTTGGCGTCCTTCAAGGCACGGCCCTGCAACAGCTCCGGCGCGCACACCGGCAGCACGTCCTCGCCGAACAGCTCGACACAGGTCGCCCCTGGCCAGGTGCCCTGGCCGTAGAAGAACACCACGTCGGCCTTACCCTGGAGCAGGGCGAAGGGTTCCATCTCGTTGCGGATATCCAGGTGGATGTTCGGGTGGCGTTTACCAAACCCCTTGAGGTGCGGAATCAACCAGCGCACGCCAAAGCTCGGCTGGGTGGCCACCTTGAGCACTTCGGTCTGCTGGCCGTAGGAGAGGATGTAGCGGCTGGACATGTCGACCTGGGTGAGAATCTTGTTGACCTCGGCCAGGTACAGCGCGCCTGCTGGTGTGAGTTGCAGCCGACGGCGAATCCGCAGGAACAGGTGATGGCGCAGCATTTCTTCAAGTTGCGCCACCTGTTTGCTGACCGCGCTCTGGGTCAGGTGCAGTTCTTCGGCGGCGCGGGTGAAGCTCAGGTGCCGGGCAGCAGCCTCGAAACACTGCAGGGCGGCCATCGATGGCACCAGACGTTTGGACATAGCGGTCTCTAAGCGGGTAGATCATTACCTGGCGGAATGATATGCAGAATAAAGGTCGTTTGTTGCGCCAGAGTGATCGGATTAATACTGATCCGGATCACTAATTCAACCACTCATCGCATGCAGGAGAAGAAAATGGTTGATGGACTGCTTGACCGCCTCGGTGTCCCGGCCAGTGCCTACACCCACGGCAACCATCCCGTTCACACCCCTATCGATGGCAGCGCGATTGCCTCGGTGCACCTGGAAAGCAAAGCCCAGGTCGTGGCCAAGATCGACAAGGCCGAACAGGCATTCCAGGCCTGGCGCAATGTGCCGGCACCGCGTCGCGGTGAGTTGATCCGCCTGTTCGGCGAAGTGCTGCGCCAGTACAAGGCAGATCTCGGCGAGCTGGTGTCCATCGAAGCCGGCAAGATCACCCAGGAAGGCCTGGGTGAAGTGCAAGAAATGATCGACATCTGCGACTTCGCCGTTGGCCTGTCGCGCCAGCTTTACGGCTTGACCATCGCCTCCGAGCGCCCGGGCCACCACATGCGTGAAACCTGGCACCCGCTGGGTGTGGTCGGCGTTATCAGCGCCTTCAACTTCCCGGTTGCAGTCTGGGCGTGGAACACCACCCTGGCCCTGGTGTGCGGCAACGCCGTGGTGTGGAAACCTTCGGAGAAGACGCCGCTGACCGCCCTGGCGTGCCAGGCGCTGTTTGAAAAAGCCCTGAAAGCCTTTGGCGACGCGCCAGACGGCCTGAGCCAGCTGGTCATCGGTGACCGAGACGCCGGTGAAGCCCTGGTCGATGACCCGCGCGTACCGCTGGTCAGCGCCACCGGCAGCACCCGCATGGGGCGCGAAGTCGGCCCGCGCGTGGCTGCCCGCTTTGGCCGCAGCATTCTCGAACTGGGTGGCAACAACGCCATGATCCTGGCCCCGAGTGCCGACCTGGACCTCGCTGTGCGCGGCATCCTGTTCAGTGCTGTCGGTACTGCCGGCCAGCGTTGCACTACCTTGCGCCGCCTGATCGTACACCGCTCGATCAAGGACGAAGTGGTGGCGCGGGTCAAAGCCGCCTACGCCAAGGTGCGCATTGGCGATCCACGCAAAGACAACCTGGTCGGCCCGCTGATCGACAAGCCATCGTTCAACGCCATGCAGGATGCCCTGGCCCGTGCCCGCGACGAAGGTGGGCAAGTATTCGGCGGCGAGCGCCAACTGCAGGAGCAGTACCCGAACGCCTACTACGTGTCTCCGGCCATTGCCGAGATGCCGGCGCAGAGCGCGGTGGTGCGTCACGAAACCTTCGCACCGATCCTCTACGTACTGGCCTATGACGACTTTGAAGAGGCCCTGCGCCTGAACAACGAAGTGCCACAAGGCCTGTCGTCGTGCATCTTCACCACCGACCTGCGTGAAGCCGAGCGCTTCCAGAGTGCTTCGGGCAGCGACTGTGGTATCGCCAACGTCAACATCGGCACCAGCGGCGCAGAAATTGGCGGCGCCTTTGGCGGCGAGAAAGAAACCGGTGGTGGTCGAGAGTCGGGCTCCGATTCCTGGAAGGCCTACATGCGTCGGCAGACCAACACGGTGAACTACTCCCGTGAGCTGCCGCTGGCACAGGGGATTGTGTTCGACTGATTGGCGTATTAATCGCGGGGCAAGTCGAGACGTCGCACCGCCGCTCCTACGGTAGGAGCGGGCTTGCCTTTCGACATTAACAAGAACAATGAAGGAAGCCGGCCATGCCAGAGCTGCGTCAACAATGTCTGTGGGAACACGTCACCAGGCTCGCTGCGCCGGTCGACAAGCTGGCCACCGAACTCAAGGCCGACGTCTGCATCATCGGCGGCGGCATCACCGGCCTTAGTGCCGCGATTCACCTGCTCGAAGCGGGCAAGTCGGTCATTCTGCTGGAGGCCTGGAACATCGGCCACGGTGGTTCCGGTCGCAACGTCGGCCTGGTCAATGCCGGCACCTGGATTCGCCCCGACGACGTCGAAGCCACCCTCGGCCAGAAGCAAGGCAGCCGCCTGAACAAGGTGCTGGGCGAAGCGCCCGCCGAAGTCTTCGCCACCATCGAGCGCCTGGGCATCGACTGCCAGGCACACAACACCGGCACCTTGCACATGGCCCACAACGCCACCGGCGTGGCCGACCTTGAAGCTCGCCATGAACAGTGGAGTCGACGCGGCGCCGATGTCGAACTGCTCACCGGTGCGCGCTGCGAGGAATACTGCGGTACCGACAAGATTTCTGCCGCGCTGCTCGACCGCCGCGCCGGCACCATCAACCCCATGGGCTACACCCAGGGCCTGGCCGCCGCAGTCACCCGCCTTGGTGGGCAGATTTTCCAGCAGTCGGCTGTCGAAGGGCTGGAGCGCGAAGGACGCGGTTGGCGGGTAAGAACCGCCAAGGGCTCGGTCAGCGCCGACAAGGTTGTGATCTCCACCGGTGCCTACACCGAAGGCGACTGGACCACCCTGCAAAAGCACTTTTTCCGCGGTTACTACTACCAGGTTGCGTCGGTGCCGCTGCAAGGCGAGGCCGCCGACAACGTCCTCAGGCACGGCCAGGGCTCATGGGACACCCGTACCGTGCTCAGCAGCATCCGCCGTGATGATGAGGGTCGCCTGCTGCTCGGCAGCCTGGGGCGGGTCGACAACAAGCCCAACTGGTTTATCCGCAGCTGGGCCGACCGCATCCAGCATCACTACTTCCCGCAATTGGGCAAGATCGAGTGGGAAATGCACTGGACCGGTTGCATCGACTTCACCCCCGATCACCTGATGCGGTTGTTCGAGCCGGCCCCGGGCCTGGTCGCGGTTACCGGTTACAACGGGCGGGGCAACACCACCGGTACGGTGATCGGCAAAGCCTTTGCCCAGTTCCTGCTGCAGGACAACCCGGATGCCTTGCCGATTCCATTCTCGGCAATGAAGCCGGTGTCGGCCCCGGCGCTGCGCACCGGCTTCTACGAAACCGGGTTCTCGCTGTATCACGCCGGGCAATGCTTGCGCGTGGTGCTGTAACCGCTACTTGTGCAGCCAGCTGAGAAAGCCGCCTTTCTTGATGGCTGCCGGTTTCTGCTCCAGCAGTGACTGATTGGTTTGCTGGCGGATGCGCTGCAGTTTGGTCAACGCGGTCTTGACCTCGTGGCGCTCCTCCAGGCAACTGCGCACATCGTCTTTGTCGATACGGTACAGCAGGCAACTGGTCAGGCTGCGGAACTCGGCGATGGACTGATCTTCATCGAGCAACCCTTCGGCCGCCAGCACTTCGCCGGGCCCCATGCGTCCGGCTTCGATCAGCTTGTCGCCATCACGGATCGACGCCGACACCACACCGGTGCCGATCACCAGCAAGTAATCCGAGCTGTCGCCAACTCCCAGGATGACCTGGTCGGGGAGGTACTCCACCGAGGTCATGCGCTGGCTGAGGTTGTCTTTCTCGTCGCTGGTCAGCGAGCGGAAGATACGCACGTCTTCGAGCAGTACCCGTTGCCGGTTCCAGCCCTGGGAAGACGGGGTATCGGCGTTCCAGACCACGCCGGTTGCTTCCAGGTGGCGGTGGGCCAGATCGAACATCTGGTTGCGTACTTCGGTTTTCTGGCCCATGGCGCCGACAAAGCCGCTGGCCTCGTACTCGACGTATTCGAGGGTCGAGCTTTTGATCGTTACCTTGGGGGCGGGTATGGCGAGCAATGCGCGGCTGCCCTGCAGGGTTTTTTCCAGCGCATCGATGACCCGTTTGGGGCGCACCTGCGCCGGCACCACCACGGTTATGGAGACGCCATGAACATCGCTTGGCCGGCTGAAATTGAGCAGCTTGGCCTTGGCCGCCACCGAGTTGGGGATCACCGCCATGCTGCCGTTGCTGGTGAGCAGGCGGGTGGCACGCCAGTCAATGTCGATCACCTTGCCTTCGGTGCCGTCGATGCTGATCCAGTCATCGATCTGATAGGGGCGGGTGGTGTTGAGGACAATGCCGGAGAACACATCGCTCAGGGTACTTTGCAGCGCCAGACCGATGACGATGGCCATGACCCCGGACGTCGCCAACAGGCCTTTGACCGGCAGCTGCATCACGTACGCGGCGGCAGCGACGATGGCCGCCAGAAAGATCAGTGCCCCGGCCACATCCTGCAGCAAGCGCCCGGCATGACCACTGCGGGAGATGATCAGCAGGCCGAAAATCACCGTGACGGTACGTGCGGCGAACAACCACCAGGCGATGGCCAGCACTGTTGCCAGAAGGTTGCGAGGCACATCCTCGATCCAGGGGGCAGGTTGCAAGGGGCTGACACCGGCACTGATCAGCACCCAGGTGAACAACAGGAACATGCCCAGGCGCAGGCCGATCCGCCAGTATCGCCGGTCAACGGGGATCACTTGCCAGAGCAGGAGATCGAGCGCTATCAGGCCGATGCCGATCAATAGCGGGTAACTCTGTACGAATGCGGACATACCGGACTCACAGCGGTGGGCTGTTGCTAGTAAAGAGCAGGTTGGCGCCAATTACTACTGCGAGTCCGGGGTGGCAATCGTGCGGGATCAGAACATGTAATAGACGCTGGCGCTGGTCTGATCCAGATCGAGATCGCCGACCTTGAGCACTTCTTGCTCAAGGCGCACGCCCAGATTGCGGAACACGTCGACCTCGACGCCCAGGCCGTAGGTCAAGTCCAGGTCGTTGCTGTCGCCAGCGATGTCGTTGTCGGCATCCCAGGCGTGTACCCCGGCGCTGGCAAACAGGCGCACCCGTTGGCCTACCGGTACACCGAAGTGGGCAGTGGCCTGCAGCGAGTGACCTTCAAAATCACCGTACTTGCCATCAAAGTTGCCCAGATCCACCCAGGCGCCTTCCACCGCAAGGTACGGGTTGAGTCGATAGCCGACAAAGGCCTTGTAGGCGTTGTCGTCGTCGCTGAGCTGGTGTTCGTCAGTTTCCACTCGGGTTATACCACCCCCCAGGTAAAGGCCTCGGTCATCCGCCATCACGCTCAAAGAGCTGAATACAAAGAGAGCGGCTACAAGCTGTTTTGCGAATTTCATCTTTCATCCAATGTGGTTGGTGGGTGGGGCGTGGCTGGATCAGGCCGACCCAGCAGGTTGGAACGCTCTGTCCAGGCGCTCACGAATCAGGCGTGCGGCGGTATCCATGGCGGGGTAGACGTCTTCGACGGCCGGGCCCTGGTCCTGCTCGATGTTTCTGCCGCTGGCGCGGTCCACGGCGCGAGCCAGGGTTTCACCGCTCAGGCTGTCGCTGACTTCGCTCTGGAAGAACAGATACAAGGTGTCGTCGCGAACACCGGTGGCATGCAGGGACAAGCCCACCAACATGCCGATGGGAATGTATTCAGTGACATTGGGATCACGCGGGGCGCGTTCGATGTCGGCAATCGATATCTGCAGCGACAAGGCCCGTGCAGTGGGTTTGTCGACCAATCGATAACCCGCCGTGGTCAGTTGCTTTTCCAGTTGCTCGCGAAAGTGCTGGCGCAACGTGTTGGCGTCGCCTTCGAAGTTGGCGAATCGAGGGTCATGGCTGTCGAATGAAAAGGTTTTTGGCAAGTTGATGAATATTGTCTTGTCGTGACTTTTTGAAAATGGCGCAGACGCGCGTTGCCAGGCGACAGTGCCATCATCGTGTTCAATGGTCTGCAACGGCGCAGCCGGCGTCTGAGCTGCAGGCATGGCCGTGTCGATACTGGGTGCCATCGAGCAGCCGAAAAGGCTCAATGAGAAGAGGAGCAGGGCGAGATTTTTGAATGGCATGAACGTTCCTGTTGGCGTCACCTGGGGGGTGACCGACGTATCCCCACTCTGGGCGGCGAGCGAGAAAAACAGGAATCAAAAATTGTTATTTATGGCCCTCAGGCGAGGGCTTGCGTCAGTCGTTCATGCACCTCAAGCGGTCCAGCTCGAGGATGTAATAGCACAGGGCATCCCGGTCATCGGGGATAACCGCCAGCGTCAGAATGGAGCCCAACCTGAAGTACTGGCGCGCAAACAGCAACTCCGAATTAGTGCTGACATCAAAGAGTTCTTCCTGGCGGCTGGCCTGAATATCTTCAACCTTGATTTTTATCCGCCAGCGCGAGGTATCGACAATGGAGGCCCCCACCGCGACATGCCGCTCTTTATCCCCCAGTCGCTCGAGGATACTGAGCACCGCGCTGGGTTCACTGATGGTCAGGCCATCTTTGAAGTCCATGATATCGCTGCCCATGAAGTGATGGCCTTCAGAGCGATAAGGTTGGCTGTTGATATAGGGGCGGGGGCGTGTAGCCAGCACCGTTGCCAGGCATATCAGAAATACACAAGTGATGATCAGGACATGACGCCAGGCGTGTGGGTAACGCGTCATGATCCGGCCACGCATTTTTTCAACATGCTGATGAAGTGCTCGTGCTGGAACTGAAATTCGAGGTTATAGGCGTCGCCGTTATCCCGCAGGCACGACAGGTTCATGCGCGTACCCGCCCGGCTGACGTAGACGCGCCCCCGCAGATTCTGTTCTGCCAGGTTGAATTCAACTAACTCGGCCTGGAGGTTATTCACGTCGGCTGGGTTTTTGCCGACCGCTGAAACGGCCAGGGGGCCTTGCAGGGCATCGACGATGTACAACTCGCCAGTGGGCTGATACCAGGCATACACCTGCCACATGGTAAACAGCGCGAACACAGACACCGCCAGGTAACCCGCCCGAATTGCCATGCCGACACCCTGGCTTCTGCCTGGCGGTGCTGCGGGCGCTTGCGGAGCGGGTGTCTCGGGCGCGTGGACCAGGTACTGGGTATTGAAGCGGTAACCCCGGCGCGGCACAGTGATGACGATGTCGTGATCCTTGCCGTCATCCAGCATGTTTCGGAGTGCAAAAATGGATTGGTTCAGGCTACCCGTCGAGACGACGCGATCCTCCCAGGCGAACTCGACAATGGCCTCGCGTGAGCAGACCGTCCCAGGGGAACTGAGCAGTATTTCAAGTATTCGGGAGTCTGCGCGTGGCAGTGACAGTGTCTCGGGCGCGCCGGGTATTTTGTGGATAAGGAGTTTGCAGTGTTCGGTATTGAATTCAACACGCGCACTGCTTTTAAGGCGAAAGTGGTAAATCATGAAGCAACACGCGCATTGTGAAATTTGTCGCCATTATAAGGCGCGCTGTTATTCAGGCAAGTCGATAGCAGGGGCTCGTGATGAAGGGGTTTTATTTATAGACTATTGGGTTCTATATATTTCAATATTGAAATAATTCACCCGGCCATCGATAAATGGCTTGCAGGTTCGCTGCAAGCCATGGGGGAGGCCGCTGTCAGGCGGTCGCCCGCTTACAGCGTATGACGGTACAGCACGACGTTTGGCTTGGTCTTGTCGACCAGCTCGATGTACTGCACCGACAGGAGGACAGCACGGATCGGGTCTGTGGCCCGGACATCACCCTTGATGGTTTTGTCGACGTAGCCGTACACGTGCATCTCAAGATGATCACCGCCACCGGCGGTACGCACCGCTTCGATAGCGCGCGCTTCATCGCCTTTGACCTTGATGGACTTCAACTGTTCGCCATTGGAGAAACCGAAGCGATAATCACGGGCATCATAGAACTCCAAATAGTGATGGCCACTATTGGAGACTTTGTATTTATTAGGGGTTCTTGCCGAGAGCAGCTTCTCGTCCATCGAGCTGAACAGCGTGCTGGTCAGCGGGAATTCTTCTTTCTCGAAGTCGTAGGGCTTCATGTCGATGGCGTGGGCGGTCAACGTCTTTTTATAAAAATCGTGAGTGCCGTATTTAGTGATTTGCTCCTGGAGCAGCGGCGTAATGGTTTTTTCGAGGTCTTTTTTGACGAACTCGTCGCGGGTCTTCGAGTACGTGTCGAGCCGCTCGGAAAGCTCATCGGTGCCGCGGAAGTAGCGGCCCGTGTTCAAGGTCTTGATGACGGCCACGGTGCCGTCTGGCTCGGGCATTTTGCCGTTGTAGATATAGGTGGCCTGGGTGCCCGAGGTGATCTCCCAGTAGTCGGAGCGATCATCTTGCAGCGCGTGGGCTGGCAAGCTGGTGACCAGGGCGGCATCGGGGTTCACAGCAGGCTTGGCTTCTTTGGCCGCTGCGGGGGCATTGGCAGGGGTAGTTGCCGAGGCAGGCGCCTCGCTGTCCGAGCATGCGACCAGGGCCAAGGACAGGGCACCCATACTTGTGGCAAGCGTAAGCTGTTTGAAGCTAATCATGGAGTTGAATACTTATGCGAGGGGAGTTAGTTGCGCGGGTTTTGTCGACTTGTAACTTTCGTTATTTCACCACATGAATAGTGGCACTTCAATGGCGCGCAGTTATTAATTGCCGGATCGATAGTGCAGCGCTTCGGCCAGGTGCTCGCGGTTAATGTGTGAGGCCTGGCCCAGGTCTGCCAGCGTGCGGGCGACCTTGAGCAGCCGGTGGGCGGCGCGCAGTGAGAGTGTCAGGCGTTCGCAGGCGCTTTCCAGCCACTGCTGGTCGGCTGTGGATAACCCGCAGTGTTGGCGCAAACCCGGCAGATCGAGGAAGGCATTGGCACACCCCTGGCGCTGCTGCTGGACATCCCTGGCCTGGGCCACCAGCGCGGCAATGCTGGCGCTACTTTCACCGTTGTTGCAGCTGGCTGACAAAGCTGTAGCCTCGCGGGCGACAGTCAGGTGCAGGTCGATGCGGTCGAGGAGGGGCCCCGAGAGCTTGTTGCAGTAACGTTGGATCTGGTCGGTGCTGCAGCGGCAGCGGCCGGTCGGATCGCCCAGGTATCCACAGGGGCAGGGGTTCATGGCGGCGACGAGCTGGAAGCGGGCCGGAAAGCGGATTTTGTCCTTGGCCCGGGCGATGACGATTTCGCCGGATTCCAAGGGCTCGCGCAGTACCTCCAGTACGCGGCGTTCAAACTCTGGCAGTTCATCCAGGAATAATACGCCGTGGTGGGCCAGTGTTATTTCGCCCGGTTGCGGGCGGCTCCCGCCACCTACCAGCGCGGCACTTGAAGCCGAGTGGTGAGGGTGACGAAAGGGGCGTTGCGGCCAACTGCTCAGCGGAACGTGGCTGGCCACTGACTGGATCGCCGCCACCTCCAGCGCCTCGCGCTCATCCAGCGGTGGCAACAAGCCGGGAAGGCGGCTGGCGAGCAGCGTCTTGCCGGTACCAGGCGGGCCACTGAACAGCAGGTTGTGTGCCCCGGCAGCGGCTACCAGCAGCGCGCGTTTGGCGGCTTGCTGGCCCTGTACTTCATTCAGGTCGGGGTAGGGTTGTACCTGCAGCAGCAAGCCATTGGCGGCATAGGGTGGCAGCAGCGCCTGGCCGTTGAAATGCCCAATCAGCTCCAGCAGATGCTCGACGGCGTAAACCACCAGCCCACTGGCCAGGCAGGCCTCTTCGGCGTTTTCCCGCGGGATCACCAGTGCGCGCCCGGCTGCCCGTGCGGCCAGCGCTGCCGGCAGTACGCCTTGTACCGGCCGCACGGCGCCGGACAGCGCCAGCTCACCCAGGCATTCGACCTCGTCCAGTGCCGTGACCGGAAACTGCCCGTTGGCAGCCAGAATTCCCAGCGCGATAGCCAGGTCGAATCGGCCGCCGTCTTTCGGCAGGTCTGCCGGGGCGAGGTTGAGGGTGATGCGCCGGGCAGGAAACTCAAGGCCTGAATTGAGGATCGCGCTGCGAACGCGGTCTTTGCTTTCCTTGACGGTGGCTTCGGGTAGGCCCACCAGGGTCAGGGCGGGCAGGCCGTTGGCCAGGTGGGCTTCGACACTGACCTCCGGGGCCGATACGCCCACCTGGGCGCGGCTGTGGACAAGGGCGAGGGACATGAGCACTCCATGATCGTTGCAGGGGCCGCGTCCTGCGGCGTTGCAAGGATAGTGGGGTGGGGCGAGAGGCAGCGGGGAAGAGTGAGTCAGCTTTTTTCGGTAGGCGTGGGCTTGCCCCGCGATCGGGTTACTCAGCCGCTGGCGGGCTCAGGCGAGCTTCCATTTCAGCCACTTTGGCTTCCAGCGCTTCAAGGCGGGCGCGGGTGCGGGCCAGTACGACCATCTGGCTGTCGAATTCTTCCCGGCTGACCAGTTCCAGTTTGCTGAAACCGCTTTGCAGCAGGGCCTTGAACTGGCTTTCGAGTTCGGCACGAGGTTGCGAGGTGTCGCCGCTGAACAGGCGCGAGGCTTGGTCGCTCAGGGCATCGAGAAAGGCTTTGGGCGCGAGCATGTTCGGCTATCCGCAGGTATCCAAGGGGGCGCCAGTGTAGCACGCAGTTTTGCGGGCTTTTGGCTGCACGCTTTTCGCGCATTGCGGGGAAACATCGCGCACCGTTGTTGTGCGCCGAATCGGTGCTGGCGACTGGCCAAGTCAGGCTGCCAAACGTAAGTCACTGTAATTGGGTGAATTAACGGATCTGGCAAGGTTTCTGCTAAGACCTTCATGACCCATGCACTGATGCAGTCACCGTGACGAGCCAGGGTGCAGGCGGAGTATCACGCTGTTTCGTCATGTGCGGTTTCTGGTGTTGACCGGGGATATGAGGTCGACGGTGCGTTACAAAGCCAGGCGCTGCGCTTAGACTTGAGTCGGGTTTGTTTTCCTGGGG
>RCUI01000511.1_pt1 | contig 13332 bp, 12 predicted proteins | sample 2166121 | NCBI WGS metagenome assembly RCUI01 (sample SAMN09932700, study PRJNA488358) | compost metagenome | feature: garden; material: soil; isolation source: compost soil in succinic acid-enriched culture | place: Germany: Experimental Botanical Garden Goettingen | collected 2016-01-27
AAACCATCGACTTCATGACCGCACGTTGGGCGCACCTGCCTTACGAGCTGCTGGAGACTGTCAGCGGCCGGATCATCAACGAGATCGAAGGCATTTCGCGCGTTACTTACGACGTGTCGAGCAAGCCGCCAGCAACGATCGAGTGGGAGTGATCGGACGTCCGGCATAGGCTGGCACCGACAGGTATAGAAACACCCCTAAGCCCGCGTAATTGCGGGCTTTTTTCATTTTTTGTCTGGCAATATCTGGCAGTTTTCAGCATCGCCAAGCAACCCCTTTCCGTGGCATGGTAGCTGGTATTATCTGAGCCTGATGCCATGTCCATGCCCTGATACCATGTGAAGCTATACAAAATGGCCATGGTATTAAAAATTATTAAGCCATTGATTTATAAGTAATTAATGCTGATATTTTGTGGGTTTTTAGGGCATGGTATTTTTGACCGAAAAAAGGCAGGGACCATGCTTACCGATACCAAGCTGCGCAACCTCAAGCCGAGGGAAAAACTCTACAAGGTGAATGACCGTGACGGCCTCTATGTAGCCGTCACTGCCGCTGGAGCCATCTCGTTTCGCTACAACTACTCGATCCACGGCAGGCAAGAAACCATCACCTTCGGCCGGTACGGCAGTGGCGGGATCACACTTGCGGAGGCGCGTGAGCGGCTGAATGAGGCCAAGAAGATGGTCGCGGCCGGGAAGTCGCCAGCGAAGGAGAAGGCGAGGGACAAGGCTCGTGTCAAGGATGCGGAGACCTTCGACGCTTGGGCTGAAAAGTGGCTGCGCGGCTATCAGATGGCCGATTCCACCCGCGATATGCGGCGCTCCATCTACGAGCGTGAGTTAAAGCCGAAATTCGGTAATCAGAAGCTTGTGGAGATCACTCACGAGGATCTGCGGGCACTGACCGATGCCATCGTAGAGCGAGGTGCACCGGCCACGGCAGTACACGTCCGCGAGGTGGTGATGCAGGTCTATCGTTGGGCCATTGAGCGCGGGCATAAGGTCGAGAATCCGGCAGACTTGGTACGTCCTACTAGCATCGCTAAGTTCGAGCCGCGTGACCGTGCGCTGAGCTTTGAAGAAATTGGCTTGATGTACCAGTACATGGAGCGCATTGGTACTGCGTCGTCAGTTCGTGCTGCGGCTAAGCTGCTGTTGCTCACAATGGTGCGCAAGAGTGAGCTAACCAATGCGACCTGGAGTGAGATCAATTTCACCGAGGCTCTTTGGACCGTTCCCAAGGAACGAATGAAACGCCGAAACTCCCACCTCGTTTTCCTATCCAGGCAAGCTCTAGACATTTTCATTGCACTGAAAACCTTTGCTGGCGGATCGGACTACGTACTCCCATCACGTTACGACTCTGATCTGCCGATGAGTAGCGCTACGATCAACCAAGTGCTGACGCTGACGTACCGGCTAGCGCAGAAAGAGGGGAAGGCGCTTACTAAGTTTGGGCCGCACGACCTCAGAAGGACTGCTAGCACGCTGCTGCACGAGGCAGGATACAACACCGACTGGATTGAGAAGTGCCTTGCGCACGAGCAGAAAGGCGTCCGAGCTGTTTATAACAAGGCTGAGTATCGGGATCAGCGACGGTCGATGCTGCAGGACTGGGCGGATATGATTGATGAGTGGACGCTGAGACAGCTACGGCCAAGTCTCGGTGGCTAGCCACCATTTGCACTGAGTCGACTACGCATTTGCACGAAGCCTAAAAATAATCGGCCTCTGTCTGAAAATAGAGGGGCTGCCATTTACATAAGTCGAGTCGACGACAGACTGTATCGGGCCTCAACGAGTTATAAATTACTAATCGGATTTATAAAGATATATGCAAATACCTCAATTAGTTCCCTTCAGACCCCTTGTCATCTATTTGGACAGTAGTGACTTTTCTAATCTCTCCAATCCGGAAGGAAACCAAGAGAAAAAAAATGGAATAAAGAATAAGCTTAAGAGCTGGATCGATGCAGGGCAGGTCGAGATTCGGTATTCTATGACTCACATCATGGAGGCACTTCCTACGCAAGAAAGCGCTATGGAGTTAGGGCGTCTTCGACTTTCCTGCATACAAGAACTTTGTGGTTCAAAGGTTTTTGTGGATCAAATCACTCTAATTACGAACGAGTTATCACTCCCAGAAAATCAAGAGGTACTTAATGATGATGGCTGCTGGTTTCCGCTTTCGTCCATCTTAGGGGAGTTTGCAAAGGAGAGCGGGGAAACCAAGATGCTCAATCGAAAAGAACGACGACTGCTCGCTGCAGAAATGCGAAAGTCGCGCTCAGATCTAAGCTTTTCGAGCGAACAAGAAGAAATGTCGGCTCAGTTTCCATTTAAGCGTGATAAGGCAGCTAAAGTTCTAAAAAATCCAAATAATCCAGATGTTTTTCAAGCCGCTTTGACCGAGTCGCTTAAGGACTTATCCCATCTCTTTACTTGGCATGAAGAACATTGGGATTTGAAAACAGAATTCTCAAGCATTCTTCGAGAATTCGGTGGCGGAATTAGTAATATTTTTATCGATGCAGCACAAGAAATAAGTGGGTTTTATGCAGAGCTTGAGATGTTGGGTGAGTCAGAGCAAGTTGTGGATCAAAAAATAAAAAACTTTGTTAAAGCTATTTCTGATGATGCACCTCAGGATTTGGCTAACTCCCTGAGAGAAGATCTAGCACCTAATGCTCCCCCTGTCGTAATAGGTAAGGATAATACTCCCGCAATATTTGTCCTCTCAAAGTTGTTGATGCATAATATAAAGTCGTCCGTGATTCCTAGGCAGCGACCGAGAATTCCAAAGGCGAGCGATCTTGGCGATGTTATGCATGCTTTATATCTGCCCTATGTTGACTTCTTTAGAGCTGATGCAGCAACAGCTCATATCATAAATAGTCAGGATTTTGGGTTTCGAGCGGTTGTTGTCACTAGTTTGGAAAAATTGGTAGATGCAGTGGGGAATAGATTGAATGAGTAGTGTGCTCAAGTTTTCGTAAGTTGATGGTCATAAGCTACATGATTTCTCTTTAAAGTAAAAATCACCATTGGCTCTTAGATTTAGTTCGATGTGATGTTATTTTTAGGCGTGCTCAGCCGGATGTCTGCTTCTGTCGCCGCTGCTTAATAGCGGCGGAAACAGCTTGTCGTGATACGCCAAGCTTGCGCGCTATTTCAGCTTGACTCATTATCCCTTGCGTAAGCAAGTCATCCATCTCGCTTGTTGGGGACTTGAGTGCCTGCAGCAAGCGATATGCTTCTCTCCTGACATATGCGTGGGCTTCGATGTTCCAACTAGGGAGGGTAGCGACTTCCTGCGACCAGATTTGCGCAATCAGATCTTCATATTGTCGCGCGAACCTTCTATCACGCTGGTATGTACGGCGAGAATCATCGCTTCTCCTTGGGTTGTGCGCTTCGCAGTACAGTTTACTCGGCTTCGCCGCTCCTTCGGGTTGGCCTGGTAGATCCGTGGGCCGGAGCAACTCGCCATGCTTCGCCCATGTGGAGATGAGCATTCGTCGCTCCACGTGTTCGCGAAATGCTGCTACCGAAAAGTCCCCCTGCATTTCCAGCATGTCACAGTATCTCGTCAACATGCGGCTGTGCTCATGTCTGTCGAATTCCCCATTCAATGCCTTTTCGTAGCGAGCCACCAAGGCATCGGCTTTTTTCTGAGCTGCTGTACGAATGGAGTCTGTTAGCGGGACGACCTTGACGTTTCCCCGTTGTAGGCGCTTGAAGACCTTCGGCGCTGCCATGCTGATCGAATATTCGGTGGATCGCCAGCATAGTTCGCAGAAGCACCACTCATAGCGGTTACTCAGCTTGGCACGAATGCGATCAGACGAAGTATCGGTCTCCCTCACCAGCCGTTCCAGAAAGGGGTCGTATGTGGTCGACTCTTTTTCACATTTTTCCATCGTCCGATGATAGCTCCGGTTGACAACTAAATTCTAACTATTTTGCGCCTTGCCTCTGGCGTTGGAGGGCATTGTCAAGCATCTGACAACTTAGTAGGAAAGCGACGTTATGGAGATCAAGCCAAAGAGCAAGATACTCATCAACCGCAAGAAATTGCACACGATGATCCCGCTGGCTGAGCGCACGATCTACAACATGGAACAGCGGGGGGAGTTCCCACGCCGCATCGCACTAACCAGCCGAAACGTCGCGTGGGATCTGACTGAGATTGAGGAGTGGATCGACGCGCGCAAGTCGTCGGGTATACATGCTACCCGCCCCGGAATGGGGGCCTGAATCGTGGCGATTGATGTGTGGTTGGCACCATGCCAGGGTAAGCCGCTCGTGCTGGATTTCATGCGGCCATCTGCGGGCAGCTCTGGACGAGAATGCTGGGCGCACAATCGCTCAGCAAGTTGGCATGGGGTTTGGCCATCCATATGACTAGCAGAAACAATGGTCCCCTGTCGATGAGTGCTTTAATAGGCCGCGAGCGCATTGAGGCCGTAGCGCGTCCCGGCGAGACATACGAGCAAGTCGCCGCCCGCTTGCAGCGCGAAGCGAACGAGGAAAGCCGTCTAGTAGCAGCGCCTAAGCTACAACCCGCTACCCGCGTGCGCAAACCATCCAAAGGGGATGAGCAGCAGGATTTCTTCATCCCGACGGTGTATGACGTGGGCATCCGCGATAGCCGCAACATCATGGATGTGGCCGTATTTCGACTGTCCAAGAAGGAGAGGCGTGCGGGCGAGGTCATCACCTATGAGTTGCGGGACGGCAACGTGAAGGTGTCTGCCGGTCCAGCCGGTATGGCTTCGGTGTGGGATTATGACCTTGTGCTGATGGCTGTGTCGCATTTGACCGAAGCAATGAACCGCTATCGAAATGGTAGGGGCGAAAAGCCGGGCCGGGTCTTCCGGCCGCACGTTGGTGACGTCCTCAAATTCCTGTGTCGTGCTTATGGCGGCAAGCAGAAAGACGATCTTGTAGAGACGTGCGTACGGCTGAATACCACGCATGTAGCGGTCCGGCGTACCGAAAAGGGCAAGAATGGCCGAACCATCACCGTGAATGAAGGTGAGCCGCTGATTAGTCGATACAAGGTCATTGAGAACAGCGCAGGCAAGCCAGAATTCATTGAGATCGAGGTGGCGCAGTGGATGTATCAGGAGATCACGGGCGGCAAAAAACCCGACGTGCTGGCCCTCCACCCTGACTTCTTCCTGATCGGTACCGGCATTGGCCGGTTCTTGTACCGTCTTGCGCGCAGAGCAGCGGGCAAGACAGAGGCCAGATGGTCATTCCAGACTATCTATGAGCGCAGCGGCTCGGCGGGAACGTTCAAAGAATTCTGCCGCATCTTACGCGGCATCGTTGAGGCTAACGACTTGCCGGAATATACCTTGACGATGGTGACTGGGCAGAGCGGGCCGCAACTCGCAATGGCGCATCGGCGCCGTATGGTCGACGGAGCGGCCGGTGTGTAATGTACGGGTGCCAATGCGCGGCACGCGATCAGCCTGTGGATAGTCCGTACATTACCCACCAACTTCCGTACTTTACCCACCCAGAACCGTACATTACCCACCAAAAGCCGTACATTGCACACTGGTGGAATTTACAACCAATTGAAAATAAAAAGAAATTTTGATTATTTTTTTCCTAAATCTTTTAAAACTTATTTAAAACTCTAAAACCGCTGCGGGTACCAATTTGGCAGCCGAAGCAGGGCACCCCTGCGCGGCGTACATACTCGCCACCGAGGATTGCGGTTTATGGACTGCGCGACAAACGTGATTGGTGGCCGTGAACGGACCTCGTTCATCCATGTTAGATATCTAACAAGGGGGGGCTGCGCAATGCCTGAAGGTATTCTGGCCAATACACCCTCAGAAAAAACATACGCGTGACCTTGTAACGGTTGTGCTGTTGGCAGAAAAACTGCCCTAGACGTTCGATTGCTCCCAAGCAGCTTTTGAGTAGGAGGACACAGTACATCAGTTTCGGAATCTGCAAACCGCCATGGGCCATTTCTCAATCGACAGGGTCGGGCAGTTTTCAGTCAGCTCCAACAAAAAAACGGAACTTGGCCGCTCAGAAAATACTGGATTTAGAGTATGTTTATTGTTCTCTGGCTACTAGTAACAAAGACCCTAAAGCGCTAATAATAATAAAAAAGGTAAAAGCCCTAATTAAGAATTTCAGTACTGTCGAATTAATAAATTCGTTGCTTTCAATGTATTGTCTTGGCAGAAGCAATGTGGAAATAAGAATGCATGCTGCAGGCCATGCTAGAAGTGATAAAATAGCGCGACCAAAAATATCCGTATTCGTGAGCCCTATCGGAAGTTCATTTTGTCCCGTAAAATACCAAACGATAAAGCTGGCTACTGTTATTCCTGAGGCCGAGGAAAGTAGAGATAGCCATAGATTAGCCGGGTATAAACAAATGATTTTTAAAGCTCTGCTTTTGTAGTTTTCATAAGGCCAGGAAAATACTGAGTGAATTGCTAAGCTGGCAAATACAAAGTAATACATTAGTAGAATATTTTTCGGGGCGAAATTTTCACTTGTTAAGTCAAGCAGGTGCTGTGGTCCAACTGCGAATAAATTCAAAAAGCTCCAGATAATAAGTGTAAACATAAAAAAATAAATAAAATTATAAAGCGGTGTCATGAGTGGGGTTGGACCGTTTAGAATATGATCGCGGAGTCTAGGGCGATTCATTTTGATATCCTACAGTAATAATCGAATTTTTGTGAAGGGTAGATTGTTTGTGTTTCATTGGCATCTTAACACCTTTTAGGTGTCTTCGAGGTAGTCTTCTATTGTTGGGGGGCGCTTTTAGTCAAAAAGCATGGGTCTGATATGTTATTTGGTAAGTCTTTTCACTCTACCGGCATCGTACCGCATCGCCTGCAGTTCGATATAGGTGCGAGCAAGCAATGTTCTATAGCCTAAGCTAGTCTCTTTGTAGAAATTTAATGCCTGCTTCTGGCCGCTTTCTGCCTGGCAATGTCATCGGCAGCAATATGCAGTTCTCTGCCGATCATAGTTGCGAAGTATGCCGGTCAAACCGATGCAATCGATGGGCGGATGCAATGAAAATTACTGGTCGACCCATGCTTGATGAACGGAGTAACGTATTTGGTGATGCTTATATCCGAGCTTTAACCAATCCTCGAAAGCTTCGTAAATTTCCACCAAATGCACTCCTTGCAAGACTTCCGCCCGTATCTCATCGACGACACCTATGGACGAAAAATGTCGTATCTACGGCGTTGTGGAGGGGGCAATTCGTGGCTACTCATACATATATTTCTCCGGTACAGCTACCTTGTACTAATTAATCAAATAAAAAAGCGGATTTGTGACTAATCGTTCCGACTAGTGCGATTTAATGCGATTTAATGCGATTTAATGCGATTCTAGGGGAGCATGCGTGAGTGGGAAAAACGGAACTGGCGGTTCTTTCCTAATCGCATAGAATCGCAAAAACAATGACGGCAAGATGTGTGTTGTGGGCCTACGCTGCTTCGCAGCTACGACCTCCACCACCGCCCCTAACTCGCCTTCGGCTCGACGGATCTTGCTCTGTGAGGCTTACCGTCGCTGCCGCGACTATTGAAAAGCTGAAGAGGTACAGCATGGAGAAAGAGCAGAAGCCCACCCCTCGACGGAAGCTGCCGCCGATCAAGGTGTGGGTGTCGGAAGACGAGCGCGCAGAGATCGAGGACAAGGCCCGGCAGACCAACATGTCGTTGTCCGCCTACCTGTTGGCTGTCGGCCGTAATAGCCCCGTTCGATCCGTCGTTGACCTGAAAGCGGTTGCCGATCTGGCCAAAGTCAATGGCGACCTTGGACGGGTCGCGGGGCTGCTGAAAGTTTGGCTCGCAGAGAAGCGCGGTCAAGGTGCAAGGCCAACGGACGTGGAAGCGATGATGAATGACTTCCGCAGATTGCAGGCTGCGATCCTCGATAAAATGAGCGCGATTGTATATGCAAGAAAATGACAATGGCCCCATAGGCCATTTTCGGTGTGCCTTCTTTTGGGGCTTTAAGTCTATCGGTGGTGTAGCGGATAGGCGGTAAAGACCGGCTAACACGACCGTTCTACGAAGCCGTGGTTTGCTACTGACTACTCACCGTCTCGGGGAAGGAAGGTTGGGCCCTCCCAAGAAGGAAAGTACACACAGCCACCTCTATGATGCTTTCAGTTCGTTTAGTTCAGGCTTTAGCTGGAGTGAGGAAAAAAATGGAAAGTAGCCTTGAAGAAGCTTTTCGAGAAGCGGCACACGCAGCAGACCGTGCAGTCAGCGCTGTGATGCTGAAGTATGCGGACGGGTTTGTCACGGATGAAGACGACATCACTGGGGCGCTGATCGGCCGGTTGGACTCTGCTTTTGACGAAGAAATTGGTGGTGTCACATGGTCTTCATCCATTCTCAGGCACCGTAAGGGTGTAGCTGCACAAGAGAAGAAGGCCGGTGCAGACATGCTGTTCCACGTCTCAATCAAGACACCGCAGCTCACCTACTCTAAGGGGGTTCTGATTCAATCAAAGAGGATTGATGAAGGCGTTGCAATGACAGTGACTGGTCACAAAGAACTGCTTGGTCAGTGCGACAAGATGCTGGATATCACGCCGGCTTCGTTCGTTTTCAACTATACGAAGTCAGGAATGCGCTGCGCTTCCGCAACGAAGATTGCTGGGGCAAGCAGCCGAGTATTGAACGACTCGTGCAACCTGACCTCATATCGGTTCTTCTTGGAGCTGTTCCGATGCACCACTGGAGATCGCCGCATCACTTCGGCCAAGTTTGATGATCTTCAGATACCTCAAGGCATCGCCATCAAGGGAACACTGGGGTAAGGGCTGCTTCGACGCTGACCTTGAGGGTGCGTGGACCGCCCCTGGCGGAGGGGGGAAGACAGGAATCAAGGGTTGGAGCTGTTTCCTAGCTCTTTGCTAACAGGATGTCGAGACATGAACTGCCGAGCGTGCCTGCTCTTCGTCACACTTTTTGCCAGTCGTGTTAGCCGGTCTAAGCTAATCGAGCGCCGATTCGCACCGGTGTTGTATCGCGACGATTAACATGAGTGAAATATGCAGGAAGGATTGCTGTAGTTCCCGATAGAGTTCGGGGTCAGCGTTCTTCTCGCCCGGTCCAATTGAAAGTTCTGCGTGCAGGGAACCGTCCTCAAGCCTTCTGATTGGCTTGGCTTGCTGCAACAACTGTTTGATATGAAAGTCCGAGAAGTGAATGGCGCCAGAGGTTCTTTTATAAACTACCGGTATCCACTCACCCAGGCTTTCGATCTGTTTTATTAGCCACCTGTCTGAAGCTTTTTCTTTTGCTCCACGAAATTTCATGTCTTTTATGCTCTTTCCTTGAGCGACCTCCTGGGCAAATGTCTCTGCGGTCATGCCGTCTGTCTCATCTGCCCAGTAAAGTGCATAGAACCTTGCAAGAGTATCCAGATTTAACCGTATAAGCGTCATTGCCATTTGGCCATTGCACGCATCTACGGATTGTCTGAAAGCTGTTTCTAGAGAAAGTGTTCGGCGAATAACAGCAAGTAGGAAATACCTTTCGTGTTCTCGCTCGCGGGGGAATGTTAATATTTTCTCGCAAACTTCATATAGGTCTTTTCTTGCTCTTTCGTATTGTGAGAAATCACCAAACCTCTCATTCTTGCTAGATTTTTCCATTTCCATTCCCCGTTATTTTCATAGCTACTTTAAGTTAGATCTACGACGATGATATCTTTGGCTCATTCGCTTTGCGAATGTTAAAGAGGTAGGCAGAGTGGTGGCTGGCTTTCCGCAGGTCTCAGACGTTTGGAGTGATCGTTCGCCCGTGTCATTCGTCAGGATCTGTTCGTACCTTGCGTTGAGTGATTTGGATTGCACAATCCAAAAAATAGTAGGAACCACCGGATCCAGTGCCAACCGAAACTGCTTAAAGTGGCGTAGATTGGTTCACATTGCGCGATCCGCAAGCAAAGGGCAGAACAACGATGAAAGACAGACCACACAGCGCAGCCATGGCCGCACACTTTCGGTCCGATCCTACCTATGCAGCGGAGTTGCTTGTCGAAGTCCGTCGCGACGGCAACCCAGACGAGCTGGCTATTCTGTTGCGGCAAATGGACGAGGCGTTCGGGAGCGACTGCAAACGCTCAGGCTCTGCGGCGGTGAGGCAGCCATGACACAAGCAGCTTGGACGCGCGACGGTCGGCCGGTGGATGCGGCTTCCATACCCGGTGCCGAGTGGGAGGTGTTGAAACAGGCGGTGCAGCTGGGTGACTTCGTAATGCCCTGCTGCAAGGCACCGGCAGTACTCAAGACAAGCATAAATGGCTTGCCTTTCTTCGCACATCTGTCGGACGAGTGCAGCACCGCGCCCGAGACGAAATGGCATAAGTCGGGTAAGGCTGCAGTGATGGCCGCCTTAACCGGAATGGGTATCGAGAGCCGCGACGAAGTGCCCGGTCGATCACCAAACGGCGAGAAGTGGGAGGCTGATGTGCTCTTCTCGGCTTCAGGTCGCACCATCGCCATTGAGCTACAACGCTCCTACCAGCATTTTCGCGATTTCACGCATCGGCAGGAGCGGTACGCTGCATCGGGCGTAGAGTGCTACTGGCTGGTCCGCAGAGAGACATTCATGACATTAGGTAAGGCCACGTCGCGACTGCTGTTGAAGCGTGATTTTGGCAACGTATTTCCGCCTAGTGGAATCGGTACTGGCATGCTGCCCGAGTTGCCGGTGGCGATGCTCAGCACTGAGTGCGAGCACTCTGTTCAGTTTGGCGGGTTTAAGAGTGCGACCGTGCCAGTGTGGCTCGCGGGCATCATCGACGGATCTTACCGGTATCGCAGTGGATCTTGGAACCTTAATTGACCCAATGGAAGGGGGACGCGCTAGCCATGCAGCGCTTGAAAATTCGAAATGTACTAAAACTCTCAATCGTTCAATGAAGTCGGCTTCATATATTCTTATTTGCATTAAATTCGCGATTAATGGGTATGCTTTCGTTAACAGTAGGAGGAAGGGATGTCGGAATTTACGGTTAAGGTCGAGAATTGCAATAGCATCGAAAGTGCTGAGATTCGGATAAATAGAGGCACCCTTAATATAAAGTACGGGCCGAATGGGTTGGGGAAAAGCTCGATAGCAAAAGCAATCCTGGCGTCCGTGAATGATGACGGAACGCTTCAAAAATTGAAGCCCTTTAAACGTCGAGCGGCTGGAGGGCAGTTTGAGCCGTCCGTGACGGGCGTCGCGGATATAAAGTCGGTTTTAGTTTTTGACGACACATATGTGTCGCAGTTTGCATTCCAACGCGATGAAGTTCTAAAAAATAGTTTTGAAATTTTCATAAAAACAGATGATTTTCTTGCTGCAATGGAGGAAATAGAAGAACTCTTCCGAGGAATAAAGTCAGCGTTCGACGGCAATGAGGACTTGAGCAATGCCATCTCAGATCTGAAAGAGCTTCGTGACGCATTTGGAGTTACAAAGACTGGTGCGCTTTCCAAGTCAAGCAAGGGTTACAAAGCATTCGGCTCAGGAAATAAAATCGAGAATATTCCAGACCACCTTAAGCCGTTTGAAGAATTTATAAAAAGTGATCAGCCAGCTACATGGATAGCTTGGCAAGCCAAAGGTAATTCCTTTTTGGAGTTGTCGGATAACTGTCCTTACTGTTCTTCTGGTTTTCAGGGGACGGATAAAAAGGACGTGGCACAATCTGTTGCCAAGGAATACGATTCAAAAGCTGTGGAGCATTTGAGTGCATTACAAGCGGTCATTGCTAGATTAGGAAAATATTTCGATGATGCATGCCGTGAGAGCTTGGGAAAAATTACAAAATCGAAGGTTGAGCTTTCATTGGAAGAAACGAACTTTCTGAGCGCTCTTAGGGGGGACGTCGAGACACTCATTGCAAAGCTCGAAGCACTACGCTCTATCTCATTTTTTGCTCTCCGAGATGTTGAAAAGATTGAAGACGAAATTGGCAAGCTCAACATTGACCTCGCGCTGCTTGAGAGACTTAATTCTGAAGATACCAAATCCGTTGTTGACCCCGTAAATGCCAAGCTCAATCTGTTGGCAGAGCGGTTGGGAGATCTTAAAGGGAAGATCAATAAGCACAAAAAGCTAATTGAAAGAACCGTCGCGGAGAATCAGGATGGTATTAATGGTTTTCTCAAATCGGCTGGTTATAAGTACAGCGTAGTAATAAAGTCAGAAGTCGACTCTTACAAGATGAAGCTTGTACACCAAGATCACAATGAACATATTGAGACGGCGGCACAACATCTAAGCTACGGCGAAAGGAACGCCTTCGCTCTCATTTTATTTATGTATCAGGTTTTGCGGGAAAAACCTGGATTGGCAGTCTTGGATGATCCGGTTTCAAGCTTTGATAAAACAAAAAAATTTGCCATCTTGAACGAATTGTTCAGAGGTAAAGCAAGTCTTCGCGATACTACCGTCCTGATGCTGACGCATGATATTGAACCCGCCATAGATGTAATGCGTGGTGTAAAGAGATTATTTCAGCATCCTAAGCCGACGGCATACTTTCTGGCATCGAAGTCAGGCATCGTCTCAGAAGTGGAGATTAAAGAGGATGACATTCAAACATTCGCACAGATATGCAGCGATAATGTTCGAGATCTTGCGGATGAGGTTATTAAGTGTATATATCTAAGAAGGCATTTTGAGATAATCAATGATCTAGGTATGGAATACAATTTTTTGGCTAATCTCCTGCATGCTAGGGATGTGCCAATATTGAGATCCGCCACAGGCGATGTTGCGATGGATGCTGAACAGATTCTTGACGCTGAAGCAGGTATCAAGAAATTTATTCCGACTTTTAATTATGCGACGGTACTTGCTGCTATTAAAGATAAAGAGGAAATGAAGCGTCGCTTCACGGAAGCTGCGATTGGATATGACAAGATTCAATTGTTCCGCATTTTTAAGGAATTGCACGGTTCCTCTGCTGCAGAGCCGGACGGCATTCTCCAAAAATTTGTGAATGAGTCATTTCATATCGAGAATGAATATGTAATGCAGCTGAACCCCCACAAGTTTGACAATGTGCCGGAGTATGTCGTTCTGGAGTGTGATCGGGTGATTCTGGCATCCTGAGTCAGCTACCCAATTCTGGATAATTAACATGGTATTAAGCATGGCATTAGCTGCATGTCTTGTATTATGCCTATGAAATTTAAAGGTTTTTTTGTGCAAATAACCATAGAGTGGAATGATCGGACGTCCGGCACTGACCGGCACTGAGTAGCAAGAAACACCTTGAAGCCCGCGTAATCGCGGGCTTCTTTTCATCTGCA
>RCUI01000512.1_pt1 | contig 13273 bp, 12 predicted proteins | sample 2166121 | NCBI WGS metagenome assembly RCUI01 (sample SAMN09932700, study PRJNA488358) | compost metagenome | feature: garden; material: soil; isolation source: compost soil in succinic acid-enriched culture | place: Germany: Experimental Botanical Garden Goettingen | collected 2016-01-27
ATGCGTTGGGGAACCTATTTCGCCGTGCTGACGGCGGTGCTCAGTGTCGGCCTGGCGCTGGGCGTGAGCATGCCGCTGGTGTCTTTGCGTCTGGAAAGCTGGGGCTACGGCAGCTTTGCCATTGGCGTGATGGCGGCGATGCCGGCGATCGGCGTTTTGCTCGGTGCCAGCCTGTCCAGCCGGCTCGCTGCCCGCTTTGGCACGCCGGGGTTGATGCGTCTGTGCCTGTGGGCTGGGGCATTGTCCATCGGCCTGCTGGCGCTGTTGCCCAGCTACCCGTTGTGGCTGGTGCTGCGCCTGCTGATCGGCATGATCCTGACCATCGTGTTCATCCTCGGCGAAAGCTGGATCAACCAGTTGGTGGTCGAGCAGTGGCGCGGGCGCTTGGTGGCCTTGTACGGCAGTAGTTATGCCCTGAGCCAGCTGGCCGGGCCGTTGCTGCTGGGGGTAATGGGTTCGGAAGACGACCTCGGTTTCTGGATCGGTGCCGGCTTGCTGCTGTTGGCGCCGCTGGTGCTATTGGGGCGTGACGGCGCGCCGAGCGCAGAGGCGTGCAGCGTGACCTTGCTGGACCTGATCGGTTTCTGCCGGCGTTTGCCGGTCATTGCCTGGGCAATTGCCCTGTTCGCTGCGTTCGAGGCGATGATCCTGACCCTGTTGCCGGTGTATTGCCTGCAGCAAGGCTTCAGCACCGAGATCGCCCTGTTCATGGTCAGCACGGTGGTGGTCGGTGATGCGCTGCTGCAGCTGCCGATTGGCGCGCTGGCCGACCGTATGTCGCGGCGCACGCTGTTCAGCGGTTGCGCGCTGGCGCTGCTGTTGTCGAGCCTGGCGATTCCGCTGATGTTGCAAACCTGGGCGATCTGGCCGCTATGGGTGTTGTTCGGCGCCAGTGCCGGTGGCTTGTTCACCTTGTCGCTGGTGCTGATTGGCGAGCGTTACCGCGATGATGCGCTGGTGCGCGCCAACGCTCATGTCGCGCAGCTTTGGGGGATCGGTTGCCTGATCGGGCCGCTGGTTGCCGGTGCCGGCAGCCAGTGGGTCAGTGGTCATGCCTTGCCGCTGCTGATGGCTGCCGGTGCTGCCGGCCTGGTGCTGCTCGCGCGGCGCCCGAATGCGTTCGAGCCGGCGCCGGTCTAGAGCATCCGTTCCAGGCCCACGGCCTTGCTGATCCAGGCGTTGAAGCGGCGCCACAGGCCTCCGGGCTCGGTGGTCAGGGTGTGCAGCTGGTGATTGTCTTCGGTCACCCAGACCAGTTCGCCGTTGACCAGCTGCGGCTGGTAACTCAGCGCTGCGGCCATGCCCTGGACCGCCAGGTCGCGGGTGTACTCGGCGAGTTCGGGGCTGTCGACCAGCACGCCGACCTCGGTGTTCCACAGCACCGAGCGTGGGTCGAAGTTGAACGAGCCGATGAAGGTCTTGCGCCGGTCGAAGATGATCGCCTTGCTGTGCAGGCTTGAGTCGGAGCTGCCATAGATGTGCAGGGCGCGCTTGGAACCGGGATCGCCCGGTTGCCGACGCAGTTCATACAGATGCACGCCATGTTCCAGCAGCGCCCGGCGGTAGGGCGCATAACCCCCATGTACCGCTGGCACATCAGTGGCCTCCAGGGAGTTGGTCAGCAGCTTGACCGAGACGCCGGCATCGGCGCGGCTGGTCAGGTACAGCAGGCCGGGCTCGCCAGGCACGAAGTAGGCCGAGATCAGGATCAGTTCGTGCTGGACGCCGTTCATGTCAGGTGCCAGCTGGTGGGTCATCAGTAGTTGCGGGTCCGGCTCATCGCGGGCCAGGACCTTGCTTGGTGCATCCCACAGCGCCTGGTTGTGGGCCCAGATCAGTTCATTGCGCCAGACGCCCAGGCGCGGGTTGGTTTTGTACGACATCAGGCGGTCATACAGCGCCTTGCGCTCGACTTCGGCTTCGGCCAGCGACGCTTCCAGGCGCTGGCGGCTGGCGCGCAGGTCATTGGCGTCAGGCTGGGTCATGAGGAAGTCGCCAATCGGCCGGCTCAGGGCACTGTTCCAGTACTGATCGAAGCTGTGCCCGAGTTGCTCGGCAACCGGCCCCACACCTAGCAGGTCGATATCGGTGAAATTCAGGTTCGGCTCGGCGTCGAAGTACTCGTCGCCAATATTCCGGCCGCCGACGATGGCCATGCTGTTGTCCACCAGCCACAGCTTGTTGTGCATGCGCCGATGCTGCAGCGACAGGTTGAACAGTCGGCCCATGGCCCGGGTCACGCCGGTGCTGCGGCCCAGGTGTAACGGGTTGAACACGCGGATGTGGATGTTCGGATGCGCGGCCAGGGTGCCCATCAGTTCGTCGAGGCCGTCACTGGTGGTGTCATCGAGCAGGATGCGCACCCGTACGCCGCGGTCGGCGGCTTGCAGCAGTTCATGCACCAGGGCGCGGGTGCTCAGGCCGTCGTGGACGATGTAATACTGCAGGTCGATGCTCGACCGGGCGTTGCGGATCAGTTCGGCGCGGGCGCGGAAGGCTTCGTTGCTGTTGGGCAGCAGGCGAAACCCCGAGCGTCCGTCATAGGCCGAGGCCTGGCGCTGTACTGAGCGGCCGAACGACGACTCGCTGGCCGGCAGGACCTGGCTGATTTCCCGTGGCTGGCTGACGCTGGCACAGCCGCCCAGGCCGAGCAGCAGCGACAGCAGTAGGGGCAGCACCCGCTGGCTTTTCAAGAAAATTCGTCCTGTTACAACTGAGGCATATGGATATGGACCGCGAGCGGCGGCGGAAAGTTACCCGTTGCTGTGCTCTTGGGCCAGTAGACGAATGGCGGTCTCGCCGACCTTGCGCACCGCCGCTTCGATCTCGGCGCTGGGGCGTGCGGCGAAGTTCATCCGCAGGCAGTTACGGTACTTGCCCGAGGCCGAGAAAATACTGCCGACGGCAATCTGCACCCCTTGCCCAAGTAAAGCCCGGTTCAGGCGCAGTGTGTCGAAACTTTCCGGCAGCTCCACCCAGAGCATGAAGCCGCCCTGAGGCCGGCTGGCGCGGGTGCCCGGTGGAAAGTAGCGGGTAACCCAGTCGCTCATCTGGTCGCGCCCGCGCTGGTACTGGCTGCGCATGCGCCGCAGGTGCGGCTGGTAGTGTCCGCCTTCGATGAAGTCGGCGATGGCCAGTTGTGGCTGCGTGGCGGTGCATCCGGTGCTGATGTACTTCATGTGCAGCACCCGCTCCAGGTAACGCCCGGGGGCTACCCAGCCAATACGCAGGCCTGGCGCCAGGGTTTTGGAGAACGAGCTGCACAGCAGCACCCGACCGTCCTCGTCGAACGACTTGATGGTCCGTGGCCTGGGATAGGTGTAGGCCAGGTCGCCATACACATCGTCTTCGAGGATCGCCACGTCGAAGCGTTGCGCCAGGGTCAGCAAAGCCTTCTTGCGCGCCTCGGGCATGATGTAGCCGAGCGGGTTGTTGCAGTTCGGGGTGATCTGGATGAGCTTGATCGGCCATTGCTCCATGGCCAGCTCCAGGGCTTCGAGACTGATCCCGGTGAGCGGGTCGGTGGGGATTTCCAGGGCCTTCATGCCCAGGCCCTTGAGGGTCTGCATGGCGCCATGAAAGCTGGGCGAATCCACCGCGACGATATCACCGGGCTGGCACACCGCGCGGATGCTGCTCGACAGCGCTTCGTGGCAGCCGGTGGTGACCACCAGGTCCGCCGGGCTCACGGTACAGCCGGAATCGAGCATCAGCCGGGCGATCTGCTCGCGCAGGGCCTGGGTGCCGGAGATGGTGTCGTAGTACAGGCCGGGCATGTCCTGACGCCTGCTGAGCTGGGCCAGGCTGCGCAGCAGCGGCTTGAGGGTCGGGCTGTCGATGTCGGGCATGCCACGGCCCAACTGCACCACGTCCTTGCTCGGCACGCTGCGAATCAGCTCGATGACCTGCTCCCATTGGGAAATATCCACCGGGCGTTGTGCCGGCCGACTGACATCGGGGAGGGCAGGCAGGCTGCGATTGTTGGGCACGAAGTAACCGGATTTCGGCCGGGGCGCGGCCAGGCCGTTGTCTTCCAGCAGGCGATAGGCCTGCTGGACGGTGCTCAGGCTGACACCATGCTCGAGGCTCAGGGCGCGCACCGAAGGCAAGCGATCGCCGGGACGGTACAGGCCTTGTTCGATGCGGGCGCCGAGCAACTCGGCGAGGTTGATGTACAGCGTCATGGCATACTCCGGAGGGCGGCTACAGCAACTGACCAATACAGATGGGGAAAAAATACAGCATTCAGTAGGAAATCTGCCAATTCTGTATGGAAATAATAGTCAGGCTTTGGATCTGTAATGGTTTTGCACCGACGCGCATGCTTGCTCCACGGTTCACACACCCTGGAGGTAACAAGCAATGAGCGGCATGAGCGATGTGCGCCTGAAACTGTATGCCGAAGAACTGAGCCGCGAGCAGCGCACCCGGTTATCCAGTACGCCCGCCGGCCTCAACCGCTGGGGCCTGATGGTTCATCGCTGGCATACCCGCAGGGCGCTGCTGGAGCTGGACGCCGCACAGTTGCGCGATGTCGGTCTGACCCGTGAGCAGGCCCGCGAGGAAGGGTTGAAACCCTTCTGGCGCTCTTAGGTCAGCTCTTTCAGTCGGTGCCAGAGCATGCCCAGGGCCAGTAGCGGCGAGCGCAGGTGCTTGCCGCCCGGGAAGGTGATGTGCGGTACCCGGGCGAACAGGTCGAAGCGCCCGCTGTGCTGGCCGCTGATGGCTTCGCCGAGCAGCCTGCCGGCCAGGTGCGTGGCATTGAGGCCATGGCCGGAGTAGGCCTGGGCGAAGTACACGTTGGGCTGGTCGGGCAGGCGGCCGATCTGCGGCAGGCGATTGGCACCGATGCCGATCATCCCGCCCCATTGATAGTCGATACGTACATCGGCGAGCTGCGGGAACACCTTGAGCATCTTCGGTCGCATATAGGCGGCGATATCCTGCGGATCACGCCCGGAATAGTGGCAGGCGCCGCCGAACAGCAGCCGGCGATCGGCGGACAGACGGTAATAGTCCAGGGCCACGCGCTGGTCGCAGACGGCCATGTTTTGCGGCAGCAACTGGCTGGCCTGGGCCTCGCTCAGGGGTTCGGTGGCGATGATATAGCTGCCGGCGGGCAGCACCTTGCCGCCAAGCTCGGCATTCAGGTCGTTCAGGTAGGCGTTGCAACCCAGCACCAGGGTGCTGGCATGGACGGTCCCGTTGGCGGTGTGCACCCGCACTTGCGAGCCATAGTCGATCCGTGTCACCGCCGACTGCTCGAACAGACGCACGCCCAGCTTGCTGGCGACGACCGCTTCGCCCAGGGCCAGGTTAAGCGGATGCAGATGTCCCGAGCCCATGTCGATCAGGCCACCAACGTAGCGGTCCGAGCCGACTACGCTGTGCATCTGCTCCGGCTGCACCAGGCGTAGCTCATGGCGGTAACCCAAACTGCGCAGCTCTTCGGCGTCCTCGGCGAAACCCTGCAGGTCACGGGGTTTGTTGGCCAGGTCGCAGTAGCCCCAGGCCAGGTCGCAGTCGATGGCGTGGCGCTCGATTCGCTCGCGGACAATATCTACCGCTTCCAGGCCCATCAGCTTGAGCTCTCGCACGCCGTCGCTGCCAAGGATCGGGGTGAATTGCTCAAGGCCATGGCCGACTCCGCGAATCAGCTGGCCGCCATTGCGCCCGCTGGCGCCCCAACCGATCTTGCGCGCCTCCAGCAGGATCACATTGAGGCCGCGTTCGGCCAGTTCGATTGCCGTGTTCAGCCCGGAAAAACCGCCGCCGACCACGCAGACGTCACAACTCAGTTCGCCCTGCAGCTGTGGGTAATCCGCCTGTGGGACGCTGCTGGCAGCGTAGTAGGAAGCGGTGTGCGAGGCGGGCTGCTGAACGCCGGCGTTCATGGCATTGTCCTGGTTCTGAGTGTTTGGAAAATTTTACGCAGGATAAGCTGCGCTTTCAGGGGCGGGCAACCGTAGGGCAAAATAGTGCGCCACACTTCTTTGCCGCAGGCCGCCATGAGTTGCAACAGCCACAAGATCCGCTTCCTGCGTGAGCAGATCCCGTCATTCGAATGCGTGCCCGGATGCCACGACTGCTGTGGGCCGGTGACCACCTCCAGCGAAGAAATGGCCCGCCTGCCGCGCAAGAGCGCCGCCGAGCAGGAAGCCGCACTGGCGGAACTCAACTGCGTGCACCTGGGCCCCAACGGCTGCACCGTGTACGAAGAACGGCCGCTGATCTGCCGCTTGTTCGGCACTACCCCAAAGCTGCCATGCCCCAATGGCCGCGCCCCGGCCGAGATGATCGAGCCGCAGGCCGAGAAGCTGGTGCACCAGTACATCGCCAGCACCCGGCAGGTGCTGGTCTGAGCCTCAGTCCGGAATCGGCAGGTTGAGGCTTTCCTTCACCTCTTCCATGACGATATAGCTCTTCGACTCGCGCACATGCGGCAGCTTGAGCAGGATGTCGCCGAGCAGCTTGCGGTAGGAGGCCATCTCGGAAATCCGTGCCTTGACCAGGTAATCGAAATCGCCCGAGACCAGGTGGCACTCGAGCACATGTGGCAACTTCAGCACGGCACGTCGGAATTCCTCGAAGGTGTCGCCCGACTTGTAGTCGAGGCTGATTTCGACGAACACCAGCAGGCTGCCCTTCAGGTGCTGCGGGTTGAGCCGGGCGTTGTAGCCCATGATGATCCCTTCGCGCTCCAGGCGCCGGACCCGTTCGGTGCAGGGTGTCGTCGACAAGCCGACTTTTTCGCCCAGTTCAGTAAACGAGATCCGTCCATCTGCCTGCAGGATCCGCAGGATGTTGCGGTCGATCTTATCCAGTTCACGTTTGCTTTGGTGCTGGGTTCTCATAGTGGATGCCCCTCCGTAAAAGCCAACCTTGCCGAGAATTCTCGCCAAATATAGGCTTTTATATAGTGAAAAGCACTGGTCATACCTTCCTATACTGCGCCCATCTACGCCATTAACAACAAATGTCAGCGGTACGCTGCGTCGAGGGTAATCAACATGCGAGTTCTGGTACTTGGTAGCGGTGTGATCGGAACCGCCAGTGCCTACTATCTGGCACGGCAGGGTTTTGAAGTCGTCGTGGTCGACCGTCAACCGGCAGTCGCCATGGAAACCAGCTTTGCCAACGCCGGCCAGGTCTCGCCTGGTTACGCTTCGCCCTGGGCTGCCCCGGGTGTGCCGCTCAAGGCCATCAAGTGGCTGCTTGAACGCCACGCGCCCCTGGCCATCAAGGCCACCGCCGACATTGACCAATACCTGTGGATGGCGCAAATGCTGCGCAACTGCACCGCCAGCCGTTATGCGGTGAACAAGGAGCGCATGGTGCGCCTGTCCGAGTACAGCCGTGACTGCCTCGACGAGCTGCGCGCCGAAACCGGGATTGCCTACGAAGGCCGTACCCTGGGTACCACTCAGCTGTTCCGCACCCAGGCGCAACTGGACAACGCCGCCAAGGACATCGCCGTCCTCGAGCAGTCCGGTGTGCCGTACGAAGTACTCGACCGCGCAGGCATCGCCCGCGTCGAACCGGCCCTGGCCAACGTTACTGACATCCTCGCCGGTGCCCTGCGCCTGCCCAACGACCAGACCGGCGACTGCCAGCTGTTTACCACCCGCCTGGCGGAAATGGCGATCAAGCTCGGCGTCGAGTTCCGCTTTGGCCAGGACATTCAGCGCCTGGACTACGCCGGTGACCGCATCAATGGTGTGTGGATCGACGGCAAGCTGGAAACCGCCGACCGCTACGTGCTGGCCCTGGGCAGCTATTCGCCGCAGTTGCTCAAGCCGCTGGGCATCAAGGCCCCGGTCTACCCGCTCAAGGGTTACTCGCTGACCGTGCCGATCACCGACCCGGCCATGGCCCCGACCTCGACCATTCTCGACGAGACCTACAAGGTCGCGATCACCCGTTTCGACAACCGCATCCGCGTTGGCGGCATGGCTGAAATCGCCGGTTTTGACCTGTCGCTGAACCCGCGTCGGCGCGAAACCCTGGAGATGATCGTCAACGATCTTTATCCTCGTGGCGGCGACCTCAGCCAGGCCAGTTTCTGGACCGGCCTGCGTCCGACCACTCCGGACGGCACGCCGATCGTCGGTGCCACGCCGTTCCGCAACCTGTTCCTCAACACCGGTCACGGTACACTGGGCTGGACCATGGCCTGCGGTTCCGGTCGCTTGCTGGCCGATCTGATCGCGCGCAAAAAGCCGCAGATCAGTGCCGAAGGTCTCGATATCTCTCGTTACGGAAAACATCAGGAGCCTGCAAAACATGGCAATCCAGCGCCAGCTCACCAATGAGCGCATGAGTCAGATCGTTACCCACAACGGCACCGTCTACCTGGCGGGCCAGGTGGGCGACGACATGAATGCCGGGATTGAGCAGCAGACCCGTGAAACCCTGGCCAACATCGAGCGTCTGCTGGATCTGGCGGGCACCGACAAGAGCCGTTTGCTCTCGGTGACCATCTATCTGAAGGACATCGATGCCCACTTCCAGGGCATGAACAGTGTCTGGGACAGCTGGCTGCCGAAAGGCGTCGCACCTGCCCGCGCCACCGTTGAAGCCAAGCTGTGCGAGCCGGAAATCCTCGTAGAGCTGTCGGTGGTCGCCGCACTGCCGTAACCGCAATCCCTCACCCGGTGCCGCTGGCGGCCCATCAGCTGCGATTGAGCACCGGGCTTTTTACTTCTAACCAGACTGCCCAGAAGGCTGCCGTCATGCGTCCTGCCCGTGCCCTGATCGATCTTCAAGCCCTGCGTCACAACTATCAACTTGCCCGCGAACTGACCGGTGCCAAAGCCCTGGCCGTGATCAAGGCCGATGCCTATGGTCACGGTGCCGTGCGTTGTGCCCTGGCCCTGGAGCAGCAAGCCGATGGTTTTGCCGTGGCCTGCATCGAAGAGGCGCTGGAGCTGCGCGCAGCCGGGATCAAGCCGCCGGTGCTGCTGCTTGAAGGCTTTTTCGAAGCCAGCGAACTGCAACTGATCGCCCAGCATGACCTGTGGTGTGTCGTGCATTCGCTGTGGCAGCTGGAGGCGATCGAACAGGCGCACCTGAGCAAGCCGATCACCGTCTGGCTCAAACTCGACTCGGGCATGCACCGGGTCGGCCTGCACGCCAAGGACTATCAGGCCGCGTACCAGCGCCTGCTGGCCAGCGGCAAGGTTGCGCGTATCGTGCTGATGAGCCACTTCGCCCGTGCCGATGAACTCGACAGCGACGCCAGCAACGAACAACTGGCGGTATTCCAGGCCGCGCGCCAGGGCCTGAGCGCCGAGGTCAGCCTGCGCAACTCGCCGGCCGTGCTCGGTTGGCCGAATATGCCCAGCGACTGGGTGCGCCCGGGCCTGATGCTGTACGGCGCCACGCCCTTCGAAGTGCCTCAGGCAGAAGCTGCGCGCCTGCAGCCGGTAATGACCGTGCAATCGCGGGTGATCAGTGTGCGTGAGCTGCCGGCTGGCGAGCCTGTCGGTTATGGCGCCAAGTTCATCAGCCCGCGGCCGACCCGGGTTGGCGTGGTGGCCATGGGTTACGCCGATGGCTACCCGCGCCAGGCGCCAAACGGTACACCGGTGCTGGTGGCCGGCAAACGCACCCAGCTGATCGGCCGGGTGTCGATGGACATGCTCTGCATTGACCTGACCGACGTGCCGGAAGCGGGCCTCGGCAGCCCGGTGGAGCTGTGGGGCAAAAACGTGCTGGCCAGCGAAGTGGCCATGCATGCTGGCAACATCCCTTACCAGATTTTCTGCAACCTCAAGCGCGTACCGCTGGACTACAGCGGCGATTAAGGCGCCAAAGCGGACAGGCTGCGGGTCGAAGTGTTGTAAATACTGAACGCTGTTGCGATGATAACGTTCAATTTCGACCCCACTCGTTCGTTTAGGAGGGCTCCAGCATTGGACGTCGGTGAACGACTGCAAGCCATTCGCAAGCTCAAGGGCCTGTCACAGCGTGAACTCGCCAAACGTGCGGGCGTCACCAACAGCACCATCTCGATGATCGAGAAGAACAGCGTCAGCCCTTCAATCAGCTCGCTGCGCAAGGTGCTGAGCGGTATTCCAATGTCCATGGTCGAGTTCTTTTCCGAAGAGCTGCAACCGGAAAACCCTACCCAGATCGTCTATAAAGCCCACGAACTGATCGACATTTCGGACGGTGCGGTGACCATGAAACTGGTCGGCAAGGCGCACCCGAGCCGGGCTATTGCCTTTCTCAACGAGGTCTATCCGCCGGGTGCCGATACTGGCGAAGAAATGCTCACCCATGACGGTGAAGAGACCGGCATTCTTCTCGAAGGTCGCCTGGAACTGGTGGTCGGCCTGGAAACTTTTATCCTCGAAGCGGGCGACAGCTACTATTTTGAAAGTACCAAGCCGCACCGTTTCCGTAATCCGTACGATGAGCCGGCCCGGCTGATCAGTGCGGCGACCCCGGCCAACTTCTAAGGCGTACAGCGCGGCGGATTGTCGCGGCTAAGACCCTTTGGACACTAGGGTTGTTTCGGTATGGCAGGGTTCCCGTTATACTTGCGCCGCCTGCGAAACCGTGGCCGCGGGCGTGACTAGCCACCATGAGGGTGTACGTGTGAATCTAATCAAGAAAATGCTGGCCGTACCAGCTGCCGTATTGGCCCTTTGGGCAGTCAGCGCACAAGCTGCGACCAACGACGACATCGCCAAGCGACTGGAACCGGTTGGCCAGGTGTGTGTACAGGGTCAGGAATGCAAGGGTATGGAAGTCGCGGCAGCTGCTGCTGGCGGCGGTGCCAAGACCCCGGATGAAATCATCGCCAAGCATTGCAATGCTTGCCATGGCAGCGGCCTGCTCGGCGCACCGAAAATCGGCGATACCGCCGCCTGGAAAGAGCGCTCTGACCATCAGGGTGGTCTGGACGGCATCCTCGCCAAGGCCATCACCGGCATCAACGCCATGCCGCCAAAAGGCACCTGCGCCGACTGCTCGGATGACGACCTGATGGGCGCCATCAAGAAGATGTCCGGCCTGTAAGCCCAGCGCTTGCCCAGCAAAGCCCGCCACGTGCGGGCTTTGTGCGTTTTAGCGCTGGTCAGCGCAGCATTCTGGCGGCATGCTCGGTCCAAAGTGGTCAAGGAATGCCACAGGAGGCCGAGATGGCGTACAGCTGTTCGATCGACACTGCCGTGGACCAGGTGCTGGCACGCCTGCCCGCGCATATCCACATGGGCCTGCCGCTGGGGCTGGGCAAGCCCAACCGCTTCGTCAATGCCCTGTATGCGCGGATCCGCCAGTTGCCCGAGCGGCAACTGACGATCTACACCGCCTTGAGTCTCGGCCGCCCGGACCTTGGTGACGGCTTGCAACGGCGCTTTCTTGAGCCCTTCATCGAGCGTGTGTTCGCCGACTACCTCGAACTGGACTACCTGCACGACCTGCGCCGCGACCAGTTGCCGGCGAACATCCGTGTCGAGCAGTTCTTCATGCAGCCCGGCAGCCTGCTGCACAGCGCCATGGCCCAGCAGGACTACGTCAGCAGCAACTACAGCCACGCCGCCCGCGATATCAATGCCAAGGGCTTGAACCTGGTGGCGCAGCTGGTCGCCGAAGACCCGGCGCATCCCGGCCAGCTGAGCCTGAGTTGCAACCCGGACATCACCCTCGACCTGTTGCCAATGATCGCCCGCCGCCGCGCGGCCGGTGAAACCATCCTGGTGCTCGGCCAGGTGCATACCGAACTGCCGTACATGCCGGGCGCCTCGGAGCTGCCCCGGGATGACTTCGACCTGCTGATCGATAGCGCGGAAAGCACCCGGTTGTTCTCCACGCCGAACATGCCGGTCACCACCCAGGACCATTTCATCGGCCTGCATGCCAGTACCCTGGTGCGCGATGGCGGCACCCTGCAGATCGGCATTGGCGCCATGGGCGATGCGCTGACCGCCGGGCTGCTGGCGCGGCAGGCTGACAGCGAGGCCTACAGTGCGTTGCTGGCTGATATTGACCTCACGCCCTGGCAAACCCTGATCGCACGCGAAGGCGGCATCGAGCCCTTTACCCACGGCCTGTATGGCTGTAGCGAAATGTTCGTCAACGGCCTGCTGGCACTGGTCGAAGCGGGGATCATCCGCCGCCCGGTTTATCCTGAAGAGGCACGCCAGCAGGCGGCCAACAATGGCGAGCTGGATGACCAGGGCGTGTTGGTGCATGGCGGCTTCTTTCTTGGCCCTCAGGCCTTTTACCAGCGCTTGCGGGAAATGCCTTTAAGCCAGCGCAAACGCTTTGCCATGAGCGCCATCAGCTACATCAACGAGCTGTATGGCCAGGAGTCGCTCAAGCGCCTGCAGCGCCGGGATGCGCGCTTTATCAACACGGTGTTCACCATGACCTTGATGGGCGCCGGGGTGGCCGATCAGCTGGAAGACGGCCGGGTGCTCAGCGGGGTAGGTGGGCAGTACAACTTCGTTGCCCAGGGCCATGCACTTGAAGGCGCGCGCTCGATCCTGCTGCTGCGCAGCTGGCGTGAAGCGGGCGGGGAGGTCAGCTCCAATCTGGTCTGGGAATACGGTCACTGCACCATTCCCCGGCACCTGCGCGACATCGTCGTCACCGAGTACGGCATCGCCGACCTGCGTGGGCAGACTGACGCCGAGGTGATTGCACGGTTGCTGGCGATCAGCGACACGCGCTTTCAGCCCGAGCTGATCGAACGGGCGCAGAAGGCCGGCAAGTTGCCGAAGGATTTTTGCCTGGATCAGCGCTTCACCGAGAACACCCCGCAGCGTTTGCAGGCGCTGCGCGAAAGGCACGCACGGTTGTTCCCCGAGTATCCGCTGGGCAGTGACTTCACGGCTGAGGAGCGTGATTTGTTGCGGGCGCTGAACTGGCTCAAGAGCAAGTTCAAACTGAGCGAGGTGCTTGAGCTGGGCAAGGCGGCGCTGGATGCACCGGCACCCGAGGCGTTTCCCGGGCAGTTGACGCGGATGGGACTGGCGCAGCCGCAGGGGCTGAAGGAGGACTTGTATCAGCGCTTGTTGCTGGCGGGGTTGCAGGCAACAGCGTTCCGTTGAGGACGCTATCGCTGGCAAGCCAGCTCCCACAAGGTCCGCGGTATGCAGTACCTGTGGGAGCTGGTTTGCCAGCGATGAGGCCAGCGCAAATTACTCGATGAAAGTAACCACGCCACCTTCCAGCGACTTCACCCGAGCCAGCGATTCAACGCGGTAGCCCTGGCTGTCCAGCTCGGCACGGCCGCCCTGGAACGACTTCTCGATGACGATAC
>RCUI01000515.1_pt1 | contig 13208 bp, 10 predicted proteins | sample 2166121 | NCBI WGS metagenome assembly RCUI01 (sample SAMN09932700, study PRJNA488358) | compost metagenome | feature: garden; material: soil; isolation source: compost soil in succinic acid-enriched culture | place: Germany: Experimental Botanical Garden Goettingen | collected 2016-01-27
CGCATGGCTAGGCGCAGTCCGCCGACCATTACCAGGCTCAACCACCAGTAGTTGAAAATAATCGATCGTGGCACGACGTGCTGGTGATTGCTCGACCAGTACACAATGAAACCTAGAATGAGAGAAGAGAGGCTGACGGCTTTGATGATCGCGATCAAGGCATCATTGCCAAAGTAACGCATTACCGCACGGTACATTCCGAAGCGAATGAACAGTGGAATGGCGACTACCGGCGCACATATAAACAGCCAAAGGTGATCGAGAAAGGGGTTGGCCAAATCCTCAATGCCCAAGCGCACAACAAATGCCAACCAAAGCGCGGCCCACACAAGTACGATATCCGTCAGCACTTGCATGAGACGCTTTTGACGTCGTGGCAAACTCAGCAACGATGCACGCACTTTATCCATAATCCCTCTGAACACCTTGATTTGACCTATCCCGCAAGCTGCAATGCCATGAGTCTTCTGTCAATTTAACTTTTCAAGCTGACCTGCTCGATAGCGCACTGCTAGAACAACCAGCGGCACATACGCGATAACCAATGCCAGCGCTCCATCAACACCAAGCAGCATGACGCTCAAGGCAACAGGCAACAACCAGAACACGTTCAATGCAGCGACGACGAGGGTCACCGGCAGATGCTTTCCATATTGCCGGGACGCGAATTGATACGCATGGCTACGATGGGCCTCGTAGACTTTGTCCCCACGCGACAACCGTCGCAACAGCGTGAAAGTGGCATCGACGATAAAAACACCGAGCAGAATCAACCAGCACCAGAACAGCTGCGAAGATGTCCAGGCTGCCTGCAATGACAGGGCACCCAGCATGATGCCCAGAAAGCCACTTCCTGCATCGCCCATAAAAATCTTCGCCGGAGGGAAGTTCCAGAACAGAAAACCGGCAACCGCCACAGCAAGCAGCATTGGCAGCACAACCAAATGCCCGACACCAGCAACCCAATACAGAAGGCAGGCGCCAAGGCACACGGTGATAGCCTCGATGCTGGCGATTCCATCTATTCCATCCATGAAATTATAAAGATTGAGCAACCAGACCAGATAAACGGCAGCGAGGATCGCACCGAACCATCCCAGGTTCAGCGTCAGCCCAAAGACCTCCAGCGGAGGCAAACCACCCAACCAGCCCAGCACCCAGGCAGCTGCAACGAAATGCCCTAGCAATCGCCAGCGAGCAGCAATATGCCCATGATCGTCCATGAAACCCAGGATAGCGATCAGCGCCCCTGCCCCAGCAAGGGCTAACAGCACCGAAAGATCTTCACCTTCCGCCACAGTCAGGGCTACCAATGCCAACAGAAATGCAATGACAATTGCTACCCCTCCCCCTCGAGGAGTCGGCACGGAGTGGGAGCTGCGAGCATTGGGAACATCAATGATGCTCTTGGCTATTGCATACCGCCGAAGCGCACCTGTCATCAATAGCGAAATCACTAATACAATCGGAAACAGCCACCAGATACTCATCTTTTCTTGTTTTCCTGATACTGCCGTGCAACAGAACTCAACGCTTCATCAACGGTGACCGGGGGCGTCCAGCCCAGTAGCGCACGGGTCTTGATGATGTCGACTTGCAATGATCCACACAAACGCTGAGAAAGCGAACGCTTGCCCAGCATAGCTGCGCCAACCTTCAGCACCCAGGCAGGGATCGGCAACAACCGCGCAGGCTTTCCTAATGCGCGAGCCATCCGGCGCAACAACTGAGTAGTCGAGAGGTCTTCGCCATCACTGACCAGAAAGGTCTGCCCCGCAGCGGCTGGATGATTCATACAGGTCACTACCAGATCAACAAGATTGTCCAGTGCTACCAGGCTACGACGGTTGTCGATCAGGCCAAATGGCAATGGGACACCCTTGTCGAGCCAACGCATCATTGCCAGGAAGTTAGCCTTTACACCAGGGCCATAAACCAACACAGGCCGTATGATAACCACTTCCATCGAGCCGGTTTTTGCCAACTCCTGCAAGCCTTTTTCAGCCTCCATCTTAGAGACACCATAGGGATCGGCCGGAGCAGGGACATCATCAGCTGTATAAGGTTTTCCCAGAGGTGTGCCTTCACCGTTGACCTTGATGGAGCTTATGAAAATGAAACGCTTAACACCTGCCGCTTGTGCCTGGCGAGCCAAAGCAAGCGTGCCCTCAACATTCACTTTGCGAAAAGCTGCCAATGGGTCGCTTTCTGTATCGTTCATGACATGAACCCGCGCGGCGCAATGGATCACGACATCACTACCGGCGAGGGCCTCACTCCAGTCATGCTGACCATCAAGGCTGTCAAAGCGAACGACAGGAACGGTGGCGTCGGCCAATTCGTGGCTGCCACGCAACGCAGCTACCACCGATACACCATCAGCAAGCAAACGCTTAAGAACTGCCCGGCCAACAAAGCCACTGGCTCCTGTGAGAAATACGGATTGCGACTTCATGTCTTTGCCTTACGTAATGTGGCATCGCGAAACAGAGTCTCCAATCGGGCGAGCAATACTGACTTGGAGTACTGCTCGCGATAATACCGACGTCCGGACTCGCCCATCTCATGCCGCTGATCGATTGGGGTAGTTGCGAGTTGCAAAGTAATCTGCGCAAGACCTTGTGCATCACCGGAGTCACAAGCAAAGCCAGCCCCGGACTCTTTGATGACGCGCGCAGCTTCACCATTGATCATTCCGAGGACGGGACGACCTGATGCAAGGTAGGCCTGAACTTTACCTGGAATGGTCTTCTCAAATACATCATTGGTGCGTAATGAAACCAGCAGCGCATCGGCCTGTGCGAATAACCCTGGCATGGCATCCAACGGGTGACGTCCCAATAGATGCACATTACTCAACCCCTTGCTCTCGACCTGGGATTGCAACCACTCACTCATGCGACCGTCGCCAACGATTACCCAGCGTACGGCCACCTTGTCCTGCAGAGCTTGCACGGCCTGAATCACTGCAGGGAAATCTTGAGCCTCACCAAGATTACCCGCAAACACCACAGTGAAAACAGAAGGATCATGTTCGATCAACTCGCATTTCTGCGCTATCGGCGCTGAAAAGTCATCTTCCGCCCAACTTGGGAAGTACACTAAGCGATCGCTTGGAATGCCCTTGGTACAGTATTTTTTTACATTGTCGAAAAAGCCGTGGGACTGCAGTAACAGGTAGTCGGTGCGATTGTAGATCCATGACACGACTTTGCCGACCAATCCCAACAACTTCGGGTCGTGCAAGACATTGACCGCACGTAATGTCTCCGGCCAAAGATCCAAGACCCAGACGAATACGGGAGCGCGCTTCAACTTACCAATTACCACTGCCGGAATGGCGGCCATGATGGGGGAAACCGCGTAGACAAAAATTGTATCGAACTTTTGGCCTCGCAGCCTGAAAGCCCCCAGCGTGGAAGCCATGACGAAAAACGAAAAATAATTAAGCACTAGCTGAATTGCTCGCTTGCCACGGGGTAACAGTGGCACGCGAACTATTTTCGCCCCGGCGTAAAAACGAAAGTCAGCAGGGTTACTCTGGTAATCATCAAACACTTTACCTTCCGGATAATTCGGCAATCCGGTAAGCACAGTAACGTCATGACCTTTTTCCGAAAAATCTCGAACCAAATCATTGATCCGCATATTTTCCGGCCAGAAATACTGCGTAACTACTAATATTCGTTGCTTTTCGTCAGGCATTGACACATCCAGCTCAGTAGCGTTTCCAGACCACACGATTCACATAATCGGTATAGCTGTGCACAATACGCACGACTTTGTCCGATACATTGGGCATGCTGTAGTCAGCAACCAGACGCAAGCTACGTAGCTCGCCGCGCCCCTGGCTTTCCAAGATACTCAAGCCCTGCAACACACGCTCAGTTTCCAGGCCAACCATCATTGCCGCTGCCTCTTCCATTCCCTCGGGGCGTTCATGGGCTTCACGGATATTCAAAGCTGGGAAATTGAGAATCGAAGCTTCTTCATTGATCGTGCCGCTGTCGGACAGCACGGCCTTCGCTTCGACTTGAAGCTTGTTGTAGTCCTTGAAGCCTAATGGTTTGAGTAGCCGCACGTTGGCATGGAATGTAACGCCCATGGCGTCTACACGTTTTTGAGTGCGTGGGTGCGTCGATACAATAATTGGCAAGTTGAACTGTTCGGCCACCGTGTTGAGGACATCCACCAACTTGAGGAAATTGGTATCGGAGTCAATATTCTCCTCGCGATGCGCACTCACGACAAAGAATTTCCCAGGCTCCAATCCTAAACGGGTGATCACATCAGACTGATCAATCCCTTCTCGGTAGTGGTTCAGCACCTCAAACATCGGGCTACCGGTTTTAATCACTCGATCAGCCGGCAGTCCTTCACGCAACAGGTAGTCCCGGGCGATTGTGCTGTAGGTCAGGTTGATATCAGCGGTATGGTCCACTATACGACGATTGATTTCTTCTGGCACACGCATATCAAAGCAACGGTTGCCTGCTTCCATGTGGAAGGTCGGAATCTTGCGGCGCTTAGCAGGAATTACTGCCATGCAACTGTTGGTATCACCGAGAACCAGGAGAGCCTCGGGATTGACCTCCCCCAGGACCCTGTCCACTGCAATGATAACATTACCGATGGTTTCGGCGCCGGATGCACCCGCAGCATTGAGGAAGTGGTCAGGCTTGCGAATACCCAGATCCTGAAAAAAAATCTCGTTCAGCTCGTAGTCGTAGTTTTGGCCGGTGTGAACCAGTATGTGATCGCAATGTGAATCCAGCGCCGCCATGACACGGGACAGCCTGATGATTTCAGGGCGTGTCCCAACGACAGTGACTATTTTGAGTTTTTTCATTTCAATACTCTATCTTGCACCACCAGCCTGGCGGCCGAGCACGTGATTAAGCCCCGCGCCCCTGCCCAAGCCAGCAATAAATTGATTTCAAGCCTATACTATGGCCTTGCCAGCGCTAGGAACCTACCTACGAGTCGAAATGATGTGTATCAGGAGCCTGAGCCGCTGACATTACTCTTCGCGACTACTTAGGATTGAGTACCTACTGGACGCGCAAAGGTGTCAGGCCGCTCACGGTCAAAGATTTCATTAGCCCATAGCATGACGATCATCTCATCCTCACCGACGTTGGTCACGTCATGAGTCCAGCCTGGAACGGTCTCGACGATTTCAGGCTTGTCACCAGAGGTGAACAGCTCAAAAAACTCACCTGAGACTATATGCCGAAAGCGGAAACAGGCTGTCCCCTTGATAACGAGAAATTTTTCCGTCTTGGAGTGATGGTAATGTCCTCCACGGGTAATTCCTGGATGCGCCGTAAAATAAGAAAACTGACCGCTATCCGGCGTTTTTAACATCTCGACGAATACACCACGCGGATCACCGTACTTCGGCACTTCATAAGTGAAGCGTTCAGTCGGTAGATAGCTTACATACGTGGAGTACAAGGCCCGTACAAAACCTGCACCAACAGGCTCGGTGACCAAGCTGGCGCGGCTTTCATGGAACGCTTGCAGTTGGTCTACCAATGCACCAACAGTCGTACTATAAACAGGTTCCACTTCAACAAAAGCAGTATCTGTGCTGACCTTGCCATCCATCACAGCAATAAACTTCTCGATGACATCATCAATGTAGACGAGATTGATTTTTGCTTTTTGATCATTAACCTGAATGGGTAGATCACGGGAGATGTTATGGCAGAACGTTGCAACGGCCGAATTGTAGTTAGGTCGCGCCCATTTCCCAAATACATTGGGCAAACGAAACAGGAACACTCGTGCACCGGCATCAGCCGCTAGGGCTATAAGCGCCTCTTCCGCACCGCGTTTACTCTCGCCGTAGGGATTTTCAAGCTCCGCTTGACTGGAAGACGTATAAAGCACCGATACCGGGCGATTACTGTTTGCTATCGCTTTGCATAACTCAGCGGTTAGATCGGTATTGCCGACTTTGAACTCTTCCGGACTTTGGGGACGATTGACACCCGCCAGATGAAATACAAAGTCAACCGTCGAAACGAGTTGAGGGAGATCTCTCAGCGGCGTTTCCCTGGTAAACGACAACACCTCGACATCCTTGCGCTCACTCAAATGAGAAACAAGGTTTTGCCCAACAAACCCCTGGGCCCCGGTCACCAACACTTTCATATGTTACTCCTCCGGGGTTGCCAACTCGCCACGCTCGATTGCGCGCATGAACTCTAACTTCCTCAACAATCCCTGCATGCCCTCAACATCCAAGCGCTCAGTGTTGTGGGAGTTATAATCTTCCGTTCTGGAGATTTTCTCTTCGCCCTGCTCAACAAACTTGGCATAGTTGAGATCGCGTAGGTCGGGCGGAACACGGAAGTAGCCCCCCAAGTCTTCGGCACAGGCCATTTCTTCTCGACTCAGTAAGGCCTCATATAGCTTCTCACCATGACGAGTGCCAATTACTTGGATAGGGTGCTCAGGCACACCCAACAATACGGTTAGCGCCTGCGCCAACGTCTGTACTGTAGCCGCAGGTGCTTTCTGTACAAAAAGATCACCATTACGACCATGCTCAAAGGCATAGAGCACCAGATCAACCGCATCAGCCAGCGTCATCATGAAGCGAGTCATGCTAGGGTCGGTCAACGTCAAAGCCTTGCCAGCCCGAACCTGATCGATGAACAGGGGAATGACCGAACCGCGTGATGCCATGACGTTGCCGTAGCGCGTGCCACAAATGACAGTCTTGCTGTCGTCGACAACACGTGACTTTGCAACCATCACCTTTTCCATCATTGCCTTTGAAATACCCATGGCATTGATTGGATAAACCGCCTTATCGGTACTGAGGCACACCACTCGCTTGACTTCGTTCTGGATCGCTGCCTCAAGCAGGTTCTCAGTCCCGAGCACGTTGGTTTTAACCGCCTCCATTGGGTGGAACTCACAGGAGGGGACTTGCTTCAACGCCGCAGCATGAAAAATATAATCAACGCCACGTGTGGCATTTAGAACACTTTGATAGTCACGCACGTCGCCGATGTAGAACTTAAGCTTAGGACTGGCATAGCGCTTGCGCATGTCATCCTGCTTCTTCTCGTCGCGGCTAAAAATCCGGATCTCTGCAATATCGGTTTCGATGAAGCGCTTGAGCACCGCATTGCCGAACGAGCCTGTACCACCCGTAATCAGCAGGACTTTGTTGTCAAACATACAATCCTCTCAAACATTAGAAGCGTCAATCACAGCCGGGGGCTTCATCCGAACCGGCCGGCGAACCTTGAGCACACTATACAACCAAAGAGCGGTCAGCACAAAAAAGGCTGAAAACGTCTCGAGGTAGCCAAAGACTTGATTGTTCGCAGGGATGAACACCACAAGCACTGCAAACAATGGAATCATTAACTTGGCATATAAATTATCGTTATCCAGGATACTGACCCATAGTTTGGCCAAAAAGAAACCAAGTACAAGACACCAAAAAGCCACACCGACAAAATGATAATCATTTGCAATATAACTATAGAAAGAATGCCACTGTGTAGTTTCACCCCACCACGCGTCGATTTTATGCTGGTAAGTCTGACCCGATAGATCGACACCAGTAATCCATTCAAACTGACGCATTAAGAACTGAGAGTTCCCTACTCCGAGGGTACTAGTAAAGTCTTGGGTCAAGGCAAGTGAGAAACCGTAGTACCCTTGCACGATATAATTAGAAAGCCAAATATAGGTGTACATCAAAAATCCGCCGACGCCGCTATCAAGATCATACTCTGACGTAATTTTGATATCACCCAGCGGAGAAATGGTTTCTATGTAAGATGCATCTCCACCACGCCCCATCATTGACTTGCCGAAGAATGCAACGGCCCCAAGGAGAGCAAACAACGCCACGATTACAAAAAATTTACGCTTTGCGAAGCCAAACGTTCCAAGCCTGAAGTAATTCAGAACAAAGTAAACAGCCAGTGACGAGCCGTAGAATATGGCAAAATCGAAAACAGGCTTGTTGGTACCCGTCGAAAAACCAGACAGTACGGGTAAAACACTTGCGAATAGCGCAGCCACCCGCATTAAAATACCCATCCGCGCCCAATAAAATATCAGCACAGGGATAATAAGAATCTTTGCAGGCGCAATAAAAAAGTACAGGATATTGGTCAGCTTATCTCCAGCATATGCTGCGGCCAACACAATCTCCATCTTCTTGATGTATTGCTCCTCTGGGCGCAAGATTCCATTGATTACCTCATCAACCAGCGTATAGGGAATCAAGCTTTCAGAGTTAGTAATGTTTTTATGGCCGATGAGGCTTGCCAACACCGAGGCAAAAATCAACAACCAGACCTTCCAACCGGTAAACTTAATACGAAACTGTTCTACTTTAATCGCCGGAGACCTCGTCTCACACGCAACGATGTATCCCAACACCATACTGATGTGGTAAAGCGAAATGAACCCCCAAAACAAGACAGGATCATCAATACGATAACTAACCGGGCCAAATTGAAATACCAGCAATGTCACACACAAATACAACTCAACGAACAGTATGGGTAAATAATATCTCACAAACTGACTCTCTTGAATTGATTTAAGCTACCGACCATCAGCCACACTGCTTTTTGCGGCCTGACGCAGCTCAGCGTCGAAGCCCGATGACGAGACAATTTAACTGGACGCCTGGCCATCGGGCCTTATCGACTGCACAAACTCAAGCGCACGATGTTTAACATCTGCATAATATCGTCCATGCCGATCAACATCCACTTCAAACACCTGCACCTGCTTACGGATACTGAAAAAACTGAGCAAACACTTTAATCCATAGATGAATACCGCGACATTGAATAGTCGCTTGACTAATCTTGAGCCAGACTTAAAGCAAAGCAATCGATTTCGGAGTACCCACCGAGCAATAAAGGAAGGTTCTCTAGCTATCAAATACTCAAAAACTTTTACCTGATCCTTGTAGAAACGGCTGGATGCGACAAGGTAGGTGGAACCCGCCGTACGGCGGTAGTACACAAACACTGTTGACACCGTACCGAGGCGGGATATTGGCGCGGCCTCAGCTATCGCGATCTGTAGTGGCCAATCCTCGACGACATCAAAACCAGCAACAAATGCCATAATGTCTTTATTCTTAAGGTGTTCAGCCCTGTAAATAATACTCGGCGCATTGTTCACACTAATCCCCTTCAATCGGTTGATGAGGAGATCGTTTTCATAAATACACGCACTAGCTAGCAGATGAAATATATCCGAATTGTTTTTTGAAATCCGCCCATCTGTTAAGTCGAGCGGCAAACCCGAAGCAATATCAAACTCATTCAAGGACGGTATTAACGAGAAAAGATTCTCCCAAGAATAAACATCATCCCCAGCCGTGATTTTGCAATAGCTAGACTGCAGCGCATCAACCACATTGCAAACACTTTTACACGTACCTAGGTTATTCTTGTTATAGAGCTTATCTATTTTCGCAAACAGGTGAGCATTTTTTTCCAGCCAAGCGTCCGCAAGAGTAACCGTGCCGTCCTTGGAAGCATCATCATTGAAGATAATCTGAAAAACCATGCCCTGACCGTATTGTTCAACCAGGTATTTAATGCTTTCCAAGTGCTCGATAATGTAATCCTGGTGGTTATAAGAGAGTACTGCAAACGCAAAGCTCAACTTCGAGACATTCATTTTAATTTTTTACTCAATGCCCGAAAAATAAAATGCAGTGACTTGAACCCTACCATCCGGAAACCCAACCATAGAAATTTTAGCTTCCAGGAAAGTGTGCGCTTTTCAAAGCCACCCTCAACTGACAACCCACGCTTATTCAAATCTATGCCCAGCTGGTACCTTTCATTCTTCGGTGCAACCACTTCCGCAACCCATCGCCCACGGTAGATAGCTCCACCTTTGCTATGATTATAATGATAGAGGTCTTTTTGTGGGTTGAGGGGACTGTAAAATAGTCTTCCATCTCCATAAGTACGGTAACTACCGAAAACTTCCCACGCCCAAGGCGTGTCGACCTCACCGGTGTATCGCATCAAGTCCTTACGCCGCCAAAGAGCGGGAGCTGAATTCAGACGATACTCGATCGTGTCCAGCACTCGCCCCATTCCACATCGCTCGTCCCCCTCAACCGACTCTAACCCCATATGGGTGAGATAACAAACAGCTATGAGATGATCTTGGTCCATACATTCAACCAAGCGAGCCAGCGCTGCCGCATCAAACGTCGCCTCCAAAATAAAGTCGTCATAGACAACCATGACGTATTCAGATTCGATGCTTCCCAAAGTACTCAGGAGCCGCTGCCCCCACTGATCCCGCCCATTCACTGCTGGAAAAGTATGTACCTTGAGATTCGGCACGTCGAAGTCGACCGATTGACTTTCAGTATTGAGAACTACTTGAAAAGTTCGATTTGGCCACCATTCTTCCAGCGCCCTAAAAAATAGGGGCCAAACATCACGATAGGCATCACAGGAATTGACAAGCAACGTCACCCGATGACTATCTAAAACGGGAGCTGATATTGGGTCACTATTCACAGGCCATCTGCCATCTTCTTGAAATATGAATTATGCTCAACCAGGTAGTCATAAGTACCCTGATCAACCACACGCCCCTGATCGACCATAAAAATGATATCGCAATTCATTATGGTGTTCAGCCGATGCGCAATCATGACAATAGTTTTCTTCTGACTGAAGTCCTCAATGGCTTCCATGATCAGTTTTTCTGTCACCCCATCCAAGGCACTAGTGGCTTCGTCAAAGAAAAGTAACTCCGCATCATTGTATAGTGCTCGCGCAATACCAAGACGCTGACGCTGACCGCCTGATATCTGAACACCTCGCTCACCGATCCGAGATGCATAACCTTCTGGCAGCCCATCGACCCACGCTTCAAGGTGGGCAAGTTTTATTGATCTCTTTACTTTCTCCAAGTCCACAGCATCGGCGTCCAAGCCAAATGCAACGTTCTCGATAATTGTACCTTCAGTAAGAAAGATGGTTTGAGGCACATACCCAAGTTTGTCTTGCCACTGACGAACATTAGCCTCATTGACCGCCTGGCCACCGACTAGAAACTGCCCCGAATCAGGCAGAATCAAACCTAACAAAACATCAATAAGAGTGGACTTGCCCGACCCTGAAGGGCCGACAATCCCAATAACGCTCTTCATCGGAAAACTGAGAGATATATTCGATAATGCTGGCGTGGGCTTATTGGGGTATTGAAAACTAATATCACGAAGCTCAATACACCCTTCCAGGGCTAACGCCTCACCCCCACTACTCCTGGTACCATTCGCGACCGAACGCGCACGAAATAGATCTTCCTTTACTGCCTCAAACGCAGAAATATTACTTTTTACTTGTGCAGCGCCGCTATAAATCTGCTGAAATGAAGGCAGCAATTTAAAAGCAGCCAATCCGAAGACAGCTAGGACCGGAAGAATAACTGAAAGCTCGCCATCATATACCTTGAGCAACACAAGGATAAGGCCAACCATACCACTATAAATAATAAACTCCATCAAGTAACGCGGCATATTATAGAGACCATTGCTTGACCCATACGCCCCAGCAAACACCTTACCACTGGCTTGGAACTTATCAACAAAACTTCGTTCACGCCCTAGCAACTGTACATCTTTAATTGCGCCAAAGCCTTCATTCATCAAGGTAAAGCGATCCTTGGACACCTTGGAAATCAGGTTACCATTTCGCGCCAACTTCCCACGCACCGACAAAAACAACACACAATACGTTGAAAGAAATACAGCAATGCCGACCAAGGAAATAACTGGGTTATAAAGAAATATTGCAAGCGACACAAACATCGCCGCGATGATTCGTGCATTGATCTGGACCAACGGCTGTAGTATATGATCAGTGATACGCGTTGCTTCCGTGGCAATTTGCTTCGTCAATTGCGCACTACTAGTCGTTGAGTGAAATAAAAAATCTCGCCCCAAATAGTACCTGTACAATGCATCACCAATCTCTGCTCCCGTGCGCGCCGCAAAATAAGACAAGCGCCATATGGTAAATACCGACAACAATGCCGATACTGCTAGCACTACCAACACCAGCACACCCGTCAAAAATAGAAAGTCAATCGGAGAACTCAACCCTGTTTGTACATATATCTTATTGATAAAAGCATTGCTTTCAATCAAATCAATATTGCCCACCAACGCCATGAACGGTCCAATTGCAGCGATACCAATTACCTCAGCGATTGCCATCAACACCACAAAAAACTGAAGAAATAGAAATGTTCTCCGCTGTTCCGCCGACATCAGGGCAATGAGCTCTCGGACTAACTTTATCATTGCCTTACCTTATTGCATTAATAGCGGAGATAACTTGAGCAACGTCATCATTCGTCATCACAGGGCTTATAGGCAAACTAAGCACTTGCCGGTGGAGTCGTTCGGTCACTGGCAAGTTTAAATGTGCCAGTGCGTAATATGCTTTTTGCTTATGCGGTGGGATCGGGTAGTGGATCAGTGTTGCCACGCCTGCTTGCTGCAGTTCTTTTTGAAAAGTGTCCCGACCATCTAACTGAACAACGTATAAATGAAAGACGTGATTCTCGAGCTGCGCTAGGACAGCGTCCTTGCAGATGGGATGAAGCAATCCCAATTTATTGATACCCTTCGCATAGGCAAGTGCGATTTGTTTGCGCCTAAGTGTGTCAGCATCAAGAGACTTTAATTTAACTCGCAACAGTGCTGCCTGCATTTCGTCCAAGCGGCTATTGACGCCTTGATACAGGTTTTCGTACTTTACCTCACTTCCGTAATTCCCGAGCGCTCGCAACACCTTTGCCAACTCGTCGTCATCAGTTGTAATGGCACCTGCATCGCCCAAGGCCCCTAAATTTTTTCCAGGGTAGAAGCTAAAGCCTGCTGCATGCCCCCAACTACCCGCTTTTCTTCCGCCGATTTGCGCGCCATGTGCTTGCGCAGCATCTTCAAGAACGAGGAGTTGATTTTCCTCTGCTAGCGCCATCAAAGCTGGCATATCAGCCAACTGTCCATAGAGGTGAACGGCAAGAATTGCTTTGGTTTTAGGACTTATTGCCGCGCGCGCTTTAACAGGACACAGATTGAAGCTTGTTTCATCGGGCTCAACCAGAATCGGAACTAGTTTATTTTCCGTGATGGCAAGAATACTCGCAATATAAGTATTCGCAGGGAC
>RCUI01000516.1_pt1 | contig 13200 bp, 12 predicted proteins | sample 2166121 | NCBI WGS metagenome assembly RCUI01 (sample SAMN09932700, study PRJNA488358) | compost metagenome | feature: garden; material: soil; isolation source: compost soil in succinic acid-enriched culture | place: Germany: Experimental Botanical Garden Goettingen | collected 2016-01-27
ATAGGACTTGGGACACTATGTGAAACAGGCAAGGCATCTATTGATCCAGGCCAGCCTTTCGAGCGACTTGGCTAATGCACCTTCAAAACACAAAACCCCCGAAAAACGGGGGTTTTGTGAATTTAGAGAATTAAAACTGTCGAGGAAAGGGCCCGTATTCTGCGGGCTGCAGCTTCCTGGGGATGAAACGCAAAACTGTCGCAACCACTCAAAAAGTTGATTTGGGACCATCCTGTAGAGAATTAAAACTGTCGCAGCCAGATGTGACGAGGTTTTGCAGGACACCTTTGTGCTTGGCGTCCGAGCTTGCACTGCACCCGTATCGTCGGTATCGACCCTGTTCGTAATGGGCTAACGGAGGGCTGGCTCTGCCGTGCATCGAATGCGAGACGATGACGCCGCATAACAAGTTCGATAGGTGTTTAGGCACCTGGGTAGAACAGTTTAGTGGCTACATTGAAGCCTTTCCGCCGGGAACAAACTCCATGATGTTTCGGAAATTTCCTATCCCACTGTATACAGACAGGTCTATATATTCGGCGCAATTCATCCTCAGGATGCTTGTGAAGCATGGACATTTTTAATCTCGATAGCACCCGTGTAAGTGCAAGCACCTATCTCCATCCGAGCGAACTGCAGACGTTTGTTGAGGTTCTGCAATGACGCGCCCAACGCGCTCCAGAGCGAATGGCGCTGAGCTTCAGCGTGGATGCAGAGTCAGGTGCAAGTTTGACCTCTGGGCAGCTGGAGCGGATCACTCGTACAGTTGCAGCACAACTTCAAGCCCAGCGCTGCGTCGGCGAGCGAGCAGTGATCATGCTGCCACCGGGAATTGAGTTTCTTCTTGCCTTAATTGATTGTTGGTACGGTCGTGTTACTGCCGTAACTATGCCCGATGCTGATGGAGACAGCAGCGTGCAGGCTCGCCAAGTGGTTGAAGACGCCGGTGTGCGGTGCTGATAGGTGCGATTCCTACCTACGGGCTAGGTGATTTGACATTTACGACGATAGGCGGACAATGTGTAGCATGCTACAAAGATGGGCACATAACACATGTTTGAACTTAAAGATCTTCCGTCTCGAGAGACAATCACCCGCTTCGGCAAGCTCTACGGTAACCCTGATGTCGAAGGGCTTTACACTTGGCTTGTGTGGGCGTCAGCAACCGATGAAATGCTGTCTGCTTTCAACGAAAATCTGGCGCGAGAAGGCCTCGCGCAAACGCCTTTTTTCGTTCTGCTACTGCTCAAGCGCAATACGGATGGGCTCACCATAGGTGCGTTAGCCGATGGCGTAGCCGTAGCGTCGCAGACTATGACTCGTGCTGTGAAACAGATGGAGTCCTCGGGACTTTGCACGAAGCATCCAGATCCACATGACGGGCGGCACTGGATTGTTCGACTCACCCCCGAGGGTGACAGTACGCTAGGTCGAGTATTGCCGAAACACTATGCCTGGGTAGCTAAGTTCATGAGCGATTTCAGTGAGGACGAGCGGGAAGTATTGGTAAAGCTGATGTTGCGGGTTGCCCCAGCGCTCCACCGAATCCGTCTCGAGGGTGAACTCGGCTGAAAGGTCGGGTTTTTTGCTGAATATGTAGCAAGCTACAAAGCAATCTACATATTTTTACACCTGGCGCCACCGTCGCCTTGTACTCGTCAGTGCTTGTGCCGCGAGTTCGTCGCCATGGCCCATTCGTTTAATGAGATATGTAGCAATGCACAGATCTACACCCGAAATGATTCAGCCGCACACGACCAGTTTGTTGATGCAAATGGTCTTTTGCGCGCTCGCAGTGGTCTCCCTTTTGTACATCCCGGTCCCTATCCTCCCCCTCCTGGCGACTGCTTACCAGTTGCCGCAAGAACAGGCAGGGCTCGCGCTGAGTGCATTCGCTTTTGCGTATGCCACAGGATTCATGGTGTTCGGCCCATTGTCAGATCGCCTGGGACGCAGAGCAGTGATGGTTGGCGGGCTGGTACTCCTGGCGGTCATCACCTTGGGACTGGCATGGGTAGCCACGCCTGGTTTGTTCATTGCAGGTCGGGCGTTGCAGGGATTCGCCGCGGCATCTTTTCCGCCGGTTGCCCTGGCATACCTCTCCGAACGCGGAACGCCCAAACAGCGCGTCTGGGGAGTGGCCTGGATGAGCACAGCGTTCCTCTCGGCGGGGCTCCTGGGCCAGATCTACGGCAGCGTCGTGGCAAGTCGTTGGGGCTTCAGTTGGGCCTTAATCCCACTGATCGTGGTCTACGCCTTGACCGCGCTCCGGCTGGCGGCTGCCCCCGAGAGTAATGAAACCCGACGGCCGCAGTCCCCATTTTGGGAAGGCTATCGGCAAATCTTCACGCTGTTAGGGAATCCGGCGCTGCGCCGTGTGTATCTCCCCGCGTTACTACTGCTCATGTCGTTCGTCACGTTTTACATCGGGTTGGATATCCACCTGGGCACGGCCTTTGAAGGGCATGGGATCAACGGCCTTCAGGCCCGCGGCCTGGCTTTACCGGCATTCTTCGCACCGCTGCTGGCGCCCAGGTTGATTCGCCTTTGGGGCCCCCATCGAGTCGCGACTGCGGGGTTGACGCTCGCCGCTATTGGACTCGCGCTGTGTGCTGGGGCAGGCGAAAAGCGTATCACCCTGCTGCTCGCGGCAAGCGTGATCTACGTCGCGGGTGTGGCAATCAGCGTTCCTGGACTGATTGCACGTATTGCCGCAACCACATCGCCTGAAGTTCGTGGACTAGCGGTGTCTTTTTACACGTTCGTGCTCTTCATTGGCGCGAGTCTAGGACCGTGGCTCGCCAACAGCAGCCGCGCATGGCCGGTGGAATCACTGTTCCTGCTACTGGCAACGGGACTCGGTGCCACAGCGATTTTTAGCGCTGTACGGGGAGATAAACCTCACTGTGCTCGCTAATCAAGCGACCTGAATCTCCACGGCGGGACAACGGTGGAGAACCGGGTCTGTAATCAAGCAAACCGGTAACAGCCGTGCGACCTGCCGATGGCCCGGAAAATGAGTGAAAGGAAAGCCAGTAATGGGGATCTATGTAGTAGTTGCAAATCAGTTCGGGGATTTTGCAAGACACGGACACGTGATGTCCTACAGCCAGCTTCTGCAAGCGCTGAGGAAACCGGACAACTCCGAACTGAAAGGCAGCAGGATCATCGCCGGCCAAGGACTCGGGCATAAAGAAATCGAGCATGCATACCGCTTGGCGGTTACCTGCGGCTATGGCAGCGAATTTGAGCATTGGCGCATGTGGTCGGAAGCGGAGTTGGCAGGCCAGGAGCTCTCTCACAAGCGTCAGCGAAAGAACGTACTGATCTCGGTTCCGGAACTGACCGATGAGAGCACCTATAGCGCCAGCCTGCTGCTTCACGCCGAAAACGAGTTGATGCTGGACCACCTCACCGGACAGCACGTGCAAGGCATGGTGCTACTTGAAGCATGCCGTCAGATGTTTCTGGCGGTCACGGAGCGCTTCCATCTAGAGGATTACCTGCCGCAGAAGCGCTACTTCGTTTTGAACGAGATGAACGTGCGGTACACCGCCTTCGCTTTCCCGCTGCCAGCTCAGATTCGCTATCGCCTGCTCGATAAAAAGCAACCGCGGCCAGACCGCGTCGACGTGCAGGCCGAGATGGAGGTCTGGCAGGACGGGAATCTCGTTACCTGCGTAGATGTGGTGTTCTCGGTTATGGATGCCGAGCGACTTGGTCAGCGCGAAGCCAAGCTTGCATCCCGGGCCGTTTCTTCGCACGTCAGCACATTGCGTGAGCACCTACGTATTCCGCCACGCGAAGATGTTCATGTGATGACTGAGCCGATATCCACCCTTTGACCCATGCGGCCGCTTAGCTCCGTTGGGCAAGCGGCCCCTTCGAGTAATCGTCATGATAGTACGAAGAATCGCATTTTTTGACGTCGATGAAACGCTCATCGACCTCAAGAGCATGTTCAGTTTCCGAGGCTTCTATTTTCGTCAGCTTTGGGGCCAAGAGTCCGGTGCCAAAGCCGAAAGAGCCGCAGCCAGGAGGATTGAGCATCAGGTCCTTCAGGGACATGAACGCTCTACCATCAATACTCTGTTCTATGAGGACTTCCGCGATCATCAGCCTGAGCTGGTTAGCGAGGCTGTCGAAACCTGGTACGCGCAGGAAAGAGCCCGTCCTGGGTTCTTCATCCAGCCTGCGCTGGATGCACTTCAAGCGCATCAACGCTGCGGCGACGAGGTGGCCTTCGTGTCAGGTTCGGCAACGCAGTTCCTGGCGCCTCTGGCAGCCGAACTGGGCGTTAGCCATGTCTTGGCAAATCGCTTGGAAATGCACCGTGGACGATTCACGGGCCAGCTCATCCCCCCCCAGACCATCGGCGTTGGCAAGCGACAGGCAGCTTTGAGTTTGATGAGTGAGCTGAGTGCAGAACCTAATAACTGCTTCGCATACGGCGATCATTTGTCTGACCTTCCACTGCTGATGAGTGTTGGTACTCCCACTGTCGTCGCACGTGATCCAGCGTTGATCCAGCACGCCCGGCAACATGGCTGGCCGATCTTGTGGCCCGCCATAGCTACTCAAGGAGGTAAGCCATGATCTCGATTAACGCGTTCTCTTTTAGCCGCCTTACGGTTCTGACCGGTCTTGCCCTTTGGCTAAGCATCGCTGTGCTGAACAACCTGTGTGACCCCGAAACGAATCGCTTTCATATCGGCAATACCCTTTCCATGGTGTTGCTGGAGGAGGAAGAACTCCTGGGAGCGGCATTGCGTTGGCGTGCCTGGCCAGCCGAATGGGCTGAAGCAGTTCTGTACGGAGTGGCAGGCGTCCAAGTTTTGGTCTCGCTGCTGCTCTGGTATGCCGCCTTCAGCTACGCCAACGCTTGGCGGCGCGGGAGCATCACCCTCCTTAACCTCGCTCGCAGCCGAGCTGTCATCGCGCTGACGTGCTTTCTGCTGCTTTGGTTCAGCTTCATCTGCGGCGGATTGTGGTTTGGCTATTGGCTTAAGCAGGGCGCCATGCAGTCTGTGCATATGACCCTGATTCTGATTGGCCTCCTTTCTCTGTTGTTCGTACAAGGCGGGCCCTCGACGCAGCCGGGGACCTCCGCTACGCAATCCGCAGAGTCTGGCGATCCACTGTCCCGAAGGAGTCATTCATGACCACCACCCGTTACACCACAGGTCTGGCTGTCGCCCTTGCATTGGCGACGAGCGTAGCGAACGCCACCACCGAATCAACAGAGGACATCTCAGTCATGAATCAGGCCGTCAACAACACTATTGCTATTCCAGCCGCCTACCAGGAAGCACTGCGTCGCTCGGTTAAGGTTGATGACGAGTCTGCCGTGCTTACCCGTTATGTACGCACCGACGGCCGCAACGCCACCTTGGGTGGTGAGCACTTCAGCACGGTGGTATCGGATTCTGGCGTGCTCAAGGGCTTCGCCAACATGTCGCTAGATCTGGTTGACATGACGTTGCCATCGCGCGAAATCTCCGAGACGATCGCCCGCGCTTTTCTCCAGCAGCATGCCCCCGACCTGCTTGAGCGGATGAAGATCAGTTGGATCGACCCACACGACGAGCCTGTGAAGGTGGTGCGCAACGGGCGCGAAGAAACCGTCACCCTCACGGGCATGAAGGTCAAAGCTCGAAATTTAGCTGACGGACGTTGGTTCTGGATCATTGTCGGTGGCGACGGCAAGCCCATGGTGTTCGAGCGCGACATCGTGTGGATCACCTTCCCGGGCAAGCGTAAGACCGAGAAATGGCTGCATGACGCTTGGGTTGCCGAAAAACAGCAAGACGTATCAGACGATCAGCGGAAGCTGTAGAGCCACGTCGAGAAACTCGCCGTTCAACCTGAAACTCATTTGGGGGAGCCAGACATGCGTATTTCGTTTTGCCGCAGCGTACAACACGCCATGGTCCTCGCTACCGCGAGTATGTTAGTTGCCTGCGGTCAGGCCAAAAATGGCCAAGCCGCCGCACAACCACCGCCTGCCGTTACCGTCGCGGAAGTCATCGTTCAGCCTATCAGCGACTGGGATGAGTTCTCCGGCAGACTAGAAGCCCCAGAGTCAGTCGAGCTTCGTCCTCGGGTGTCTGGGCACATCGACCGGGTCTTGTTCCGGGATGGCTCACTCGTCAAGAAAGGAACCCTGCTATTTCAGATCGACCCTAGGCCGTTCCAAACAGAGGTCCACCGTCTGGAGGCCCAATTGCAGCAGGCCCACGCCATACAGATAAGGGCGGCCAGAGAGGCCGGGCGCGGGGAACGTCTGCTGTCCAGCAATGCCATATCGGTCGAACTGGCCGAGGCGCGTAAGTCAGCACATCAAGAAGCGAAATCAGCTGTTGCAGCGATCAGCGCTCAGCTTGAGGCAGCACGTCTGAATCTGAGTTTCACGCGTATCACCGCACCTATTGATGGGAGAATCAGCCGGGCCGAGGTGACCGCCGGCAACCTTGTCAACGCAGGGTCGACCTTGTTGACCACGTTGGTGGAGACCAAAGAGCTCTACGCGTATTTCGATATCGATGAGGCGACCTATGTGAAACAACGTCGCCGTCTGGGCGGCGACCTTGCTGCGCAGTCAGCACGCGTTCCGGTTCACCTGGCACTGAGCATGGATGAGCAGCCGGAGTACGAAGGACGGCTGGACTTCGTCGACAACCAGGTCAATCCGCTCACAGGGACAATGCGCGCGCGCGCCGTCGTCGACAATGCCCTATACCAACTTACGCCTGGGCTCTACGTCCGCCTGCAGCTTCCGGCCAGCAACACCTACCCCGCTACGCTGGTCCGAGACGAAGCTGTCGGCACGGACCTGGGCAACCGCTTCGTGCTTGTGCTGGACGAAGACTCATTAGTGAGTTATCGCACGGTTCAACTCGGCCCAAAAGTAGAAGGGTTGCGCGTGATACGCGATGGTCTCAAGGAAGGGGATTGCATCGTGGTCAATGGTCTTCAACATGCGCGGCCAGGTGCTCCCGTGGTTCCCGAGCAGGTGGCCATGGCGGCCGATGAGGTGCTCGCGCGCTTGTCGGGTATGGCGGTTCGCGGCAATCCATTGCCCGCCGTCCGGTCGACTCAGCACATCGATCCGGCGCGTGCAGCGCCGAATAGCTGAGAACGAGGGAAACTGCCATGAACTTCTCAGAATTCTTCGTTCGACGCCCGATCTTCGCCATTGTCCTGTCACTGTTGATATTGATTGCTGGGGCCGTCTCGCTGTTCCAGTTGCCCGTCAGCGAGTACCCAGAAGTGGTGCCCCCCACCATCGTGGTACGGGCACAGTTCCCCGGGGCGAATCCCGATGTACTCGGCAAGACAGTTGCCTCCCCTCTGGAGCAAGCGATCACCGGCGTGGAGAACTTGCTCTATATGTCCTCTCAGTCGACTGCAGACGGGTCGATGACGTTGACGCTGACCTTCGCGCTGGGTACTGATCTCAACGTAGCCCTAGTGCAGGTACAGAGTCGGGTATCTCGGGCGACTACTCAACTGCCTCCCGATGTGCAACGGCTCGGTGTGACGGTGGACAAGACCTCGCCAGCACTCGCGCAGGTTGTTCACCTGTATTCCCCGAATGATCAGTACGACCCCACCTATCTTGCCAACTACATGGCGATCCACGTCATCGATGAGTTGTACAAGATCGAGGGAGTTAGCGACATTCGGTTGCTAGGTATGGGTGATTACGCCATGCGGGTCTGGCTGGATCCGAATAAAGTGACATCCCACAACCTGGTAGCGGCGGACGTGATCCGCGCGATCCGCGAGCAAAACCGAGAAGTCGCAGTTGGGGCGCTCGGTACACCGCCGACTGCGAGCGACAGTGCTTTCCAGTTATTGATCAACACGCGCGGACGACTTATCGACGAGGATGAGTTCGAGCGCATCATTGTGCATGTCGGCGACCGTGGAGAAGTCGTTCGACTGCGTGATATCGCACGAATTGAGCTAGGATCGAGCCAGTATGCGCTTCGCGCGCACCTCGATGGACGCCCGTCGGCCGCGTTGCAGATATTCCAGAACGCCGACGCCAACGCTATTGATCTTTCCGACCGAATTCGCGCTCGGATGGGCGAGCTTGCCCGAGACTTCCCGCCAGGCGTTGAGCACTCAATCGGCTACGATCCTACTATTTTCGTTCGCAGCTCGATTGCTGCAGTGGTGTTCACGCTGCTGGAAGCGGTAGCTCTGGTCGTACTGGTCGTCATTCTCTTCCTGCAGACATGGCGTGCATCGATCATTCCACTTGCGGCGGTACCGGTGTCCCTTGTCGGCACGTTCGCAGTTATGCAGATGCTGGGCTTCTCCATCAACGCGCTTTCGCTATTCGGTTTGGTGCTGGCCATCGGTATCGTGGTCGATGACGCCATCGTGGTAGTGGAAAACGTCGAACGTAATATAGGCCTGGGTAAAACGCCAGTCGAGGCAACGCGTCAGGCGATGAAGGAGGTTACTGGCCCCATCATCGCCACTGCTCTGGTGTTGTGCGCGGTTTTCGTTCCGACCGCCTTCATCTCAGGCCTCACCGGGCAGTTCTATCAACAGTTCGCACTAACCATCGCCATCTCGACTGTGATCTCGGCGATTAACTCGCTGACCCTCTCCCCCGCACTGGCGGCGCTGTTGCTCAAGGAACATGGCGCACCCAAGGATCGTCTGTCGAGGTGGATCGAGAGGCTGTTCGGGAGTTGGCTTTTCCACCCTTTTAACCGGTTGTTCGAGAAGGCCAGTAAAGGCTATGTGAGCCTGGCTGGCCGGTTGCTGCGGGCTGGTACGATCATCCTGATGCTGTATGGAGGGCTGGTTGGACTGGCCTACCTGGCTCTGGAAACGGCACCCACTGGATTCATTCCACAGCAAGACAAGCAGTACCTGGTGGCTTTCGCCCAGTTACCCGAAGGCGCCAGTCTAGACCGCACCGAGTCGGTAATTCTGCGGATGTCGGAAGTTGCCCTGGAACACCCTGGGGTAGCCAACACGGTTAGCTTCAGCGGGCTGTCAATCAACGGCTTCGTCAACAGCGCCAGCGCGGGGTTGATGTTCATTCCGCTCAAGTCCTTCGGTGAGCGAAAGGACGAATCGATGTCCGACGTGGCCATCTCCCAAGCGCTGGGCGCCGAGTACGGAAAAATAAAGGAGGCGTTCGTGATGGTGGTGCCGCCACCACCAGTGGAAAGCCTCGGCACCATAGGCGGGTTCAGAGTACAGATCGAGGACCGGGGCAGCTTGGGTCACGAAACGCTGTTCCGTCAGGTTCAGAGTGTGGTGGACAAGGCTAGAACTTTGCCTGAATTGACCGATGTGTTCTCCGGCTACCAGGTGAACGTGCCGCAGATCGATGCGGAGATTGACCGGGACAAAGCGAAGGTTCAGGGCGTAGCTATTGACGACATCTTCGATACGCTGCAGGTGTACTTGGCCTCGATGTATGCCAACGATTTCAACCGTTTCGGGCGAACTTACCATGTGACGGTCCAGGCGGAGCAGGCATATCGCGCCTCGCCGGAACAGATCGGCAGGTTGAAAGTGCGCAATCGGCACGGCGAACTCGTTCCGCTATCGTCGTTTGTGCGGGTTAGGGAGTCCGCGGGACCTGATCGCGTAATGCACTATAACGGCTTCCTGACGGCCGAAATCAACGGCAGTCCGGCGCCCGGCTACAGCTCCGGCCAGGCCCAGGCGGCCATGGAGCGGCTGCTGCAAGAAGAACTGCCCAACGGCCTAACCTACGAATGGACGGAGCTGACCTACCAGCAAATCCTTGCTGGAAACACAGCATTGTTCGTCTTCCCCTTGTGCGTGTTGCTGGCTTTCTTGGTGCTGGCTGCGCAGTACGAGAGCTGGAGTATGCCGCTGGCGGTTGTGCTCATCGTTCCGATGACCTTGTTGTCGGCCATCGGGGGGGTACTGCTCACCGGGGGCGAAAACAACATCTTCACCCAGATCAGTTTGATCGTGCTTGTTGGGCTGGCTTGCAAGAACGCCATTCTGCTGGTCGAGTTCGCAAGGGAGAAACAGGAGCAGGGCCTGGACCGTGTCAGTGCGGTGCTTGAGGCCTGCCACCTGCGTCTACGTCCCATCCTGATGACCTCCATCGCCTTCATCATGGGGGTTGTGCCCCTCGTACTGTCCACTGGCGCCGGCTCCGAAATGCGCCGCGCCATGGGTGTGGCGGTGTTCTCAGGCATGATCGGGGTCACTTTCTTTGGGTTGTTGCTGACTCCCGTCTTCTATGTGTGGCTGCGCAAGATGGTGGAGCAACGCGCCACACGTAGCGTCACACCGAACAAGATCGTACTGGAGGAAAAGGCATGACCTGGCACATTCGCTGTGCAGGCATTGTCACCCTGATATTGACTGGCTGCGCAGTTGGACCTCACTACGATCAACCGCTACTGCCTTTGGGTTCCGTGATGGTATCCGAGCAAGAAGCGGGTTACGAACTGGGACGCTTCGAGGTGCTCTGGTGGAAGCAGTTTGAGGATCCGGTACTAGATAGGCTTGTAGCACAGTCTCTGGAAAGGAACCGAGACATCAGAGCGGCCTTTGCTCGGTGGAGGATGGCGCGAGCCTTACGCGACGACGTCGCCAACGATCGATTCCCGATTATCACCAGCCGCACCAGCGCAGACATCGGCAAAGGACAGTTGCCAGGACTTACCGAGGCGCTTGTGAACCAGGAACGCTACGACTTGGGCCTTGATACCGCATGGGAGCTGGACCTGTTCGGTCGCATCCGCCATCAGCTGGAGTCCAGCGATGCCAGAAGCGAGGCTGCCAAAGCCGATCTTCAACAGCTACAGGTGAGTCTGATTGCAGAGCTGGTGGATGCTTACGGCACGCTGCGCGGTGCGCAACTGAGAGAGCGCATTGCCCAGTCCAACCTTGGCAACCAGCGTAACTCACTCAACCTGACCAAACAGCGCCGGGAGGTTGGGATGGGCGCTGAATTGGATGTACTGCGAGCACAAGCCCGTCTCGAGGCCACGAAGGCTCAAATCCCTGGGCTTCAGGCCGAGGCGGCACGAGCCAGGCATCGAATCGCCTCGCTGCTGGGTATGCGTCCAGATCAAGTCATCGAGGATCTGTCTCCTCAAGCCTTGCCGGCAATATCCACGGGGCTCCCTGTCGGCGAACCAACTGACCTGCTTCGTCGACGGCCCGATATCCGTGCAGCCGAAAGGCGTTTGGCTGCGAGTACAGCCGAGGTCGGAGTTGCTACGGCTGATCTCTTTCCACGGGTCAGTCTGAGCGGATTTCTTGGATTTACGGCCGGGCGGGGGTCGCAACTTGGCTCATCGGCAGCAAAGGCATGGAGCGTGGCCCCAGCCCTCACCTGGAGCGCATTCGACTTAGGCAGTTTACGGGCTCGCCTGCGTGCAGCCGAAGCAAGCTCGGACGTCGCACTGGCTCAATACGAGCAACAGGTGCTGCTGGCCTTGGAAGAAGCTGCCAATGCGTTCGGCGACTACGGCAAGCGGCAGGAACGATTGGAGGCGTTGATGCTCCGCAGTAACGCCAGTCGTGGCGCGGCACAACAGGCGACCACCCAGTACCAAGAGGGCATCGTGGACTTCCTTGTGCTCCTAGATGCTGAGCGTGAGCAGTTGTCCGCGGAAGATGCCCAGGCCGAAGCCGAAGTGGATCTGTACCGAGGCATTGTCGCCATTTATAGAGCCCTCGGTGGGGGCTGGCAACCCACTGAACCCCATTTCAATTAAGGAGTAACCCCCTCATGAAAGCACTTGTAGTTGCTTGTCTGCTGGCAGGCACCGTCAGCTCTCTGCCAGTGGTGGCGGCAGATTCCCCCAACCCCCGTAATGGAGAACGCTCAATGCTCAGCAGAATGAACTATCCGACCCTTCCCGAGCCGGCAGGCCCCTACTCCGTTTCAGTTCGGCACAATGGCACGCTGTACTTATCAGGTATCACAGCGTTCGGAACGCCGGCCCAGGGTAAAGATATCGCTACGCAGGCAGAGGCGATCTTCAGCCAAATTCAACGAGTTACACAGGCAGAAGGCATCGGTATGCGCAATCTCATCAAGGTGACGGTTTTCGTGACCTCAATGGACGATATTGGGTCGCTGCGTGCCGTCCTCTCAAAGCACTATGAAGGCTCGTATCCTGCAAGTTCATTGATCAAAGTTGCCGGATTATTTTCACCGGATGTCAACATCGAGATCGAGGCTGTGTTCGCAGTGCCTCTCTAAGTTTCAAGGCTGACTCCGCAGCTCAGGCGTCGCAACAGCCAGAAGAAAGTTGTGTCAACGGGCGGCATTTGTCGCTCGTCGATATTGCTTCAGACTGCAGAAACGCTGTCGCCGCGCGCCGGAAAGACACATTGCTTGCCTTTGCCAATTACGCCATTGCGGCAAGTACTTGTCCGCCATCTCGATAGTGAAGTACTTAGTACGCTTGAGCAGTTTCAAATATGGTCTTCGTCGAAATACCAGCCACAACGGGTGTGTGCTCTGATCGATACCCTTCAGGACCGTCTCGGCGAATAAGCGATCCAATTTCGATGCCTGTATGAACGAATTTTGAAGCAGGCCCAGCGGCACCGGGCTGCCCCTTCAGTCGTGAACTACATTCGAGCAGGAAGCTCTTCGAACCCAGCAACAATCAGGTTCTGGCGTAGTGCTTTCAGACAGGTCTGAGGCACAGCCAGCCAGATCAGATTCCTGGCTCTGGTAACAGCGACATACCTGATGCGTCCTTCTTCGGTACCGACCGTAGGCTACATGAGCACTTCGCTGGCACAGCGGGATATCGGCCGGTTCTGATGCACAGGTACAACTGGCAACGGCCACATCAATTCAACGGCGGGCTAGCGCGCGCCGTGGTTGAGGAAAAACTTAACGCTGTGTCCGGGATTAGTTGACCACTACAGGCTGAACTTGCAGAGGCATAGACGAGAGTCGAAGCAAGGTTGCGTTCGGCGCAACAGGTGAGAGAAAGAGCGCATCGAAAAAGGGAGCCGGTGACGGCTCCCCTTGATCAGCGACAGTTTTAATTGCGGAGCGACAGTTTTAATTCTCAAAAACCATTTTGTAGTTTTCCTCAATAAAGACCGTATTTTCAGCGCCTTACGGAACGCAGGCTGTGGACCTTTCTGACATTCTCGCCAACCTGTCACAGCCCGCGACTCCTAGGTATCGAGCCAAGCATCCAGACAAAA
>RCUI01000517.1_pt1 | contig 13180 bp, 11 predicted proteins | sample 2166121 | NCBI WGS metagenome assembly RCUI01 (sample SAMN09932700, study PRJNA488358) | compost metagenome | feature: garden; material: soil; isolation source: compost soil in succinic acid-enriched culture | place: Germany: Experimental Botanical Garden Goettingen | collected 2016-01-27
AGCGGCCCGGTCATGCTCGCCCAGCCCTGCTCGACATACAGCCGATAGGCCTCGCCAAAGCCGTCCGGGGTGGTTACCTTGCCGTCCTGCAGCCGGCAGCCCTGCTCGTCGCTGTTACGGTTGAGCGGCGCCACCACCTGAGCGGCAAAGCGCGCCGCTTCTTCCAGCACGCCATCAATGGTTTCGCGGTCCAGGCCCTTACCCAGATGCTCGCAGTGCCCCTGCACATCGAACAGCTCATGAAGCACAAAGCGCATGTCACGCAGCGGTGCCTGGTAGCTCATACCCGGCCCTCCTGCACATCGGCAAAGCCCTTGCCTGCGGCTACCAGTCGAACAATCAGGGGCGCGGGTTTCCAGTGTTCACCAAGCATGCGCTGCAAGCGCTCCAGACGCTCCTGGATCGACGCCAGGCCCTGGCCATCGGCCCAAGCCATCGGCCCGCCGACGGCAGCCGGAAAACCGTAGCCATTGAGGTAGACCCGGTCGACGTCATGGCTGTTGGCGGCGATATGCTCTTGCAGGATCTTCGCGCCTTCATTGACCAGGGCCAGCAGGCAGCGCTCGATAATTTCCTGGTCGCTGATGACGCGCCGACGCAGCCCAAGGCCCTTGGCGATTTCTTCCACCAGGGCATCGACCTCGGCATCGTGCAGCGCTTCACGGCTGCCCTCGGCATAGCAGTAGAAACCGCGACCGGACTTCTGGCCAAAGCGGCCCAGGTCACACAGGGCGTTATCAATCTGCACCAGCGGACTGTCCATGCCCTGCCCGGCCAACTGGCGGGCACGCCATTCCAGGTCGATACCGACCACGTCGTACATGCGAAATGGCCCCATGGCGAAACCGAAGGCTTGCAGTGCCCCGTCCACCTGACGCGGCAAGGCGCCTTCGAGCAGCATCTTGCGCGCCTCGTCGACATAGGTCTTGAGCATGCGGTTGCCGATAAAACCATGGCAGTTGCCGGCCACCACCGCGACCTTGCCCAGGCGTTTGCCCAGGGCAAGTGCAGCGTCCAGCACGGCAGGCGCGGTGTGCGCACCGCGAACGACTTCAAGCAACTTCATGATGTGTGCTGGGCTGAAGAAATGCAGACCCAGTACATGATCGGGGCGCGAGGTGACCGCGGCGATGGCATCGATATCCAGGGCCGATGTGTTGCTCGCCAGAATCGCGCCGGGTTTCAGGGTGTTGTCCAGAACGCTGAAAATGCTTTGCTTGAGTTCGAGGTTCTCGTACACCGCCTCGATCACCAGATCGACATCGGCCAGTGCCGCATAGCTGTCCACCGCCTGGACCCGGGCCAGGTTTTCCTCGGCCTGGGCTTCGCTGATACGCCCCTTGACCACTTGCTGGGCCCAGGTGTCGGCGGCCACCTTCCGGCCTGCAGTGACCATCTGTGCATTGCTGTCGAGCCACAACACCGGGATGCCGGCACTGGCCAGACTGATCACGATACCCCGGCCCATGGTTCCGGCCCCAACCACTGCTGCCTGCTGCACATCGAATCCGTTACTCACACCTGGCACTCCCAATCAGAAAGAAGGATTGCCGACACCCTAAGCAGCTGCCTACTATTTGAGAAATTTCATTTTCATATGCCTGATATTGGTTAGATGAATATATCCAACTTCGATCTCAACCTGCTGCGCATCCTCGACGTACTCCTGCGCGAGCAAAACGTCTCGCGCGCCGCCGAGCGCCTGGCCCTCAGCCAGCCCACCGTCAGCAACGCCCTGGCGCGCCTGCGCGAACTGCTCGACGACCCGTTGCTGGTGCGCGTTGGCCGGCGCATGCAGCCAACCCCTCGGGCCCTGGCACTGGAAGGCCCGATTCGTGCCGCCCTGTTGCAGATCGAGCAGACCCTCAGCGTGGGCGACAGCTTCGACCCGCTGCACAGCCGCCAGCACTTTCGCCTGGCCATGACCGACTTTGTCGAACAGCTGTGCATGCCCAGCTTGTTGTGCCAGTTGCAGGAACGAGCCCCCCATGTACGCCTGGACATGATGCCGCTGGCCCCGAGCCTGCCGGTGGATGCGCTGGACCGTGGCAGCCTCGACCTGCTGGTGGGGCGTTTCGACGAAATACCGGCGCGCTTTGCCCGTCATCACTGGCGCAGCGAAACCTTGCAGGTAGCAGTGAGGCGGGATCACCCACGGGTGCATGGCGCGCTCGACCTGGACACCTTTCTCGGGCTGCGGCACTTGTGGGTGTATGGCGGGCAGACACGCGGCATGGTCGATCAGTGGCTGGGCGAACAAGGACTGACGCGGCAGATCGTCTACACCACGCCCAACTACCTGCAGGCCGCCCACCTGGTGGCGGCGACGGACCTGTGCGTGGTCTTGCCCACCCAGGTGGCACGCCAGTTCGCGGCGCTGTTGCCACTGCAACTGTTCGACCTGCCCTTTGCGCTGGAGCCATTCGAGCTGGAAGTGGTGTACCTGGCCCAGCGCGGGCGCGAGCGGGCGCTGGAGTGGCTGGTGAACGAGATCCTCAGCGTTTGAGCCGATTGTTCCAGGCGCATACAGAAACCGACGTAGCCGCTGGCGACAGCCTGCGATCGAGCGCGCTGCGGTCGTGCTTCAAGACCATCGCACCTGCCTGGCGACTGCTGCGCAGCCGATCGCAGCCTCGTGCCTCGGCAGCGGCTACAGATCATGGCGCCAGCCTGCGATCGGCCGTGGTTCAAGACAGTTGCGCTTACCACTATCGCAACGTCTGCAACCCCTGAAAACTCGGCATCATCACACACGCCGGACAACTGCGGTCCTTGGGCGGCGTCACCGTCAACACTGCATACACCACGATCACAACACTCAACAGCGGTACACAGTAGGCTCGAAGGCTTTTTATTTTCATTGTCGGCACTCCCGCAACCAGGCAAATGCAACACACCGGCCCCAGGCTGCCCCGAGGCCGGTCGCCACTCAACGCTCGTCGACTGTCACGATCTCGCGACGCTCGGCCATGCTCGCCGGCACCAGGTCTTCGTCGGTGAAGAACTGCTGGTACCACTCGCGCAGCTGGTACACGGGGCCGTCATTCTCGGCCAGTACCGGCTTGTCGATACGGATCTTGTGCTTCCAGATGTCCACGTCCTGGTAGAACGAGGCCCGGTTACCCATCACATACGCCTGGGCCACTTCGCGGTTCTGCTCCTCGCTCCAGCCCGGCACACGCTTGACCATGCAGCCAAAGCGCAGTTGGAAGCTGTCTGGCGTCACCGGCACATGACTGTTGAGCAGGATTGCATGCACCCGCACGTCGCCGAACATCGAACTCAGGTGAGTGAAGTGGGTGGCCGGGCCGTAGTAGGCCGACGGTGCGATCAGGTCACCCCCCAGGCGCTCGGAGTCACCATGGAAGATCTGCCGGCCAATATGGCCTTCGAAGACGTTGGCAAAGTACTTGGTCGGTGTGCCATGCACCGGGCCGAAGTGCTGGGCATCGACCAGGTTGTCGACCAGCTCGCGCGGGTTGGTCTCGATGAGCATGGTGTCGATGTTCCACTCATGAATCCAATCGTCGCTGTCCATCTCCTCCAGGTGCGGGATCACCACACCCTCTTTGGGTGGCCGGCCCTCGGGGTTGTTCCACACGAACAGCAGGTTGTTCTCTTCGCAGGTCAACCAACTGCGGGTCTTGGCCTTGGGCGGGATGCGTTTGCAGTACGGGATCTCCACGCACTTGCCGGTGGTGTCGTACTTCCAGTGGTGGAAGGGGCAGACCACGGTGTCGTTCTCGATGGTGCCCTGGGACAGGTCGGCGCCCATGTGCGGGCAGTGGGCATCAAGAATGCTGATCTTGCCCTCGCTGTTGGCGAACGCCACCAGGCGGGTGCCGAAGATGTTCAGGGTGTGCAGCTTGCCATCACGGTAGTCAGCAGCATCGCCCAGGCAGTGCCAGCCACGCGCATAGCGGTGGGTGCGCTGGGTATTCTCGATGCTCAGTTCAGCGAGTTTCGTCATGTTCTTGTTCTTCCTCTGGTGGAAACTCCGGGTAAGCCATACCGGACCAGGCAGCCGGCACATTCCCTACCCGACATCATTGAGCAGCCCTTGCGGGCAGCTCATCGTTCAAACGGACTAGATCGACAACCCCCCGCTACTGCCCGGCCCGACGCGCAGCCTCCGGGCCGAAGTCACGCGGGCTGAAACCGCCCTTGTTGAGCATGTAGCCGTTGCGCTGTTCGTTGATCAGGTTGAACGCCAGGTAGCTGCCGGCGTTGAGGTCGTGGTACAGGCCAACCCCGGCCTGGGGCACCTGGGATTCGTAGGCGTAGAAGTAGTTGACCATCGAGGTGCGCCACAGCTCGCCACGGTTGTCGTAGTTGTCGGCCAGCATCGGGAACCAGGTGTCTTCGTCGATGTACAGCTTGCGCTTGCCGTACAAGTGGCGATAACCCGGCTTGAGGGTGCCTTCAAGCTCCCACACCCGATGACGCTCGTAGCGCATGGCCTCGGGGTTGATGTGCCCCGGCGTCAGCAGGTCGGCGTACTTGAGGTTGGCCGCGTGCAGGCGGTAGGTGTTGTAGGGAATGAACATCTCGCGCTTGCCGACGATCTTCCAGTCGTAGCGCTGGCCCGAGCCGTTGAACAGACGCACCTCGTCCACGGTGATCGAACCACCGGAGCCCGGGAAGGCCATGTCGAAGCCATAGCCCGGCGACTGGCGTACCCGGCGGGTGCCCGGGTCGTAGCGCCAGCTCTGGCGCGGCTCGGTCTTGTCGTTCCAGAACTCTGTGCCGGTGTTGATCTCGCCCTTGTCACGCTGAGGCAGCAGGGTTTCGTTGAGGTAGAACGAGGAGTTGCCCACGGTGTCGCCGACCTTGCCCGGTTGCAGCGCCGGCGCCAGGTTGCGTGAATGCACCCGGCCCCAGTTGATGTTGCCGTCCTTGAGCACGTAGGCGTTGTCGGAGACGTATTCCTCGGTCCAGGCCCGCAGGGTGAAGGTGGAGGCGTTTTTCAGCAGTTCCAGGCCGCTGCGCGGCACCGGGAACGGCGTGCCACCGGTCTTGCCCACTACCCCTTCGCCGTCATCCACCAGGCGCGCGACACTGGCGTTCTCGCGGGTCGCCTCGCACACCGAGTCGGCAAAGCGGAAATCCCGGTGAGTGGGGTAGACCGGCATCTTGTAGGTCTGCGGGTACAGTTTGAACAGGGCCTTCTGCCCGTCGGACAGGTACTCGGTGTACTGGGCAAGGTTGGCGGAGGTAATCACGAACAGCGGCTTTTCGTCCGGGTACGGGTCAACCGGATGATTGCCGGTGCCCTTGAACTGCACCTGTGGCGGTACCCCCAACCACTTGCCGCTGTAGGGCGGAATGCTGCCATCGGCGTTGCCGCTCTTGTCGGCGCCAACACAGGTCAGCTCGCTGCCCAGGCGTGCGGCGTCTTCCGGGGCTGCTTGAACAGCACCCACACAGGCAGCGCCAAGCACTGCTGCCAGCAGCCAGCGCGGGCGATTGCCAGGGGCCTTGAAGTGGGATGGATTACGCTCGGTCATTGTTGTTCTCCGTGGTTTTCCGATAGCGGTGGCCCAGTATTGGCAGTGGGTCCAAGCCCGGACATCGTCTGCTCGGACTAACGCATTTTTACCCCACGGCCTTCACCACCGGCGGCAAGGCCCCGGGCGGCCCCAGGGCGACCACGCTGTTGAGCAAAATGCGCACCAGTTCGGTCTGGCGGCGCACGCCGGTCTTGGAGAAGATCGAGCGCAAATGCGCGCGCGCCGTGTTGCGGCGAATGTTCAACACCTCGGAGGCTTCCTCCAGCGACAGGCCGTTCGCCAGTTCCATGGCCAGGCCGGTTTCCGCCGGGGTCAGGTTGTACAGCTGCGCAGTCGCCAGGTTGCTGACCAACGACTTGCCCACCGCATCGCGCACATACACCACCACGGTCGGCTGGCCCTTGCCTTCGACCCATTCCTGGGACGGGATCAACTCCACCACCACCCCCAGGTTGACCTGCCCGGAAGGCCTTGAAATCGACAGCGCGGCGGCATTGCAATGGCCGACATCGCCCAGCCGTGCGCGCTGGAAGGCGTCGCGTACCAGGCGTGTGAGCTCGCGGTTGTCACTGGGATAAGTGGCCTCCAGGCGCCCGCCTACCAGTTTCAGGCCATCGTTGCTGTCGAGGATGTCCCGCGCTACCGGGTTGAGTTGCAGCACACTGCCGCTCTCATCGAGCACGATGGTGGCCACCGACAAGCGGCTGATGGCCTGGAAGTACAGGCTGCCCAACGACTCGCTGCGGTCCAGCTGCGCATGCAGGTGCAGGGCCCGACGCAAGTGCGGCAGCAACATCGCGCACAGTGCCCGCTCGCAATCGTTGAACCGGGGCTGGTCGCGGCGGCGGTTGATGCGGATACGCAGCTTGCCGCCGTCGGGCATGCTGATATCGGCGCCGAGCATCTGGAAGCAGCCGTAAGGCTGGCAGTACAACAGGTAGAACGAAGAGCCCAGCCACTCGGCTTCGCTCATCAGGTCGTCGATGGTGAACACCTGGTCCAGCGGCAGGTTATTGAAGGGCGTCGACTTGCTGTAATAGGCATAGTGCTGAATCTCACCGGCGCCGCTGACCTCCCCCACCGCCAGCATCGGCGACAGGTAGGGTTCATCCACTGCGCGCAGGATCAACGTGACGATATTGGCCTGGAACAACAGCTGCAGCTTGCGCAGCGACTCGGCCACCCGGCGGGTATCCAGGGCGCCATCGTACAGCTCGCCGATCAACTGCTCATACGTCTCCATGTCCAGCCCCATCTGCGCCAGAACCTGCGAATTGGACATACGGCTTTGCATAGACACCCCCCATGGCACTGCGTTGAATTTATTGTTTTTTTGTTCGTAACCGCTGCCTTCAGGCTGCAATCGGCCGCGAAGCGGCCGTACAACGTCCATGGCGACTGCTGCGCAGTCGATCGCAGCCTGGCGGCAGCGGCTACGACGTCAATGGCTTCCCTATCAGCCCGCTCCTGGCGACCAGTGGCCGGCCCTGGTTGAACCAGGCCGCCAGGGCCGGCAGCAGGAATATCGCACCGAGCACGTTGACCAGGAACATGAACGCCAACAGGATGCCCATGTCGGCCTGCAATTTGAGCGGCGCAAAGGCCCAGGTACCAACGCCGATGGCCATGGTCAAGGCCGTGAACACCGCCGCCGTACCCCGTTGGCACATGGCCCGGTAGAACGCCTCGCGCAACTCGGCGCCCTCGGCCATTTCATGCTGGATGCGCTCGTACAGGTAGATGCCGTAGTCAACCCCCACACCCACCCCAAGGGCCATGACCGGCAAGGTGGCGACCTTCAGGCCGATGCCGAGCATGGCCATCAGCGCATTGCACAGGATCGCCACCACCCCCAGCGGCACCAGGATGCACAGCACTGCCCGCAGCGAGCGGAAGGTCAGCAGGCAGAACAACGCCACCGAACAGAACAGCGCCGCCAGCATGATGACCTCGGCATGCTTGACCGCCTCGTTGGACGCTGCCATCACCCCGACGTTGCCACCCGCCAGCTTGAAGGCCACCTCCGGCGCCTTGATCCTGGCAATGATGCGCTTGGCCTCGTTGACCACATGGAACACCGTCGCCCCTTCGTGATCATTGAGAAACACCAGGATCTGCATGCGTTGGCAGCCTTCGGTCACCAGTCCTGAATCCGGTGAATAGGCCAGCGAGCCCTGCTGCAGGCCCCGCGACGACCCCGGAATGGCCGACCAGCGCGGGTTGCCTTCGTTGTTGCCGGCGATCATCTCCTTGCCCATGCCGGCCACGCTCTGTACCGACTGCACCCCGGCCACCGCGCGCATCTGGAAGTCAAAGGCCTCCACGGCGCGCATCACCTGCGGATTGAGGCACGCCTCGGTGCCGGCGTTGGTCTGCACGAACACCGACAGCACATCCAGGCCGATGGAATAGCTGCTGATGATGCGCTGGTTGTCCTGGTTGTAGCGCGAATCGGCGCGCAACTCCGGCGCTCCCACTCCGATATCACCGACCTCCAGCTGGCGCGCCTTGAGCACGCCGGCGCCCAGCAGCACCAGGCTGACCACGAACACCGCCAGCGCCGGCCGTGGCTCGGCCAGGGACGACAGGCGCCACCACAGCGCGTGCCGACGGGTCTGTACAGTGGCTGTGCGCTTGGGGGATGGCAGTTTCAACCCGGCCAGGATCAGCGGCAGGAGCATTTTGTTGGTGACAATCATCAGCATCACGCCGATGCAGGCGGTCACGCCCAGTTCATGAACGATGGGAATATCGATCAGCATGATCACGGCAAAGCCCAGGGCGTTCATCAGCAATGCCAGGGCGCCGGGAATGAAGATCGCACAGAACGCCTTGTGCGCCGCCTGGTGCGAGCCGCTGCCGGCCAGCACCTCCTGGCGCCAGGCATTGCTCATCTGCACCGCGTGGGAAACCCCGATGGAGAAAATCAGAAACGGCACCAGCACCGACATCGGGTCGATGCCCAGGCCCAGCAACGGCAGCAGCCCGAGCAGCCACACCACCGGCAGCAGCGCCACCACCAGGGCCACCAGGGTCAGGGCCAGGGAACGGGTGTACAGCCACAACAGCGCGGCGGTGATCACAAAGGCCACGGCAAAGAACATCAGCACCGTGTTCAGCCCCTCGACCACATCGCCCACCAGCTTGGCAAAGCCCACCACGTTGATGTCGATGGTGTCGCTGTTGTAGCGGGCCCGGATGTCTTCCAGGCGCTGGGCAATCTCCACATACGACACCGGCTGGCCGGTCTTGGGATCGGTGTCCTGCAGGTCGGCGCGCACCAGCGCCGAGCGCTGGTCGTTGGCCAATAGCCTTCCGACCTGCCCCGCGCGGGCGGCGTTACTGCGCACCTTGGCCAGGTCCTCGGCGGTGCCGGCGTACTGCGGCGGCACCACCAGATCACCCACGTAGCCCTCTTCGGTGATTTCCACATAGCGCACGTTGGGGGTGAACAGCGAGGTCACGCTGGGACGGCTGACACCGGAAATGAAGAACACATCGTCGGTGACCTTCTGCAGCACCTCGAGAAACTCAGGGTTGTAGATATCGCCCTCGCCTTTCCAATGCACATTCACCAGCAAGCGGTTGGCGCCGGTGAACACCCGGCTGAAGTCGAGGAAGTTGAGCATGTACTCATGGCGCACCGGAATCTGTTTGTTGAAGCCGGGGTCCAGACGCACCTGGGTAGCGCTGTAGCCCAGGCCCAGGCTGAGCAGCAGGAACAGTGCCAGCCAGGCACGGCGGTGGTTGAGCAACAGATCGGCGCAGCCCTGCACGCAGCGCTGCAGCCGGGAAGTAGTCGAAGTCATGGAAAACTCACTGTACATGGGCGGCAAGGCCGCTATCCGGTCCCTGGGAAACACCGCGCTCACCGGCCACCAGCAGGTGCCGGGCATTGAGGGCCACGGCCGAGGTCAAGGTCCCCAGGCCGCTGCGTCGAGTGCTGTCGAGCAGTTGCCCCTGCGCATCGAGGTGGACCAGCTGACTGCCGGCGCCCACCAGCACCACCCCGGCCTCGCCCGGCAGACGCGCATGACCGTAGATCGGCTGGGCACTGTCGAGCTCGACATGTTGCCAGCGCTCGCCAAAATCCTCGGTGCGGAACACCTGGCCACGCATGCCATAGGCTAACCAGTGCGAACCCGAGAGGCTGACCACGCCAAACAAGGAACCGTTGTAGAACGCCGGCAGCTGCTGCCAGGTAGCCCCGCCATCGTCCGAGCGCAACACCAGGCCCTGCTCGCCCACCAGCATGCGCCGGCCCTGGCGGTCGCCGTCCATGCCGTTGAAGTGCGCGCCATCGCCCGGCAACTCGCGTGCCTGCCAATGCTGGCCGGCATCGCTGGACTCCAGGTACTTGCCGTAGCTGCCGTAAGCCACGACCTGCTGGCCGTCGCCACTCCAGACGCCCAGCAAGGGCTCGCCCAGCTCGGCGTCATAACGGCTTTCCTGCCAGCTGTTGCCACTGTCGTCCGAGCGCAGGATCCAGCCGTCGTGACCGACCGCCACCAGCACCTCGGGGCTCAGAGCGATCAGCCCGGTAAGAGTCGCCTCGCGTTCGGCCGAAACCCGTGCGGCCTGCCACGAACGGCCACTGTCGAGACTGCTGAGCAATGTACCGCGCTCGCCTGCCGCCAGCAGTTGCGGGCCGTTGATCAACAGGGCATTGACCTGCACCCGGTCGACCTGCAACTGAGTCGCGGCCAGCGGGACGGGATTGCGTGGGGCGAAGGCAAAAGCCACGGCGGCCAGGATCACGCCGCTGACAGCGTATCCGATCAGCTGGCGCATACCGGGCTCCGGGAATTGAGTCGTGAAGGGAGGCACATGGGGCGTTGATCCTGTTGTTATTGTTGACAGGATCATCAGCTCGCCCCACGCACCCAACATCGTCCAAATGGCTTAGTCAGTCCAGCTCGAACAGCCCTGCCGCGCCCATGCCACCACCAATGCACATGGCCACCACCACATAGCGCGCGCCGCGACGACGGCCTTCGAGCAAGGCATGACCGACCATGCGCGCCCCCGACATACCGAACGGATGGCCGATGGCAATGGCGCCACCGTTGACGTTCAAGCGCTCAGGCGGGATGCCAAGGGCGTCACGGCAATGCAGCACCTGGCAGGCGAACGCCTCGTTGATTTCCCACAGGCCGATGTCGGCCACCGTCAGGCCAAAGCGCTTGAGCAACTTGGGTACCGCCAGCACCGGGCCGATGCCCATTTCCTCCGGTGCGCAGCCGGCCACGGCGATCCCGCGGTAGATACCCAGCGGCGTCAGCCCCCGACGGCGAGCTTCGGCGCGACTCATCAGCAGGCTGGCAGCGGCACCATCGGAAAACTGCGAAGCATTGCCGGCAGTGACAAACTCGCCCTGTTCGACCCACTGGCCGTCCTTCCACACCGGTTTGAGCGCAGCCAGGTCTTCCAGGCGGGTGCTCGGGCGATTGCATTCATCGCGGTCGACCCAGATCGACTCATGACCGGCCGGTTTGCCTTCTTTGTCCAGCAGTAGCTTGTTGACCGTCAAACCGACGATCTCATCATCGAACAGCCCGGCCAGCTGCGCTGCCGCCGTGCGTTGCTGGCTCTGCAGGCTGTACTCATCCTGGGCGGCGCGGCTGATGTTGTAGCGCCGCGAGACAATCTCGGCAGTCTCGATCATCGGGATATAAGCACTGGGCATCACCTCCAGCACCGCCTCGGAGCGGGCCCGGTAGCTGTTCTTGTGCTTGGTCTGGGTCAGCGACAGCGACTCCACGCCGCCGCCAATGGCGACGTTCATCTCACCGGCCAGGATGCCCTTGGCGGCCACGCCGATACTCATCAGGCCCGAGGCGCACATGCGGTCCAGGGCCATGCCCGGCACGCTGTTGGGCAAGCCGGCGGTATAGGCACACAAGCGCCCGATGTTGTAGCCCTGGGTGCCCTGCTGCACCGCGGCGCCCATGATCACATCCTCGACGGCATCGGCCTCGATCCCGGCGCGCTCAAGCACCGCGCGCACCACATGGCCACCCAGTACCGGTGCCTCGGTGTCGTTGAACGAACCCCGAAAGGATTTGGCCAGCGCCGTACGGGCAGTGGCGACGATAACTACTTCTTGCTGGTCCATGGATGGGTTCACTCGCTGACTGGGTTGAAGGTGTAGCGGCTGATGGTGTCGACCACACAGCCGGGGCGCTCCTGGCCCTCGATCTCAACGCTCACGCGCACCACTTGCTGCACGGCGGTACCGACGGCCTCACTGCGCAGCACTTCAGCGCGCCCTCGCACTCGCGAACCCACCGGCACCGGCGCGGGGAAGCGCACCCGATCGCAGCCGTAGTTCACGCCCATGGCCAGGTTGTCGACGCGCATCAACTGCGGCAGAAACAGATTGGCCAGGGCCTGGGTCAGGTAGCCGTGGGCGATACAGGTGCCAAACGGACCGCTGGCGGCGCGTTCGGGATCGACATGAATCCACTGGTGATCGCCCGTGGCCTCGGCGAACAGGTTGATTCGTTCCTGGCTGATGGTCAGCCATTCGGTGCAGCCCAGGTCCATGCCCTGGGCATCGAGCAGCGCCTGGGCGCTGGTGAATACATGGGTCATCGGCGTGGCCTCAGGCTTGTTGGGAACTGACCGACAACACTTCGCCGACCATATAGGAGGCATAGTCGCTGGCCAGGAACATCATCACATTGGCCACCTCCCAGACCTCGGCGGCGCGGCCAAAGGCCTCGCGCCCGGCAAGGTTGGCCAGCAGCTCTTCGCTGGAAGCCTTCTTGAGGAAGTCATGCAGGGCAATCGACGGCGACACGGCATTGATGCGCACGCCGAACTCGGCGGCTTCCAGCGCACTGCAACGGGTCAGCGCCATGACCCCGGCCTTGGCGGCGGCGTAATGGGCCTGCTCCTTCTGCGCGCGCCAGCCGAGCACGGATGCATTGTTGACGATCACCCCGGTACCACGTGGCTGCATATGCGCGAGCATCGCGCGCGTCATGCGGAAAGTGCCGGTGAGGGTCACATCGAGCACCTTGGACCACTCTTGGTCGGTCATCTCGACTACCCGCTTCTGCCCGCCCAAGCCTGCGTTATTGATCAACACATCGACCCCGCGCAGCGCATTATCGGCACTGGCCACCAGGGCCTGGACCTGCTCCTCGCACGTTACGTCGCACAACTGGCCGTACACGGCCTGCAGACCGGTTTCGGCCTTGAGCCGTTCGACCGCCTCCTCCAGCCGGCGTGGGTGAACATCAGAAATCATCAACGCCCGGCAGCCCTCCTCGGCGCTGCGCCGGGCGGCGGCATAGCCGATACCGGCGCCGGCGGCGGCAGTGATCAGCACAGACTTGCCGGCCAGCAACTGGTGGCCGGGCACATAAGGGGGAGCTTGTTTCACAGCGGTAATCTCCAGGGGGCACTAAACGCAGACAGGTATAAAGCCTTGCCCTGGAGGGAGCATCGTCAAAACGGGGTATGGGTTGGCGGGTCGAACGCATCGCGGGGCAAACCCGCTCCCACCCGTAGGAGCGGGCTTGCCCCGCGAGAGGCCAATCCAGCCAGCCCATCAGAAATTGCCAAATCACCGCCGTTTGCGACCGATTGCGGATAACTCCGCTCCCCCAGAGATTGCGCAAACACCGCAGGCCAGCAAGAGCGCAGCGAATTGTGCTCTTGAT
>RCUI01000519.1_pt1 | contig 13087 bp, 12 predicted proteins | sample 2166121 | NCBI WGS metagenome assembly RCUI01 (sample SAMN09932700, study PRJNA488358) | compost metagenome | feature: garden; material: soil; isolation source: compost soil in succinic acid-enriched culture | place: Germany: Experimental Botanical Garden Goettingen | collected 2016-01-27
CTCAAGCGTGATGCCCAGGAAAGCCTGAAACTGGCCCAGGGTGTTGGCAAGGTCAAGGAAGCGGCTGCCAAGGCGCTGACTCAGCGTGAGGCAAAACCTGCTGCTGCAGCTGCCAAGCCGGCCGCCAAGGCACCGGTAAAAGCTGCGAGCAAGCCTGCCGCCAAACCTGCGGTCAAAGCCGCTGCCAAACCGGCAGCAAAAGCCCCTGCACGCACCGCTGCTGCCAAACCAGCCGCCAAGCCTGCTGCAGTAAAAGCGCCCGCCAAACCTGCGGCCAAAACTGCTGCAGCCAAACCTGCTGCGGCGAAAGCGCCTGCCAAACCTGCAGCGGCAAAACCGGCAGCCAGGCCTGCAACCAAAGCCGCGGCAAAACCTGCCGCCAGAACCGCAGCTGCAAAACCCGCCGCCAAGCCAGCGGCTAAACCTGCAGCTGCCAAACCCGCAGTGAAAGCAGCGGCCAAACCAGCAGCCAAGCCTGTTGCGGCGAAAGCTCCTGCCAAGCCTGCGGCCAAACCGGCAGCGGCGAAAGCACCCGCCAAGCCAGCAGCGGCCAAGCCTGTTGCCGCGAAAACAGCGGCCAAACCTGCGGCTCGTCCTGCTGCCAAAGCACCTGCCAAACCAGCCGCACAGCCTGCTGCCGCCAAGCCTGCCAGCGCACCTGCGCCAGCAGCTTCCGCACCCGCTCCTGCGGTCAGTGCACCGGCGAGCAGCGCACCGACTGCACCTGCATCCTCGGTAACGCCAACTCAGACGCCATCTTCGGCATCCTGAGTCGACTGCATCACGGCGCGCAGCGTATGCAGCGCGTCGTGATGCAAACCACCGTCCAATGACGTCAGGCATTGCAGCCAACCGATGCCAGCTTCGGGTGTTGTTGCCCAGTCCTCACAGGCCTCCTGCAAGCGCTCCAGCACAATGCGCTCTGCCTTCAGTTCCAGTCCCTTCACTTGCTCACGCAAATTCGCCAGCTGCGGGTCCTGCATGGCCGCATTGCGCCATTGCTGACGCAAACTGCGTAGCGGTTTGACCACGTTGCTCTGCCAGGTCTCGGCCACTTCCCGTAATGCTTGCAGGCGTTGCTCGTTCGGCATCACGCCACGCGTGTCGAGCCAGGCCGCGCACAGCAGCAGGCAGACGTCGCCGCCTTGATCCTGCCATTGCAGGCAGGCTGCCTCGACACCTGGGCGGGCGTAAAGATTCAGGGCAAAATTCCACAGGTCGGTGTGCATGGTCCCACTCGCGCCAGTTGCCGACGAAGCTGGTAGACTCCGCGGCCATTATGATCAGACTATCGAACCTCACTTTACAGCGTGGTCCCCAGCGCCTGCTAGAAGGCGCTGAGTTGACCCTGCACGCCGGTCACAAGGCCGGCCTGATCGGCGCCAATGGCGCCGGTAAATCCAGCCTGTTCGCCTTGTTGCGCGGTGAGCTGACGCCCGACTCCGGCGACTGTCAGCTGCCGGCCGACTGGCGCATCGCGCACATGCGCCAGGAGGTCGATACCCTCGACCGCCTGGCAGTCGACTATGTGCTCGATGGCGACATCCGCCTGCGCAAGGTCCAGGCCGATCTGGCTGCCGCCGAAGCCGCCCATGACGGCACGGCGCTGGCGCGTCTGCATATCGAGCTCGACAGCGCCGACGGCTACACCGCCGATGCCCGTGCGCGCAAACTGCTGGCCGGTCTGGGTTTCACCAACGAGCAGATGGACCGCCGGGTCGGCGACTTCTCCGGTGGCTGGCGGATGCGCCTGAACCTGGCCCAGGCACTGATGTGCCCGTCCGACCTGTTGCTGCTCGATGAACCGACCAACCACCTGGATCTCGATGCCATCCTCTGGCTGGAAGACTGGCTCAAGGGCTACCCCGGCACGCTGCTGCTGATTTCCCACGACCGAGACTTCCTCGATGCCGTGGTCGATCATGTCGCCCATGTCGAGCAGTGCAAGCTGACCCTCTACCGTGGCGGCTACACCGCGTTCGAGCGCACCCGTGCCGAGCGTCTGGCGCAGCAGCAACAGGCCTACGAGAAGCAACAGGCCCAGCGCGCGCACATGGAAAAGTACATCGCCCGGTTCAAGGCCCAGGCTACCAAGGCCCGTCAGGCGCAGAGCCGGATCAAGGCCCTGGAGCGCATGGAAGAGCTGTCGGCGGCCCATGTCGATTCGCCGTTCGACTTCGTCTTCCGCGAGTCGGAGAAAATCTCCAGCCCGTTGCTCGATCTGTCCGAAGGCCGTCTGGGCTATGGCGACAAGACCATCCTCGAGAAGGTCAAGCTGCAGCTCACGCCGGGTGCCCGGATCGGCCTGCTGGGCCCGAACGGCGCTGGTAAGTCGACCCTGATCAAGAACCTCGCCGGTGAGCTGGAGCCCCTGAGCGGGCGCCTGGTGCGTGGCGAGAACCTCTCGGTTGGCTACTTCGCCCAGCATCAGCTCGACTCGCTGGACAACAAGGCCAGCCCGCTGCTGCACCTGCAACGCCTGGCGCCGACCGAGCGCGAGCAAACGCTGCGCGATTTCCTCGGTGGCTTCGACTTCCGTGGCGGGCGCATTGACGAGCCGGTGCTGAACTTCTCCGGCGGCGAAAAAGCCCGCCTGGCTCTGGCCCTGATTGCCTGGGAGCGGCCGAACCTGTTGCTGCTCGATGAACCGACCAACCACCTGGACCTCGAAATGCGCCTGGCGCTGACCATGGCCCTGCAAGAGTTCAGTGGCGCGGTGCTGGTGGTCTCCCACGACCGTCACCTGCTCAAGAGCACCACCGATGACTTCCTGCTGGTAGCCGACGGCAAGGTCGAGGCTTTCGATGGCGATCTGGACGACTACAGCCGCTGGCTGGTCGAGTACCGTCAACGCAATGCTCCGGTGAGCAGCGCGCCGGTCAATGCCGACAAGACCGACAAGAAGGCTCAGCGCCAGGCCGCAGCGGCCCTGCGTCAGCAGCTGGCACCGCACAAGCGTGAAGCCGACAAGCTCGAGCGCGAGTTGGGCAGCGTGCATGAGCAACTCGCCAAGGTCGACGCCGGCCTCGGCGACAGCGCGCTCTACGAGGCGGCGCGCAAGGACGAGCTGCGTGACCTGCTGGCTCAACAAGCCAGGCTCAAGGTCCGTGAAGGGGAGCTGGAAGAAGCCTGGATGGCTGCCCTGGAGACGCTTGAGAGCATGCAGGCGGAGCTGGAGGCGTTGTCCTGATGGAATCCTTGCAATGGCCATTGCCGGTGGAATGGATCGCACCGTTCTGGCTGGGTTTGCAGATCCTGCTGATCCTTTCGGCGGCGTTCATCCTGCAGCGTGTGGTTGCGCGTTGCCTCAAGCGCCTGGGCGAGCGCTATCCGTTGCCGCCCGAGCTGCTGATGCCGCTGCGCGGTGGCCTGCGCTGGCTGATCATGGGCAGTGCGCTGATCTTCGTCCTCGAACGCCTGGGGGTTTCCGCCACGGTGCTGTGGACCGCCTTGTCCGGTTTCGTTGCGGTGGCGGCAGTGGCGTTCTTCGCCATGTGGAGCGTGCTGTCGAACCTGCTCTGCGCGGTGCTGATCTTTACCGTCGGGCCATTTCGCATCGGTGATGTGGTCGAGCTGGTCGAAACCATCGACAAGCCCGGCGTCAAAGGCCGGGTGGTCGCGATCAACCTGTTGTTCACCACCTTGATCGAACTGCCGGAGGCTGGCGGTGCGCTGGTGCAGGTGCCCAACAGCCAGTTCTTCCAGAAATCGGTACGGCGCTGGCGCGGTGCCGAAGTACTGCCGCTGGTGAGCGAAAGCAAAACTTCGGACAATTGATCGGTCGCAGAAAAAAATCGTGGTGATTTTTTCGCCAGGGCACTAGCTTAGAGGTTTGTAACAAGTTAGTGCCGAGGTGCGCGATGTTATTGGAAACGTGGTTGGCATTTTTTGCCGCTTGCTGGGTAATCAGTCTGTCGCCGGGGGCCGGGGCCATTGCCTCGATGTCCTGTGGCCTGCAATACGGCTTCTGGCGCGGCTACTGGAACGCGCTAGGCCTGCAGCTGGGCCTGGTGCTGCAGATTGCAATCATTGCCGCCGGCGTCGGTGCCATCCTCGCGACATCAGCCACTGCGTTCCAGGTCATCAAATGGTTCGGTGTTGCCTACCTGGTGTATCTGGCGGTCAAGCAGTGGCGCGCGCTGCCGGCTGACATCAGCGACAATTCCGCCGTACGCCCCATCGGCAAGCCGCTGAGCCTGGTGTTCCGTGGCTTTCTGGTCAACGTCAGCAATCCCAAGGCGCTGATCTTCATGCTCGCGGTGCTGCCGCAGTTCATCAACCCGCATGCGGCCCTGCTGCCGCAGTACCTGATCATCATCGCGACCATGGTCACGGTCGACCTGATGGTCATGGCGGGTTATACCGGGCTTGCAGCCAAGGTGTTGCGCCTGCTGCGCACGCCCCGGCAGCAGCGGCGGATGAACCGTACCTTTGCCGGGTTGTTCCTGGGCGCGGCGACGTTGCTGGCGAGTATCCGTCGGGCGCCGGTTTAGGAGCCCGCGATAAACTCACCGCACACAAAAAAGGCGACCCGAAGGTCGCCTTTTTGCTTTCTCAGCGCAAAATCTGCGCCGGCTCATCAGGCGGCAAGTTGTTGCGCGCCGGTGCACGTTCGTGCCCCGGTACGCTACCGCCCAGTTGCTCGGCCATCTGCCGCGCAACGTCCATTCCCAACTCCTTCGAGACCTCACGCACCACCCGCGGGCGGTTCAGGGTTACCCGCACATCCTGGCTGTTGACCAGCTTGGTGTCCTGGCCTTCGCCCATGGCGGTGAACGCCGAGGTGATCTCGTAGGTCTTGGTGTTGATCAGGCTGAAGTCGGCCACCAGGCTCAGGCCAAGGATGGCCGAATAGCTGTTGGTGTTGTCCAGGGAGGTGATATCGCGCTGGAAATCGATATCCGACAAGGTGCCGAACAGCACGTAGTCGGCGCCCTTGAAGTTGCCGTTCTTGATGCGCCGGATCACGTCATACACGTCGCCTTTGGCATCGGCGGTGTAGGGCGTGCCCTGAACCAGCTGAAACATCCCGGACTTGAGAATCTCGCCCTTGATGTCACCGGTGAACTTGCGCAGTTCGGTCTGCTCGATGTAGCTGTCGCGGCTCTCGTACTCGCTGTAGCTCGACGAGCCACTGGCGTGGTACATGCTTGCCTGGCCGCTGCTCTGCGCCGAGACCGTGTGGATGTACTGCTCCACACGCTCCTGGTACGCGAGGTCGGTGACCGCGACCTTGGGGGCCGCTTGCACGCTGAACGCGCAAGCCAGGCCCAGAACGCCCATCCATGCACGCATTGCTTAGCGCTCCGTGGTCTTGCGGATTTCTTTTTCGTCCATCCACTCGGCCAGGCCGCTTTCAACGTCGATCAACTGCAGGCTGAACTTGTAGAACACGTCCTTGTAGTCGCTGCTGCGCTTGACGATCGAGCTGATCGAGCCTTCCAGGCGGTACTTGGCGGCGATCATGTTGCCGGTCTTGGCCACAGTGCCCTTCTTGTACAGGCCGCTCTGGTTCTGCAGCTTGAGCTGGTCGACCTGGCTCTGCATCTGGGTGTTGTCGCTGGCGAAGCGGGCGGTGCCGGACTTCATCAACTGGGTCTTGATCGAGGTGGTGATCTCGCGGGTATCGATGTACTCGCTGGTCTTGTTCTTCACGTCATAGACCTGCACCACCGGGCGACCCTGGAGGATGCCGGACTGGGCCAGGGAGCGGGTCATGGATTCGGCGATCATCTGCAGGTCGGTCGAACCGAACTCGTTGGTGACCAGTTCCACGGCCTTGCTGTCGCCGTAGCCGATGTTCTTGCCGCCCAGGACCGGCGACGGGGTGCTGCAGCCGCTGACCAGAGCAATGGCGAGGGCGGCGAGGGAAATGCGTGCAATCATGAAAAGGTGCTCCTGCAAAAATGATTACTGAGACTGAACTTCAAGGCGGAAATCGGTGGCCTGCGGCACGGGTGCGATAGCCGGCAACACGCTGGCCTGCTTGCCGTACAGGGTCACGGTCTTCCAGCTTTCTTCATCGGCAACCGGGAAGCCGTCGTTACCCAGCCAGGCGAAGCGGTAGAACAGGGTTTTGTTGCTGCCGCTGGTGTTGTTCAGCGACACCTTGACGGTCAGGAAGCCGTTCTCGCGCGCAACGCGCATCGGGCCGGTTTCGATGTTCTTCAGTTTGCCCATCTTCACCACCTTGCTGGCGGCGCTGCCAGGCTCTGGCGGTGGCGGGGTCGCGCAACCGGCCAGCAGGGCAGTGACGAGAACGGCGAGCAATTTGATACGCATGACGCTTCCTTAAGGTTGTTTGAGGCTGGCGACGGCCTGACCCGCGGCTTTCGTTTCCACATGCAGGGCTGGACCACCGGCAAAGACCTGGTTGCCGACCACGCGCAGGGTGACGACCTGGAACGGGCGGTCGATCTTCACGCTGACCTGGCTGCCACCCAGGCTCGACGGCAGGCTGAGCTGGTGCTCGCCCTGGCGCAGGCGCACGCGGGCAACCTGGGTTTCGTCAGGCAGGGTGCGCCAGGTGCGGGTGTCGGCACCTTCGGTGATGGTCGAGGCAATACCGACGGCGAGGCCGGCCAACGGGTTGACGTCGTTCAGCTGCTTCTGTGCCACGCCACGGGAGATGGCCCGTACGCTGGTACGCAGGATGATCCCCGGCATGTCGTCACGCAGGGCGCGGCGCGACATGGCGGTGGTGCTGTTGAGGGCGGTCAGCTTCAGCTCGCGGTCATTCAGGTAGATCTCGCTGAAGTGCGCAGTGGAAGTGTCTTCCTTGATCACCGGGAACGACAGCGGGGTGATTACCAGGTTGCCGCTGATTGGCAACGGCAGCGGGACACGCACCGAGTCGCGGGCCGGGGCCAGGCCGCTCTGGATCACGATCAGCACGTCGCTGTCGGTGGTTTTCGCTGCGGGCTTGTCCAGTTCGAGCAGGGCCTGCTCCAGCAGCGGGGTGTTCGGGCGCAGCTCGGCAGCCTTGCGGTAGCCCGGTGCAGCCAGGCCTTTTTCGCCCAGGGCTTCGTACACATAGCCGGACAGGTAGTGGCTGAACGCACTCTGGTAGCTGTTCTTCAAGCCGACCACTTCCGGAGCGTCGAGGCTGGCTACCGGGTAACCCTGGAGCTCCTTGTACTCGGTCTTGACGCCTTCTTTCTCGGCCTCTTCTTCGCGCTTGAGGTACTCCTTGTCGCGCAGCTCGGCGATGACCGCTTCACGCTCGTGGGTCTTCTTGATTTCGGTACGGGCGCCGTCGAAGTCGTTCTGGGCCAGCAGGTTGAGGGCCATCTGCGTGGTCAGCATGACTTTTTCGTAGTCGTAGCCTTCGTAACGGCGGACCTTGTCGTTGACCAGGTAGCTGCCGAACTGGCTCAGGTACTTGTCGGTGTCCAGCTTGACCGACTCTTCCCACTTGAACACCACGTCGTCGGCACTGCGCCAGGCCAGCTGGCTGCCGGCCAGGTCGCCCTTGGAGCGCAGCAGTTCGCCTTTCTCGAAGTAGTAGAGAAGGTCTTTGTCCTCACCCTTGTTGTTCTTTTCCAGCAGTTGCAGGGCAGCGTCGACGTTGCCGCTACTCAGGTGCTGGTTGGTTTCCTGAAGCTCGCTGTCGTAACTGCGAAAGGCCGAGCAACCAGCCAGTTGGATGGCCGCGACCAGGGTCGCGACGGTGAGGACACGGGATGCCATCTGAATTCTTCTTCCCTGAATTGATGAGAGGCCTGGGGGGCGAGACGGCTGTCATCTCTCTGGCGATATCGCCAAATCCTCTTAAAAGAAGAGCCTAAATTCTTATCCGCTATATAGCGGCGCGGCATTATAAACGCATTTGCTGGCTAATTAATGGCGTTTTGCTTTTTGAATCTGCCGTTGTGCCAGCATTCACATATCGGCCGACGAACGGTTGTTCTTTAGCCGGGAGGGATTCAGGGCTATTTGTCACAAAATTTTTCAAGGATCAGCCTGACAAGCCTTGAGCGAAGGGCAGTGGAAGTGAACAATGCTTTACCTCGTATTTCCATTTGAGAGTCGCTCATGATTCCCCGTTCCCGCTTACTCGCCTGGCTGCTCTGGCCGGTGCTGGCGTTGAGCAGTGCCACACTGCTGGCCGACAGCACCGATGGCGCTGCCAAGGCCCTGCACCTGCTCGATTACATCGGTGCCGATTACCCGGCCACCGTTGAGGCAGGCAAGGTCATTGACGAAGGGGAATACCGCGAGCAGCTCGAGTTCATCGATGTGCTTCAGGGGCTGATCGTCGCCTTGCCTGCGCGTGCGGAGCGCCGGGCCCTGGAGCAAGGTGTGGTCAATTTGCGTCAGGCGGTCAGCCAGCGTCAGGACGGCCCGGGCGTCGCCCGTCAGGCCCGTCTGCTCGGCGCGCAACTGGCGGTGGCTTATGAAGTCAGCCAGGCGCCGATCATTACCCCGGACCCGAGCCGCGGCGCGCCGCTGTATGCCCAGCATTGCTCGGTGTGCCATGGCGATACCGGCGCTGGCGACGGCCCGGCCGGCCTCGGCCTGACCCCGCCGCCGGCGAACCTGCGCAGCGCCGAGCGGCTCGACCGTTTGAGCCTGTTCGACCTGTACAACACGCTCGGCCTGGGTATCGAAGGCACCGACATGCCGTCGTTTGCCGACCAGCTCGACGAGCGTCAGCGCTGGGACCTGGCGACCTATGTCGCCAGCTTCACTGCCGATCCGGCCAAGGCCAAGGGTGACAAAGCCTACAACCTCGCCGACCTGGCCCGTCAGACGCCGGCCGAAGTCGAAGCCAGTGAAGGGCCGCAAGCGCTTGCCCGGTTCCGCGCCCAGCGTGCCCAGCCGCCACAGGTTCAGCGTGGCCCGGCGCAACTGCTGGAGTACACCGCCAGTACCCTGGACAAGAGCCTGGCGGCATATAAGTCCGGCGACCACGAACAAGCCTATGACCTGTCGGTAGCGGCCTACCTGGAAGGTTTCGAGCTGGTTGAAAGCTCGCTGGACAACGTTGATGCCAACGTGCGCAAGGACACCGAAAAGTCACTGATGGCGTACCGGCAGTCACTGCAGGACGGCTTGCCGCTGGAGCAGGTGCAACAGCGCCTGGATGCGGCCAAGGCCAAGCTCAAGGATGCCGCCGGCCTGCTTGGCGGTGATGGCCTGAGCTGGTCGCTGAGTTACATTTCAGGCCTGCTGATCCTGCTGCGCGAAGGCCTGGAAGCAATCCTGGTGCTGGCGGCGATCCTCGCCTTCCTGCGCAATACCGGCCAGCAATCGGCGGTGCGCAGCGTCAACGTGGGCTGGGGCCTGGCCCTGCTTGCCGGGCTCGGTACCTGGGCGCTGGCGGCGTATGTGATTGACGTCAGCGGCGCCCAGCGCGAATTGCTTGAAGGCTGCACGGCACTGTTTGCCAGCGTCATGGTGCTTTGGCTGGGCGTGTGGATGCACGATCGCCGCCACGCGGCGGCCTGGCAGGACTACATCAAGAGCAGCCTGGTCAGTGGCGGCGGGCGCTTCGGTTTTGCCGTGCTGGCGTTCTTTTCGGTGTACCGCGAGTTGTTCGAAGTCATCCTGTTCTACGAAACCCTCTGGCTGCAGGCCGGCCCCGCCGGGCACAACGCGGTGCTGGCCGGTGGCGCCACGGCGCTGGTGCTGCTGGTCGGCCTGGCCTGGGTGATCCTGCGCGGTTCGGCCAAGCTGCCGCTGGCGCTGTTCTTCAGTATCAACGCGGCATTGCTGTGCGCCTTGTCGGTGGTGTTTGCCGGGCACGGGGTCAAGGCCCTGCAGGAAGCCGGGGTGTTCGGTACACGGCCGGTGGCGTTCTTCGATTTCGACTGGCTGGGGATTCATGCCGATGCCTACTCGTTGGCGGCGCAGGTAGTTGCGCTGCTGGCCATTGCCATCCTCTACGGGCGCAGCCGCCTGGCCGAGAAGCGCCGCCAACTGGCGGGCTGATTTGAAGCGAAACGGGTGAGCAGGGATACTGTTCCCCCGTTTTTGTTGGAAATCTGTGCCATGCGTGTGTGGATCGATGCCGACGCCTGCCCCAAGGCGGCCAAGGATCAACTGGTCAAGTTCGCTCTCAAGCGACAGCTGGAAGTGGTGCTGGTGGCCGGGCAGAGCCAGATCAAGCCGGCCTTTGCCTGCGTCAAACTGATCGTCGTGCCCAGTGGTCCGGATGCCGCCGATGATTACCTGGTCGAGCACGCCGTGCCTGGCGAACTGGTGATCTGCAGTGATGTGCCGCTGGCCGATCGCCTGGTCAAGAAGGGTGTTGCCTGCCTCGACCCGCGCGGCAAGGAATTCGACGAGCGCAACATGGGCGAGCGCCTGGCGGTGCGCAACCTGTTCACCGACTTGCGCGAGCAAGGGCAGGTCGGTGGTGGTCAGGCGCCTTATGGCGACCGCGAGAAGCAGGCGTTTGCCAACGCCCTGGACCGGATCCTGACCCGCCTGGCGCGCCAGGTGCCATAGCCGCTGGCTTGGGCTGGCGATCACCCTGTGGGAGCTGGCTTTGCCAGCGATCGAGCGCGCAGCGGTCGAAAGTCAGGCAGCAATGAGGTGTTGACTGTACAGGCCTCATCGCCGGCAAGGCCGGCTCCCACAGTGGATCTGTGCCTCACTCCAGTGTTCAGTCATTCTCGTGGGTCAGTTCCAGCACCCGGTCGACCAGCTTGTAAATGCCACCTGCCGCTTCGCTGATGCTTTTGGCCAGCATGTAGGCCGGGGTGCTGACCAGCTTGCGCTGGGTGTCCTCGACGATGTCATGGACATCGCATTCCTCATGGGTGCCGCCCATCTTGACGATGGCCGCGCTGGTGCCGGCATCGTTACCGATGGTGCAGACCACGCCGGGGCCGTAGATCTTCGCCGCCAGGGCCGGTGAGATGCAGATCAGGCCGACCGGCTTGCCGGCTTCGGCGAAAGCTTCAGCCAGGGCCAGGACGTCCGGGTGCACGCTGCATCCGGCGCCTTCCACGGCAAAATTCGAGAGGTTTTTCGCCGCGCCAAAGCCGCCCGGCACGATCAGTGCGTCGAAGTCCTTGGCGTCGGCTTCACGCAGGTCCTTGACCTCGCCGCGGGCGATCCGCGCCGATTCCACCAGCACATTGCGAGTCTCGGGCATTTCTTCGCCGGTCAGGTGATCGATCACATGCATCTGCGCAATGTTTGGCGCAAAGCACTGCACTTGCGCCCCGCGCTGATCCAGGCGCAGCAGGGTGATCACGCTTTCGTGAATTTCGGCGCCGTCATAAACGCCACAGCCGGAAAGAATCACAGCAACTTTTTTCTGGGTCATGCTCACTACTCCCGATTCGAGGCGCTAAATGTCCTCTAGTTTGGCAGATGTGGCCATAGGGGTTGTGCCATTCCCGGCCTAATCTTGCTGGATAGCCTGGAGATGGATAACCCATGGACCTGATCCTGTTGGCGGTACCGTTTTTCTTCGTTCTGATCGTGGTCGAACTGCTCGCCGACCAGTGGCGGGGCATGCGTACCTATCGCCTGGCGGATGCTATCAACAGCCTCAGCGCCGGGGTGCTGTCGACCACCACCGGCCTGTTGACCAAGGGCGTGGGCCTGGTTACCTACGCCCTGGCCTGGGAACACCTGGCACTGTTCAAACTGCCGGGCGAGGCGCTGTGGGTGTGGGTGCTGGCGTTTGTCTTGTATGACTTCTGCTATTACTGGCTGCACCGTATGGGCCACGAGCGCAACATCCTCTGGGCCGCTCATTCGGTGCATCACCAGAGCGAGGACTACAACCTGTCCACGGCCTTGCGCCAGACCAGCAGCGGCTTCTTGCTGTCTTGGATCTTCTACCTGCCGATGGCCGTGCTGGGCGTGCCGCCGCTGGTGTTCATCACCGTCGCGGCGCTCAACCTGCTGTACCAGTTCTGGGTGCACACCCGGCACATTCCGAAACTGGGCTGGTTCGAATGGCTGTTCATTACCCCGTCCAATCATCGTGTCCACCATGCGCAGAATCCTCTGTACTTGGATCGCAACTACGGCGGAGTGTTCATTGTCTGGGATCGTCTGTTTGGCACCTTCCAGGAAGAGGATGACAACGAGCCGGTGATATTCGGCGTGACCACGCCGCTGGCCAGCTGGAACCCGCTGTGGGCCAACCTGCAGTTCTATGCCCAGCTATGGAGCGATGCGCGGCGGGCCGAGCGCTGGTGGGACAAGCTGCGGATCTGGTTCATGCCCACTGGCTGGCGCCCGGATGACGTGGCCCGGCGTTATCCACAGGCCAAGCAGGACTTGAGCCGCTTCGAGAAGTTCGAGGTGCCCCTGGCCTGGCCGCAGCAGCTTTATGTTGTTGTGCAGTTCGCGGCTTATGTGGCGTTGGGCAGTTACTTGATGGAGCACGCCGAGCAGCTGTCGGTCGGCGCATTGCTGCTGGGCTGGGGCTTGATGGCGTTTGGTTTGTTCGTGCTGGGCACGGCGCTGGAGAACCGGCCCTGGGCCTTGAGGCTGGAGCTGCTGCGTCTGGGGTTGAATGCCCCGGCCATGCTGCTGGCCGGGACTACCGGCTTATGGCCGGTCACCGCCCTGGCTTGGGTCTTGCTGCTTGGCTACAGCTTGCTCAGCCTGTTCGGCCTCTACGGCAGCCGCTTCCTTGCGCGCAACGCGGGCAGCCTTGAATCGCCGGCGCAGCCACAGGCAGCCGCCGAGCACCAGCAGGCCGCCGAGCACCCATAGCTCGTATTTCTTCACGTTGCCCAGCAGGCCTTCGAGAATGGCGCCGAAGTGATAGGCAGCGGCGCCCAGGGCCAGGGCCCAGATGGCTGCGCCAATGCCGTTGAGCAGCAGGTAGCGGCGCGGCGGGTAGCCGGACAGGCCGATGGCCACCGGCATCACCGTGCGCAGGCCATAGACGAAGCGGAAACTCAGAACCCAGATGTCCGGATGACGGCGAATGTGCTCCAGCGCACGGTCGCCCATCATCTGCCAGCGCGGTTTGCGCGCCAGCAGTTTGCGCCCATGGCGGCGCCCCATGAAGTACCACAGCTGGTCGCCCGCGTAGCTGCCGAAGAAGGCCACTACGACCACCAGGTTGATATCCATGTATCCGCGGAACGCAAGGAAGCCTGCGAGAACC
>RCUI01000520.1_pt1 | contig 13071 bp, 4 predicted proteins | sample 2166121 | NCBI WGS metagenome assembly RCUI01 (sample SAMN09932700, study PRJNA488358) | compost metagenome | feature: garden; material: soil; isolation source: compost soil in succinic acid-enriched culture | place: Germany: Experimental Botanical Garden Goettingen | collected 2016-01-27
CACGGGCACTGGAACCTGGTAACCAAGGGCTTGCGAGCCTGCGCGCACCCCGCCCTCCAGTACCGCCCGGCGACTCAATAGATTAAAGATGCACGTTTCGACTGCCAAGTCACTGTTGCACACTCATTACACAAAACCGGCGACGGATTGCCAGTCCGTATCGCGGCAAAGTGGCCACTACAGAGCCACCACCGCACAATTGGCCAGTTTTTTGCTGAAGCCATTCTCAGTCAAAGGCCAACTGTCGGTTTCATGGCGCCCTGCGCCCTTTATCCACCGGCCTCATTAATACAGCAGGCCGCCAGCACGGCGGGTTGCCATTTTTCAGTCATTCCCGAGCAACGCTCCCATGGCCAAACCCATTACTGTAACCAGCCCGCTGCTACCGCCCCTGGAAGAATTCATCCCTTACCTGGAGAAAATCTGGGACAGTAAATTCCTGACCAACTGCGGCCCATACCACCAGCAGCTGGAAAAAGAACTGGCCGAATACCTGGGGGTCAAGCACATTTCGCTGTTCAGCAACGGCACCCTGGCCCTGGTGACTGCGCTGCAGGCCCTGCGCATTACCGGCGAAGTCATCACCACGCCCTACTCATTCGTAGCCACCGCCCACTCGTTGCTGTGGAACAACCTCAAGCCGGTGTTCGTCGACATCGACCCGCGCACCAACAACCTCGACCCGCAGCGCATCATCGAGGCCATCACGCCAGCGACCACGGCGATCCTGCCGGTGCACTGCTATGGAATACCCTGCGATGTCGAAGGCATCCAGCAGGTTGCCGACACTTATGGCCTTAAGGTCATCTACGATGCCGCCCATGCCTTCGGCGTACGCCAGAACGGCACCAGCATCCTCAACCATGGCGACCTTTCGATCCTCAGTTTCCACGCCACCAAAGTGTTCAACACCATTGAAGGCGGGGCCATCATCTGTCAGGACGAAAAGCTCAAACGCCGCATCGACTACCTGAAGAACTTCGGCTTTGCCGATGAAGTCACCGTCATGGCACCCGGCATCAATGGCAAGATGAACGAGCTGCAAGCGGCCTTCGGGGTGTTGCAATTGCGCCATATCGAAGATGCCATTGACCGTCGCCGCCAGGTTTACCAACGCTATCGCAGCGCACTCGAGGGCGTGGATGGCATCAGCCTGTTGCAGGCACCCGATGACCTGCAATGGAACTACGCCTACTGCCCTATCCTGGTCGATGGCGAACGGTTCGGTAGCAGTCGCGACGCCCTCTACGAGCGTTACCGTGCCGAAGACATCCTCGTACGCCGGTACTTCTACCCGTTGATCTGCGAATTTCCCATGTACCGGAACCTGCCCAGCGCCGACACCGGCAAGCTGGGAGAAGCCCTGAAGATTTCCCGCCAGGTGCTGTGCCTGCCGATCCACCCGGAGCTGGATGACCAGACCCAGACGCGCATCATCGATGTGCTGCTGTCAGCCCGGGCGACACCCAATCAATAAAGGATGCGCGAGCTCGTATCGCGCACTCACCACCGGCCAAAACCTCGCTGCCCAAGGGAACCGTATGAGCGCTCCATCCCTGCATGGAAAACCCAGCAACCCGTATTACATCTATGCACCCGACTACCGCGAAACCTCTTCCGGCATCTGTACGCTGCACTACCTGTGCCACGCCCTGAACCTGACCGGCCAGGAAGCCTACGTGTTTGGCTGCAAGGTGCGAAATCCGCGGTTGCGCACCCCGGAACTGACTGAAGAAATCCGCCGCCATCACCTGGCAATCGGCGTCGCCCCTATCGCCGTCTACCCCGAGATCCTCGGTGGCAACCCGCTGGACTGCCCGGTGGTTGCACGCTACATGCTCAACAGCGATGCGTACATTTCCGGCAAGTACCTGGACAGCGAACCGAGCGACCTGTTCTTTTACTTCGCCCATGATTTCCGCGACGGCAAGTCACTGGCCAACATGCTGACCCTACCGGTCATCGATACCAACCTGTTCGCGCCCCTGCCAACCCCGGTACAGCGCAAGGGCAACTACCTGTACTTGCACCGCTTCGATGCCAGCCAGGTGGATTACTCGCTGCTGCCCGACGACATCGAAATCCTGAGCCTGCGCAATCCGAAGACCCTGGCGCAACTGGCAGAGATCTTCCAGACTGCCGAGACCCTGTACAGCTATGAAATCTCGGCAACCTGCAGCGAGGCCCTACTGTGCGGCTGCCCGGTGATCTACCTGCGTGGTGGGCGGGTACATGAATTGCCGTTTACCGAGCACATCGGCAATGCCGGTGCCGCGATGTACGAAGAGCCTGGCGGACTGGAACGCGCACGCGCCTCGGTGATGCTGGCGCGCCAGCGCCTGCTGGATGTCGAGACGCACTTCTGGCCACAACTGCAGCACTTTGTCGAGCTGACCCAGCAAGCGACACGCGAGCACCTTACCGACAGCCATGTACCCAGCATCAGGGAATGGCTGCTCAACCGCATGCTGACCCCGATTCAGCAGCACCTGGTGGATCAGCGCCGCCAGCAGTTGCGCGGTCATACCAGCCTGACCGTGCTGGTACGCGACCCCCTGGGTGATGCCCGGGCGCTTGCCGACACCCTGGAAAGCCTGGAACTCTGGCAGTCGACCTCTTCGATCGCCATAGAAACCGTGGTCCTCAGCACACGCCCGGGCCCGGACCAACTGCCAGACAACCGGCAATGGCTGTACTGTGCCGAACCAGGCGCCATGGCGTTGAACGAGGTAATCAAGGCCACTGACAGCGACTGGTTCATGCTGCTCAGCGCCGGTGATGAAATGCTGCCGGCCGGCACCTTGATGCTCGACCTCGAACTGCCCGGCGCCGAGGGCTGCCGGATGCTGTACTGCGACGGCATGTTCCGCTCGGCGGATGGACCCGGTGCGGTGCTGCGCCCCTGCGCCAACCTCGATTACCTGTTGAGCCTGCCGTTGGCCATGGCCAGCCACTGGCTGGTGCGCCGCGAAGTGGCCCTGCAGGTCGGCGGTTACGACCTAAAACTGCCCCAGGCCCTTGAGCTGGACCTGATCCTGCGCCTGATCGAAAGCGGCGGCATGAGCGGCATTGCCCACCTCGACGAACCCCTGGTGATCAGCAACAGCCCGACCCTGGACCACAACCCTGACGAGCGCCAGGCCCTGCTGCGCCACCTGGCCAATCGTGGCTATGCCGATGCCCGGGTTGTTGAGGAACCCGCTCGCCATTACCACCTCAAGTATGGCCACCAGCAGCAACCGCTGGTGTCGATCCTGATTGCCACCCACGACCAACTGCCGCTGCTGCAGCGCTGCGTTGAAAGCCTGCTTTCGTGCACGCGCTATCCGCACTTCGAAGTGATTCTGGTCGACAACGACAGCCAGCAACCCGAGACCCTGACCTGGCTCGACGAGATGGCCTCGGTGGGCGGCGACAAGTTGCGCGTGCTGCGCTACCCCTACGCCTACAACCCCAGTGCCATCAACAACCTGGCGGCCAGCCAGGCGCACGGCGAGTATCTGGTGCTGCTCAACCCTGATACCGTGGCCATTCGCGAAGACTGGCTGGACGCGTTGCTCAACCATGCCTTGCGTCCCGAAGTCGGCGTGGTGGGCGGCAAATTGCTCGGTGCCAATGGCAAACTCCAGCACGCCGGCCTGATCAGTGGCCTGCGCGGGCCAGCCAGCAGCCCCTTCCTCGATCAGCCCGCCAGTGCCAGTGGCTACCTGCAGCGCTTGCTGGTCGACCAGAACCTCAGCGCGGTCAGCTCGGCCTGCCTGATGATCCGCACGGCGCTGTACATCGAAGCCGGCGGCATGGACGAGACCGCTTTCCAGATCACCTGCAACGACCTGGACCTGTGCCTGAAGGTGGCCGACCTGGGCTACCTGAATGTCTGGACTGCACACGCAGTGCTGCTGCATGAAGGCGGAGCGAGCTGGACTGAAGCCAGGAAGCAACCACACAACAAACAGCGCTACTACCTCGATCAGCAGAACGCTTATGACAAATGGCTGGCGGTGCTGGCCAACGACCCGGCCTATAACAAGAACCTGTCGCTGCGAGGCAATGGATTCGAACTTGAAGGCAATCATGGCCTGACCTGGAAACCCCTGTCCTGGCGCCCGCTGCCAGTGGTGCTGGGCCACCCGGCGCAGGGGGCAAACCCGGCGCCGGAACGCCTGGCACAACCTTTCGAACAACTGCGCAACAGCGGCTTCGTCGATGGCTGCCTGAGCAGCAGCGTGCTGAGCCCGGTCGCCCTTGAGCGCCTGCAGCCGGACGTCATTGTGTTCCAGCGCCACACTGACCTGCAGCGCCTGGCGCAAATGCACCGCGTTGAGCAGTTGAGCAAGGCCTTCAAGATCCTTGAGGTGGATTGCTTCCTGCCAGCCCTCGAAGGACCGCTGGCTTGCGATCAGCAACGCGGTTGGGATGCGCTGCACCAGGCTGCCCGACATGTCGACCGGATCATCGTCCCGACCCAAGCGCTGGCCGAAGCCCTGGAAGGCGTGCACGCAGACATTCGCGTGGTCGAGAGCCGCCTTGGCAAGCAATGGCTGAACCTGCCCCTGGCGCAACGCCTGCCAGGCAAGCCGCGGGTTGGCTGCGCCTTCGACAGCCGCCAGCACAGCAGCGGATTACTCCTCGACGGTCTGGTCCGGCAACTGGCCGACCAGGTCGAATGGGTGCTGTGGGGGGAGGTGCCCATGCATTTGCGCCCTCTTGCCAAGGAGGTCCACGACGGCCAACTGCAAGACAAGCCGGCAATCATGGCGAGCCTGAACCTGGACATCGCCCTGGTGGTGCTGGGGGACAGCACCTTCGATCGCTGCGCCAGCGCCTTGCCGCTGCTGCAGATGGGAGCGTGCGGCTACGCGGTCATCTGCAGTGATGTCCAGGCCTTGCATGGCCCTTATCAGGTCACGCGGGTCGCCAACGACCTGCAAGCCTGGTCGCAGGCACTCACCGAGCACCTTGAGCAGCCGCAGGCAACCCGCCAGAAAGGCGCCAGACTGCGTCAGCAGGTGATCGAGCAAGGCCTGCTCGATGACGCGTACCTGCAAACCTGGCGAGCGGCCTGGATGCCTGGTTGAACCGATGCAGCAGCCATGAAAAAGCCGGGTGGGAACCCGGCTTTTTCATTTGCTTGAGGTATTACTGCAAGTCGGCCAACCAGTGCAACTGGACCGCCTCGCCTGGCGCGACCATTCGGGAAACATCCACGCCATGGCGCTCATCCACCCGCGCCCTTACGTTGAATGCCGATGGCCAGCGCGCAGCCAGGACCTGCTGCTGCGCCTGATCAAGCAGCGGCACGCCCGCGTTGAGCAATTGCGCCAGAGGCGTGCAGATCACCATCAGGCCCGCTTCGGCCGCCTTCAGGCAAAGGTCGATATCGGCACCGTCAATCACTTGCAAGCCGGCACAGTGCTCGAGCAACTCCTTGCGCACCATCAGGCAGTCTTCGCTGACCGCGGCAACGCTACGCACCTGCGCCAGCCCCAGCATCGATTCGACGGTGTCGCGCGAGGCCCCCAGCCACGCACCGCGCACCTGCTGGGTATCCAGCAGCTCGTAACCGGCATGGGTAATGAACCCCGCCTCGTCGTGCATCTGGCCACCCACCACACCGACTTCCGGCCGAAGGGCCTGATTGAGCAAGGCTTCGATCCAGGACGGAGAAAGCACCTGGCTGCGACTGGAGAGCAGTATCAGGTATTCACCCTGGGCCTGGGCCGCCGCCTCGTTGATCATCTGCACATGCTCAAGCGGTTGCGCACTGGTCAGGAGTTTTACCCGGCCACTCAACTGCAGATCGCCCAGACCGGCGGCAGTCGATTCGGCCGCAGCGCCAGAGCTGACCACTATCACTTCATAGCGCGGATAGCGGGTGCGCTGAACAATGCTCGCCAGGCAAGTCTTGAGCTGGGCGATGTCATCACCGGCCGGCAACAGGATGCTGACCAGCGGCGACTGCGAATGACGGTAGTCGATCTGGAAGCCGCCGTCAGCGCTTTCACTCACCTGACTGTTGTAGCCGAGCACGCCCAGATGGCGCTTGAGGGTCGCCAGCGCTGCATCCGCCATGGTCTCACGGGCGCACTGACCGATCACCAGGTACTCATCCAGATGGGCCAGGCCGCCAACACCCTGCTCTTCCACCAGCCTGAGCAGCAGATCGAACTCCAGCGCCTGCGCACAATGTTCGCTGAAGCCACCTAATGCGACCACTCTGTCGCGGCGCACCAGCCAATGCCGCGACATCAGGTCCGGACGGCTACGCAGCAAGTCCAGGTTGCAACCGGGGCGGACAATACTGAGCAGGCGCCCGTCCTGGTCACGCTGCACGACGTTGGCGCAGATAGCATGACAAGCATCGGCGCCGGCCAACTCGACCTGCAGGCGCAACAACCCACCTTCGGCCAGCACATCGCCAGCCTGCAGCAGCATCAACCAGTCGCTGGACAACTGCCGCACTACCTGGTTGATATGCGCGACCAGGTTGCCGGGGCTCACCTTGATGAAATGCAGGGTGTCTTTGGCCGTGGTGATCGCTGGCAACTGGCCGACCTTGAACACCACGATCTTGAAGTTGCGCAGGCCGCTGGCCAGCAGGCTGTCGAAGGTATCCTGCAAGGCAATGTCGCTGTCATCCAGGTCGACCACCAGGAAGGCCATCTGCGGCGACCGTTTTTTCCCCAGGTGACCCAGGATGCGCTTGCGCGCGGCGCTGTCTGGCGTCGCGGCGGCAATGGCCGCCAGCACCTTGCCCGACGGCGTAGCGGCCAGCAACGGCTGTACATTCGAACCCGGCAACTCTTCGAGCTGTTCGAGCCACCGGCTGAGCACCTGGATCAGTGTCTGATCGTCCTTGCTGTCCAGGGTAGCGAGCAGGCGCTGGCAGACCTGCGGATTGAACAGCCCCAGGCCGAAAGCCTGCAAGTAGCGCGCCTTGAGGCTTTCCTGAGTGTCGTTGGGCTGGACCACCAGCAACGCCTGCTGGCGTACCCAGGTACCTTCCAGTGAGTTCTTGTGCGCCTGCCCGGCTGGCCAGGCATGCAGCAGAAACTCCAGCGCCCGCAATTGCCCGAACAACACCGCGTTGTAGTACGGCATTTCGACAAACTGGCGCGGCTCGAAACTGCGCTCGGGCTCAGTCACTACGCTGCTCCAGCGCGAGGTGAAGAGCAACGGCGCCTGACGCCCTTCATGGCTATTGCGCACGAACGCGTTGAGCACCTCGAAACCCTGGGCATCGGCGCATACCTGGCCATGTTGCTCATCCCATTGGCGAATCAGGCGCACGGTTTGGTTGAGCTGCTCTTGTGCCGCACCCTGCGGGGACGATGATGGGCGGTACTCGCTGATGAGACTGGCTTGCGCCAACACCTTGACCGCACCTTGTGCCAGCAGCCCATAGGACAGCGCCACGCACCAGCCCTCGAACTCCAGGCCCAGCGGTGCATCAGCCAGCACCGCCTTCAAGCTCTCGACCCGCACCAATGCCCGCCAGGCCTGCAATGCGTGCTCACCATGCCGCGCAATACGCTCACGAGCGGTTTCAGCGATTGCGTTGGCGCCCAAGGCTGCACCGAACTTGTAATAGGCCACCTCGCTGTTGCCAGGGCAATAACCCAGCGAGTACCCCTGGGCCATCAGGTATTCAGGCTCCACCCGCAGGGCCTGGGCCTGGGCACTCAAGGCATCGGCCAAAAGGAAGTCACTGTCCAGCGCAAGCACCACAAAGGGCGTTTCGACCTGCTCCAGCGCTGCAAGCAACTGCGCCTTCCAGACCGCGCTCGATGCTTGCTGGCAAGGCACCGCCACCGTCACCTGGTGACGGAAGCGTGCCCGGTAGTAGTGGGCGGCACGACCGCTGTAACCAGGATCATTCTGCCCCAGCAAAACGACGGTTACATCGTCCAGAAATACCGCCGACTCCAATGCTTTTTCACCCATAGCGCACCTGATGCTCTCGTTGTTCTGTTGCTGACAAGGCCGGCAAGCCGGCCCGTTCGATCAATCGGCCAACCAGCCGTTGGCCCATTGCTGCAAATTGTGCTCGGTCAGTACGTAGTCTCGCAGCACCGCCTCGCGCAGCGCATCGCCCTGCCGGTAGCTGGCCTGCGGGTCAGCCAGGTGCATGCGGATCGCCTCCAGCCATTCCTGTGCGGTGTTGCTCAGCACGCGCGTACAGGGCAAGTAGCCCTGATAAGCCTTGGTGTCGGTACAGATCACCGGGAACCCGCAGGCACCATACTCAAGCAGGCGCAGGTTGCTCTTGCAATCGTTGAACAAATTGACCTCGAGCGGCGCCAGCGCCAGGTCCAGGTCCAGGCTGGCCAGCTTTTGCGGATACAAGTGCAGGCCGACACCGCTGTGAAATTCCTTGATATACGGGCGCAGGATGTCCGGGCACATGCCAAAGAACACCCAGTCGACCTCGTTGGCCAACGCCTTGACCACATCGGCGATCAGCTCCAGATCGCCCCGATGGCTGGTGCCACCGGCCCAGCCGACACGCGGCCTGGACGAGGTCTGGCGGCGGCTGTTCAAGCCCAGCCACAACTGCGACGCCAGCATGTTCGGCACCACGCGGATGTCCTGATGCATGCTCGACAAGGCATCCGCCAGTGGCTGGGTCGATACGACCAGGCGGTCGCACATCGCAACGCCACGGGAAACCATTTCGCGCATGTTGCCCGGCATGTTGCGGCCGTGGTCGTTTTTCTCCGGCAGGTCGAGGATGTAGTCATCGATCTCGTAGATTCGCCGGGCATTGGAGAATCGCTTGATACGCGCAAAATCGTCGAGCGAACTGCTCATGTAGCGGCACTGGAGAATGATCACGTCCGGCTTGTCTCGCTCAAGCTCGATGACGCCCGGGGTCGAGTAATTGACCCGGCCCTGAATCCAGCCGGCACGCTCCAGTTCCGACAATGGCTGGGACACCCGGTAGTGACCGATCGCCGTAGTATTGATCGGCAAGCCCAGGACATAGGGCAAGGTGCGACTGATGAACGGGTCCCAGCCGCTGCGCAAGCCCGGGTCGAGGCTGAAGCTGGACATCGTCAGGTGCAGGTTGCGGTTGTATGCCGGATCATAGGCAACCCGTGATAGCCAGCGCTGGTAGAAGGCATCGCGATCCTGTGCCCTGCCTGAGACAGCTGGCGTGCGCCCTGCCGCTGCCAGCCGGGCGACCAGCGCATAGGGGGTCCACACCACCAGATAGCCAAGGTCGCGAACCCGCAGGCAGAAGTCGGCGTCGAGCCAATCGTTCAGGTACTGGTCTGCGGCCAGGCCTTCAAGCTCGGCAAAGATGTCGCCGCGCACCAGCAGGCAATCGCCGCTGACAGCACTCCAGTTCTGCACGGTAGTGAGGCGGTTCATGTAGCCGCTGGCATCCGCCGCAAGCCCCACAAACGGGCTGTCGGCCGGGCCGTGCAGGCCCAGCACCAGGCCCGCGCCCACCACCGAACCGTTGCTGGCACACAGCTTGGGCCCCACCACGCCAACTTCCGGACGCTGCGCCTGACTCATCAGCTCGCCCAGCCACTGCCCGTCAAAGATCATGCAAGCGGCATCGAGCAGCAGCAGATAAGCGCCACGTGCCTGAGTGCTGGCCTGGTTGATCCGCTGGTGCACACCCGGCACCGCAACATCGAGGATGCGCAACTGTTCGCTGCCCAGGCTACGCATGGCGCTGAACCAGTCCAGCATCGGCGCCGGCTCATTGCCAGTGGCAAGCACCAGCACCTCGTAGTTGGCATAGGCCGTGTGTTCGAAAATCGACTCCACGCAGCGCCGCAATACAGGCAGATCGTCTCCCGCGTCGATGATGATCGACACCGCCGGCAACTGCCCATGCTGATACAGCACCCTCGACATCAAGGTACCTTCGGCACTGGCCACCTTTGCGGCCACACCCAGGCGCTGCAGGTGCGCCTTCAGAATCCGCGGGGCCTGGGCCAGGCAGGCCGGGTCAATCAACCATTGGCCATAATCGGCCTGGCACTCCACGAGCAGCTCGGCAACATGCTCGACCACGTGCAGGCCTTCGGCTTCAACCATTCGCCAGAGCAAATCCTGAGGTGCCAGCACGCCAAAGTCCTGGGAGAACCCGCCCAGCGCCAGGGTCTTGGCGCAATCGAATGCCAACATGCGTCCCACGTAGGGCAAACTGCGCATCAGGTCGAGGTTGAAATCCGGCTTGAAGATCGGCTGGCCGGCTTGCAGGTTGTCGTTGCTGCCCTCGTCGGTGTACAGACAGGTTGCGCCGGTCCGCAAGGCCATACGCTCGGCCATGATCACCAAGGCATGTGGATGCAGACGGTCACCGGCCTGCAGCAGGTAGATCCAGTCAGCCTGATCAGCACCTGCCAGGCGCTCGTTTAGCTGGCCGAAACCCTCATCACGCAGGGCTATATGCTGTACCCCGGCCCCACTGCCCACCTGACCTTCCTGCGTGCTCAGCACCCAGACCTGACTGGCGGCATAGGACTGGGCCTGAAGGCTTTGCAGTGTCAGCTTCAACGCCAGCGCATCACCTTGCGGATCAAAAACCGCGACCACAATGCGCGGCCGATGCGGCCATCGCTCGATGCGCTTGGGCAATGAGCGCTCCTGCGCTGGCGACAGTTTCCGGCACTCCAGCCACTCGGCGTAGACGTCAGCAAAACTCAGGCTTTGACTGCCAACCTGCTCCTGACAACGAGCAAACTGGGCAGAATACAGGCGGTTCAGTTCGTACTCTTCCCAAGCCTTGTCCGGCCCCTCGCTGTACAGCGCAATAGGCACGTAACGCACCCAGCCGGTAGCGGGTGCCGCTTCACTGGCCCGTGAGGCCAGCATCTGCAGCAGCCATTCCGTTTCGTGGGTAAATGCCAGCTGCGTGCCGGCATGATGGCTTAGCCGCCCGGCATGCATGCGCTCGACGCTAAGCACGTCTTTCAGACTGGCCAGGTGCCCGCGACGCAGCAAGCAGATGTACAAGGCGATATCCAGGCGTGCAGAGAAGCCATGACCATCCTGTACCAACTGGGCGAGAAACTCTTCGACCTGGAGCCTTCGGAACAAAGCGTGACTGATGCCGCCAATCAGGTTAACCCCGTTGGCCGAGATGATCTCAAGCAGGTCACCGCCATTGATCACCGCACTTTCCGCGGAAATCACGAAATTGACCATTCGCGATGGCAACAAGGCGTCGTCGAAGGCGCACAGCAGGCGCTGGTTTATCACCATGCTCACATCAGGGCACTGCTCCAGCGTCGCAGCCTGCAGTGCGATACAGCCATCGAGCAGCCAATCGTCATCGCACAGGAACTTGATCAAGCTGCCGCGGGCGTGCTCCAGGCACACCAGCAGATTACGCGCAAACCCCAGGGTGCCCGGGTTGCGCACATAACGCAGCGGGTACGGTGATTGAACCGCCAACTGATCGACGATCGCCTTGACTTCGTCCCCGGGACTGTCATCGCACACGACTACTTCGAGATTGTCGTATTGCTGCGCAATGACACTTTGCAGTGCCCGAGCCAGAGATTCGGGGTTGAAGGCGGGAATGGCGACGCTGACTAGTGGCTGTTCGTTCACGATGGGAAACCTGGAGAGGATCCGTTGCCCGCCCCCCAGCGGGAGGCGGCGCAACGGTCAGTACTGCGGTGAGAACCTGTCAGAGGCGATTGAACAGGCTCAGCGAGGAGATCTTGGTGAACGCCAATTGCGAGGCCTGCAACATGGTCTGCTGCAGGTTGAGGCGAATCAGCACCTCGGCTGGGTCGGCGTCACGGATCGAGCTCTGCGTCTTGGTGTTGGCCATTTTCAGGCTTTCGTTGGTTTCGGCCTGAACATCGAGTGCAGCGCCGCGGGCACCGATGGAACTGATGGCTTCGGCGACCTTGTTGGCGCCGCTGTCCAGGTTACCGATTGCCGATTGCAAGGCCCCCTGATACTTCTGCCGTGACGCCAGATCTTTGTCCACCGGCAGCTCCAGCGCCTTGCGAAACGCCGAGATGGTATCGAGGATGTTCTGGGTCTGGTGGTTATCGACCTTGACCGAAAACTGGTCGCCAGCAGCTGGCGGTGCCGAGAAATCGAAATCGACACCGGCAATCGTGGCCTTGGTTGCCGGGGTACCGGTCAGCGTGCCAGTGGCAACCGGGCGCGCGTCTGGCCCCAAGGGCTGAGCATAGACTTCGTAGCCTGAAGCGCTGGTGAACTTGATGACTGCGCCACCGCCGGGGAAGGCATTGTGGTAGGCAGTCGAGTCGGTGATCTTGGCGCCGGTGATCTGCGACGACGAAGTATTGCCGGGGCTGCGCGAACCGCTGACTTCATCTGGCTTGGAGCCGAGCGAAAAGGTATGGCCGGCGATCAGCGCATCAGCGTTGGGCTTGTCCGCTTCCGTCAAGTTGATATCGAGGATCATCTCGACACCACGGAAGGTAACACTACCCGGTTTGCTCGGATCGAACTTACCTTCGCCGGTTGCCTCCAGGGTCACGTCGTTGTTCGCCGCGTCGGTGACCTTGAACTGCGTGCTGCTGGTGAAGGTGATGGTGTACGGCTCGCCACCGCGGAAGCGATCGTTGTACTGGGTGCTGCCGGAGACCTGGCCATTGGACAGGCCGACCCGGCCGTCATCCACTGCCGGCGAGGTCAGCTTGGTCTGGCTGCGGCTGGTGTTCAGCGCCTGTTCGAACACGCTGTAGCCACTCTCGTTGGTGGCCATGCTGAGCATGTCACCGACCTGCAGGTTCAGGGTGCTCTGGTCGCCCTGGTAGGTATAGGTGCCATCGGCATTACGCACGTACGGCGGGGTATCGCCACGGGAACCGGAGAACAGGTACTTGCCGTTTTCATCACGGCTGTTCATCAGGTTGTAGAGCTGCTCTTCGAGCTGGGCCAGCTCCTGGGCATTGGCCTTTCGGTCGGTGTCGGTGTAGCCGCCGCTGCCGGCACCGATGGCCAGTTCCTTGACCCGCGCCAGGACGTTGGTAATGCCGTTGAGGGTCGCCTCGGAGGTGCCCAGGCTGTTGCGCACGTTGGTGATGTTGCCATCGTACTGGTCGATCAGGTTGCTCTGCT
>RCUI01000521.1_pt1 | contig 13046 bp, 9 predicted proteins | sample 2166121 | NCBI WGS metagenome assembly RCUI01 (sample SAMN09932700, study PRJNA488358) | compost metagenome | feature: garden; material: soil; isolation source: compost soil in succinic acid-enriched culture | place: Germany: Experimental Botanical Garden Goettingen | collected 2016-01-27
TGTAGTGGTCTAATGATTCCGGACACTCATTTAGGGAACCTCCGATCAACGTGCCGCACGGTGCGGCACGTTGATCGGAGGTTCCGTAGGCTGTCCTATTCCGTCTTGAACCCCTCATCTGGCGGAATTCGATCCAGTTTCGGCGACGGCGATGAAATGACGAGTTGGGCGCGATCACGGCGCCCTAAAACCGGCCCAACCGATATGCCTCGATCCCTTCGACAGCCCGCGCCTCCATCAGCCCCGCCACCATCTCCGCCGTCACCGCCGCCTGGGTCAGCCCCAGGTGTTGATGGCCGAAGGCAAGCAGCACGCGGCCATCACACACCCGGTCTATGATCGGCAATGAGTCCGGCAGCGAGGGCCGAAAGCCCATCCACGGCGTCGCCGCGTCGGCATTCAATTCGCGCTTGAACAGGCCCTGGCTCAGCCGCTGCAACTGCCAGGCCCGGGCCATGTTGGCCGGGCGCTGGAGCCCGGCGAATTCGACGGTACCGGCCAGGCGCAGGCCGCCGGACATGGGGGTCATGATGAACTTGCGCTCCAGCGAGGTGACGGCGAACGGCAGCCGGTTGTGCTCGCGGGGCAGCATCAGGTGATAACCGCGCTCGGTGTCGAGCGGTACCCGCGTGCCGGTCAGCGCTTCGGTCAGGTGGGCCGAATGGGCGCCGCAGGCGATCAGCACGCGAGGCACCACCAGTTGGCCCTGATCGGTGCGCAACGCGACGCCGTCGGCCTTGAGCTGTCCACCCTGCACGTCACGCCGGGCAAACTGCACGCCCGCGGCCATGGCAGCGTCGAACAACGCCTCCACCGCCTGGTGCGGATCGAGGAAATGCCCGGTGGCCGGGAAGAACAGGCCGCCCAACACGTGCTCGCTCAGTTGTGGCGCGGCGGCGCGCACGGCGTCCGCTTGCCACAGTTCTACCTCGACATTCTGCTGGCGCATGCGCGCTTGCAGGGCGTCGATGGCCGGGCGTGATTCGGCGCGCTCGAAGACCAGCAGCGAACCGTCCTGCTTGAGCATTTCCGCCCGGCCAATGGAGTCCAGCAGACGCCGCCAGGCCGACAGGCTGCCTTCGTTGAGGGCGCGGATGCCGGCCGCGCTGCGGCGGAACGGTGCCGGGCGCAGGTTGAGCAGCAGGCGGGTAAACCACGGCAAGGCCCGCGGCAGGTATTTCCAGTCCAGGCGCAGCGGGCCCATGGGGTCCATGAGCATGGCCGGCAGGCGCTTGAGAATCGACAGGTCGGCGATGGGAAAGACTTGCTCGGTCGCCAGGTGGCCGGCGTTGCCGAACGAGGCGCCCATGCCCGGCGCCTGGCGGTCCACCAACAACACCCGCTGGCCCTGGCGGGCCAGTTGTAGCGCGCAGGCGACGCCGACGATGCCGGCGCCGACCACAGCGATGTCCACGTTGGGGGTAAAGGTCGTGGCCATCGATCAGGCTTCTCTCTGGCCGTCGAGCAGGCGCCGCAAGTGCAGCGGGTTGCCGTGTTGCAGCGCGGTGGGCAGCAGGTTGTCGGGGAAGTCCTGGTAGCACACCGGACGCAGGAAGCGCAGGATCGCCGCGGTCCCCACCGAGGTGCTGCGGGCATCCGAGGTGGCCGGGAAGGGGCCGCCATGAACCATCGCATCGCAGACTTCCACCCCGGTCGGCCAGCCATTGACCAGCAGGCGTCCGGCCTTGCGTTCCAGCGTCGGTAGCAGGGCGCGGGCGTTGTCCAGGTCGCCGTCGTCCAGGTGCAGGGTTGCGGTCAACTGGCCTTCTAGGTGTTCGGCCACCTGGCGGACCTGTTCGTCATCGGCGCAAGTCACCACCAGCGACGCGGAACCGAACACTTCCGCTTGCAGGCTCGGATCGGTGAGGAAGTCCCGCGCCTGGGTGACGAACAGGTGCGTCTGGCACTGGTTGGGGCCTTCCGCGGCGAGGCCGGCGGCGGCGGTGTCGGCCTTGGGGTTGCCGGCCAGGGCTTCGATGCCGTTGCGGTAGGCGCTGAAGATGCCCGGGGTGAGCATGGTCTGCGCCGGGCTCCGCAGAATGTGCTGGGCGGCGGTGGCGATAAAGCGGTCGAGGTCGGCACCCTGGCGGGCGATCACCAGGCCGGGGTTGGTGCAGAACTGCCCGGCGCCCTGGTTCAGCGAGGCGACGAAGCCCTGGGCCAGCGCTTCGGCGCGCGCCTGCAGGGCGCAGGGGAAGAGGAACACAGGGTTGATCGAGCTCATTTCCGCGTACACCGGAATCGGCTCGGCGCGCGCCGCGGCCGCCTGGCACAGGGCGATGCCGCCGCTGCGCGAGCCGGTGAAACCCACCGCCTTGATGCGCGGATCGCAGACTAGGGCGATGCCCACTTCACGGCCCGAGCCGTATAGCAGCGAGAACACCCCTGGCGGCAGGTCGCACGCTTTCACCGCGCGGGCCAGCGCCTGGCCGACCAGTTCGCTGGTGCCCGGATGGGCGCTGTGGGCCTTGACGATTACCGGGCAACCAGCGGCCAGGGCCGAGGCGGTATCGCCGCCGGCGACGGAGAAGGCCAGGGGGAAGTTGCTGGCGCCAAACACGGCCACCGGGCCTAGCGGTACCTGGCGCTGACGCAGGTCGGCGCGGGGCAGCGGCTGGCGTTGCGGTTGTGTGTTGTCGACGCGTACGTCGAGCCATTCACCGGCGCGTACGGTGCGGGCGAAGGTGCGCAATTGCCCGCAGGTACGTCCACGTTCGCCCTGGATCCGGGCGCGGGGCAGGCCGCTTTCGGCCACGGCGCGATCGATCAGTTCGTCGCCCAGCGCTTCGATCTCGCTGGCGATGCTTTCAAGAAAGTGCGCACGGGCTTCAAGCGAGGTTTCCCGGTAGCTGTCGAATGCCGACCAGGCCAGGGCGCAGGCCTGGTCCACCTGCTCGGTGGTGCCGCCCGGATAAGCGGGTTCGAGCACCAGGTTGGTGGCCGGATCGATCGCCCGGATGGCTTCGCGGCTGCCGGTTACGGTGTGCTGACCGATCAGCATGTTGCCTGTCAGGGTCATGTCGGCTCCTGAAATGAATTCGAGGGGGCCGGCTGCGTACAGCCGGCAAGAAACGGAAGCGGCGCACAAGGCGCCGCGTGGGATCAGGCGACGTTGTTGCTCGCCGACCAGGTGGCGAACCACTGGCGGAACAGCGTGTATTGCGTCTCGGCGTAGTTGCGCTGGGCCTCGCTGAGTACGTCGGTTTCGTTGAAGTGCAGGCTGTACTCGGTGTCGCCATTGAGCACCATCAGGTGCTTGTAATACAGCACCAGGTCACAGCCTTCATCGAAGCTCGACAGCACTTGCAGGGCGTCCGACAGCTCCAATGCCTGGCGGCGGGCGACGGCGTCACCCTTGGCGGCTTTCTTGCTCAGGTCGACCAGCAACAGCACTTCACGCGGCAGGGCGTTGCCGATACCAGTGATGGCACCGGTGGCGCCGCAGTTGACGAAACCGTGCACGACCTGGGTGTCGACGCCGGCCATGAGGATCACGTCCTGGTCCTGTGAGGTGATGTGCTCGGCGGCGTAGCGCATGTCGGCGGCACCGCCGAATTCCTTGAAGCCGATCAGGTTCGGGTACTGGCGGCGCAGTTTGAAGAACAGGTCGGCGCGGGTGGCGAAGCCGTAGTAAGGGCTGTTGTAGATAACCGCTGGCAGTTTCGGCGCGGCTTCAAGGATTGCCGCGAAGTGCGCTTCCTGGGCCGCCGGCGAGGCGCCACGGGACAATACGCGTGGAATCACCATCAGGCCATGGGCGCCGACCTTGGCGGCGTGCGCGGCGTGGGACACGGCTTCGCGGGAGTTGACCGCACCCGTGCCGACGATGGTTGGAATGCCGGCGGCCACCAGGCGTGCCACGCCTTCCTGGCGTTCGGCTTCGGTCAGCAGCGGCCAGTCACCCATGGAGCCGCAATAAACCACGGCGCTCATGCCGGCTTCGATCAGCTCGCGGCCTTTTTTTACCAGCGCGTCGAAATCCGGTTTGCGCTCCGGGGTGCAAGGGGTCATCAGGGCGGGGATGGTACCGGTGAAGATGTTGGTAGTCATGAGTCTTGTCCTTATCGGTTCAGTTAGAGGGTTGCCCTTGAGGGCCTCATCGCCGGCAAGCCAGCGACGCTTTTTCAGATGCCCCAGGCAAAGGGGTCGTTTTCGTCGATGAGCAGCGTGGCGTCGGCGGTCATGTAGGCGCGGCCGGTGATGAACGGGCGGATACGCTCGCCGTCCCATTCGTAGCGACCTTCGAAGCGGCTGTCGGTGATGCTCGCCTGCACCCAGCGTTCGCCCGCGGCCAGCTTGCCGTCAGCGGCCAGGCAGGCCAGCTTGGCGCTGGTGCCGGTGCCGCAGGGTGAGCGGTCGTAGGCCTTGCCCGGGCACATGACGAAGTTGCGGCTGTTGGCCTCGGTGTCGTCGGCGAACAGTTCGATATGGTCGATCAACGCGCCGTCTTCGCCGTGGATGCCCTGGTCTTCGAGGGCACGAAGCATCTTCCAGGTGAAGTCGGTGAGCAGCTCGACGTTGCTCAGGTGCAGTTCCTGGCCGTGCTCGGACACCAGGAAGAACCAGTTGCCGCCCCAGGCGATGTCGCCGAAGACGCGGCCGTAACCCGGCACGTCCACTGGCACCTGCTTGCGGTAGCGATAGGACGGCACGTTGGCCACGGTGACCGCGCCGTCGCCATGCAGGGTGGCGCTGACCTGGCCGACCGGGGTGTCGATCTTGTGCTCGCCGGGGGCGATCCTGCCCAGATGGTGCAGCGAGGCGACCAGGCCGATGGTGCCGTGGCCACACATGCCCAGGTAACCGGCGTTGTTGAAGAAGATCACGCCGCAGGTGGCGTCTTCCGACACCGGTGGGGTGTACAGCGCGCCCACCAGGACGTCGTTGCCGCGGGGTTCCAGCAGGCAGGCGCGGCGCCACTGGTCATGCTGCTGGCGCAGGGCATCGCGCTTTTGCGCCATGGTCTGGCCGACCGGTTGCGGAAAACCGTCCAGCACCAGGCGGGTGGGTTCGCCTTCGGTGTGGGAATCGATCACGCGGAGCTGTTTCATCAGTCTTTCCTTCAAGAATGCGTTGTTGTCAGGTCAGCAGGCCTTCGATATCGCGCAGCAGGCTGCGCTCCACCCAGACGCCCTCGGCCTGCGAGCGCTGGCGCGCAGTGAAGCGGCGTTGCGAGGGCAGGCGCGCGCCCTGGCCGGTGATGGCGTGGAACAATTGCTCGGCGCGCTGCTGACCCTGCTCGAAATCGTCTGCGCCAAAGCGCTGCGGATCGAACGCCAGCAGCAGCTCGCCATGGCACGGCGTGGCGCCGGCACCGGCGTCGAAGGTCAGGGACTCGGCGCTGGTGAGGTCGCCGATCAGCGCCCCGGCCAGCAACTCGATCATGGCCGCCAGTGCCGAGCCCTTGTGCCCGCCGAAGGTCTGCATGGCACCGTCCAGCGCGGCGCGGGCGTCGGTAGTCGGTACACCGTCGGCATCCAGGCCCCAGCCCAGCGGGATGGCTTTTTCCTGGCGGGCGTGCAGCTCGATGTCGCCGCGGGCGATGGCGCTGGTGGCGAAGTCGAAGACGAATGGCTCCTGTCCCGCCCGTGGCCAGGCGAAGGCCAGCGGGTTGGTGCCGAACACGCCCCGGTTGCCGCCTTCCGGCGCCACCCAGGCATGGCTCGGCGTCATCGCCATGCCCACCAGTCCGTGGGCGGCGATGGCTTCCACTTCCGGCCACAGCGCCGAGAAGTGGAAGCAGTTGCGGATCACCAGCGCCGCCACGCCCTGTTTGTGCGCCGCTTCAACCAGCCGCGGCAAGCCGTGTTGAAAGGCCAGCAGCGAGTAGCCGAAGTGCGCATCCACTTTGACGATGGACGGCGCGGGCTGGCTCAGGGTCGGTTGCGCCGCTGGATCTACCTTGCCCGAGCGCAGCGAGCGCACGCATACCAGCACCCGATAGAGGCCGTGGGAGTGACATTCGTCGCGCTGGCCCTGGGTGATCACCTCGGCGATCGCCCGGGCATGGTCGTCGGCCATGCCGTTGTGGGTCAGGGCGCGGTGGGCCAGGTCGAACACCTGGTCGAGGCTGAGGTTGATGCGCGTGCTCATGGCGGGTCTCCGTTGGCTCAGGACAGTTGGGTGCGGGCGCCGGCCGGGGCGAACTGGGTGCTGTGCTCGACGTCGCTTTCAGCGTCGTCGGCCTCCAGTTGCACCAGGTGCGCCGGTACGCCGGTGGCCGCGCCCCAGTAGTAGATGCCGAGGGCACACGCGGCCACGACCAGGGTGTCGAATGGATGAGCGATGACACCCATGCCGCCGAAACTGCCGAGCCAGGAGAGCAGGATGGTCACGGCGTAGAAACCGATCAGCCAGGCCGACGAGCGCACTTGCTGGGCCAGGCTCAGGTGCTCGGTCGGCACGAAGCGGCCGCACATCAGGTAGATCACGAACATCAGGATTTGCAGGCTGAGCAGCCACGACACGGTCTTCCAGCCGGACCAGTAGACGATCAGCGCGGCGATGATGAACGACAGCGGACCAAGCAGCGCCATGCGGCGGACGCGAAACGGACGCGGTAGGTCAGGGGCGTTGCGGCGCAGCGCGGCGACCGACACCGGGGCGACGGCGTAACTGAGGATCAGCGCGGCGGAAACCACGTTGATCAGCGCTTCCCAGGACGGGAATGGCAGGGTCCAGAACACCGACAGGCCGAAGGTCAGCCACAGCGCCGGGCGCGGGATGCCGGATTGTTCGTCGATGCGGGTGAACACCTTGAAGAAAGTGCCGGTCTTGGCCCAGCCGTAGACCACGCGCGGGGTGGCGTTCATGTAGATGTTGCCGCAGCCGCTTGGCGAGATCACCGCGTCGGCGACCACCAGGTACGCCAGCCAGCCCACGCCCAGTGCCAGGGCGATGTCGCGGTATGGCAGGGCCAGTTCCTTGGCGATGCCGGACCAGCCGTTGGCCAGCATTTCGGTAGGAATGCCGCCGAGGAAGGCGATCTGCAGCAAGGCGTAGATGGCGGTGGACAGCAGCACCGAGAGAATCAGTGCGATCGGGATGGTGCGTTGCGGATTCTTCACTTCCGAGGCCACCGAGATGATCGGGGTCAGGCCCAGGTAGGCGAAGATGATGCCGCCTGCGGACACCGCCATTTCCACTCCGGAAAGGCCGAACGGCATGAAGCCCTGCGACGTGAAGTTTTCCGGTTTGAAGAAGGTGAACAACACGCCGATTACCAGCAGCGGCACGATGAACTTGAACACACTGATCAGGTTGTTGGACTTGGCGAAGGTCTTCACGCTGTAGTAGTTGAGGGCGAAGAACAGGCAGAGCAGGCCGAACTGCACCAGCCAGCCGAGCACGGTCGGGTCACTGGAGCCGACCTTGGTCAGCTCCGGGAACCAGGCCGCGGCGTACTGGCGCGCGGCGACCACTTCGATGGCCACCAGGCTGGAAAACGCGATCAGCGTGATGAAGCCCATCAGGTAGCCCAGCAGCGGGCCGTGGGAATAGACCGGGTAACGCACCACGCCACCGGCGCGGGGCAGGGCAGCGCCCAGTTCGCAGTAGACGATGCCCAGCAGCAGAACGGCGAAGCCGCCCAGCAACCAGGAAAAGATCCCCGCGGGGCCGGCGATGGCGGACACATGGCTGGCGGCGAACAGCCAGCCCGAACCAAAGATGGCCCCCAGCCCGATAAAGGTGAGGTCCATCAATGAAAGTTGTTTTTTGAACTTGCCTTTGCCTGACATGGCGTCGCCTTCTTGTGGGTTATTGGATAGGCAGAAGTGATGTCACTTTGAATTCACTGTTTCGGGGATCCCCGATGCAATGTTTACGGTTGTGGGCAACCGCGCTCTTATAAGAAATCTGTATTCATGGCGTCACCGCGTTGCGGTAGCGAAGACACACTTCCTCGCTACCCCGCGCACGCTCGCCCATACATTCCAAGGCGCGGCTTTGGGTCTTGCCTGTACTTCGCCACAACGCTTTCGACGACTCAGGCAATGCCAATACAGTGGACGCATCGGCGCCCCGGCGCTTGATGGTTTTCTTCATGGGGAATGACGAAATCGGCATAGTCAGTAAATTTTCCTGTTCGTCTTCGGAAAACTGCTAAACCCTTACAGGCCACGCACTCTTTGGCGTCCATCGAGGCTCGACAGCTCGCAGAGGGTGCGGCAAAGTGTCCGCCTGGTGAGAGCCTGCTTGTGGATTTTTACCAACCGGTCAAGAACGAGAGCCCGGCCCATGACCCCCAGTGCATTTGCCATCCTTTGCCAGAACAACGATCAGTGCCGTCCTGAAAGCATTGAAGAGCTGTTATCCGGCATGGCGTTCTTATTGCCGTTGTTCGATGCCATTTCCAATGTGGCGATATTCATCAAGGATGTTCAGGCGCGTTATCTATTGGCCAATCAGGCGTTGATACAGCGCTGTGGTTTCAAACAGTTGAAGCCATTGTTGGGTAAAACCAGCGCCGAGGTGTTTCCGGCGCAATTGGGCCCCGGATATACCGAACAGGATCGCCGGGTGCTGGAAGAAGGCCGGGTATTGGAAGATCAACTGGAGTTGCACTTGTATGGCTCGCGCGAACCGGGCTGGTGTTTGACCCACAAGCGCCCGTTATACAATCGGCGCGGTGAAATCATCGGCCTGGCCGGGGTGTCCGTGGACTTGCAGTCGGCCAGCGATTCACACCCCGCGTATCAGCGGCTGGCGGCAGTGGATGAGTACATCCGGGCGAATTTTCACCAGCCGGTGACCATGCGCGAGTTGACCCGTGTGGCGGGGATTTCCGTGGCGCAACTGGAACGCTACTGCAAGCGGGTGTTCCACCTGACGCCGCGGCAGATGATCCACAAAGTGCGGCTTGAGCATGCGCATCAGTTGTTGCATACGGCGTTGCCAATTACCGAGGTGGCGTTGCGCTGCGGGTATACGGACCATAGTGCGTTCACGCGGCAGTTCAAGGTGTTGACGGGGTTTACGCCGAGGCAGTATCGGCAGGCTACAGGGGGGATGGTGGGTTAGGGATACTCTGCAAGAAGCCCACGGCCAGATCTGCTACTATGCCGCCCCTCAGAAAAAGAGCCAGCGCAGCCTGGCCAATGCGAGCCCCGACCCTCGGCATCAATTGTCACTACACTGACCAGGCCGACGGCGTTGCTGAAACTGTGGGCGTCTCCCATCGTTACAGGCCATTCATATTGAAGAAGGCACTGGTCGTGCGTGCACGCCGGTTGCTTTACAGACTGAGCAGCGCCTTACCAAGGCCCTGCGCTTTACTTGGGAACATACGATGACAGCCGTGATCAACGCACTGAATACCTTCTTCTGGGGGTATGTCCTGATCTATGGCCTGCTGGCCGCAGGTATCTACTTCACTGTCCGTCTGGGCTTTCTGCAATTTCGCCATCTGCCCGAATTCTTTCGCTCGGTATTGCGCGCACCGGCCAAGGATGCCAGTGGTATTACGCCGTTCCAGGCGCTGTGCACCAGCCTGGCCTCCCGGGTAGGCACGGGTAACCTTGCCGGTGTGGCCGTGGCCATCACCCTCGGTGGACCGGGTGCGGTGTTCTGGATGTGGGTAGTGGCGTCACTGGGCATGGCCACGGCCTATGCCGAAAGCACCCTCGCTCAGTTGTACAAGGTACGCAACGACAAGGGTGAGTACCGCGGCGGCCCGGCGTTCTATATTGCCAAGGGCCTGAACGCACCCTGGGCAGCGGCGATTTTCTCAGTGTGCTTGATCATCGCCTTCGGCCTGGTATTTGGCGCCGTGCAGGCCAACTCCATTGCCGATGCCACCCAGGGCGCCTTCGGCGTGCCCAAGCTGACCACCGGTGTAGTGGTGGCGGTGCTGGCCGGCCTGGTGATCTTCGGCGGCATCAAGAAGATTGCCCGTTTCGCTGAATGGGTCGTGCCGTTCATGGCGGGCGCCTACCTGCTGGTAGCGGTCTATGTGATCCTCACCAACCTGGGTGAAGTCCCGGGCGTGCTGATGCTGATCATCAAGAGTGCCTTCGGCATCGAGTCGGCGGCAGGCGGTGTAGCCGGGGCCCTGCTCAATGGCGTGAAACGCGGGTTGTTCTCCAACGAGGCCGGCATGGGCTCGGCGCCGAATATCGCGGCCGTTGCGACTCCCAATCCCCACCACCCATCGTCGCAAGGTTTTGTGCAGGCGCTGGGTGTGTTCATCGATACCCTGCTGATCTGTACCGCCACCGCGATCATGATCCTGCTGTCGGGCGTGGTTCCTGGCCCCGACATGACCGGCACGCCGCTGACCCAGGCGGCCATGAACGAGCACATTGGCTCGGCAGGGCAGTACTTCATTGCCATTGCGATCTTCTTCTTTGCCTTTACCTCGATCATCGGCAACTACACCTATGCCGAAAACGCCATGGTGTACCTGAAGCTCAACACCCGCGTGGGCCTGACCGTGCTGCGTACCGCTGCCCTGCTGATGGTGGTGTGGGGCGCCTATGAAAGCGTTGCCACGGTGTTCGATGCGGCCGACGCAGCGATGGGCCTGATGGCGACTATCAACCTGATTGCCATCTGCCTGCTGTCGGGCGTGGTGGTCAAGCTGACCCGCGACTACTTCGCCCAACGGGCGGTGGGCACGCCGGAGTTCAATGCCAAGGACTATCCGGAGTTGTCGGGCAAGATCGATGCCGAGATCTGGGGGGCGGCCGATGGCGGGCGTGCCGATCCGGTCGAAGTGTTGAAGGAACGCTAGTCGCTTTGCGGGGCAAGCCCGCTCCTACGGTAGGAGCGGGCTTGCCCCGCGATAGGCCATAATGCCCCGACACCATCACCCGGGGCATTGCGATGATCGGTTTCACTTTCCGCCAGCTTGAGTATTTCGTCGCTGCCGCCGAGCAGGGCAGTGTCAGTGCGGCGGCGCGGGCCAAGCACATCTCCCAGCCTTCAGTGTCCCTGGCCCTTTCGCAGCTGGAGTCGATCCTCGGTGAAAAGCTCTTCCATCGCCAGGTCAGCCGAGGCCTGGAACTGACCCCGGCCGGGCGCAAGCTGTTGGAACAGGCGCGCGGTATCCTCGACATGGCAACCGCCATCACTGGCCCAGGCGAGCAGCAAACCAGCCTGCGCGGAGCCTTGAGCCTGATCTGCTTCCAGGATTTGGGGCCGTATTACGCACCACGGCTGTTGAGCGGCTTTCGCCAGCGTTATCCCGACGTCAGCATCACCTTGTTCGAGGCCGATCTTGCCGAGGTGAATCGCAGGTTGGGCGATGGCAAGGCAGAGCTTGCGCTGACGTACGACGTGGGGCTCGACTCACCGATCGAGAAACGCGTGCTGGCGCAACTGACGCCCTATGCACTGCTGCCGGCCGATCATCCCCTGGCCTTGCAGGACAAGGTGTCGCTGGTAGACCTGGCCGCCGAATGCCTGATCCTCGAAGACATCTCCAGGACCCGTGAGTACTTTCTCTCGTTGTTCTGGGCTCACGATCTGCAACCTGCCGCCCTGCAACTGACCCAGACCTTCGAGATGCAGCGCGGGCTGGTGGCCCATGGTTATGGCGTGGCGTTATCGTGTACGCGACCGGTGAGTGATTGCAGCTACGACGGCAAACCGTTGGCCTGCCGCCCGTTGCTGGAGACGGTAAGCCCGCAGCCGGTGGTACTGGCCCAGTCCAGTGCCATGCGCCCGTCGGCGGCAGCGCAGGCATTCCTGGACTGGGCCACGCAGCAGTTTCCTGCCTAGATCAGCCGTTGACCGGCCCAGGCGCCGCGACCAGCGCCTTGGGTTGGCGCGCCACGAATAACCAGTAGCCCAGAGACAGCAAGGCCAGCCAGCCAATGCCCACATACAGCGCCATGCGGGTGTCCGGGAACCAGGCCAGCACGCCGAAGATGAACAGCATGAAGATTGCCGCGCAAGCCGGGCCTACAGGCCACAAAGGCACCGGGAAATGCAGCTTGGCCACTTCTTCTCGGCTCATGCCACGGCGCATCACCATCTGCGACAGCAGGATCATCAGCCACACCCAGACAATCGAAAAAGTCACCACCGCGGCCAGGATCAGGAACAGGTTCTCTGGCGCCAGGTAGTTCAGTACTACACCGAACAGCAACGCCGCGCCCATCACCACCACGGTCATCCATGGCACCCCGAAGCGTGACAGGCGCGAGAAGCCTGAGGGTGCCTGGCCGTTCTGGGCCATGCCGTACATCATGCGGCCGGCAGCGAAGATATCGCTGTTGATCGCCGATACGGCGGCAGAGATCACCACGATGTTCAGCAAGGTGGCGGCAGAGCCGATGCCCAGGCCACTGAAGATCTGAACGAAGGGGCTGCCTTCGCTGCCGATGCGGGTCCAGGGGTAGATCGACATCAGGATGAACAGGGTGAACACATAGAACAGCAGGATACGCAGCGGCACCGAGTTGATTGCTTTGGGGATCACCCGTTGTGGGTCCTTGGCCTCGCCTGCCGTAATGCCGATCATCTCGACGCCGCCGAAGGCGAACATCACCACCGCAAACGAGGCAATCATGCCGCTGACGCCGTTGGGGAAGAAACCGCCATGAGTCCACAGGTTGCTGATTGTCGCCACCTGTTCGGCGGAACCGCCCAGCTGAATGCCGAACATCAGCACCGCCGCCCCGGCCAGGATCATCGACACGATGGCGGTGACCTTGAGCAGTGACAGCCAGAACTCCAGCTCGCCGAACACCTTGACGCTGCACAGGTTCAAGGCGCCGATGAAGAACACGATGCCCAGCACCCAGATCCAGCGCGGCGTCTCCGGGAACCAGAAGCTCATGTACACGCCGAAGGCGGTGACGTCCGCCAGGCACACCACCAGCATCGAAAAGGCATAGCTCCAACCGGTGAGAAAGCCCGGAAAGCGTCCCAGGTACTGGCTGGCGTACTGGCCGAAGGAGCCGGATACCGGGTTGCGCACGGCCATTTCACCCAGGGCGCGCATCATCATGTAAATGGCCGCGCCACCAATCAAGTACGCCAGCAATACAGACGGCCCGGCCAGCTTGATGGCCGAGGCCGAGCCATAGAACAGCCCGGTG
>RCUI01000522.1_pt1 | contig 13044 bp, 13 predicted proteins | sample 2166121 | NCBI WGS metagenome assembly RCUI01 (sample SAMN09932700, study PRJNA488358) | compost metagenome | feature: garden; material: soil; isolation source: compost soil in succinic acid-enriched culture | place: Germany: Experimental Botanical Garden Goettingen | collected 2016-01-27
TGGGCGGCTGGACCGTGTTCTACTGGGCCTGGTGGATTGCCTGGGCGCCGTTTGTAGGCCTGTTCATCGCGCGGATCTCCCGTGGCCGGACCATCCGTGAATTCGTCTTTGGCGTGCTGCTGATTCCGTTGGGCTTCACCCTGGCGTGGATGTCGATCTTCGGCAACAGCGCCATGTCCCAGGTGCTCGATCACGGCATGACCGCACTGGGACAGTCGGCGATCGACAACCCGTCAATGACCCTCTACCTGCTGCTGGAAACCTACCCCTGGAGCAAGGCGGTGATCGGCGTCACCGTGTTCATCAGTTTTGTGTTCTTCGTCACCTCCGCCGACTCTGGCACTGTGGTGCTGTCGACCCTGTCCGCCCGTGGCGGCAATGCCGATGAAGACGGCCCCAACTGGTTGCGGGTGTTCTGGGGTGCGATGACGGCGCTGGTGACCATCGGCCTGTTGTTCGCCGGCAGCATCGATTCGTTGAAGTCGGCGGTGGTACTGACCTCGCTGCCGTTCTCGGTGATCCTGCTGGCCATGATGTGGGGCCTGCACAAGGCGTTCTACCTGGAGTCGCAACGCCAGATTGCGCAGATGCATTCCCTGGCACCTTTCGCCAATTCGCGCCGCGGACGCGGTGGCTGGCGTCAGCGCTTGAGCCAGGCCGTGCATTTTCCGTCGCGCGATGAGGTGTACCGCTTCATGGACGACGTGGTGCGCCCGGCGATTGCCGAGGTAACCGAGGTGTTTGTCGAGAAAGGCCTGAACGTCATCACCCAGGAGGACCCGAGCCACGACAACGTCAGCCTCAAGATCGGCCACGGTGAAGAGCAGCCGTTCATTTACCAGGTGCAGATGCGCGGGTATTTCACCCCGTCATTCGCCTTGGGCGGGTTGGGTACCCAGGAGTTGAAGAACCGTCGTTACTATCGTGCTGAAGTTCACCTGAGCGAAGGCAGCCAGGACTATGACCTGGTTGGCTACAGCAAGGAGCAGATCATCAACGACATCCTTGATCAGTACGAGCGGCATATGCAGTTTTTGCATTTGGTTCGTTAGCAAGCCATCGCGGGGCAAGCCCGCTCCTGCTGGAGCAGGCTTGCCCCGCGATCGCGTCAGAACGGCGCATCCCCAAGAATTGTCGCCCGGTGCATCACCCGCCGCTGCGGCCGATAGTCATCCACCGCGAAATGCTGCGTCACGCGGTTGTCCCAGAACGCCACGTCGCTCTCCTGCCAGCGCCAGCGGATGGTGAACTCCGGGCGGGTGGCGTGGGCGAACAGCAGCTTGAGAATCGCCTCGCTTTCCGTCTCGCTGAGCTCATTGATCCGCGTGGTGAAGCCTTCATTGACGAACAGCGACTTGCGGCCGCTGACCGGGTGGGTGCGAACTACCGGGTGCGACAGCGGTGGGTTATTGCGCCGCGTCGCCTTCCAGCGCGCCAGGTCTTCGGGTGTATTGCCGAAGCGTTCAAGCGGAAAGGACTTGGTGAAGTCGTGCGTTGCCGTCAACCCGTCGAGCAATTGTTGCAGCGGCGCCGACAAGGCCTCGAACGCTGCGATGCCACTGGCCCACAAAGTGTCGCCACCGTAAGCCGGCAGTTGCTTGGCACTGAGCACGGCACCCAGTGCCGGGGTTGGCAGGAAGGTCACGTCGGTGTGCCACACGGCGTTGTCGCGCACGTCAGTAACCGCTGTGTCGAGCACCAGCACCTGCGGGGTTTCCGGCACGTTGGGGTAGATCGGATGAATGTGCAGGTCGCCAAAGCGCGCGGCAAATTCAGCTTGCTGGCGTGGGTTGATCGGCTGGTCGCGAAAGAACAGCACCTGATGAGTGAGCAGGGCGTGTTCGATGGCGTCACGTGTTTCGTGGCTGATCGGGTGGCTCAGGTCGATACCGCTGATCTGGGCGCCGAGGGCAGGGCTGAGCGGGGTAATGGTCAGGCTCATGTCGGTTCTCGATACGTCTTCAATGACTCTGGCCATGCCAGGGCACCAGTTTGCGTTGCAGGGCACGCAGGCTCATTTCCAGGGCAAAGGCGATCAGCGCGATCACCAGGATGCCGAGCACCACCACATCGGTCACCAGGAACTGCGCGGCCGACTGGACCATGAAACCCAGGCCGCTGGTGGCGGCGATCAACTCGGCGGCGACCAGGGTCGACCAGCCCACGCCCAGACCGATGCGCACACCGGTGAGGATGTCGGGCAAGGCGCTGGGCAGGATCACATGGCGAATCAGTTGGGCCCGCGTGGCGCCCAGCGACTGTGCTGCCCGTAGCTTGCTCGGGTCGACGGTGCGTACACCGGTGGCGGTGGCAATGGCGATGGGGGCAAAGATCGCGAGGTAGATCAGCAGCACTTTCGACAGCTCGCCGATACCGCACCAGATTACGATCAAGGGCAGGTAGGCCAGGGGTGGAATCGGGCGGTAGAACTCGATCAGCGGGTCGAGGATGCCGCGGGCAATACGGTTGTGGCCGATGGCGATGCCAATCGGGATCGCGGTGACTATTGCCGCGCCCAAGGCCAGTCCGATGCGCCCCAGGCTCGCGCCCAGATGTTGCCAGAGCGTGGACTCCATGTAGCCCTGGGTCAGCAGCAACCAGGCCTTGGCCAGCACCGCACCAGGAGATGGCAGGAACAGCGGCTCGATCCATTCGGCTGCAGTCACCGCCCACCACACCAGTAGCAGGGTGGCCAGGGTCAGACCGCTGATCAAGCGAGTGCTCAAAGGGCGACGTAGCGGGGTGGGCGCGTGCGCTGGGGCGCTGTGTTTGGCTGCGACCACATTCAGGCTGCTCATGCGATCTCCTGGCGCACGGTGGCGCTGCGTTGGGAAAACACCCGGGCCAGGACATGCTCGCGGGTTTCGATAAAGCGTGGATCGGACTTGATTGCCCGCGCCGATTCGCCGGCGGCGTACCGCTGGCCGAAATCCAGATGCAGACGTTCGACGATTTGCCCGGGATCGGGCGCCAGTAGAATCAGGTCGGTGGCGAGAAACACGGCTTCTTCAATGTCGTGGGTAATCAGGAACACCGGCTTGGCCGTGCGTTGCCAGACCTGCAACAGCAGCTCTTGCATCTGTTCACGGGTAAAGGCATCCAGTGCGCCGAACGGCTCGTCCATCAACAGCACCCGTGGGTCGGCAGCCAGGGCGCGAGCCAGGCCTACGCGTTGCTTCTGCCCACCGGAAAGCTGCCAGACCCGCCGCTTGCCGAAGTCGCTCAGGTCGACCAGTGCCAGCATCTCCCGGGCCTTGCGTTCACGCTCGGCGCGCGGCACCCCGGCCAGCTCCAGGCCGAAGGCGACGTTGGCCAGCACGTCCTGCCACGGCAGCAGGGCGTCGTCCTGGAAGACCACGCCCCGTTCGGCACTGGGGCCTTGCACCGGCACACCGTCCAGGGTGATACGGCCGGCGCTGGGCGCGACGAACCCTGCGATCAAATTGAGCAGCGACGTCTTGCCGCTGCCGGAGGGACCCAGGGCCACCAGCAATTGCTCCGGGCCCAGGCTCAGGGTGATGTCGGTCAGCACCGGTACGGCTGCGCCGGGGTACTGTGCGCTGATGCGCTCCAGCTCAAGCAATGCCATGACAAGCTCCGATCAATGGGGGATGAACTGGGCGCTGACATAGGGCGAGTAATCCGGCAGCACGGCTTCAACCTTGCCCTGCGCCTTGAGGAAGGTCGCGGTGTCGGTAATCGCCTGGGTTGTCGGTGCGCCCAGTGCGGCGACCTGGTCGGCGGCCAGCGGGAACACGTTGCCCTGCAGCAGGCCCGGGATGTCGGCGGGCTTGGCGCCGGACAGCTTGACCAGCTTGTCGACGTTGCTCGAGTTGGCCAGCCAGGCTTGCGGGTCCTTGCGGTAGTCGGCGTAGGCATCAAGGGTCACGGTGGCGAAGGCCTTGACGATGTCAGGGTGCTTGGCCGCGAAGTCCTTGCGCACGATCCAGGCGTCAAAGGTCGGTGCCCCTTTCTTGGCCAGCTCGCCGGAAGTGATCAACACCTTGCCGGTCTCCTTGGCCACACCCAGGGCGGGGTCCCATACATAGGTGGCATCAATGTCGCCGCGCTTCCAGGCGGCGATGATCGCCGGTGGCGCCAGGTTGAGGATCTGCACCTTGGCCGGGTCGATGTTCCACTGCTTGAGTGCGGCGAGCAGGCTGTAATGGCCGGTCGACACGAAAGGCACGGCGATCTTCTTGCCGATCAGGTCCTGAGGCGAGTTGATGTTGGCGCCGTCACGAGCTACCAGGGCTTCGGCAGCGCCGATCTGCGTGGCGATCAGGAACGTTTCCACCGGCAGCTTGCGGGTGGCAGCGGCAGCCAGCGGGCTGGAGCCGAGATAACCGATCTGCACGTCGCCGGAAGCCACGGCGGTGATCACATCAGCGCCGCTGTCGAATTTGCGCCAGTCGATGCTGGCCTTGCTGGCTTTTTCGTAGTCGCCGTTGACCTGGGCGACCTTGGCCGGATCAACGGTCGTCTGGTAGGCCACGGTCAGATCGGCCGCCTGGGCCAACCAGCTGGCGCCAGCCAGGGTCAGGGCGGCAAACAGGCGCAGTGGGGCGTGCGGGGTCATGGTGAACTCCTTCTCAGGCGGTGGAGGTGCGAGAGAAGAAAGGCTAAATGATCTAAGAAAGCTAAAATAAATAACTTTTTAGCATTAGCTTAGGAAGCATTTGATTTAAGGTTGTTGGGGGCCGAAGGAAGGTGCCCAGGAGATTAGATCTAAAAAATTAGAGCTTATAACCTTAAGGAATTAAACAGGACGTCGATACAGCTGGCTGAGAAAAATTCGGAACATATTCCAGATTAGTCTGAAAAATTCTGAAATAAGGCTTTTTGGATTTATAGGATTGTTATTATCCTTGACCCCAAGGGCTGGCGTATTAGACCAAAGTAGCGAAATGAATAGTTACGATTGACTTGACGGTCACGCTTTGGTGCTAATCGCCAATCGACAACGAGCAGGGCTTCAGATCCTGCCGTAAGCGAACCACAAGAATTAGAAACGAGAGGAGCAAAACATGTACAAGTCGACCTTGGCAATTGCCGTGGCCGTAGGGGTTCTGGCCCAGCAGGCAGGTGCCGCCGGTTTCGTTGAAGACAGCAAGCTGTCGCTCAGCTCCCGCACCATGTACTTCAACAACGACAACCGTGATGGTGGCGCTGACAACCGTGAATCGGGTCAGGGTTTCAAAGTCGACTACATCTCGGGTTTCACCGAGGGTACCGTTGGTTTTGGTGTTGATGCACAAGCCCTGTGGGGTATTCACCTGGACGGCGGCCGTGGCCACCACCCAGACAACAGCAGTTTCTTCCCAAGCGACTCCGATGGTTCGGCCGAGAGCCAGTGGGCCCGTTTCGGTGCCAACGCCAAAGCGCGCTTCTCCAAGACTGAAGCTCACTTCGGTAGCGCCCTGGCGCCAAACCTGCCGATCCTGGTATCCAACGACGGTCGTCTGCTGCCACAAACCTTTGAAGGCGGCACCATCCAGTCCAAGGAAATCGACAGCCTGACCCTCAACGCCGGTCAGCTGACCCACGCCATGGGCCGTGCTTCGAGCAACCGTACCGGCCTGTCGGTTGCCGGTGCTACCCAGGACAGCAACAAGTTCCAGTTCGCCGGTGGCGACTGGAAGGTCACCAAAGACCTGACCCTGCAGTACTACTACTCGAACCTGGAAGACTTCTACAAGCAGCACTTCCTGGGCCTGGTACACGTCCTGCCGATTGCTGAAGACCAGTCGTTCAAGACCGACATCCGCTACTTCGACAGCAGCAGCGATGGCAAGAACGGTGAAACCGGCTACGCCTTCAACAACAACGGTGGCTATGCCAAGAACACCGGCGAGGTCGACAACAAGACCTGGAGCGCCATGTTCACCTACTCCCTGGGTGGTCATGCTTTCCTGTTGGGTCACCAGCAGATCGGTGATGACGGTGGTTTCGTCTGGCTGAACCAGGGCAACGTGGTTGACGGCAATGGCCGCAACGAAGGTGCCGGCGGTTCGAGCTTCTACCTGTTCACCGACAGCATGATCAACCAGTTTGCCCGTGCCGGTGAAAACACCACCTTCGGTCAGTACTCCTACGACTTCGCCCGCCTGGGTGTTCCTGGTCTGAAGACCTCGATCTCCTACCTGCGTGGTGACGACATCCGTAGCCGCACCGGTGGCAGCGACTACAGCGAGTGGGAACGCGACGCCCGTGTCGACTACGTGATCCAGGAAGGCACCCTCAAGGGCCTGGGCGCCAGCCTGCGTCACGGTGTGTACCGCGGCGGCAGCAGCGAAGCCAGCGCCGACCAGGATCAGACCCGCCTGATCTTCAACTACACTTACAGCTTCATGTAAGTCCGGTTGAAACGAGAAGCCTCGCCTTAGTGCGAGGCTTTTTTTTGTCTGCGCATTTATAGATTTTAAAGTTATAAATAAATCGATATTTATTCTTTTTAATTTCTACTGCTTGCAGGCACAGTGAACCCATAACGAACCCAGCCAAGGAGCCGCACCATGAGCCTCAGACTCGGCGATATCGCCCCCGACTTCGAACAGGAATCCAGCGCCGGCAAGATCCGTTTCCATGAGTGGCTGGGCAATAGCTGGGGCGTGCTGTTTTCGCATCCGGCCGACTTCACTCCGGTATGCACCACCGAGCTGGGCTTTACCGCCAAGCTCAAGGACCAGTTTGCCGAGCGCGGCGTCAAGGCCATTGCCCTGTCGGTGGACCCGGTGGACTCCCACCACCGCTGGATCGACGACATCAACGAAACCCAGAACACCGTGGTCAACTTCCCGATCCTGGCCGATGCCGACCGCAAGGTTTCGGACCTCTACGACCTGATCCACCCCAACGCCAGTGACACGCTGACGGTACGCTCCCTGTTTGTGATCGACCCGAACAAGAAGATCCGCCTGACCATCACTTACCCGGCCAGCACGGGGCGCAACTTCCACGAAATCCTCAGGGTGATCGACTCGCTGCAGCTTACCGACAACCACAAGGTGGCAACGCCAGCCAACTGGCAGGACGGTGATGAGGTGGTGATCGTGCCGTCGCTCAAGGACGAAGACGAAATCAAGCAACGCTTTCCGAAGGGCTACCGGGCGGTCAAGCCGTACTTGCGCTTGACCCCGCAGCCTAACCGCTGAATCCAATAGCAGGGATCTTTGGGCCGTTTCGACGGCCCTTTTTTATGGTTGATCGCGGGGCAAGCCCGCTCCCACCAGGCCGGTGGTAGCGGGTTTGCCCCGCGATGCTTTAATAGTTCCAAAACGAATAAACAAATGAAAAAATATGATTTATAGATATATGTGTCCGGCTGTTAAGGTCACTCCACTCCAGCGAGAACTTCACCTCGCGGCCCTCTAGAACACGATCAAGGAAGCGCTCCAATGCTGGTTGTTTCTCTCGGTGGTAGTCCCAGTCTGCGTTCACGCTCCGGTGTGCTGCTTGAGCGCAGCCGCCAGTGGCTGCAAGAGCAGGGTGTTGAAGTGGTGACTTTCCAAGTACGGGATTTTCCGGCCGAGGACCTGCTGCATGCCCGCTTCGACAGCCCCAAAGTGCAGCACTTCCTGCAACTGGTCGAACAGGCGGACGGCCTGATCGTCGCCACGCCGGTGTACAAGGCGTCCTTTGCGGGTGCCCTTAAAACACTGCTCGACCTGCTGCCTGAACGCGCACTGCGCCACAAGGTGGTATTGCCAATCGCCACGGGCGGCAGCATCGCCCACATGCTGGCGGTGGATTACGCCCTCAAGCCCGTTCTGTCGGCACTCAAGGCCGAAGAAACCCTGCAAGGGATCTTCGCCGACGACAGCCAGATCGCCTACGGCGAAGGCAGCGCAGCCGCGCAGTTGGCCCCGGCCCTGGAGCAGCGCCTGAACGAATCGCTGGACCTGTTTCACAGTGCCCTGGCGCGCCGGCCAAAACCGGTCGCCCCAGGGGTGCTGAACGAACGTCTGCTCAGTGCTCGCTGGAGCATCTGAGCCCTACTCAACCTGTCATTCCCACCTTACTCGCCCGCCAACGGGCAAGCAGGTGCAGCCTGAACCCAACAGCAAAAGGAGAGCGCTATGCGCACTGTCATTTTGCGTCGTGGTCTGGTCGCTCTGTTTGCTGCGGCTGTGTCCTTCGGCGCCATCACTCACGCTCAAGCTGAAAGCCTGCGTATCGGTTATCAGAAGTACGGCACGCTGGTGCTGCTCAAGGCCAAGGGCTCGCTGGAAAAGCGTCTGGCCGCCCAGGGCGTACAGGTTCAATGGACTGAGTTCCCCGGCGGCCCGCAGCTGCTTGAAGGCCTGAACGTAGGCTCCATCGACTTCGGCGTTACCGGTGAAACCCCGCCCGTGTTTGCCCAGGCCGCCGGTGCCGACCTGCTGTACGTGGCCTATGAGCCGCCGGCACCGCACAGCGAAGCGATCCTGGTGCCCAAGGGGTCGTCGATCCAGTCGGTGAAGGAGCTCAAAGGCAAGAAGGTCGCGCTGAACAAGGGTTCCAACGTTCACTACCTGTTGGTACGCGCCCTTGAAGATGCCGGCCTCAAATACACCGACATCCAGCCGGTGTTCCTGCCGCCCGCCGATGCCCGCGCCGCCTTCGAGCGTGGCAGTGTCGATGCCTGGGTGATTTGGGATCCGTACCAGGCCGCCGCAGAACAGCAACTGCAGGCACGCACCCTGCGTGACGGCAAAGGCATTGTCGACAACCACCAGTTCTACCTCGCCACCAAGCCCTACGCCCAGAAGCACCCTGAGGTGATCAATGCTCTGGTGGAGGAAGTGCGCGCCGTGGGCGAGTGGTCCAAGGCCAATCCGCAAGAGGTCACCGACCAGGTGGCGCCGCTGCTCGGCCTGCCTGCCGACATCACCCTCACCTCGGTCAAGCGCCAGGGCTACGGTGCTCACTTCCTGACCCCGGACGTGGTCATTGCCCAACAGAAAATCGCCGACACCTTCCACTCGCTCAAGCTGATTCCCAAGCCATTGAGCATCAAGGATGTGATCTGGACTCCCCCGGCCAAGGTTGCCACCGCGCCTTGACGATTCGCCCGTGCCGGGGCGCCGCCCCGGTTTGCGTTCCCCTTAGGAGACAACTCCAATGAGCCTCAATATTTTCTGGTTTCTTCCCACCCACGGCGACGGTCACTACCTGGGCACCGCCGAAGGCGCCCGTGCGGTCGATCACGGCTACCTGCAGCAGATCGCCCAGGCTGCCGACCGCCTGGGCTTTGGCGGGGTGCTGATTCCCACCGGGCGCTCCTGCGAGGACTCCTGGCTGGTTGCTGCGTCGCTGATTCCGGTGACCCAGCGCCTGAAGTTCCTGGTGGCTCTGCGCCCGGGCATCATCTCACCCACGGTGGCTGCGCGTCAGGCGGCGACCCTGGACCGGCTCTCGGGTGGTCGTGCGTTGTTCAACCTGGTCACCGGCGGCGACCCGGAAGAACTCTCTGGCGATGGCCTGTTCCTCAGCCACGAAGAGCGCTACCAGGCTTCGGTGGAATTCACCCGCATCTGGCGGCGCGTACTGGAAGGCGAAACCGTCGACTACGACGGCCAGCATATCCAGGTCAAAGGCGCCAAGTTGCTTTACCCGCCCATTCAGCAGCCACGTCCGCCGTTGTACTTCGGCGGTTCCTCCGAGGCTGCGCAGGACCTGGCAGCCGAGCAGGTCGAGTTGTACCTGACCTGGGGCGAACCACCGGCCGCCGTGGCCGAGAAAATCGAGCAAGTGCGTGCCAAGGCCGCCAAGCAGGGCCGCACGGTGCGGTTCGGGATTCGTCTGCATGTGATCGTGCGCGAAACCAATGCCGAAGCCTGGCAGGCCGCCGAGCGCCTGATCTCGCACTTGGACGACGACACCATTGCCCGCGCCCAGGCCTCGCTGGCGCGCTTCGATTCGGTGGGCCAGCAACGCATGGCCGCGCTGCACGGCGGCAACCGCGACAACCTGGAAGTCAGCCCCAACCTCTGGGCCGGTGTCGGCCTGGTGCGTGGCGGTGCCGGTACCGCGCTGGTGGGTGACGGGCCGACCGTGGCGGAGCGGGTCAAGGAGTACGCGGCACTGGGCATCGATACGTTCATCTTCTCCGGTTATCCACACCTCGAAGAGTCGTACCGGGTTGCCGAGCTGCTGTTCCCGCACCTGGATGTGGAGCGCCCGGAGTTGCCGAAAACCGGTGGCTACGTGAGCCCCTTCGGCGAGATGGTGGCCAACGACATCCTGCCCAAATCCACAGCACAGCGCTGAGGGTCTGGCCATGAGTCGAGCATCCACTCCCTGGCCGCAGCGCCTGGCGCCCTGGGCGCTGCCGCTGCTGCTGTTGGCGGTCTGGCAACTGGCGGTCAGCGCAGGCTGGCTGTCGACGCGCATCCTGCCGGCACCGAGCGCGGTACTCAGCGCCGGGGTCGAGCTGGTGCGCAGCGGCGAGATCTGGACGCATTTGGCAATCAGTGGCTGGCGTGCCGCCGTCGGGTTCTTGATCGGCGGTGCCATCGGCCTGGCACTGGGCTTTATCACCGGGCTGTCGAAGTGGGGTGAACGCCTGCTCGACAGCTCGGTGCAGATGATCCGCAACGTGCCGCACCTGGCGCTGATTCCGCTGGTGATCCTGTGGTTCGGGATCGATGAGTCGGCGAAGATTTTCCTGGTCGCCCTGGGTACCTTGTTCCCGATCTACCTGAACACCTACCACGGCATCCGCAACGTCGATCCGGCACTGGTGGAAATGGCACGCAGCTATGGTCTGTCGGGGTTCGAGCTGTTTCGCCAGGTGATTCTGCCCGGCGCCTTGCCGTCGATCCTGGTGGGGGTGCGCTTCGCCCTGGGCTTTATGTGGTTGACTCTGATCGTTGCCGAAACCATTTCGGCCAACGCCGGCATCGGCTACCTGGCCATGAACGCCCGCGAGTTCCTGCAGACCGACGTCGTGGTCCTGGCCATCGTCCTGTATGCCGTGCTGGGCAAGCTTGCCGACCTGGCGGCCCGAGGCCTCGAGCGGGTCTGGCTGCGCTGGCACCCGGCGTATCAACCGACCCGGGGAGAGGGCGCATGACCATCCTCAAGGAACCACCTCAACACCTGCTGCGCGGTATCCCGCTGGCGGCGAACAACCTGCAGAAAACCTTCGGCCAGCGGCAGGTGCTGTGCGATATCGACCTGCACATTCCGGCCGGGCAATTCGTGGCGATCGTTGGCCGCAGCGGCTGCGGCAAAAGCACGTTGCTGCGATTGCTGGCCGGGCTTGACCAGCCTTCCGGGGGCGAGTTGCTGGCAGGCACCGCCCCCCTGAGCGAGGCGCGCGAAGACACCCGGCTGATGTTCCAGGAGGCGCGCTTGTTGCCCTGGAAGAAGGTGATCGACAACGTCGGCCTGGGGTTGTCAGGCAACTGGCGGTCCCAGGCGCTGGAGGCCCTGGAAGCGGTCGGCCTGGCCGAGCGCGCCAACGAATGGCCGGCAGCGCTCTCGGGCGGGCAGAAGCAGCGTGTGGCCCTGGCCCGGGCCTTGATCCACAAACCTCGGCTGTTGCTGCTCGACGAGCCGTTGGGAGCGCTGGATGCGTTGACCCGCATCGAGATGCAGCAACTGATCGAACGGCTCTGGCGCCAGTACGGCTTTACCGTGCTGTTGGTAACCCATGATGTCAGCGAAGCGGTGGCGGTTGCTGACCGGGTGATTCTGATTGAAGACGGGGAGGTCGGACTGGACCTGACGGTCGACCTGCCACGACCACGGGCGCGCGGCTCACACCGCCTGGCGGCCCTGGAAACCGAAGTTCTCAACCGGGTTCTGGCGATCCCGGGCACACCGCCCGAACCTGAACCTGTAGCCCCCTTGCCGACGCAATTGCGTTGGGCCCTCTGACCTGTAAGGAATCCAGCAGATGACTATCAAAGCAATCAACGTACGTAACCAGTTCAAAGGCACCGTGAAGGAAATCCTGGAAGGGCCGGTGCTGTCGGAAATCGATGTGCAGACAGCCTCGGGCATCGTCACTTCGGTGATCACCACCCGTTCGGTACGCGAGCTGGAGCTGGCGATTGGCAGCGAGGTGATTGCCTTTGTGAAGTCGACCGAGGTGTCGATTGCCAAGTTGTGACGCGATCGCGGGGCAAGTCGAGACGTCGCACCGCCGCTCCTACAGGTCCTGTGGGAGCGGGCTTGCCCCGCGATGCTTCGGCAAGAACGGCGGCAGGTACAAACCCAGGTAGGCATCAAACACGCGCATGCCTTCCTCAGCCATGCGCGGCGTGATCTGCCCATGCAACTGCACCGAACGGGCATACACCCGATCCCCCAGCTCCATGGCCAGGGCAAACACGTCGACGTCTTCCGGCAGCGCTGGGAGCTGGAAATGCTGGGCGAACAGCTTGTGCATCAAGTCACCCAGTTCGAGGTCGTGCTGGCGGTCGGCCTGGGTCACTTCGCTCAGGCCATGCTGGGCGAGGATCAACTGGCGTGCAGCGGCATCCTGGTTGTAGATGCTCAGCATGCGCTGCTCGATCAGGCGCGAAAGGTCGTGCCAGGTGTTCAGTGCAGCGCCATCGATCGGCGCCTGCAGGCAGGCGCGAAAGGCGCCATGCACGTCGGCGGTCAGGGCTTCGAGCAGGGCCGGGACGCTGGCGAAGAAGTGATACACCGACGACGGCGGGATCTGCGCCCGCTCGGCCACACTGTAGATCGACAGGCTGGCCACGCCCTCGCTGGCCAGCAGCGTGCGTGCGGCTTCGAGGATCGAGTCGATCCGCGCCTGACTGCGGGCGCGGGGTTTGCGTGGGGTAACAGTGCGCGTCATGTCAGTTGCTGATCGCCAGGATGCTGGCTTGGTAAGCGCTGACGAACAGGTCGAAGTCGGCCTTGTCCTCTTCGCGCTCAAGCTTGGCCTGGGCCTCGAGGGAGGCGCGCGCCGCGGCTTCAAAGCGCTGCTGCTCTTGCGCTGGCAACGCCTGGGCGCGGAAGAATTCGGCGTGGGCCTGGCTCTGGCGCAAGGCGAAGCGGCTGAAGCTTTCCTTGTGCTCGGTCATGCTCGCCAGCACTTGGGCC
>RCUI01000523.1_pt1 | contig 12988 bp, 9 predicted proteins | sample 2166121 | NCBI WGS metagenome assembly RCUI01 (sample SAMN09932700, study PRJNA488358) | compost metagenome | feature: garden; material: soil; isolation source: compost soil in succinic acid-enriched culture | place: Germany: Experimental Botanical Garden Goettingen | collected 2016-01-27
TAAGGAAGAACCACCGACGGGCGGTCCCGCATTCAATACCTATGGATACTTGCGGTTTGCGCTGAAACCTGCGTGCTCTACGGGTTCAAAGCCTGCGGTACTTCAAAATCCACCCGAACACAGGTGCCCTTGCCTGTCTGACTGGTTAACAGGATCTCGCCCTTCATCTGCACAACCAGCTGCCGGCACAGCGCGAGCCCCAGGCCCGTACCACTTTGCCGGTACCGCCCAGCGGCATGGATTTGCACAAAGGGTTCAAAAATCCTGGCCTGATCGGCCTCGCAAATACCTATTCCGGTGTCCTCCACTAACACACGGACCTTCACCAGGCCCTCGCCACAGCCGATTGCCCGCAGTGTGCAGACGACAGAACCGGCGTCGGTGAATTTGATCGCATTGCTCAACAGGTTGCGCAGCAACTGCTTGAAGCGCCCCGGATCGATCCAGACCACGGGCTGCAATACCTGACGCAACTCGACGATGAACTCCAGGCCTTTACTGATCGCGAGCCCATGGACCTCGCCGGAAACTTCGTTGACCAGCAGCCGCAGGTCCGAACTTTGCGGCGAGAAATTGCGCTTATCGGACTCCAGCCGGGAAAGCTCTTGCAAGTCCCAGAGCATGGTCGTGAGTTGAGTGATCGAGGCCTGGACCAGGTTAAGACGATCCTGCAGCTCCGGGTTGGTGATCGGCTCACTGAGTACGAGCTTGAGCAGGGCTTCAGCGGTATTCAACGGCAGTGAAATTTCCCGGCCTATCGCCGACAGGAACTGGCTTCGGGTGCGCTGGCCGGCTTCGAGCGCCTCATAGGCATTGCGTAACTCGACCAATAGCTGGGTTCTGCCGGTGATATCAACGCCGCCGCCGATCATCCCCAGCAATCTGCCATCCGGGTCACGGTAGGGGCTCAACCACGCATGCATCACCCTGTGGCCGCTTTTGGGGTCGACAACGAAGTCGCCTCGCCAGGGCTTTCCTTCCTCGACGCATTTGAGGTACGACTCGTGAAGGTACTGCGCCTGTTCGGCTGGATACCAGTCGCCTTCCAGGATGGTTTTGCCCAGTACTTCCTCCGGGGTGGCCTTGATCATGTCCAGAAGGGCTTGATTACACATCAGCAGCCGCCCTTCCAGGTCACGGAAATGAATAGGGTTAGGCATCAATTCGATCATCTGATGCAACATTTCCAGACGCCTGAGTCGCTCGGGGTCGATATCTTCCTCCGTGGACTTGGCCTGCTCGGCCTGGCCAACGACCAGGCCCTGGGTGCGGGCAATATCGACCATCTCGACGAAAGAGGTGGCCTTGAGTTTCTGCATCAGCCGCGACTTGTAGGTGCTCACGGTTTTTTCGCTGATCAGTAGCTGCTCGGCGATCGCGATGTTGCTCAATCCCTGGGCCAGCAGTTGCAGGACAGTCAGCTCCCGCGCTGACAACTGGCTCAACTCGGTACTCACGGTGGAGAACGCTGTCTGCGTCTGGACGGTGCCCAGCGCGTGAGCAGGAAAGTAGGTTTGCCCACGAGAAACCGCCTTCACCGCCATCATGAAGGCTTCGGGCGGCTCCTGCTTGCTGACAAATCCCGCCGCACCGGCCTGCAGGCAACGCCCCGCGTAATACTCAGAATCCTGGGAAGTGAGGACCAGAATGCGTACCGGACTTCCCCGGTCAGACAACCGCTTGATCAGCTCCAGCCCGCCCAGCTTCGGAATGGAAAGTTCCAGGACCATCACGTCAGGCGCATGGATACGCACCTGCTCAATGGCGTCCAGGCCGTTGTCGACTTCGGCGATCACCTCGTGACCGGCGGCCTTGAGCAGCAAACACAGCGCATGCCGGGTCACCGGCTGCTCCTCGGCTATCAGGACTTTGCTCATGACTGGCGGCCCCCGGGTCCAGATACATCTAACAGCTATAGCACTTGTGACGGTCGTCATCCGCCATCTCCGGCGATAGCAGCGGCGTATCGCTGGTAGCTGGCAAACCTAGATAAATCCTACATGTGCGTCAGACCTTTCCTACAGGCCATAAAGCGCCCCCCCGATAGAGTTCACGCCCGTCGAAACCACGCGATTTCATGGTGAACAGCAGGCTTCAACTGCCTGGTTTTGACGGATTTCCTGGCTCGATTTTTCTGGAGAATATACTCATGAAGTTGAATAAATATGCTGCCGCCACCCTGTTGGTCGGCGCAGGCATATCTGCAAATGCTGTGGCTGCACCGCCACAAACCGGCGTGATCAATATCACCGGCAAAGTCACCGAAACCAGCTGCGTGCTCGACTCGTCCGTCACCAACCTGGCGGTCAAGTTGCCCAGTGTCGACAAGGACCTGCTGACCAGCGCACAGAGCAGCACCGGCCGTACCGGTTTCGCCATGAAAGTCACCGGTTGCGCCGATGGCGTGAAAGTGTCCGCAGCGTTCGTGCCGGACAACAACGTCGATGCCTACGGCAACCTGAAGAACACCGCAGCCTCCGCCGCCAGCAACGTTCAGGTGCAACTGCTGGACCAGGCGCAGACCGCGATCAACATCAACACTGACGACGCCACCACCCAGCTGGCCCGTGCGGTCACCGTCAACGGCTCGACCCCGGTCACCCTGCAGTACTACGCCCAGTACTACTCGCTGGCGGGCGGCGCTGGTGCCGGCGATGTCGCCGCCATGGCCAACTACCAGCTCACCTACGAGTGATCCATTGCGCCCGGGGCAATCGCCCCGGGCCCGCGAGGTACCTACGATGCTGTCTGTTCCGACCTGCCGCCTGTATTCACTGCTCGCTGGCATGCTGCTTGGCGCTTCGGCCCTGTCCGATGCCGTCGCCGGCGTACTGATCGATGGAACGCGAATCATCTATCCCGCCAAGGAACGCGAAGTTACCGTAAAACTCACCAACAAAGGCCAGACGCCTGTCCTGATGCAGACCTGGATCGATGGTGGCGACGCCCAAGTCAAGCCACAGGAGGCCGACGCCCCTTTCCTGGCGACGCCGCCGATCTTCCGTCTCGACCCGCAGAAAGGCCAGAGCGTGCGCCTGACGTTCACCGGCGAGAGCCTGCCGCAGGATCGCGAGAGTCTGTTCTGGTTCAACGCCCTGGAAATTCCGCCGCTGCCGCAGGATGCCAGCGGCAACCTGATGCAGGTGGCCGTACGCTCGCGGCTGAAACTGTTCTACCGCCCGAGCGGGTTGCCCGGCGACCTGCCGAGCGCCGTCGGCAAGGTGACCTGGCAGGTGCAACGCCAAGGCAACGGCTATGTGCTGCGTGGTCAGAACCCCAGCCCTTACCACATTTCGTTCAGTTCGCTGGCGCTGCACCAAGGTAGCCAGAACGTCGAAACCGGCGGCGGCATGATCGCCCCGTTCAGCCACCAGGATTTCGCCCTGCCCGGCTATTCCGGCGGCAACGGCGGAACCTTGCGCTATCGCTGGCTGAGCGACTTCGGCGCCGCCCCGGAACAAAGCATTCCCCTGCGCTGACTTGTACAAACGCACGACGGCCACGCTCGTCCCCTAACGCTCCAAGGTAACCCCATGTCTACCACGACCCTTTCGCCGCGCCACTCAACTGGCGGGCTGCCGCATGCCCGGCGTTTGCTGCTGGCCACTGCGATTGGCTCGTGCCTGAGCGCAGAAATGGCTCAGGCCGATGCACTGCAAGCTTCGTTCAACCCAGACTTTCTGCAGGGGGCGGATGGGCGCAATGTCGATGTTTCCCGCTTCGAACGGGGCAATCCGGTGGCAGCGGGCAGCTATCGGCTGGATGTGTATATAAACCAGAGCTGGATCGGGCGCCAGGATGTTCGGGTGCAGGAAACCGAGGACAAACAGTCGATGCGCTACTGTTTCAAGCGCAGCCAGCTGGCCAGTCTGGGCCTGGATGTCAAGCGCTTGCCAAACATTGCCGAGGCATCGGACGCCGACTGCATCAGCGTCACCGAACAGGTGCCTGCTGCACGTGCCGATCTGGACCTGTCCGCCCTGCGCCTGGACATGAGCATTCCCCAGGCTTACCTCAGCCGTGCCACGCGTGGTTACGTCGACCCGCGCGACTGGGATCGCGGCGTCACGGCAGCGTTCGTCGACTACAACAGCAACGCTTTGCGCAGCGACGCAGGCGGCCAGGACACCAGCCAGTACTACGTCGGTTTCAATGCCGGGGTGAACCTGAGTGACTGGCGCCTGCGCCACAACGGCAGCTACAACCGCAGCAGCGGCGCGGGCGCAAGCACCAGCCACTACGATGCGCTCAGCAGTTACGCCCAACGCGACATCACCGCGCTGAAGTCGCAACTCACCCTCGGCGAGTACTACACTCCGGCGGACCTGTTCGACAGCGTGCCCTATACCGGCGTGCAACTGGCGTCCGACGAGCGCATGCTGCCCGACTCACAACGTGGCTTCGCCCCAGCCGTACGTGGCACGGCAGAAACCAACGCACGGGTCACGGTACGCCAGGGCGGCGCGGTGCTGTACGAAACCAGCGTGGCGCCGGGCCCCTTCGTCATCGACGACCTGCACAGCACCGGTTATTCGGGTGACCTGGACGTCACCGTCACCGAGGCCGATGGCCGTACGCGTCGTTTTGTCGTGCCCTACGCCTCGGTGGCGCAGTTGCTGCGCCCCGGCACCGGCCGCTACAGCGTGACGGCCGGCCGCTATCGCGACGATCAGTTGCAGGACAAACCGGTGTTCGTCCAGGGCACCTACCAGCGGGGTATCTCCAACCTGTGGACCGGCTACACCGGAAGCATCATTGCCGACCAGTACATGGCGGTCCAGGGCGGCCTGGCGCTTAGTACCCCGGTGGGCGCTTTCGCCTTCGACGTCACCCACTCCAGTGCCTCGGGGCTGGACGCCGGGGAAGAGCTGAGCGGTTCGTCCAGCGGGCAGAGCTATCGTCTGAGCTATAGCAAGCTGGTGGAGACCACGCGGACCAACTTCGTTGTCGCCGCCTACCGTTTTTCCAGCGCCGGCTACCTGAGCTTCAGCGATTTCACCCAGTCGCGCGATGCCACTGCACAGTCTCCGCGCCGTCAGCGCAATCGCCTGCAGGTTAATGTCAACCAGCCGCTGGGCGATCACTACGGCAGCCTGTTCGTCAGCGGCTCGGCACAGAACTATTGGCAGACCGGCGAAGACGGCGATGTCGGCTATCAGGCCGGCTACTCCAACAGTTTCCGCTGGGGCAGCATGAGCCTCTCGGCCAGCCGCACCGAAACCGACCTGGGCGAAACGGACACCCAGTACATGCTGACCCTGTCGCTGCCGCTGGGACACTCCAGCAATGCGCCTCACCTGAACAGCTCGACAACCTATTCGGACAAGGGCGACCTCAACAGCCAGGCGGGTATTTCCGGTTCGCTAGGAGCGTTCAACCAGTTCAACTACGGCGTTTATGGCACACGCAGCCGCACCGACGAGGACAGCAGCAGCGCCGGCGGGGTCAACGCCCAGTACCGTGCAACCAGCGCCAACGTCTCGGCCAGCTACAGCGATGGCGATGGCTATCGCCAGATTGGCATGGGGCTCTCGGGCAGCATCGTCGCCCACCCCGGCGGCGTAACCTTCAGCCAGGCCCAAGGCGAGACCCGGGCGATCGTCGAAGCCAAGGGCGCCGAAGGCGCGACGTTGCTCAATAGCAGCGGCGCCGAAGTGAACGGCAGCGGCTACGGTGTGGTGTCCAGCTTGATGCCCTATCGCCAGAACGAAGTGGCACTCGACCCCAAGGGCACGGCCGACGACGTCGAGTTGCAACTCACCTCGCAGAACGTTGCGCCCCGCTACGGCGCGGTGGTGATGCTCAAGTACCCCACCGTCACCGGCGAGCCGGTACTGCTGCTGGTGCGTGACGACACCGGCGCAATGCTCCCGGTAGGTGCCGAGGTGCTCGACGCCCAAGGCAACAGCCTGACCCTGGTCGGCCAGGGCAGCCGGGTGTTCATTCGCACTGCCGAACGCGAGGGCGAGCTGAGCGTACGCTGGGGCCAGGGTGAGGATCGCCAGTGCCGTGTGCGCTATCGCTTGCCGCCGACAACCGCCAAGGGCAACGACACCAGCCACTTCCACAAAGCCGAGGCACTGTGCAGCCGCTCCCCTGGCGCGCCTCAGGTTGCCACTCATTGAGCCATCGAGATCACCATGAGAATTCTTGCGTTTCTACTCTTCTTGCTAGTGTCGCCTTCGATATTCGCGGCCGGCTGCAAATTTGAAAACGGCTACAGCACGTCGGAATACGCCCTCGCTTTGCCGGCGTCGATCACTATCCCGCGCAATGCCACTAACGGTGCCGTGCTCTGGGATAGTCAATGGCAACAAGCAAGCACTCCGCACGTCACCTGCTCCTCTACCGGCACCGTGAGCGGCGCCCTTGCCAGCGGCATCGGCGCGCCAGTACCCGGCTATACCAGCAATGGCTTCAGCTCAGTGTTCCAGACCAACATCCCTGGCATCGGTATTTCGGTGTTCTGGTGTAATGAGCCGAACGCCTCCTGCGACCCTGACCTCGCCAAGAACACTCCGTTGCCCAATCTCGCCATACCAGTCAAAGTCAAGACCTATACGCCACCCAACTACTGGCGGGTGCGTCTGATCAAGACAGGCAACATCGACGCCAGCGCCGGAGTGCTGAGCGCCAGTGGCGTCTCGACCATCACCTATATAGATATCCCTGAGGCCCGTCTTACCCTGACTGGCGGTACCGCGGTTACCGGTCTGGGCTGTGAAGTGAATGCCGACAGCCGCAACATCGACGTCCGCCTGCCGACCATTGCCAAGACCGACTTCGTCGGCGGCCCGGTTGTCCAGGCCAGCGACAAGGCGCGGACGTTTGCCATCAACCTGCTGTGCGACCCGGGCGTGAAAGTCGCCTATCAAGTCGATGGCTACGACGCCCCCACCGACGTGCTGGCCAACGCCAGCGGACCGGGAATGGCCACGGGCGTGGGTGTACGTCTGTACCGGGGCGACGTGAACAGCTCCGATACCTTGTTCCTGGGTGTGAAGTTCCAGTATGTGCAGACCTCGGGCGCGACCCAGGGCGTGAGCATTCCGTTGACGGCACGCTACTACCGCACGGCGGCCAATAGCAGTGATATGACCTCGGGCCTGGTGTCCACCACGGCCACTTTTACCTTGTTCTATGAATGACCGTGCCCCCTGACTCCTTCGCAGGAAACCGCTAAGTAGCCTCATCCAAACCGAATGCATTGCTGGAAAACACCATGAGAAAAGTAGTAATCGTCGATGACCATCCCGCTATCAGAATGGCGGTCAGAATTCTGCTGAAGCAGGATGGTCATGAAGTGGTCGGCGAATCGGGCGATGGCGTAGACGCGGTTTCGATGGTCCGTGAGCGCAAACCGGATATTGTCGTGCTCGATATCGGCATTCCCAGGCTCAACGGCCTGGAGGTCATCTCGCGCATCCGGATGATCGGCCCCAAGCCACGCATTCTGGTATTGACCTCGCAGCCTTCCGAATTGTTTGCTGCCCGCTGCATGAAGGCAGGTGCAAACGGCTTCATGTCCAAGGATCAAAGCCTCAACGAGTTACAACGAGCGATAAAGGTCCTTTCGTCCGGGTACAGCTTTTTTCCGGACGATGCCCTGTACCCGGAAAATCCGTCGTCTGCCCGGTGCTCCGAGAGTGAACTGCTCAAAGCATTGTCCAATCGCGAAATCATGGTGCTGAAAAGACTGGTCACCGGTCAAAGCAATATGGGAATTGCCAACGACTTGATGCTCAGCAACAAAACTATCAGTACCTACAAAACCCGGCTGCTGTGGAAGCTCAATGTCAAAACGATCGTGGAGCTCATCGAGATCGCAAAAAGGAACAATATCTGAGTCCCACTTCAGAGCCGGGCCAGGGTTTTTACCAGGTCTTGTTCCAGGCAGAGCATTTCCTGCTTTAGCCGCTCAACAGCGTTCTTCACCTCCCCGCTGTTCACTGCGGGTAATTGGCTGCTGTGTTCAACGGCCTCGCAGGCGCTGATCAATCTGTGTGCGTGCAGCACTTTTGCGCCGCCCTTGATCTTGTGCGCGGTTTGAGCCACACCTTGTACGTCCTCCAGTGTGTATGCCGATAACAGCTCAAGGTCCATCCGGTTCGAACGCAGGAACTCCTGGAGCATCTGCTTGAGTGCGTCGTCATCGGTTTTGCTTATCTCGATCAGTGAGGCCAGTTGGAACGTGGCCTCGCCAGCGCTGAAATCCAGTCCGGGATGGAAACCCAGCGCCGGGGTTTCAGGTGCCACTGCGGTGAGGTCGTCAGGCATCCCGAACCATCTGCGCAGTCGCTGTTCGAGATCATCGATGGTCACCGGTTTGAACAGACAATCGTCCATACCCGCCGCAACACATTTCTGCACTTCATCCGCTTGAGCATTGGCGGTAAAACCGAGGATTACGGTTCTCGAGGCGCTGCTCCCGGCCTGCGCCTGGCGAAGTTTTCCCGCCAGCTCGTAGCCACTCATCAGCGGCATATTGCAGTCGGTGACAACCAGATCGAAATCACCTGCCGTCCATGCCTGCAGCGCCTCGACGCCATCGCAGGCGCTGGTGACCCGATGGCCCAGGTAGGTGAACTGCTGGGAAAGTACCAGCCGGTTGGCAGAATTGTCGTCGACCACCAGTATCTTCAGGTTCGGCCGGTACGACTTGGCGGCATCGATGTGTTTGCCTTGATCCCGCTCGCAGGCGGCTAGCGGTTCGAGCGGGCTCAGCGCCAGTTGAAGTCTGACCCGAGTACCAACCCCCAGTTGGCTCTCCAGCGACAGGGCGCCTCCCATCATCTCGGCCAGCGACCGGCAGATAGCCAATCCCAGGCCGGCCCCTCCCCTCACATTATGTTCCTGGGTTGCTACCTGCTCGAATGGCCTGAACACGTTGGCTTGGTCCGCCGGTGAAATACCGATTCCGCTGTCCTCCACCAGGACCTCGACTTGCAACTGCCCTTGCGGCGTTTGCTTACCGCTAACCCCTATGCGAACGCCGCCCGAGTCTGTGAACTTGATGGCGTTACCGACCAGGTTGGAGAGAATCTGCTTGTAACGCACGGGATCGATCAATACCTCGCCACCCAGCGCACCGTGAAACGCGATATTCAAGGTCAGCCCCTTTTGCCTGGCCAGCCCATCGAACACCCGGACAACCGACTCCGACAATTCTCGCAGGTCGGCCCGACGGGAGCTGAGACTCAGGTTTCCAGATTCGATCCGTACGATATCGAGAATATCCCCGATCAACTCCAGCAAACTGATCGCCGAATCATAGGCGACTTCAATCAGCGATCGACCGGGGGTTTCTTTGCTCGATCCCCGCAGATTAAGCTCCAACAAGCCAATAATGGCATTCATTGGCGTGCGGATTTCATGGCTCATTGTCGCGAGAAAAGTGGTTTTAGCCCGACTTGCAGCATCTGCCTGGTCCCTGGCAGCGGCGATTTCTTCGATAAGCTTGCGGCGCTCGCTGATGTCTATCCAGCCGCAGATCACCCCCTGAACTTCACCGCTTGAGTCTTTGTAAGGGTATATCCAGTGGTAGATAGTCGTGGCCCGGTCTTTTACCTGCAGGGGCCGGTCGGTTTCTATGGGTTTGCCCGACCTGATAACTTCCATGTAGTCGGCATGAAGCTCATGGGCTTGTAGAGCATCGATCTTCGAACCTTCGAACGAACGCTTACCCTTCAGCTCATCGAAACGTCGATTGATCGCCTGCAAGTAGTACGTGTTGCATGACAAAAGCCGGCCTTCACGATCCCTCACGTAAATCGGATGCGGGGTACCATTGATCAACGACTGCATGAACCCGAGTTGCTCGTCCAGCTCCTTGCGCGCCTGGTTGCGCTGGGCCACCTGGCGGCGCAGGTAGATATTCCAGACCAGCGAGACGCCCAGTAACAGCGCCGCCACACCGACAATTTGCAGGATGATCGAACTATAGTCTTTCCAGCTGTTGATCTGGACCGCGGGATTGGCTCTCCAGCGATTACTGATCACAATCAATTCATCCGGAGGAATAACCGCCAGTACCTTGTTCAAAATGGATTGCAGATCCTGATCTGCACGCTGCATGGCAAACGAGAACCTGGCGCCATCTTCATCGACTATGTTGTTGATGAAAATCTTGTAGCCACTCATGCGCTCCGAATAGAACCGGGCGATACTCAGCGGCGCAATGGTAGCGATGGCCTTGCCCTCTGAAACCAGGCTCATGGCCTCGAGCAAATTGCTGGTTTCCTTGACCTCGATGTCTGGAAATTCCCCGTGCAAAAACTCTGCGACTACATGCCCTTTGGGTATCGCCACACGCTGACCGCGTAATTGCTGGATGCTGACCAGATTACGGTCGGCCTTGCCAGTCATGATGGCAAAGGGTGAGAACGCAAACGTTTCGGTGAATCTGAAGCGGGCTTCTCGCGCGGTTGTCTTGGTCAAGCAAGCCAGGTCGCTTTCACCCGTCAGGATAGCGCGCTGCAGATCACTGACCTTGTCGTAATAGACCGGCTCGAACTTGATGCCGGTGTCAAAGCTGACGATTTTTAGAATATCCGAAGCAATCCCACTGAAGCTGCCCTCGGTATCGATGAAAGCAATAGGCGCCTGACCGGCGCTGACAGCAATATGCACAATCGGGTTTCGCGCTATCCAGTCTTTTTCACTTTCAGTGAGGCTGACATTCTTTCCCTTCAATGCGCCGATACCACCGGCCCAGCGCCGTAGTATTTCGTCGTATTCATGGCTGTCTATCGCGGCGATGGCCGTGTCGAGAATATGACGCAATGCTTTGTTGTCTTTTCGAAGTGCGTAGCTCGTGCCACGGGTATTGATATCGACGAAACGCTCCACCTTGACATAATTGAAATAGTTTTCGTTGATCAACAGATTGGAAGAAAGTGCATCCCCCAGATAAAGGTCCACCCGCCCGAAGGCCAGGGCCGCCAGGGCCTTCTCCCGGGACGTATACAACTCGACCAGGGCGCCGTTAAAGTCATTCACAATGACGTCATGGGTGATGTAGTCGTTGGTAACCGCTACACGAACGCCCGTTAAATCGCCTTGAAATTTGCGCACGTCATTCAGCCGGCTAAACAGAATAGGCTGGTCCGGAGCATAGGGTTTCGACAAAACAAGTTGTGGATCAGTGACATCATAGCCATTTGCACTGGCGAGCATGTCAATGGTGCCAGACTTCAAGGCCGCGATAGCGCTGTCGCGATCGGCAAACGAGCGGATCACGAAATCGATATTCAACAATTTTGAAAGAGCGCCTGATATATCTGCGGTGACGCCTTCATATTTCGAATCATTAATGGTTATATCAAACGGTCTGTAATCAGGTTTGGACACCCCAAGTACAAGTCGCCCCTTTTCTTTCAGCCACGTCCGCTCATGCGGCACAAGGTCGAGTTCTTTCTGCTCGACAGTTGACCTCGGATACAACTCAAGTTGTTCAACGTCGCCATAAAACTCTGATAGCCCGCCTTGCACAGGAGGGACAATTAATATCAATGCGAAAATATAAGCACGCATTGGTGGTAAACCTCATGTTTCTCAAATGTGCTCCTGCGGGTTTCTGCTGTCGCGCCACCCGTTTAACAGCGCCGTTTTTTGAATGTTTCGTTTATTGATCTTAGCAAAGGCCAGCATACTCAGATGATTCCTACGTGTATGTAGGAGGCGGACTACAAGCGAGTGCAGAGGCGCATAGCAAAATCCTGTTACGTCACCCAGCAACAGGAACATACCGTGCTTCCGCTACCCGCTCTGGTTCTGCAAGAATCCGGCCTCCATCGTTCAATCGCCATGAACTCGCTGAGCCGCCTTGGCTACAGTGCAGTGGCCATCTCCAGCGCAGCCATGGCGCTGGCCAGGCTGCGGTCCCTGGGCGCTGTACGCCTGCTGTTATGTGATCTTCGCAGCAACCCGACGGCGCGCCTGGACTTCCTGCAGACTGTTGCGTGCGAGCGTCTTGCCAACGCAGTCATCATCACCGATGAACTTGCGCCCGGTTGTTGGCCAGCCCTGAAACAGTTGCTCAGCCTGCAAGGGCTTCCCGCCGTGCACCTGGGCACGGGGCCGGCAACTCACGAAACGCTGTTGTCGCTGCTGCGCGGTTTCGATCCAGCGCGTACACCAGACCGTCCGATCCTTGCTTCAGACGTCACGCCCAGCGATGAAGAAGTGGCATGCGCCCTGCGTCAGGGGGGATTCCGTGCAGTGTTGCAACCTAAAGTGTCAGTGAGCTGCGGCGAGATCCATGGTTATGAAGTGCTGGCACGTTGGTTACGCCCGGACGGCGAAGTGCTGCTTCCCGGTCGGTTTCTCGCGGCACTGCGCCGCTGCGGCCTGATTGATGCTCTGCTCTTTGACATGATGGAGCAAGCGCTGAGGCAGTTAGACCATTGCGGAGGTTGTGGATTGGGCCTGGCCTTCAACCTGGAACCCGAGCAGATTGCCCGGCACGGGTTCGCCGAGGAAATTGAACACCAGTTACAGCGCCTTGGCCTCGATCCAGGCAATGTCACCTTCGAACTGACGGAGTCGGGCCTGGTGCAGGCGCCCATCCACAGTCTGCATTGCCTGCTGCACCTGCGTCTGCTCGGTTGCGGCCTGGCCATCGACGACTTCGGCAGCGGCCATTCCAGCTTGCAACGCCTGATGGAGTTACCCTTCAGCGAGCTCAAGCTTGACCGCAGCTTCCTGGTCGAAGCCGACGACCCGCGCCGTCATGCTGTATTGGCCAATGCCGTGGCGCTGGGCCGCACCCTTGGCCTGCCGGTGGTGGCCGAGGGTGTGGAAACCCAGGATCAATTACATCATCTGCAACACCTTGGATGTGACTACGCCCAAGGCTTTCTCTTTGGCACGCCGGTGATCACATCCATGTTCAACGACCGCATGATGACTTGCGCGTAGAGCCCGATTGCCGAGATCACGACAGGTGCAGCTCCTGCATGCTGATCTCGCGCATGCGAAACTTCTGGAC
>RCUI01000524.1_pt1 | contig 12973 bp, 9 predicted proteins | sample 2166121 | NCBI WGS metagenome assembly RCUI01 (sample SAMN09932700, study PRJNA488358) | compost metagenome | feature: garden; material: soil; isolation source: compost soil in succinic acid-enriched culture | place: Germany: Experimental Botanical Garden Goettingen | collected 2016-01-27
GAAGGGTTTCTCGAAGGGCAAGGCGTGGCAGATCACGGGCTTGTCCAGCAGATCGCTGCAGGCATGCTGCAGCAACCGGGACCCCAGCCCCAGTGACTGGTAGTGCGGCAACAGCCGGAAACCGCACAGGTGGTAATAGTCCTGTTCGTCGCGCAGGCGCACGGCCCCCACCAGCCAATGGGCATCCCGTACCACGAAGATCCGTTCGGCCAGATCCGGTACATAGTGGGAAAACGTCGTCTCGTAATAGTCCCTGATCAGGGAAAGATCCGCATCACAGTACTCTTCGAATCTGAGCTCCATCGCCCGCCTGCTTCTCATACCCATTTCGCTCTGGCCACCTGGCCCTCTCTTGACCCATCAACCGGCCCCACGAAGAGATCAGACCAGAGTGGAGCAACAGCAAGATAACACGCCTTTAACTTACAAAAAAGCCAATAGCCAGCTGGCGAGTTGCGGCGTCGTCCATTGCCTCTAGCGAGGCTGCGGCACCCGCCTCGGGGAGCCAGTGGCCCCCTCTGCCCGGGCATTTATTACGACTCGTCGCCGGGGCCCTTGTTCTGCCTCGCCCCGGATGCTTTACTCAACGTGGCTAACAAGGCTTAAGGAGCAAGCCGTTGAAAGCATGGATGTTGCTGGGAGCCATTTTGCTGTTCCCCCTCAGTGCCTGGAGTCAGACGCCGCCACCGGCCGAGGTGGTGGTCCTGACATCCGAGTCGATCCCGTCCCCCAAGGTGGCAGAGCCCGCTCCGCCCCCTGCCGCGCGCCAGATCCAGGTCTACAAGTCGGTGCAAAAGAACGGTGTGGTGCGCTATTCCGACATGATGCCGGAGCAGGGTCATTACGAGCTGCTGCTGTTCAACGACTGCTACGCCTGCGATCCCGCCTCCAGGGTCAACTGGCGCACCACCGGCCTCTTCCTCTATGACTATGCCAGCACCATCACGGCAGCGGCCAAGACCTATCAGGTGGAGCCCGCCCTCATCCGGGCGCTGATCCACGCCGAATCCGCCTTCAACCCGCTGGCCGTCTCCCGCAAGGGGGCCATGGGGCTGACCCAGCTGATGCCGGCGACCGCCCGCGAGCTCGGGGTCGGCAATGCCCTGCTGGCGGAGCAGAACATCTTCGGCGGGGTGAAATACCTGGCGGGCCTGCTCAAGCAGTATGACGGCAACGTCGCCCTGGCCACGGCCGCCTACAACGCCGGGGCCGGTGCGGTGCAAAAACACGGTGGCATACCGCCCTATGCCGAAACCCGGGCCTATGTGGCGCGGGTCAAGTTGCTGCACCAGCGCTATAAAGAGATGCTGAGCGCCAGGGGCCTGTAAGCCCTTTGCAAGACACAAGCACGGCGGCATCCCCTCCCATCCTTGCCGAAACCCGGGCCTAGGTGGCGCGGGTCAAGCTGCTGCATCAACGCTATAAAGATATGCTGAGCGCCAGGGGCCTGTAAGTCCTTTGCAAGACACAAGCACGGCGGCATCCCCTCCCATTCTTGCCGAAACCCGGGACTAGGTGGCACGGGTCAAGCTGCTGCACCAACGCTATAAAGAGATGCTGAGCGCCAGGAGCCTGTAAGCCCCTCCCCCTCTTCCTCAGCCAACCAATAAAACCGGGGTCATCCCGGTTTTGCTGCCCTCCAGAAACAAAAAAACACGCCCGCAGGCGTGTCGATACCACACATAGTTCAGTAACAGCTCACTCTTTGGTGGCGATCACGCGATAGGCCAATGCCCCCAGAATGGCACCGACGATGGGAGCGATCCAGAACAGCCAGAGCTGACTGACGGCCCAGTCACCCACGAACAGTGCCACACCCGTGCTGCGAGCCGGGTTCACCGAGGTGTTGGTCACCGGAATGCTGATGAGGTGGATAAGGGTCAGGCACAGACCGATGGCGATGGGGGCAAAGCCCGCCGGTGCACGGCTGTCGGTGGCTCCCATGATGACGAACAGGAAGAAGCCGGTCATCACCACTTCACACACCAGCGCCGCCAGCAGGCTGTAACCGCCCGGTGAGTGCTCACCATAACCGTTGGAGGCAAAGCCGGCGCTCACGTCAAACCCGGCCTGGCCGCTGGCGATCACATAGAGCACGCCGCCCGCCGCGATCCCGCCAAGGACCTGAGCCACGATGTAAGGCACGACACCCGATGCCGGGAAACGGCCACCGGCCCACAGACCCAGGGTCACGGCCGGGTTCAGGTGACAACCAGAGATGTGACCTATGGCGAAGGCCATGGTCAGCACGGTCAGACCGAACGCCAGAGCCACACCCAGCAGGCCTATCCCCACATTCGGGAAAGCGGCAGCCAGCACGGCACTGCCACAGCCTCCCAGCACCAGCCAGAAGGTGCCCATAAATTCAGCTGCAAATGGTTTCACTCTCATATCTCCCGATGATGACTAGAACAGGAGCCTAGAAAAGGCTCATACGGACACTGCTATTCAACAGGCGCCATATTATGGGAGTGTGGTGGAGTAAGACGAAGCCGGCTTTATTTACGCAAAATGTGTGACGTGCGTCACAAGTTGTTGATTAAACGGGAGCTTCTGCACCCGAGCCGCCCCCATTTCTCATCAGAGTCCCCCCTGATCCTGCGACAGCTTGTGACCCAATCAGCGCTTTTGACAACAGCACGCCGGGCAACAGGCTTGTGCCAGGCGCTATGGGCGCCCTCGCAGAGCCCGTCTGGGGATCAGCGGTAGCGACCACGTACCGAGCTGGTGGCACGCCCCGCCATCTTGATGAGGCTCTGGCGGGTGTGGAAGTGACAGAGCGCCACCCCGAGGGCATCCGCCGCATCCGCCTGGGGCGTGGCCGACAGCTTGAGCAGGTGGGTCACCATATGCTGCACCTGCTCCTTGGCGGCGCCGCCCGTGCCCACCACCGCCTGCTTGATCTGGGTCGCCGAGTATTCGCTCACCGGCAGCAGGGCGTTGACCGCCGCCACTATGGCGCTGCCCCGCGCCTGACCTAGCTTCAAGGCGGAATCGGCGTTGCGGGCCATGAAGACCCGCTCAATGGCGAAGTCATCGGGCTTGAACTGGGTGATGATCTCGCTCACCCCGTCATACACCTGCTTGAGGCGTGACGGCAGCTCGCCCAGGTCGGTGCGGATGCAGCCCGAGCCCAGGTACTCCGCCTTGCCCGCGACTATGCGGATGACGCCGTAGCCGGTGATCCGCGAACCGGGGTCTATGCCCAGAATAATGCTCATGAAGGGATCACCTTGTCCGCCGCGACCGGGCGCTCTTCAGCGACCCGTGGCAGGCCCGGCGCCATTTGCGAAACGTTGCTCATCACACTCTGTTGCTCTGCAGATCTTTCATGGGCGCCAAGATAGCAAACAAGCGCCCCCTTGGCTCGCGCGGCGGCGCCCTCCCCTGTCAACCGCGCAGGGATGCGTCATCTTGTACAGTACTTCGGTTGTTTTCTCGCCCCTGTGGCCCATCGGCAGTCCATGGGAAAGGCAAACCGGGTTCACTACCCCGCCAGCTCCACCAGTCGCTCCGCCAATTGGTGGCTGTGCAGATAGCTCTCGATAAGTCCCCCATCTGCCTTGCCCGTTTCAATTTGCTGATACCAGTGATCCAGCATCGCAACGAATCCCCGGCTCGCCAGCACCGGCTGCCAGTCATCGGGGGCCAGGGTCTGCACCACCTTGCCCTGGGCCAGGGTGCCTCTGGTGCAGTTCTCCAGGTGGAGCGACAGGTTGTCGCCATAGGCATCGATGCGCTCCTCGGTGAGGCCGGCGCTGCGGTTCATACTGCCACTCACCGCCACCTGTCCGCTCTGCCAGGCGACGCTCACTCCGGCCAGCCGCTCGGGCTGCTGGGGGCTTCGCCTCAGCACAGCGTGCAGATCCCCGGTAGGCGCGCCGCCATAGCTGCAGAGACTGTCGAGCACATGGATAAAGTCGTCGAACAGGAACTGACGCGGCAGCCCCGGCAGATCGTGTCTGTGTTTCTGCCAGTGAAGTTCGGTGAGCGGCTGGGCGCGGGCATCGGCCATGGCAGGCAGATAGCGGCGGTTGAAGCCCACAAACAGCGGGCAATCCTGCGCCAGGGCCAGGTTGGCGAGCGCCTCCACCTCGGCGGCGTTGTCACAGAGCGGCTTGTCGACAAAGGTGGGGATGCCGGCGCGCAGGCACTGCTCCGCCAGCTTGCCATGCACGGCGGTGGCGGCGTGGATCATCACGGCGTCCGGGCGGCTCGCGAGCAGCGCATCCACCTCGGTGAAGCACTCGGCGATCCGGTACTGGCGGGCCAGCTTGTCCAGCACTTGGGGATTGCGGGTGCAGAGCAGCGGGGTGACTCGCTCGTCGCTCGCGAGCAGCGGCAGATAGGCCTTCTGGGCGATATCACCGAGGCCAATCAGGGCAATGCGCATGGGAACTCCTTGTCATGAGTGCGATGGCACAGGGTAACATCCGGCCTTACTATAGAGAGCTTTCTATTCGAGCTCTTTCGAGAGCCCCTTGGCCTGCTCTCTGGCATCCAGCCATTTGCCCACTCTGGCCCCCAGCTCGGAGCAGAGCATGGCGCTGACCACAGCCCAGAGCAGCTGGTTGAAATCAAAGTTCGCCTGCTTCTCAAACAGCAGGGGCACCATGAGGTTGAAGGCAATGATCCCGAGCACCAGCCCGAGCCCGCTGCCAATCTTCTCTCTTCTGGATCTGACCTTAACCGCCATCTATCTCTCCCAATGCAGATAAGCCTGCTGAAGTGTTCGTGAAGGATTTACAAGAGAGGCAAGCAGGCGGCCTCTCTCTATCGATATTATTTAGCAGCACAAGATAGCAACGCCGCCACCGCCAAACAGCCTCTCTCGATAATTAATTCACCAACTGCGATCAATGCCATGTTTTATCCTGTTGACGCATATTTTTTCGCCAACACATAGCGATAAGAACGCCAGATGCCACCCCCCTGTTCTCCATCTTGCCGTGCCGCGACCCAATAGGGCACAACGGCAGATCGCCCCCTCACAAACAGCCTGACAGCCACTAGCCCCCTTTATCACCGAGAAAGAAACAACTTGGTAACATAATTAAAAAGCGATGTTTTTCTGATGCTTGCATCACTTTTGCGCTCGCTTGATCAGCCTCGTTTGGCTTATCATTGCCACTTGATGCCTATTCAACGACATGGGCGATTGCCTCTGCTGACAAATAGGGCAAACAGGAAGCCGTTATTTACGAGAATTAGCGCGTTGTGGGCCGATATTCAAAAAACTCACCACTAATGCCTTTCGTATCAATAATCGTCGATTATTTTACCGCGTATTGAGAGATCACTTTCTCTGCGCATTTTTTGCATGCCTGAATCTCGGCATTAAATAAGAATGGCAAGGAATAGCTATGGATAAATCGTTTCGTCTTGCGCCCCTCAGCTGTGTATTGATTGCTGCCGTTGGCTGCAGCTCTCAGCAGATGCAGAGTTTCAAATCGACGGTCAATGACATCGGCAAAGATTATGGTATGCCCGTGCTCTGTGGCGCAGGCATGATCGCAGGTGGGGCAGCGGGTTACGCTCTTAACGGGGAAAAAGGGGCCGTCGCAGGGCTAGCCATTGGCGGCGTATTGGGCTGTGCAGCAGGCTATGTATGGCAATCCCGGCTGCAAGAGCTTGACCGTATCGCGAAGGAAGAGAATCTCAAGATCACCACAGAACAGCTGACCCTTGCCGAACCTGCGGTGGCGACCAATGTGCCCCAGAATGCGGGGCTGGTTGCCCAGATACCCGATTCGGGCATGTTCGCCATTGGTTCTGACCAACTGACGGAAAGCGGTCAACGGGTGGTGACCAAACTGGCTCAGGTGTATGCCAACCCCCCCGCCGCCACTCAAGCCGAGGCATCCACTGAGCGTCAAGAGCGCCGCATTCTCCTCGTCGGTCATAGCGATGCGACCGGCCCTGCAGAATTCAACCAGAAACTGTCCGAGCAACGGGCCAGGGCTGTCGGCAAGGTCCTGGTAAAAGCGGGGATCCCGGCCACCTCCATCTATTACCAAGGAGCGGGCTCTTCGCGCCCCATCGCAGACAACAGTGACCCCTTGCTGCGCGGTCAGAATCGCCGGGTCGAGATCGTTGAACTCGCGAACGAGCAGGCCCTGGTGATGCGGGCTCAGTCCGAAGAGGGCAACACCAGATATCTGCGTTATGGCGCTTCCGATGCTGCCAAGCCTCGTGTGGCTGCGGCTAAACCCGCTGCTCAGTCCGCAAGCAGTTCCAGCAAGGTGGCGGCCGGGTCGCAAACCGTCCCTCGTCAAACCACAGCCAAACAGAGCGCACCTGACAGCAACACGGCCAAGGCTGCGCCCAACGCCAAGGCAGCGGTGGATTTCGGCGGCGCACCTGCCAATACCTACCAGTGGAACATGGCCCAGAACATCAAGCCCAAGGCGAGCGGCTTTGCGCTGATCAGCAGCGCCTACGCCAGCGACATGCCGATGTCGAGCTGTGAGGCGGATAAGCCGCGCAGTGCGGGCCAGGTGCTGAGCATGGCAGACGACCAACCGCTCCCACGCCATGCCACCAAGGAGTACATGCCAGGCTACAACAACCGCGTCTGGGCCAATACCGTCAACGGCCACCTGGTGACCGTCTCTCCGGTTTCCATCCTGCGGGATAACGCCAAGGTCGATCGCCAGCCGCTCCTGCAGGTGGTTCAGGGTTACAAGTCCTCAAACCAGAAGAAAGCCCAATCCCTCAAGGCGGTGGCCAACACCTACGAGGGCGAGAGTGAAGTGCTTTACCGCGTCTTCACCAGCGATCCCAAGGCGCCCGTCTCCTGCATGGATCTCGTGTTCAGTAAAGGCAACGCCAAGGTAAGCCAGGGAGCCCTGTTCTATCCGGCAGGTTCCGAGGCTTATGTGGCTTCCTACATGCCCATTCCCGCCACCCATTCCAAATAAGAAAACGGAGAAACTTAGTGGAAGACTTTTCTTTGGCAGCGCTCAAAGCGCTGATCCTCGCCAACCAGATACTGACCGTTGGCATTATTTCATTCCTCATCAGCGCCGTTGTGGTGTGGCGACATTGGGAGAATGTCTCCTACTTCCTGATCCGGGTATGGCACAGCCTGCCTCTGATCGGCACTGTGGCTCGCCTCGCGCGCAAGCCCGCCTCGGTCGATGGTGATGGCTGGATCAACCATGAAGTGACCCTGTCGAATGTGTACTACCGCGAGTACAAGAAACACCTGAAAGGGCCGGATGCCTACAATGCCTCCCTCGACTACCTGGCCAAGGCAGGAGAGGCAGGTCGCTCCCCGCGCCCGGCATGGGTGCTGGCCCTGGTGCTGGTGCTGGTGCTGGTCGAGGCAATGGGGTTTGCCTACGTGCTCGCAGGCTGGATGAACATGGATGCGTCAACCAATGACCGCCATCTGCTGACGGCAGGTACGGCACTGCTGCTCGCCGTCGCATCGGCGTTCTTCGCCGAAGTGGCCGGTCACTCCCTGCATCACAACAGCCTGATCGCCCGCGCCCGCCACTGGTGGCAAGGGGAAGAGCCTTCCAAACGCTCTCGTACCCTCAAGGCAAACAAGGCCATCAACCTGGAAGACTCCTTCTCGGACTCTGACAAACCCGACTATGAACAGCTGCTGGCACGACTGAAAGACGTGAACTCGGGTGTTACCCGCAAGTTTGTCTGGCTGATTGTCTGCGCTGTATTTGTCGCCTGTATGGCCGTTGGTGCCTTCGTGGTGCGTTCAGCCACCCTCGACAGCATAGAGACCGAGATGGTGAACAGCATGCGCGCAGAGGCGACGGCACAGAGTGACAGCAGCATGGCGTCCCCCTTTGATCTGCCGGAGGAGTCCCAGGCAATCAACAGCGAGGCGGAAGAGGCCACCATAGACGACAAGATGCAGGCCATCCGTGAGGCCAGCCTGACCACCTACGTCATGCTGTCGCTCATCTACATCGCCATCCAGGGGATCAGCATCTGGCTTGCCAGCAAGTACTACTTTGCCGGTACCCACTCACAGACTGCCTGGCGTCTGACTCACGAATACGCGACCGCCGAGGAGATGCTGGACGCCATGGACCAGCAACGCACCGCCATCGCCAGTCATGCCGATGACAAGCTCCGCCGCTTGCAGACCCTGCTGTCGAGCCGTGACCACACCAACTCAGGTGTGCTGGGTGCGCTGGAAGGGGAGAAATCCGCCCATCGTAACTTCCTGGCCTTTATCGAGTACAAGGCGGGCACTGTGCCACCCAAGCCCGCCCCTCAGCCGGCGCCTCAGGCAGCACAGACTGTGCAAGCCGAGCCGGCGCCTGCCGTGCAACCGGCAGTTGCTCAGGTAGTTGCTCAGGCAGAGGCGGCGCTCCCGTCCACCACAGATGCCCCCGGCCAGGCCGGATCTGTCGTCAAGGCCGCCGATTTCCATGATGTCACTGGCCTGCCCGAAGAGAGCCTGGCAGCGGCCAGCCGCGCACTGGGGGTGGACGAAGCGCAGTTGCGCGATATCCGTGAGCAGCAGATGGCCCTCAAGACCCTGGGCCTCTTCCCCACCAAGCAGAGTGCCTAACCGTGAAGATCACCCAGGTATTACTACTGGCGTTGACGCTGCCTTGCGCAGCCTTGGCCGCCGACCGTAACGACATACAGAGCTGCTATGAGCGCAATGGTCTGACCGACATCAAGCCCGCGGGCACAGGCCGCGAGCTGGTGGTCATCATAGACCAGACAATTCCGATGCCCGACGATCTGCAACGCAGCAGCTGGGGGCAGATCGAACGGTTCGTGCAGGCCGGTGATCGCGTCAAGCTCTATACCTTCTCCGCCTTCCTCCCTGGCGAATACCTTCGCCTGGCCTACGCGGGGCAACTGGATATGCCGCTGAACGGAGAGATCCGGGACGATGTCAACATGCGCAAATTGCGCAGTCTGGACACCTGCCTGGCGACACAGACGAAAGTCTTTCGTAACGGCTTTGGCAAACAGTTCGTGAAAGCGCTGCGTGATGCCCGCCAGGACATCCCCAAGAGCGAGATCATGAACTCGCTGCGAAAGGTGGGCGAGGATATGAAGGCCGAGCAAGGCGTCAACGATCGGGTCGTGTTCCTCATTTCGGACATGCTGGAACACTCCGATTACACCAGCTTCTATGCCACCAACAAGATCAAGCAGCTCAATGTCGGTGACGAGCTCCAACAGGCCAAGAGCAAGGGACTGTTTGCCGATCTGCAAGGCGCTCGCGTCTATGTCACGGGGGCCGGACTGGTTACCGACGCGGTGAAGCACGCCTATCGTTCCGGCAAGACCATGGATGCCCTCGGTGACTTCTGGTCACAGTACTTCGAGCACTCCCATGCCAGCCTGGTGAACTTCGGTGCCCCCAGCCTGAGCACGGATCTGCAATAAGAGTGACATTCAAGGGCAAGCCTCGCGCTTCAACCTCATAACATCAAGGGCGACCAACTGGTCGCCCTTGTTATTTCCATTGCAGCCCAAATCAGAGATATCGGCGAGCCAGCAGCCTGGCATCAGGTTTGATCATGTGAGCAATAGGTGGGTGCCCCATATTTGTCGACTCTCACAAAAGATCAGCGAGGGAGGCCATCATCCACCCCCTTCCCCATGGGCCGAATACGATAGCCAACCACACCAGCTTGCCCGCCTTTATCGCACCGACTTAATCGCTTTGATGACGCAGTTCAAAAAACGATGATTTTCCGATGGTTGTATCACTTCTGATGCTCGCATAGGCGGCTTCGTTTGGCTTAGCATGGTCATTCAGAACCTGTTGAGCTGCGATGGGTTGCTACCCATCGCTGGCCAAGGGAGCATATTGGAAGCTGTCATCCACGGGCGGTAGCGTGTTACTTGTATAACAAGCACCGCTGATGCAGCGATATAAGAATGTTGACTTACCTCCATACTCTAGGACTTCAAACTTCAATAAGAGATACATGCCTATGTCACATCTATTAATCGAAAGAATATTGAACAGAGCCGACATATCAAAATCAGAATCCGATTTTAGCTACTTTTTTTCATTATTATTAACCGCAGAGGCACTAACTAAGACAATTGTTCTTGGAATTGTATCTACGATATCCGAAGATAAAGATAGAAATCGCTATAGGCTCGAGCATCAATTGGTTAGGGCTGATGGGATCGGTGACTGGGGTAGAGTGCTAGATGATGCTGTAACTGGAGCTGCGTCTCAATTTCTTACAGTTGAAGCAAGGATAGAACAATCAGAAATAACAAAGTCATGCTCTAAAGGAGAGTGGCAATACGATTCTGTCTATGAGTTGAAAAAAGCTATTGATATTCTAGGGCTTGATTCTGAAGAGTTTAGTTCAAGAACTGATCTAAAAAGATGGTTTAGACTTTTTTCAACACTTAGAAACAAAACAAGAGCTCACGGTGCCACACAATCAGAGAATGCTTCAAATGCCGCACCACACTTAATTAATAGCATTATGCTCATCTATAATAACTTCTCTATATTCAAAAGACCATGGCTTCATTTACATAGGAACTTGAGCGGAAAATATAGAGTAACACCAATTAATGGTGATGTTTCTGAGTTTTCACACTTCACTAAAAAGAATGATTTAAATTATGCCAATGGCATATACTTAAAAATTGGAGAGTTAAGGAAGGTAAACTTAATAGAAACCAACTCAGACCTTAGAGACTTCTATATATCAAATGGCGGGATGAGCAATAAAAAATACGAATTACTCTCTTATGAGACTGATGATCGGATTGATGGGGATGGCACTGCATTCTTGACTCCACCAGGTACATTACCTGCAAGTAACACCGAAGGAAAAGGTGAATTGATACCAATTGGGAACTGTTTATCAAATGCACCTGACTTACCTAATGATTATATATCCAGACCAGAACTAGAGAATGAATTACTAGATTTAATTAATGATAACAAAAGACCAATAATAACATTACTAGGTCGAGGAGGTATAGGTAAAACCTCCTTAGCATTGAAGATCATTCAAGAACTTTACAAAGACAATAAGTATCTTGGTATTGTGTGGTTAAGTTCCCGAGACGTAGATTTACAACTAACAGGTCCCAAACCAGTCAGACCATTAGTATTATCACCAGATGACATGGGTAAATACTATGCTAGCCTAGTACTAACGGATGACAAAATTAAAGAAAAACTATTCAACCCAAGAGAATATTTGGAAAAACAATTACAAACATCAGATTTTGGTTCATGCCTTTTTGTTTTTGACAATTTTGAAACAACACAAAACCCGGCAGAGATGTTTAGCTGGATTGACTCATTTATTCGTCTACCTAACAAGGCACTAATTACAACGAGGCTTCGTGAATTCAAAGGAGATTACCCAGTAGAGGTTGGTGGTATGACCGAAGACGAGGCTACAAAGCTGATAAATCAAACAGCAATAAAATTAGGCGTTGATAGGTACATAGATGGAAAATACACAAGAGAGCTAATTGAAAAATCTGAAGGCCACCCATATGTCATAAAGGTTCTACTTGGTGAAGTAGCAAAAAATAAGTCAGCAGGAAGCATAACCCGACTCGTTGCAGGTACTGAAGATATCTTAACCGCTTTATTTGAGAGAACTTATTCGTCACTCAGCCCATGTTCACAACGAGCTTTTCTAACTTTATCCGCATGGAATTCACCTGTACCAAAACTTGCCCTAGAGGCTGTACTCTATCGGTCTACAAATGAACGTCTAGAAGTTGAAAAAGGTGTTGAATCATTACTTCAATATTCCATGGCCGAAGTATATATCACCCCAAGTGATCAGCAAGAATTCATACGACTACCTCTTGTAGCTAGTGTTTTCGGCAAGAAGAAACTAAATATAAGTCCAGCAAAACAGTCTATACTTTCTGACGTTGAAATTCTTCAGATGATGGGGCCAAGTCGTAAAGATGATATGACTTTAGGGTTAGCAAAGAAGATTGAAAATTTAATTAAAAACATTGCAATAAAGGTAGAGTCTGGTGATGAGTATGCCAAATATCAACCAATAATAGAAATAATGTGCAGAGCCTATCCTTCAGGATGGCTTATTGTTGCCAGATGGAAAATGGAGCTTAGAAATCAAAATGGATATGAGTTAGCCAAGCAAGCACTGAACCGCTTATTAGAGAATAGTAATGACACTTTCGAAATATCGGAGGGTTGGCGTCTTTTAGGTCACTGCTGTTATCAGACGGGTGATACTTTGGGTGAGGTTCATGCCTTTACTGAAAGAGCTGAGTTCTCTCATGTACCTTTCTATGATTTATCAAATACGGCTAACAGATTTTTCTCATTTATAAAAGACTCTGCAGAGTCTGACAGAATTCAAAATAATGCAATGGCAAGTAAAATATTACAAATGATGGATAATAGAGTATCAGAAGCCGAAGGGACCGATTTATCAAGAATGGCATGGCTAGCTATAAAATCAGGGCAAGAATCGGTAGCTATAAAATATGTCAAAGAAGGTCTCGAGATGGAACCTGAAAACTTACATCTAATAAAACTCTCTCAAAGATTAAAAATTAATAATGACATTCATCATGAAGAAATAAATTAATATAAGTACTTAACCAATAAATGTAATTTAAAATCACACATAATAACTAAATAAAAAGGCGACCATCAGGTCGCCTTTTTATTTGCATTTCTTTCCAATCAGAAAGTATCACCGAGCCGGTCGCTTGGCACCATTGCTTTTGGCGGCAGGCTTGCCGCCCTGAGCTGCCGGCTTGGCTGAACCCGCGCGGGTCGGGGCCTTGCCCTTATAGGCGGGTTTCCCGGCTGGTTTGCCCTGACCAGCACCTTGCGCCGCGGGCTTGCCGTTGCCAGCCCCTTTGCTGAGCTGGGAGCCGACCGGCTTGCCATTGCCCGCTTTGCCATTTTTGGTAGCCGTAGGCGCATTGCCGGCAGCAGCGCCCTTACCGCCAGTGGCCTTGTTGCCAGCCCCATTCCCCCGCTGGTGGACGATGT
>RCUI01000525.1_pt1 | contig 12972 bp, 8 predicted proteins | sample 2166121 | NCBI WGS metagenome assembly RCUI01 (sample SAMN09932700, study PRJNA488358) | compost metagenome | feature: garden; material: soil; isolation source: compost soil in succinic acid-enriched culture | place: Germany: Experimental Botanical Garden Goettingen | collected 2016-01-27
ACTGTGTCGGCCTCTACTATTCCAGAGCAAAGATGTATTGCGCATGAACAAGAGGGTGAAGCAGCGCGAGCGGCAAGGGGCGGGTGGAGGTACAGATCTTGGTGCCGGCTGGCTGCGGCGGCTACTCAGTGTGTGCCCGCCCGTGCCGGGTGAGTTGTCTGGGCGAACAGCCAAACAGCTTGCGAAACGCCGTGATGAAGTTCGCGACATGGCTGTAATCCGCGTGCTCGGGGGCCTGTTGACGCTGGATGCGGTGGCCAGAGACAGCGGCCAGTTCCAGGGCTAGATCGCCATCGAGGCCAGCCTGTGGTTCGATTATCCGGCCAACTACCAGCGCATCGAGCGGGCCTTGCTTGCCCCGCTCAAGCACCCCGCCTCGCTGTTTGTCGCTGTGGTCAACAACCCCTTCACGCCGGGATTTGGTCGATCCGAGTTTCACCGGGATCAGTTGCGGCAGTTTGCCCGCAGCGTGGCGGCGCGCCCCGGTCACAACCTGCACGTCACCAGCCGCTACTTCGAGGAAGAAGACCACCACTCTGTCTATCACCTGACGGTCTATCAAGGGTTGCAGGAGCTGTTTCGGGGCTACCGGCTGGATCTGGCCCCGGGCCTCTTCAGCCAGCAGGCTGTCATCGCCCACTACGAGGCCCTGAACCGGCGGCTTGGCAGCCAGCTTCGCCCCCAGAAGGAGAGTCTGCAGGCTATCAGGGAGAAGGGCGAGCGCTGGCCCCAGATGCAGATCTCCGTGGCCGACGCCGACGCGCTGCTGGAACACTATTACGGGCAATGAGCAGAGGATGGGCAATCAATAAGGGTAATGAAGGCGGGCAGTTAAGGTGGAGAGTGGAGGCGAAGAGTGAAGGTGAAGAGTGAAGGTGAAGAGTGGAGGCGGACAGCGACGCCCTGCGGGGCTGGGCCCGGCCTTCTTGTCTTGTCGGATGGCGCCAGGACAGGCGCCGCTTCACTCATAGACCCGGCCGAGGTTGCCCGGGCTTTGCTGTGTCCGCCGCTCCCCGCATAGGCCGCTTGGTCTGCTGCTCAAACAGACCCGCAAAGGGCCTTTTTCTTATCGGCGCCCATCACCCAGGTGCAACCGATGTATATATGCAGAGCGATGAGGGTCCTGATCTCTCACGCCCAAGCCTCGTTTGATCGCCCAATCTCGCCTCCCCGATAACCCCACATTGGATGTCGCCTGAAGCCGTTTTTAGTACGAGCCGCTGTATGGCGTCATGCAAGGAAGAAACTCGCCAGCGGGCCCCGGAGATGGAGGACAAGAACAGCCGCAAGCGATGGAGAAAGGAAAATGGGCGGTGGTGCAGGTTATTGAGTCTGTCGAATTAAGGCCTCAAATGCTCCCTCATTCTGAGGCGATATATTTCATTAGCAAATTGTTATTTTAATGTTGACTAATCACAAACTAATTATTATATCCATGAGCCAGCTTCTGAATACCTTAATTTAATTTTCATTAAGTCAGAGTTCAGTTATTACTTATAAAAAACAGCTTTTTTCTGATCGTAAACGTTTTTTTATCGGCTAATCTCGATCGAATGTGTCGAGGGATCGTTCCCATAGAAAGATTATCTGTTGCAATCAATGCCTTGCTCGGACTTTAATGCTGTTTTTATTGTCTTTGTGGTTTTTTGATCTGCTTGCTTGTCTTTTAATTCATCTATTTGATGGATATTATGTGGATGTCAGAGTTTAATTCTGTTTACGAGCCTCGATTGGAATTATTCCAATCGAGGTGAGGGCATGAATTGGAACTCTCATATTGTCACCGAATTCATGTCGTAAAGATTGTGCTCCTGGGTACGATTTTGGCGGAGCTTACCCCCTTGTTGCCGGTTTTCGGTGCGCATCCATCGATAATGGGTATGGGAACGAATCACTGTGGAGCGATGGTATCTGGCCTGTCACAAGACAGGGAAACATAATGCACTCAGGGTTAAAGCATTTCTGGCACATCTGAATATTGAGGTGCTGATACCCCAGATTCGCATGCATCAGCCGAGGCTGGATCGCCCTGGTCAAATAAGGTCCGTTTGGGAGCCATTATTTCCAGGCTATCTTTTCATTCACTTCGATCCTGAGACACACCATACGTCGAAAGTATCGGCTTGCCCTGGCTTGAGCCACCTTGTGCGGTTTGGCGGGGTGATAAATCCTCTGCACGAGGCCGTGCTCGATGAGGTCCTGCAGTTGGTGTTGACGGTAAATGTGGAGGCAGACGAGTCGATAAAGCAGCTCGTGAGCCCTGAGCCCCAGGCTCAAAGAGCACCAGCCTTGACGGAGTCACAACGCAGGCAGATAAGGCGGGTGATGGCGGAAAAAAATGGGGTGACACGTTCGGCACTGTTTTATGCATTTGTCGAGGCGAGTCGATGCTGACCCTGACAATTGAAGTTATATAGCTGATTAGGTGAGTCTGTATTTGATACCCAGAATATCAGCCATCAAGAACCTGGTAATCGAGCATATTGTGAAAAAGAGTGACGTCAAAAAACAGAAGATTTATGGTGCGTTGCTGGCGTTATGCCCTGCGGTGGAAGGAAATATTCCGCCTTATGATGACTGGCCCAAGACGCGGGAAATTGCAGATGCGTGCAATGAGACCATCTATTCAGCGAGGCTCTACTTGCTGGCACTGGCAGATGAGGGGGCAGTTTATTGTTCATATCAAAACGTGAATAACTCCCTGCGCTGGTATCCTAGATTGTGCAAGGACGAACTGCCTGATATAGAGCCTGTTACTCTAACGCCACTAGCATGATGCATATATGACAGCATCCAATATGTGGATGCCGTGATGATGCCTCTACTTTCCATTATATGTTCATTCTCCCCCCGAGAGGGAGGCTTCTTGATGGTATTGATAACCTACTGCCGTGGCGCTGATTAATGGCGCCATGGAGCAACATCATGATTACAATTTAATAAAACGAGATATATCAGGGAGATATATTTTCAGGGTGACTTTTGTCAGTGACATAGACGTTTATCTACTACTAGGTCCTTGCCAGATGTATATCAATGCTCAGGATGTATTTTTCTGAGAGGTAGACTTTGGCGCTTATTAATTTACACATTCATTTGAGGTTTTTATGAAAAAGTCCCTGTTGGCCATGGCCGTTGTGCTCTCCTCTGGTATGAGCCTGAATGCATTCGCTGCCGAACCGGCGACAATCGTGACCGGTGGTACCGTTTATTTCAACGGTGAGGTTGTCAATGCGGCCTGCGCGGTGAGCTCCGACTCCCTGGATCAAACTGTTTATCTGGATCAGGTACGCACTGCCGCCTTTAACGGCGCGGCGGATGCGCCTGCAAATCAACCGGAAAATTTCGAAATCAAACTGGTTGACTGCGATACGAGTGTACAGGCCACGGCCGCAGTGTCATTCACGGGCACCACAGCCCCTGGCAAGACCTCTGTGCTGGCCAACTCGGCGGGTTCTGGTGCTGCACAAGGGGTGGGTTTGGTGCTGATGGGGCCGGACAGCGAGGTGCTGGAGATCAATACCGGTGTACCCTCCAGCAAGGTGACCCTCGTAGATGGCACCACAGTCATACCGTTGTCGGTCGACTATATCTCCACCAGCACTGTGGTCACACCGGGCCCCGTCAGCAGCGTGGCCAATTTCAACGTGCATTACGAGTAAGGGAATTGGCTGGGTGGCTCCTTGTCGGAGCCACCCATTCCGTTATGTCCCAACGTTAGATTGCAGGGTGTCTCGGTATCGGGGGGGCAGTCGTACAGGCACTTGCTGTCACGCAATGACACTCCTCTTTTTGTTTACCCGCGGTACTTCCGTCTTCCGAGAAGGCAATGGGGTACTGGTATCACCGGTAGCCTTCTTGATTGATGAATGCCCATAGTCGGTTGACGGTCTGGGGTCGAGAGAGCCGGCAGCAGGGGAGCCGGGTGCAGGAGTCGAGGCACCTTTTTGGTGAGTAGGGCTCTGCAATCTATTGGGTCATCGCCTTGTTATCGATCGTTTCGAAGGGGCCGTCGGTGCTAAGAGCATTGCAAGGGATGTCGCTGTCCATTCTGGTCGCCATGACGCCATTGGGTGTCGCGGCAGAGGGGGGCAAGCGAGTACGAACTGCCGGCGATGTGAACCTTGAGGGGCGCGTCGTTTATTCAACCTGTGCCATTGGCGCACCCGAAACAGCGCAGCTGATATCGTGGCAAGAGGGGCGAATCACGTCCACAGAGTGGACCGATGCCAAGTTGTTTGATATTCGGCTGAGCGAATGCACCTCTGCGGTCAGTCAGAATGTGAGTGTCCGTTTTAGCGGTGTCGAGGATGAGGGCACAGATGATGTCGGGAGATCGAATGAGGTTGAAGAGGGGGCCTGGAATTGGTCCGATGGTCGGGTGGTCATTCAGGTTGCCCATGATCCAACACTCTTGCGTTTCGTAAATGGTCCCGTATTCCGGTTCCACTCCAAATTCAAATTTTTGGTGCCCATGTCCAGTGAGTCACCAGTCAGCGTTCCAGTTTATTTTTTAGTCGCCTATCCTTGAGAGGTATTTATGATAGCGCACAAAAACATGCATTCACTTATTATAGGGGCTGCCCTCTATTTCATCAGCACTGCCATTCATGCGGGTGGTGTGGTGCTGGGTGCCACTCGCGTTATATATCCTCAAGGCAATAAACAGGTGTCGTTGGCCGTGACCAACACCGATGAGAAGGCGCTTTTTTTGATTCAGTCCTGGTTCACGGATAGTGAGGGGAAAAAAAGCAATGACTTTGTGGTCACGCCACCACTGTTTAAATTGATGCCGAAAAAAGAGAACACCTTAAGAATTATTTATGTGGGGGCAAATCCGCTGCCCGCCGATCGTGAAAGTGTTTATTATCTCAATGCCAAGGCCATCCCTGCTGTTTCAGAGGCGGCTCAGAATAGTAATACCCTGCAAATTGCCACCCAGAGTGTCATCAAGTTGTTTTATCGACCCCAAGGGCTCGCCGTGCCGTCGATAGAGGCGCCCGCCATGCTGCGCTGCAATCTGGAGGGCAGCATGCTGACGGTTCGCAACCCGTCGCCCTATTTTGTCACCATGGTCAATCTGCAGGTAGGAAAGACAAGAGTCGCCAACATGATGGTCCCACCATTGGCGACTGAGCGTGTCGACGTCGACAACTTGACGGGGGATGTGACATTTCAATCAATCAATGATTACGGTTCTCAAACCAAGCCGTTCATTTGCCCTAAATCGTAATGGATGCAAGCCATGTCGTATTCGAAGTCACTGGCCGTATTATTGGCGGGATGGGGCCTGCTCTCTGATGCTCAGGCCGATGTCCAGTTTAATCCTGCATTCTTGTCAGGTGATCCGTCCTCGGTGGCGGATCTGGCTGCATTTGAACAAAACGAACAGCTACCGGGAACCTACCGGGTCGATATATTTCTGAACGATCAGTTTGTGGATACCAGAGATGTGGTGTTCGCCGTCAGCACATCCAAAAAGGATGGCGATGGTTTGCGGCCAGTGCTCTCCGTCGATGATCTGGTTGCCTTCGGCGTCGATGCGCAAGCGCTGTCAGAGGGGCAGCCCGCCGTGGGGGAGGAGATGGCCGGGCCTGTCGATATTCGGGAGCTGATCCCCGGTGCCGATTATGTCTTCTACTTTGAGCGTTTGCGGCTCGATGTGAGTATTCCGCAGGCTGCCATGAGTCGGCGCGTGCTGGGTGAAGTCTCGGAAGAGCTGTGGGATGAAGGTATCAACGCGCTGATGCTGAACTACATGTTCAGTGGCAGCAACAGCGTCGGCAAGGAAGATATAGGTGATGACAGCTTTGTTGCACTCAACACCGGTATCAATATGGGGGCGTGGCGGTTTAGAAATTACTCGACCTGGAACAAGGGTGATGAATCGAGCGAATTGCAGAGTGTGAGCAATCATATTACGCGGGCCATCATCCCATTGAAGAGTGAACTCGTCATCGGTGATAGCAGCACCCTGTCCGACATATTTGACAGCGTGGGTTTTCGTGGCGTGCAGCTGGCATCAGATGAACAGATGTACCCCAGCAGCTTGCAGGGATATGCACCCACGGTACATGGCATTGCGAAGAGCAATGCCAGCGTCACCATCAAGCAGAATGGCTATGTGATTTACCAGACCCATGTTCCTCCGGGTCCATTTCTGATTGAGGATCTGTTTGCGACCTCGGCCAACGGCGACCTTGATGTGGAAGTGAAGGAGAATGATGGCAGCATCAGCCATTATGTTGTGCCTTTTGCATCCATTCCAACCTTGCTCCGTGAAGGTCGGGTGAAATATGACGTGACGGTAGGGAAATATCGTTCTGGCAGCGATATGCAGGAGGAGCCTGAGTTTATTCAGGGTTCCCTCGCCATGGGGGTTCAGGAAACGGTGACGCTCTTTGGCGGAACACAATTATCGTCGGATTATTACTCCTTTGCGGTGGGGATTGGCAAAAACATGGGGGACTTCGGTGCCATCTCGGCCGAGTTATCCTATGCAAATACGGTACTGCCGGATGAAAGCGAGACACAAGGACAATCCTTCAGCCTGCTTTATGCCAAATCACTGGTGGACCTTGGCACTGATGTGCAGCTACTGGGGGCCCATTATTCTACGCAGGGATATTACACCTTCGCCGATAGCACCTATAAATCCATGTCTGGTGATCTGGATGACGGTAATAATGAGTCGGACGATTCTGGCCATGATGATGAGCCAGTCAGCCGCTATGACCTCAATTATGCCAAGCGCGGCAGGTTGGAGGGCAGCATATCCCAGCAGATAGGGGATGCCGAGTCGGTCTATTTGAGTGCGCGAGTGCAAAATTATTGGGAAACCGATGAAGAGGACAGATATCTGCAACTCGGTTATTCCGGTGTGTGGAAAGACATCACTTACTCACTCGCATACAGCTATAACCAGAGCGCCTTTGAACCTGAAGAAGACAAGGTCATCTCGCTGAATATTTCCCTCCCCGTCGGGCGATGGCTGGCAACCTCGGATGATTACGCCTCTGCCTACGCTGATTATGGTGTCAGCTACGATGCAGATGGGCGGACGACGAACCGGATTGGCCTGAGCGGGACCGCCCTGGAAAATAAGAACCTGAATTACAGCGTTCAGCAGGGATATACCAACCAGGGCGTGGGATCCAGTGGCAATGCACAGATCCAGTATCAAGGCGCCAGAGGCGATATTGAGCTCGGATATAACTACAGCGAGGACAAGCAGCAGGTGACTTATGGCGGAACTGGCGGTGTTGTGGTGCATGCGGGCGGCGTGACCTTCAGCCAGCCACTTGGCAACACCAATATTCTGGTGGCGGCACCGGGTGCCGAGGGGGTCGAGATTGAGAACACCATAGGCACTGTCACCGACACCGATGGCTATGCCGTCATCCCTTATGCCTCCAGCTATCGCCTGAACCGCGTCGCGCTGGATGTGAATTCGTTGCAGGACGACGTGGAGGTGGATGAAGCCGTCGCCATGGTGGTGCCGACCGATGGCGCCCTGGTGCGTGCAACGCTTGAGACCAGGAAAGGGATCAGAGCGCTGTTTGCGCTGACTTTCGATGGCAACCCCGTTCCCTTTGGCGCGCGTGTTGTCAGCGAGCAGGAGGGCGTATCGGGCATTGTGAGTGAGGAGGGGGTGGTGTACCTGGCTGGTCTGGCTCCCACAGGATCCCTGGATATCCGATGGGGTGCCGGGCAGGATCAGCGCTGCGGGGCCGATTACCTGCTGCCGGAACCGGCGAAGCAGGCACCCATCACCCGGTTAGCCATAGCCTGTCATCAGAATAAATAGACGCATCGTCAGTGTTTCTCCTGAATGCTTGATAAATATTCCTGTTATTTAAATGAAAGGTGTGAGTAATGAGGGTGTGTCATTATTTTTCAGGTGACCAGTGGGCCTATATGGGTGGCAAGAGTGCATTCACCGGGTTGATACGTTTGGCCATGATTTCTGGAATATGGGGAAGCATGATGGCGAGTGTATTTCATGCATCCGCCGTCTCGGCCAAGACATATCTGGGGCCACCCAGTGGTCAAATAACCATAACGGCACCAGAGAATAATTCCGAGGCTTATCTGGTGGCGAATGCAGGATTGACAGCCGCCAATGTCTGCCACCCAAGTGATCCCACGGTCAAAGATAGAGAGGGGAGTTTTTTCAGCTATACCGCGGCCACGGCTCATACCGTCGAATTTAATGGAAAAGTACATACCCTCATGTCAACGGGTAATCCCTATTTCGGGGTCATAGTCCCGACCAGGGATACCTCAGCCCCAGACAGTGATGCCGTCCCCCTTGCCTGGACGTTCACGACCTGGTATCCGACTCCCAACGCCACGCGGGCACCTGGCACCGATGCCATTGATGCAAGATTTCGTTATGTCTTGTATGCCATGCCCGGTGAGTTGCCAGCAGGCAGTTATGTGATTCCGCAAATGGAGGCGTTTTTGGGTGTTGATTGCCGAGATGAGGAAGGGAGGACATATCAGGATCGCGTCGGGCAGCGGGCCTTTACTGTCAATGTCGCCGCCCGGGGGTGCGACGTGACCTCTCCGGCGCATACCTACATCGACTTCGGCGAGCTGAGTTCCCGTGATTTCTCCGCCGTTGGCAGTACCACCAGCACTATCCCCACCATGATCAGCTTGCAGTGCGATCCCAATGTCGAGATCCACTTCACACTCTCGGATCAGACCAACCCGAGCAACAGAACCAGCATCGTAGAGCTGACTGCCGACAGTACCGCCCGTGGGTTGGGGGTTCAAGTGGTCAATCCAGGGAGCGGCAAGTTCTATTCGCTGGGGCCCGATGACGCCAGCAACCACGGCATCAATCAAGTCTGGCTGGGGCAGAGTGGTCCCCAGGGTGGCACATTCAACTTCCCCCTCGGCTTTCGCTATATCCGGACCGGGGAGATGACGGCCGGTACGGCGACGGCCCTAGTGGGTGTCACTTTATCCTATCAATGAGGCGGACGTGATGAACAGCAAGATAGCCGCGAGCATCGGCCTTGCCCTGTGCGGCGCCGTCTTCTTCGCCGGGGCGGCGGATGTGACTATTGAGGTGCGCGCTACCCTGATCCAGCCGGGTTGCGTCATCAACAACAATGCGGCCGAAATCGTGGACTTCGGCACCTTCCCGTCCAGCAGCATCAGACTGGGGGCACCCCCCTCTCAACCTGGTTTGATCCAGACGGTTTCTATGCCCATCAGCTGTGTGGACATGGGCACAGGAGTGACGCTGAGTGTCAACGCGGCGGCCTCTGCGGAAAACCCCGCGCTGATAGAGACCGGCAAGGCGGGGCTGGGGGTGGCTCTCTCGACCCAGAGTGACGTGGCCGACAGCGGTGACTGGATAGTGCCCAATACCGGAAAACTGTCGGTGCCTCTGCTCAATGGGGAGGGGACAGTGCTCTTCTATGCGGCCCCTGTGGGTACAGGCGCCCTGCCACAACCCGGGGTGTTCAGCGCCCAGGCCGTCTTGAATGTGGAATACCCATAACACCGGTGGCTGCCCGGATCCGGCCAGAGGAATCCTGGCGATGGCGCGCCCTCTGATGGTCTCTGTCTGACCCCATGCCCGCGTTGGCAGCCACAGCTCGCCCTGCTCGATAGCCCGGTGAATCCGGTTCTCTCGTTTTCATGTGCCCTTGTGATGACCTGATCCCGGTGATTCTGGCTGGCCTCTGCTGGGTCGCAATAGGGCGCTTACCCAGCCGCAAAAACGACAGGGCAGGGGGGGCAAGGTATACAAGTTGAACAGCTTATTAGGACTTACGATGAAACAACTATTCATGTGGATATGCGCGTCCATGGTGGCCTTGTTGCTGGCCGCCTGTGGCGGGGGAGATGACGACTCGTCATCACAGCCGGAGTCCGGGAGCGGCGCGACGTCCATGGTCTCGCTGCAGGTAACCCCGCCCCAGGGACGCATACCTGTGGCACTGGGGCTGCAATATGTGGCGCAGGCGGTGATGAGCGATGGCAAGGTGCAGGATGTGACGGCGCTTGGCGACCTTCAGTGGCGCAGCAGCGACAGCGCCATCGCGACCATCACGAGCACAGGGCTGGCGACCGGAGTTGCGCCTGGCAAGGTCACCATCACGGCGTCAGGAGTGGGGGTCAATGGCACCCCTGTCGAGGCAAGGGCACAGCTGGAGGTCAGCAATGCCCAGGCTATAGGGCTGCAGGTGGCTCCCCCTGTCACTCAGGTGGCGGCGGGCTTGAGCAAGCGCTTTACAGCCACCCTGCAGCTCTCCGACGGCACCACCCTGGATGTGACCCCTGAGGTGAGCTGGGTCAGCGATGATGCAGGCACCGCCACAGTCGCGCAAGGGTTGGCGACCGGGATAGGGTCGGGCGTGGCCAGCCTGAGTGCGAGCGGCCTCTTCCAGGGCAAGAGCGTCAGTAGCGCGGCGCAGCTCACGGTGAGCGACGCCACAGTCACCGCCTTGCAGGTGACCCCGGCCGCGAGCACGACGGCGGTCGGCCTGGCACAGCCCCTGATCGCCACCGCCGTGCTCTCTGATGGCACCAGTCAGGTGGTGACGGACATCGTAAGCTGGAACAGTGCTGACAGTGCCATCGCCACCGTCAGCAATGAGCAGGATCTCTGGGGGCAGGGGAAGGGGGTGAGTGCAGGCACCACGACCATCACGGCTGCGGGCACCTTTAATGGTCAGCCTATCACTGGCTCGGCGCAGTTGAAGGTGAGCGACGCCACCGTGACAGCACTGCAGCTGACGCCCCCCAGCCTGAGGGCGCCGATAGGTTTGCCCCAGCAGTACAGAGCGACCGCCATGCTGTCCGATGGCAGCAGTCAGCCTGTGCTGGATGCCAGCTGGAGCAGCAGCGATCCCGGTATGGCTACCATCAGTGCCGCCGGCCTGGCCACGGGGGCCCAGGCCGGTAGCGCCACCCTCAGCGCCAGCACCAGGGTCAACGGCCAGCTCTTGAGCGGTCACGCGCAACTGACTGTCACCGACGCCACCGTCACCGCCTTGCAGGTAACTCCGGCCAGGGGCTCGGTAGCGATTGGCACTACCCAGCGCTATGAAGCCACGGCACTGATGTCGGATGGCACCAGTTTGCCGATGAGCAGCAGCGCCAGCTGGGTGAGCGATCCCCTTGTTGCCAGTCTCTATGCAAGCACGGCCACCGGGGTGGGGGTGGGCACGACGGACATCAGTGCCACCGCCGTCGTCAATGGCGTCACCGTCAGCAACAGCGCGTCCCTGACGGTGAGCGATGCCGAGGTGACCAGCCTGGAGGTGAGCCCGGGCATAGAGGCGGTATCTATGGGCCTGAGCAAGCCGTTCACGGTACGCGCCTGGCTGTCGGATGGCAGCAGTCAGGAGATGACAGGCAACGACAATATCAGCTGGAGCAGCAGCGACAGCGGCGTGGCCACCGTCGACGGCACCAGCGGATTGGCCACCGGGGTGGCGCTGGGCTCGGCCTATATCAGCGCAGCAGGCAGTGTCAACGGCCGCTTCCTGAGCGACAGCGCCTCACTGACGGTGGGCGATGCCGCCGTGATGGGGGTGGTGGTCACGCCGGATCCGGCCACAGTGCCAGCCGGGCTGAGTGTGCAGCTCACCGCGACAGCCCAGCTGTCCGACAACAGCACTCAGGACATCACAGACACCGCCAGCTGGGGCAGCGATGCCACCGGGGTGGCCACCGTCATCGGCGGGCTGGCGACCGGGGTGAGCGTGGGGGACGCCAGTATCACGGCCACCGACATGGTCAGCGGTCAGTCCGGCAGCGTGGCCCTGACGGTGACCAACGCCGTCATGACTGCGCTGGCCGTGACTCCCAAGACAGCGACAGTCTCGGTGGGGCAAGACCAGCAGTTCGACGCCACGGCGACTCTGTCCGATGGTAGTACTCAGGACATGACCACCTCGGTCAGCTGGAGCAGCGGTGACCTTGCCATCGCCTCCATCGGCAGCAACACCGGCCTGGCGACCGGGGTGGCGGTGGGCAGCAGCACCATCACCGCGATGACGCAAGATGGCTCCGGACTTGGCGACACGGGCGAGCTGACGGTGACGGGGGCCGGTTGCACCACGGATGGTTTGATTGATGGGGCAGGCAAGACCTGGGCCTGTCCACTGACCCAGTCGAAGGCCGATGCCGATGGCATCCCTTATACCGCTACGCGCACCGAGAACGGCATTACCTATGCCCTGCTGGAGTGGCCGCAGGCCGATGCCTACTGTACCGGCCTGGGGGATGGCTATTACCTGCCGAGCCGGGATGAATTGCAGGGGCTGCACAGCGAGTTCGGTGACCTGGAAACTTACGCGGGCTGGCCGACCTACTTGTATTACTGGTCGGCCACCTTGGGGCAGTATGCAGGTTCTCATCATGCCATCAATCTGAGCAATGGCCATGATGGGGGCGACTACCATGACACCAACGATCAGTATGTGACCTGTGTGAAGCTGGCTCCGAACAGTGTGACTGTCGTGGGGCTGGAAGTGTTGCCCGCAAAGCCTGATGGCAATCCGCGCAGCGGCACCACCTTCAGCATGCCGGCTGGAGCCGAGATGCGTTTTCGTGCCAACGCCCTGATGTCGGATGGCAGCAAGCTGGATGTGAGCCAGGATCCGCAACTCATCTGGTCCCCCGGCCCCGGCCTGGTTACCTCGTCACCCACGGTGGCCCCGGGTATTGTCATGGGGGTATCAAACGGGCAGACCACGATGGAAGCCACCCTGAATCGGTATGGGCAATCCTTCAGCGCCACCGCCTCATTGACCGTGCGTGGAGACCTGATCACCATAGGTAACAAGATCTTCGTCCCGCCACTGAGCACGGCCGAAGGAAGCTCGCTAGGTATGTGGTACCGCGGTGGCTCCATAGATGCTTCTACCGGTCTGAGCCACATAACCTATTGGTATGTGGAAGCGGGTTCGTTCTGTAACGTCCAGACGGGGTGGAACTTGACGT
>RCUI01000527.1_pt1 | contig 12962 bp, 7 predicted proteins | sample 2166121 | NCBI WGS metagenome assembly RCUI01 (sample SAMN09932700, study PRJNA488358) | compost metagenome | feature: garden; material: soil; isolation source: compost soil in succinic acid-enriched culture | place: Germany: Experimental Botanical Garden Goettingen | collected 2016-01-27
AGGCAAAACAGGGCTCTCGTTCCGCCTCTGGATTGCTTCGATGAGTCGCTATGAATTCGCTGCGGGAAGTGTCCCTGCGAACCCCAGCTATCACATCGGCGCAGGTGATTACCGGTTGGAAATCGTCAAGACGGGTGAGCTGGCCTCACAAGTCAAGGTCGATGCGGGCTACCTGGGGAGCCTGCAAAGCGATGATCTGATTCTGAAAAAACTCAACCTGACCAACCCCATCGTATTAAATGCGGCCTCCTGCCAAACCCCTTCTGTGCCAGTCGCCATGGGTGACGACTACCAACTCCACGAATTTCGCGACGCTGACGCCAAGCCGCGAACGGTGCGTTTTGACATTGCCTTGAACCAATGCCAGACCGGCATCAACAAAGTGACCTATTCGCTCAAAGCCACCACCCCTGTCATCGACCGCGCGAAGGGCATTGTGGCGCTCAACTCAGGGTCCTCCGCCAAAGGCATCGGCCTGCAATTGATGAATGCACTTGGCCAGCCAATCGCTCTCGATACTGACTACACATTCGACGCGTTCACCACGACCGGCCTCAACTTCAAGATCCCGCTATCCGCAGCCTACTACCGCCTGGCTAGCGAAGATGTCGAGCCGGGCAGCGCCAACACCGAAGTGACCTTCATCGTCAAATATCTGTGAGGCAAATAAGGATCGTCTGATTTTCGCAGTACCCGGCTGCCCCCTACTGTGCCGGGATGAGATTGAAGAACTGCCTCCACCAGATCAGCCCGGTCCTTTCCACGCCCCACGCTGCGAGTCGCCTGCTGCGCATTTTCACCTTGGTGCTGCTAGTGGGCATTGTCGGTGGCGTGTACAGTTTTCTGCTGTTTACCTTCAATAACGAAGTCTCCCAGCGGCGCAGCTACATGAGCAGCGCCATCGCCGAAGCGCACACCTTTTTCACCACCCGTGAAGCGCTGCTGGAAAGCTTGAGCTTGTCGACCACGCACCAGACCGCATTGAGCGCGCCACTGTCCGAGGACGAGATTCATTTATTGCTGGGTAAAACGCCGGGCAAGCAGTGGAGCATCTGGCTGACCGAGCGCATGCGCGACTTCCTTAAAGCGAAGAAGTTGAACTTGCTCTATGTCAGCAGCGGTGTGGATGCACAGGTCTGGCGCCTGTACAACACCGCACCAGTGGTTGGCGATTTCCCCAAGGCTATGCTGAACCGCCTGGAAAGCCTCAAACGCAACAACACCAGCAACCTGCAAGAAATTTGGTTGACCCATGCCTCGGACGGGCCCTCGCAGCTGTATATCTTTATTCGTCTGGACGAACGCAACCTTGATTCCGGCTGGCTCGGCCTGGAAATGGACAACCGTGAAGTGTCCCGCGCCTTGAGTGATCACAGTGCCGGTGAGTTCACCATGTTCAACTCACAAGGCATGCCGCTGTTCAGCAACAGCCAAAAAACACCGCCCGAACAGCACCTGCCACTGTTGCGACAACAGGACTTCTTCGGGTTTGTCGGCGCCGGCTGGCTGCCCGAGAAATTGGTGTTGCGCAAGCAGCTGAAATCATCGGACTGGCAGCTCACCTATTCCATCGATGTGCTGGCGGTGCTGTGGGCGCTGTGGCCTCAAATGCTTGGCGCACTGGTGTTCTGCCTGTTAAGTATCAGCCTGGTCTGCCTGCTGACCCGGCGTCTGGAGCACCGCTTCATTACCCCGACCCTCCACCGCATACAAGCCCTGGTGGAAAGCGAGCTGTTCAGCCGCGACGTGATCCAGACCGCGCCGGTAGCGCTGTGCGTGCTGCGGCGCAGCGATGGCCAGGTCGTTCTGGAAAACACCCTCGCACAACAATGGCTGGGCCAATGTAGCGAGCAACTGGGCCCCGGCTGGATTCACAACGCCTTCGATGCCAACCCGCCTTGCCTGACCGACTACTTCGACAGCGCCGATGGCCGTCACCTGTACCTGAGCTGCGCACCGACCCGCTACAAAGGCGAAGACGTGCTGCTCTGCGCGTTCAGCGACATCAGTGCGCGCAGGCAAATCGAAGCGGCGCTGGAACAGGCGCGCCAATCGGCCGACGCCGCCAACGAAGCCAAGACCCTGTTCCTGGCCACCATGAGTCACGAAATCCGCACACCGCTGTACGGCGTCCTCGGCACCTTGGAATTGCTCGCCCGAACGCAACTCGATACCCAGCAGAAAAGCTACCTGCGGGCCATCGAAGGTTCGTCCGCCACGTTGTTGCAACTGATCTGCGATGTGCTGGATGTGTCGAAGATCGAAGCCGGGCAACTGGCCCTGGAGCTGAGCGAGTTTTCCGTGTTGGCGCTGGTGGAAGAAGTGGTCCAGGGTTACGCGGCAGCGGCGCGGAGCAAAGGCTTGCAGCTTTACGCCTGCCTCGACCCACAACTGCCAGATTGCCTGGTCGGCGACGTCAGCCGTGTACGGCAGATTCTTAATAATCTGTTAAGCAATGCGGTCAAGTTCACGGACTCCGGACGCGTGGTGTTGCGGGTCAAACCACTGTCTCGCGAAGGTGAACGCGTGTGCCTGCAATGGCAAGTCTCAGACACCGGCAGAGGTATCGCCCCTGACGATCAGGCAGCCATCTTCGAACCGTTCTACCAGACGCTGGGCAACACAAACGTGGTAACGGGCACCGGGCTGGGCTTGCCCATCTGCCTGCGCCTGACCTACTTGATGAACGGCACCCTGCGCATGGTCAGCGAACCAGGGCTGGGCAGCAGTTTTTCCCTCATTTTGCCGCTGGAACAATGTTCGTTGAGTACGTTGCCTGCGACGATGCCGGCATTGGCCGCCGAAACCGTTTATGTGGTTTCGCCTGCCCGCGAACTGGCCGACAGCCTAAGTGGCTGGTTGCGCCGCTGGGGTGCCCGACCGCATATCGGCGCGCCGGCCAGCAGAGAGCTTGCCGCCACGGGCGTGCTGCTGGAGCTGTATCCAGGGCCTATGGAGCAGCGCACTGACTTGCTCTGGCCGGGACCGCGGGTGCTGGCCAGCGGCGACGGTGCCCATGAGCCGCAGTTCACCGGCGATGGTTGGACAGTCAATCTGAATGACCTGGTCGCAATCCAACAGGCGGTTCGCCAAGCTCAGGGCGGTCAGATTGCCCGACACCCGGCGCAGGCAGAAGCCCAGACGCTGAAGCCGTTGCGCCTGCATATCCTGGTAGCCGAAGACAATGTCATCAACCAACTGATTCTGAGCGAGCAACTCCAGGAACTTGGCTGCACGGTAGCCTTAGCCAGTGATGGTGAAGAGGCCTTATCGCTGTGGCGGCAGGCCACCTTCGATGTCGTTCTCACCGACGTCAACATGCCCAGGCTCAACGGCTACGAACTGACAAAAGCCCTGCGGCGCCTGGGCTGCACTACTCCGATTATCGGCGCCACCGCCAACGCCCTTCGCGGTGAAGATGCACGGTGCCTGGCTGCCAGCATGAATCACTGCCTGGTCAAACCTTTTACTCTGCGAGCCTTGTCCACTGTCCTGGCTCCCTACGAACGAGTCGCTCATGAAGACCTGTAGCATTTTGATTGTCGAAGACCACCCCTTCCAGCACCTGTACTTGCAGAACCTGTTCAACGAAATGGGTATCTTCGACCTGGAATGCGCCAGAGACGGCGAAGAAGCATTGGCTTGCCTGAAAAGACGTCACTTCGACCTGGTCCTCACCGACCTGCTGATGCCCGGCATGGATGGTGTGCAATTTATCCAGGGCCTCGCCGCGCAACGCTCGCGTCCGACGCTGGCGATCATGAGTGCCGCCTCCCGCCGCATGCTGATGGGCGCCAGCCTGGTGGCGAACTACCTGCAAGTCAAAGTCATCGGGCTGATTTCCAAACCGGTGAACGCCGCTGCCCTGCGCTGCCTGATCGATCAATTGCAGGCGCTGCGCCAGGCCGTGCCGGTCGAGGCCCACGCCGGCATCGACTGCAAGAGCATTTTGGACGCCCTCGACAAGGGTGAACTGCAGGCCTGGTTTCAACCCAAAAAAGCCTTGAACAACGGCCTGATCGTATCCGCCGAAGCGCTGGTGCGCTGGCTTCATCCCGAGCATGGCACGCTGTTGCCCGGTCTATTTTTACCGGCGTTGATCGCCTTTGGCCTTGAAGAGCGCCTACTGTGGCGGGTGCTGGAACAGACGATAGCCGCCCAAGCCATATGGCGTCAGCAGGGTTATGACATTCCGGTGTCGATCAACTTGCCCACGCACCTGCTCAACAGCCACGACCTACCCGACCGTATCCTCGCCTTCGTGCTTGCCCACCAAGGCTTGCCAGCACGGATCTGCTTTGAATTGATGGAGTGCTCGGTGCCCGATGACATCAGCAATTTCTACGCCGGCGCGTGCCGCTTGCGGATCAAGGGGTTTGGCCTGTCCCAGGATGATTTCGGCAAGGGCTACAGCTCGTACATGAATCTGGTGTCGGCGCCGTTCACCGAGCTGAAAATCGATAGAGCGCTGGTGCAGGGCTGTAACAGCAATGCAGAACTGGCTCAGGCACTCACCAGTATTGTCAGCCTGGGCCGGCAATTAGGCCTGACCGTGGTCGCCGAAGGTGTGGAAACCGCACAAGAACTAGCCCTATTGCGTAAAATCGACTGCAATCAGGTTCAGGGCTTCCTGATCTCCCACGCCGTGCCTTCGGATCAGTTCCTGCAATTGCTAACCCATGACGGGCCGGCGAATGCCTATTGACCCGCAGAACGGTGTCGACGAACGTCACTTGCTACCGAGGTCATTGTGTCCACACGCTCTTTCACCACTACTGACCTGGCGTTGTAATGCCTCATCACAATGCCTTTCTGGAAAAACTGGCCAGTAGTTCACTGCGCTTGAACAAAGGATTGCTCGTGCTCGCCGCTCTGGTGCTGCTGTTGCTGGGCATCAGCTACGTAGGGTTGCAGCGCATGATCGAAGAACAGCACGATACCTTGCGGTTTCACTTCGCTCGCCTGATGGAAAACATCCATGAACAGGAAGCGTTCTTGCGTGACATCTCATGGGCAAGCGCCAAAAGTGAATATTTGCCCTTGATCATGTCGCCGCCCTATCTGCAAAAGCCCCTGCCAAAAGAAGGACCGAACATCTATGAAAGCCGGGGCCTGCCCATTTCACTGCCGTTCAGCGTGAAGATGGATCCGGACAGGATCGCCGCCAGTCAATACCCCAAGGTTTTCGCGCTCGGCAGTTACCTGGCCGCGTCTTACAGCGCGTTCTGGGCGGCATCGCACTATCAGTCGCCCCAGGTGATCTTACTCAATGGCCCCGACAACTTTGACGTGACCGTGCCTGCCACCGGACTCTTTCGGGGGGCGGGGCATAAGCAGATCGGCACATTTGCCAAGATCATGACTCAGGTGAACAAGCGCTCACGAGCACAAAGTTCGTCACCAGAAGCTCATCAGGTGCACTGGGAACCCTACCCATCCGCATCGGGTGACGAGGCCACACCGAGCCTACTGGCCTACGTCAACATCAACCTGGCAACGTCGGCGCTGGCCATCGAGGGGGCCGACTCCTGGGTGGTGGTGGGCTCGCTACTGAAGTTGTCCCAGGTCAACAACATCGAGCGCTTGATGGAGTGGTCGATTTACGATGACTTCACCCTGATTACCCCCGCCGGCGTGGTATTGACCGGCGTGCTGAAACCCGACCAGGCGCTGAATGAGGGGGTAAACTTCAACCGCGACGGCCTGGTCTTCAAACTGACCAGTCCCGACGAACAACAGTGGACGGCGATCTACGTCATCACGGTGCAGCGTTTTCTCGATTACGCCCTGTGGCCGCTGCTGTGCCTATTCGCTCTGGTGCTGGCAATCCTTGGTTGCAGCCGAGCAATCAACCGCTGGTACCAGAGCAAAGTTATCCTGCCTGCGCAAAGCGCGCACGCCAGCATTGCCGAAAGTGAAGCCTTCAGCCGTGCCGTCATCGACACGGCACCTACCGGCCTGTGCGTGATCCGGTGCAGCGATCATCGCGTGCTCTTGGAAAACCTGCGCGCCCAGCAATGGCACGACACCCGCGAACTCATGCGCCTACTCAAGAGCCAGGCACCGACCAGACCCGGTCACGCGGAGCTGCAGGTTGACGGACGTCACGTGCATGTGGCCTTCGTGGCGACTCGCTACCAGGGCCAGGACGCCTGGTTGTGTGCGCTGCATGATGTGACCCAGCATGTCGAAGATGCCACGGCGCTGGACATTGCCCGCCAGGCCGCCGAGTCGGCAAACCAGGCCAAAAGCCAGTTCCTCGCCACCATGAGCCATGAGATTCGTACCCCATTGTATGGCGTACTGGGCACCCTGGAGTTACTCGCGCTGACGCCGCTGGCCCCGCGTCAGCAGGAATACCTGGATACCATCCAGCGCTCCTCCGCCAATTTGTTCAAGCTGATCAGCGACGTGCTGGATGTGTCGAAAATCGAGGCCGGGCAAATGTCCCTGGAAATCCAGGCGTTCTGTCCGCTGGAACTGACCGAAGATGTTGTACGCACCTACAGCGCCTTTGCCCGTTCGAAAGGCTTGCAACTGTATGCCTGCATTGATTCGACGCTGCCGGATTGGCTACACGGTGACCCGCTGCGCATTCGCCAGATCCTAAATAACCTGCTGAGCAACGCAATAAAATTCACCGATAACGGTCGTGTGGTATTACGCGTACGGGTGCTGCAAAGCACCGGCGATAGTGTCGAAGTGAAATGGCAGGTCAGTGATTCCGGCGTGGGGATTTCCCAAGCGCAGCAACAGCAATTGTTCGATCCGTTCTACCAGGTCAAGGGCGCTGGCAGTCAGGCTGGCGCGGGCCTGGGCCTGGCCATTTGCAAATGGTTGTGCGAACTGATGCACGGCCAATTGAACGTGGTCAGTGAGCCTGGACTGGGCAGCAGCTTTACCCTGCAAGTCGCCTTGACGTGTGTGCCGGGTAATCTGGCCGACTGCCCGGTGTTCACTGCCACGCCACCCGCCGTGTATGTACGCGCGCCGGTCGCCGAGCTTACGCAGCATCTCATTGCCTGGCTCAGCCGGTTTGGCCTCGATTGCTACCCGGTGACAACCGATAGGCCGTCGCCATCGGCGCTGCTAGTGGACGTTGCCCCCCGCCCCAACGCCCCGCGCTGGACTGGCCCACGGATCATCGCCGTACCGGGCGGCCCCAGCCCGGCGCAGTTGAGTGGCGCTGACTGGGAAGTCGACGCCGACGATGTGCGCGCGATTGCCTGGGCGATTTACCGGGCACAGCACGGCAACAGCAGGCAAGACCTTCCCGCGCCCGCGGAAAAAACCCGGCGCTTGAATCTGCGAGTGCTGGTGGCGGAAGACAACGTCATCAACGCGGCGATCATCAAGGAACAGCTGGAGGCGCTGGGCTGCTCGGTAGTCGTGACTGCGAATGGCGAACAGGCCCTGGCCCAGTGGGCACCCGATCACTTCGATCTGCTGTTGACCGACGTGAACATGCCGATCATGAACGGTTACCAGTTGGCCGAAACGCTGCGCCAGCAGGGTGCAACGCTGCCGATCATTGGCGTCACCGCCAATGCCCTGCGCGAAGAAGGCGAGCGTTGCGCTGCCGTCGGCATGAATGCGTGGCTGGTCAAGCCGCTTAACCTCGCCACCTTACGTGCACAACTGGAAAAGCAGTGCAACACCGCTCTCGCTCCCGGCATCGCCGCGTCAGCGCAGCTATCGCCCCAAATGCGCAAACTGTTTGTTTCGACCCTGCGCCAAGACATTCAGAACACCCTCTCCGCACTGGACACTGCCGATACCTGCAGAGTGGCGCAGCAGTTGCACAGCATGGCGGGAGCACTGGGCGCGGTGCAGCTAGGCACCCTGGCCATGGCGTTTGTCGAGCTGGAATGTCGCTTGACCGGTATGGCAATGACTACCGCCCTTGCCGTGGAAGTGCGACAGAACCTGACGCAGTTGGCTGACGTGCTCGACGCCTTTGAATAACTTCACTCTGGATAAATCACACATGGAAACTTTCAACGTTGTCATTGCCGATGACCACCCCATCGTATTGTTGGGCGTGCGTGAACTCGTCGAGCGCGACAAACGCTTCAGCGTGGTGGGCCAGGCCATTTGCTCAAATGAACTGATCAACCTGCTATCGACCCGACAAGTGGACCTGTTGATCACCGACTTCAATATGCCCGCCGACTCGCCTTACGGGGACGGCCTCAAGTTGGTGGAGTATGTGACACGGCATTTTCCCAAGGTCCGTGTGCTGGTCCTTACCATGATTTCAAACCCCTTGATCCTGACGCGCCTGCAGGAACTCGGGGTGCTGGCGGTCATTCAGAAAAACCAGCTGCATGACAACATCGAGGCCGCACTCAAAGCGATTGCCAAGGGCAGCCCGGTGCGCCGCAATGGGCCACCACCGACGTCAGTGATGAACGATGGGGCGGATCTGGAGGAACGCTTTTCCCGGCTATCGCCCAAGGAATACGAAATCCTGCGGTTATTCGTTCAGGGACAAGGCGTCAACGAAATAGCCCGGGGGTTGAACAGAAGTGCCAAGACGATCAGTACGCAGAAAGTGTCAGCCATGCGCAAGCTGGAAGTAAACAGTGACCAGGAGTTGATGGCTTATTGTATCGCGCGCAACGTGTTCAACTAACTAATCATCACACCCTGGCGCAACTTCCTTGCAACTAGGAATCGTCTGATGTTCCATCAGGGTCCCGCGTTCTATCGTGTTGCTTTCACCCCATCTATGGAAAAGCAACATGAAAAAGCTGTCTCGAACGCTTCTCGCCCTTTCGATGCTCGCTGCTGCCGGTAATGCCCTGGCAGTCGATCCACCACCTGGTCCAACCAAAGCCGGCAGCGGCACCATCAACTTCACCGGCACCATCAACAATGATGCCTGCTCGGTTGAAGGCATCGGGAAGAACAAAACCATTTCGGTCGCGATGGGTGAAGTGTCGATCAAGGACATGGGTACCGATACTGCGCCTAAAGGCAACGGCGCGCTGAGCGTTGAAAACTTCGACATGAAGATCAACTGCAACGCCGGCACCAAAGTGGCGATGATCTTCGAACCGACCAAAGGCGCGGGCTCAGGCATCGAGCCCGGCACCAAAGTGCTGCGCCTGATCGATGGCCTGGGGGCGGCGAAAGGCATTGGTATTGCCCTGCTTGACTCCAGTGGCGCAGTCATCGACCTGAGCTCGCCGGCCACCGCGAAGATCGAGAACACCCTGCAAGACAGCAACGCCACGCTGAAGTTCTCGGCGGCCTACGTTACCACCGTCGATCCGAAACTGGCTGTTGCCGGCCGCGGCGACGCCACCCTGCCGTTCATCCTGCAATACGAATAATCCGCGCGAATCTTCGAGCACTGTGTGGGGCCGCCCGGCCCTGCACTTTCATCCACTTGCGCGGTAGCCATCATGTTTTATCGTCACACTCTGTCCTTGTGCGTGGGCCTGCTGGGCCTGTTCGTCGTCGACCAGGCCGTGGCCGGCATTTCGTTAAGCAGCACACGCTTGGTCTTCGACGGCAAGCACAAGGAAGCCGGCATCACTGTACGTAACAGCGGCGAGGACGTACTGATCCAGTCGTGGGTCGATACCGATAGCAGCGAAACCGGCGCTGTACCCTTCGCCGTCACCCCGCCACTGGTACGCGTCAGCGACGACGAACAGCAAATATTGCGGGTGATCTACGAAGGTACAGGCATGCCGAACGACCGCGAGTCGGTGGTATGGCTGAACGTGCAGGAAATCCCTCAGGCGGCAAAAACCGAAAACACCCTGCAACTGGCAGTTCGTCAGCGCATCAAGGTGTTCTTTCGCCCGGCCGGACTGCAGAACAACGCTTACCTGGCACCGACCGAGCTGACCTGGCGCCTGGCCGAGCGTGCCGGCAAAAGCGTGCTGGTGGTAAATAACCCCGGCCTGTATCACGTGTCGATCGCCGATATCACCCTGCAGTCCGGCACACTCAACGAGCATCCCTTCGACTCAATTATGATCGCTCCTGGCGAACAAAAAGAGTTCGTACTCAAACAACTTCATAATGTTAATTCGTCACGCCTGTTATTCAGCAGCATCAATGACTATGGCGCACGCGACCGATATGTCGCGCAACTTTCCAACCGTACCGATACGCGCGCCACGCTTAATAAAGAATTGCCATAACGCGCGTGCGGCGCTCACAGCCGCACTTTCACTGAATTTCTATTCGCTCCGTTAGTTCGTATCGGAGGTGATATAGGGTCCCTGCATGTTTTTACTCAAGCGCGATGGATTTGTGCCATTTTCGGTTGCCCTGGTGTTCAGCACGACGTGTCTGGCCGAAGGTAACGAACAGTTCAATACATCGTTTCTGCAAGGGGCGCCGTCCTCCGTTGACCTGCAATTATTGCTCGCCAGCAGCCGTGTGCTCCCTGGTATGTACAGGGTCGACCTGTACGGCAACGACACCCTGGTTGGTCGCCGCGATATCGATTTTCGTCGCCACCCCAGCACCGGCAAGATTGAAGCCTGCCTGACCCTGGAAATGCTGCAGCAATTGGGTGTCGACATCGGCAGGCTGCAGGCGAGCGGCAAACTCGACGCCACTGATCCGAACGCCTGCCTCGACCTGCCCGCGCTGATCGATCATGCCAGCGTGCGTTATGACGTGCCGCGCCTGCGCCTGATCGTCAGTGTTCCGCAAAGCGCCATGGAGCGCGGCCGACGCGGCTATGTCGACCCGGCCCTATGGGATCAAGGCGTACCTGCAGCGTTCATCAACTATCAGGTGAGCAGCAATCGTAACGACACCAAGACGGATACCACGCTTTCCAATAACGTCGGCCTGCGCAACGGCATCAACCTGGGCGGCTGGCGGCTGCGCAACGAGTCCAACTTCAACAGCAGCACCGGCCGGCCGAGTACTTTCAAGAGCAACCGCAGCTACCTGCAACATGACGTGACCGCGCTAAAGGGCCAATTCAGTGCCGGGGACATCTTCTCCGACGCCGACCTGTTCGACAGTGTGCGTTATCGCGGCTTGAAACTGGCCTCCGATGACGGTATGCGGGCCGACAGCGAGCGCGGCTATGCGCCGGTCATTCGTGGTATTGCGCAATCGAGCGCCACCGTGGAGATCCGCCAGAACAACTACATTCTTTATACCGCCAACGTACCGCCCGGCCCGTTCGAGATCAGCGATATCTACCCCAGCGGCTCCAACGGCGATCTGGAGGTGACAGTCATCGAAGCCGATGGTCAGCGCCGGGTCTCGGTACAAGCGTTTTCCAGCCTGCCGATCATGGTTCGCCAGGGGCAACTCAAATACAGCGTTTCGGCGGGCCGCTACAACAGCAACAACGATGACCAGCAGTCGCCGCAGTTTGTCAGCGGCACCCTGGCCTATGGCGTCAGCAGCAATTTGTCCGCCATTGTCGGCACCCAGGCGACCGAGAATTTCCAGGCGCTGTCCTTGGGTGCTGGGCGCAATATGTCCATCGGTGCGGTCTCGCTGGACGTGACCCACTCCAGCAGCCGCACCTTTGGCCGGACGATCGAGGGTAACAGTCTGCGCGCACTGTATGCCAAGACATTCACCGGCACTGACACCAACTTCACCCTAGCGGCCTACCGCTATTCGACCGAGGGCTACCGCACCCTCAGTGAACACGTGGACGCATTGAGCAACGAAGGCGAGAATCGCACGGGAAACTCGAAAACCCGCACAGACCTGACCATCAACCAGAGCCTGGGGCGCAACCAGCAATTCGGCAGCATTTACCTCAATGCCAGTGACCAGCGCTACTGGGGACGCGGCGCTTCGCAAAGCCTGTCGGCCGGCTACAGCAACTATTGGGGTGAGGTGAGCTACAACCTCGGGGCCACCTACACCAAGGATGTCGGCAACTACGGGCCGTCGAACAATGACACCCTTATCAACCTGTCGCTGTCCTTCCCGCTGGGTTCGAAACCACGTGCACCGAGGGCGTTTGTCTCGGCCAGTACACAGAAGGCCAGCGACAGCACCCAAGTGGGCATCAACGGCTATCTGTCAGAAAACAGCGACACCTATTACTCGGTGCAAGGCGGCAACAGCAGCACCGGCGGCAGCACGGCTTCGGTCAACCTCAGCACCCGGACCTCGGTGATGGATATCAGCGCCGGCTACAGCCAGGGCCGTGGGTATAACTCGCAGAGCCTTAACGTGGCCGGGTCCGTCGTCGGCCACGCTGGCGGGATCAACCTGGGGCAAACCGTGGGCGAAACCTTTGCGCTGGCGCAGGTCGAAGGGGTGACGGGTGTGAAAATCGGCAGCTTCTCCGGAGCCAAGACCACCGGCAATGGCTTTGCGGTGGTGCCCAATATGCAGCCCTATCGCGTGAACTGGATCAACTTGGACACCCGTGACCTGGGTGGCGATATTGAAATCGATAATGCCACGCAACAGGTGGTGCCGCGACGCGGTGCCGTGGTGCTGGCACGTTATGCCAGCAAGACCGGGCGACGCGTGCAGTTCGCCTTGTTCGATGCCCAGCATCAGCCGATTCCGTTTGGCGCATCGCTGGAAGATAGTGCGGGCAAGCAACTGGCGATCTCTGACCCAAGCGGCAAAGCGCTGGCATTGGTTGAAGAGGACACTGGCACCCTCATCATCAGTTGGCAAGGTCAGCGGTGTGAAGCACCGTATACACTACCCAAGCGCGACAAGGCGTTGAACTATGAGCGGGCGTCGCTGGTGTGTAACCCGCGTCCCGCTTAAGAAACGAAAAAGCCCCACAGACCTTGATCTGTGGGGCTTTTCAATGACAGGTGTTGTGATTGCCAGTGCCTGCGCAAAGCCGCCCAAGGCATCAGCACCGAATACAGGTTCAAACCGTCAAAATCTGATACGCCAGTATCGAATTTTTTATGAATGTACAATTCATTCGCTCCATCCATAGCTAGGTTCTGCATGAAAAGAGCTGTCGCAGACACCGCATGGAACAC
>RCUI01000528.1_pt1 | contig 12957 bp, 12 predicted proteins | sample 2166121 | NCBI WGS metagenome assembly RCUI01 (sample SAMN09932700, study PRJNA488358) | compost metagenome | feature: garden; material: soil; isolation source: compost soil in succinic acid-enriched culture | place: Germany: Experimental Botanical Garden Goettingen | collected 2016-01-27
GGGTATCAGCACCATGAAAACGAAAGCCTCCCTGAAAAGGGAGGCTTTTTTGTTTTTACCATTCAGTTCATCGAGATCTGTCTGGCATCGAGATAGAAGCGGGCCTGCCCGGAAGCCTCTATTTGAATGGCTGCTATCAGCCGTTCGTTCTGCTTGTACTCCCACTGTTCGCCGATCGCGGTCAATGGGGGCTTGTTGATGCCCAGCGTCTGCAGATACTCGTGAAACAAGCCTGCGCTGCCGATCTCGGTCAATCCTGCTTTCATCCCCATCCACTCCCTTTATTGTTGCTGTTCTTCAATGATGTCAGCCCCATATGCATTCTGTGTGAACGCTTTTCTATTAAATTGATCCGAGCTAAGTTGTGCATTGGCAAAGGCAACCAGCGTCTCGAAGGGGAAAGGAACATGTTGATAAAGAATGTGCGTCTGAGTGGCAGGGAGGGGCTGTGGCAGATCCTGTGTCAGGATGGCCTGATCAGGACCATAGCCCCCATGAGCCAGATCCTCCTCTCTACCCGGGAACTGGATGGGGAGGAGGGGATGGCGATAGCCCCCTTTATCGAGCCCCATATTCACCTCGATACCACCCAGACCGCCGGTGAGCCGAGCTGGAACCTCTCCGGTACCCTGTTCGAGGGGATAGAGCGCTGGGCCGAACGCAAGGCGTTGTTGACTCATGAGGATGTGAAGCGCCGGGCCATACAGACGCTGAAGTGGCAGATCGCCAACGGCATCCAGTTCGTTCGCACCCATGTGGATGTCTCCGACCCCAACCTGGTGGCCCTGAAAGCCATGTTGGAGGTGAAGGAGGAGATGAAGGCGTGGGTCGAGCTGCAGATCGTCGCCTTCCCGCAGGAGGGGATCCTCTCCTATCCCAACGGCAAGGCCTTGCTGGAAGAGGCGCTCAAGCTGGGAGCCGACGTGATCGGCGCCATTCCCCATTTCGAGTTCACCCGGGAGTATGGGGTCGAAAGTCTGCATTACGTCTTCGATCTTGCCGAGAAGTATCAGGTTCTGGTGGATGTGCACTGCGACGAGATCGATGACGAGCAGTCTCGCTTCATCGAGACCCTGGCGACCCTGGCTTACGAGCGCGGTATCGGCCATAGAGTCACCGCCAGCCACACCACCGCCATGCACTCCTACAACGGGGCCTATGCTTCCCGCCTGTTCCGGCTGCTCAAGATGGCGGACATCAACTTCGTCGCCAATCCGCTGGTGAACATTCACCTGCAGGGGCGTTTCGATACCTACCCCAAGCGTCGCGGCATCACCCGGGTGAAGGAGATGCTGGAGGCAAACATCAACGTCTGCTTCGGCCACGACGATGTGTTCGATCCCTGGTATCCCATGGGCACGGCCAACATGTTGCAGGTGCTGCACATGGGGCTGCATGTCTGCCAGATCATGGGTTATGAGCAGATCAACGACGGCTTGAAGCTCATCAGCAGCCACAGTGCCCGCACCCTGAACGTGCAGGATCGCTACGGCATCGAGGTGGGCAAACCGGCCAACCTGCTGATCCTGCCCGCCGAGAACGGCTTCGATGCGGTGCGTCGTCAGGTGCCTGTGCGCTACTCCATCCGTCATGGCCGCGTGATTGCCGAGACCCGGCCAGCGCAGACCGCCCTGCATCTGGATCAGATAGAGCCGGTGGATTTTCGCCGATGAGGCGGCTCATCCCCGTAGATTAATTGCCCCGCTATCCCCGCTTGCCGGCATTTTGCATAATGTCGGCCTGACACTTATGGAGCCTCCCCATGCAAACCTGGTTATTTGTCGCGGCCGGTGGTGCCATCGGCGCCTGCCTTCGTTTTGGTATCGCCGAGTTGATGGCGCTGCTGCTGGGGCGCCACTTCCCCTATGGCACCCTGGTGGTCAATGTGGTGGGCTCCTTCATCATGGGGGTGGCCTATGCCCTCATTCTGCACGGGCATGTGGCCGAGCATCCGCTCAAGCCACTCCTGATGGTGGGTATATTGGGTGCCCTGACCACCTTCTCTTCTTTTGCCCTGGATACTGTGGTGCTGGCTCAACACGGCGCCTATCTGAAGGCGCTGCTCAACATAGGTCTCAATCTCTTCCTCTGCCTGGCCATGGTCATGCTGGGGATGCAGTTGGTTGCCAGCCGGGTTTAAGGTGTCCGCAGGTCACCGGCTCTGGTAAACTGGCGGCCATTCTTTGCTCTATGGGTGTTTGAGGGATGTCGGAACAGACTAATACTACGCATTTTGGCTATAAAACCGTGGCGGCGACCGAGAAGGAAACTCTGGTGGCTGGCGTCTTCCATTCGGTGGCGGCCAAGTATGATCTGATGAACGATCTGATGTCATTCGGCATTCATCGCCTGTGGAAGCGCTTCACCATCGATTGCTCCGGCGTGCGCAAAGGCCAGAAGGTGCTGGATCTGGCCGGTGGCACCGGCGATCTGACCGCCAAGTTCTCCCGTATCGTCGGCGAGACAGGTCAGGTGGTGCTGGCGGACATCAACGACTCCATGCTGAAAGTGGGCCGCGACAAGCTGCGCAACCTGGGGGTGGCGAACAACGTCTCCTACGTGCAGGCCAATGCCGAGGCACTGCCCTTCCCGGACAATCACTTCGATGTCATCACCATAGGCTTCGGCCTGCGCAACGTGACCGACAAGGACAAGGCGCTGGCCTCCATGTTCCGGGTGCTCAAGCCGGGTGGTCGCCTGCTGGTGCTGGAGTTCTCCAAACCCGCCAGCGAGGTGATCGCCAAGCTCTACGATCTCTACTCCTTCAAACTGCTGCCGAAAATGGGCGAAATCGTCGCGAACGACGGTGAAAGCTACAAGTACCTGGCGGAATCCATTCGCATGCACCCGGATCAGCAGACCCTGGCGGGCATGATGGAGCAGGTCGGCTTCGAGCAGGTGGAGTTCTACAACCTGACTCAGGGTGTGGTCGCCCTGCACCGTGGTTACAAGTTTTAAGGTCGCCTATGCCGATGGATGCCATGGTCACCGCGGTGATCGAAACCAGCCTCAACCAGTTGCTGGCACTCGACAAGCAGAGCCCGGCGCGGCTGCGCAATCTCGCGGGTAAGGTGCTCAAGCTGGAGCTGCGTGAGCTCAAGCCGCTCTGGTTTGTCTTCTCCGAGCGTCGGCTGGACGTGCTGGCCCGCTATGAGGGGGAACCCGACGCCGTGCTGAGCCTGTCGCTGACGGCGATCGGCCTGCTGAAGGATCCTTCCGCCCTGACTCGCTATATCCGCGAGGAGAAGCTGGACTTGAGCGGCGATCCCCAGCTGGTACAGGCCTTCAGCGCCCTGCTGGGGGAGCTGGACATCGACTGGGAAGAGGAGCTGTCGCGCTATACCGGCGACGTGCTGGCTCATACCCTGTGTGGCGGCGCCCGTCAGGCCCGTCGCGTGGTGGGCCGCGAGCTGTGCCGCTCCCAGCGCCAGCTGGCCGAGTACCTCACCGAGGAGGCCCGCCTCGCCCCAGGCCCCCTGGAAGTGGCCAGTTTCAACGACGATGTCGAGGTGCTGGCACAGCACATGAAAGCGGTCGAGTTGCGGCTGGCCCGCCTCGAGCAGCAGGTGAGCTGATGACCCCCAAGGAGTTCAAACGCCTCTATCGCATCGTCAGCATCCTGCTGGAGCAGGGCATCGACGAGCTGGTGCCCGCCCGCTATCAGCCCTGGCCCGGACGCCTGGTGCGCCGCAGCCTGTTCTGGCTCAAGAACAAGCAACCTGAGCTGTGCCGTGGTGCCCGCATTCGCCTCGCCTTCGAGGCCCTGGGCCCCATCTTCATCAAGTTCGGCCAGATGCTGTCGACCCGCCGGGATCTGCTGCCGCCGGACATCGCCGAAGAGCTGGCTCTGCTGCAGGACAGGGTGCCCCCCTTCTGCGGGCAGGAGGCCAGGCGCCAGATAGAGGCGAGCCTGGGCTGCCCCATCGAAACCCTGTTCGATGACTTCGACGAGACGCCGCTGGCGTCCGCCTCCATTGCCCAGGTCCATACCGCCCGCTTGAAGGAGAATGGCCGGGAGATCGTCATCAAGGTGATCCGTCCCGACATAGAGCCCGTCATCGAGGCCGATCTGCGGCTGATGCAGGCGCTGGCCCGTCTGGTGGCCCGTTTCGTGCCCCAGAGCGCACGGCTGCGCCCCGTCGAGGTGGTGGAGGAGTACCGCAAGACCATACTCGACGAGCTCAACCTGATGCGAGAAGCGGCCAACGCCATCCAGCTGCGCCGCAACTTCACCGGCTCAGAGGCGCTCTATGTGCCCGAGGTCTACACGGATCACTGCCGTGAGCAGGTACTGGTGATGGAGCGCATCTACGGCATTCCTGTCTCCGACATAGCCGCGCTGGAGGCCAACGGCACCAACATGAAACTGCTGGCGGAGCGCGGGGTTGAGGTCTTCTTCACCCAGGTGTTCCGTGACAGCTTCTTCCACGCCGACATGCACCCCGGCAACATCTTCGTCTCCTATGAGCACCCGGAGAATCCACTCTGGATCGGCATCGACTGCGGCATAGTCGGCACCCTGAACCGGGAAGACAAACGCTACCTGGCGGAGAACTTCCTCGCCTTCTTCAACCGTGACTATCAACGGGTGGCGCAGTTGCACGTGGAGTCCGGCTGGGTACCGCCCGACACCAAGGTGGACGAGTTCGAGTTCGCCATCCGCACCGTGCTGGAACCCATCTTCGAGAAGCCGCTATCCGAAATTTCGTTCGGTCACGTGCTGCTCAACCTGTTCAACACCGCCCGTCGCTTCAACATGCAGGTGCAGCCCCAGCTGGTGTTGCTGCAGAAGACACTGCTCTATGTGGAAGGGCTGGGGCGCCAGCTCTATCCCCAGCTGGACCTGTGGCAGACCGCCAAGCCCTACCTGGAAAGCTGGATGCACGAGCAGGTTGGCCCCAAGGCGGTGCTCAATGCGATCCGCGAGAAGGCCCCCTTCTGGGCGGAGAAGCTGCCGGAGCTGCCGGAGCTGGTCTACGAGACCCTGCGCCAGGCGCGGCATCAGCAGCACCACTTCGAGCAGATGTTCGCCGATTTTCGCCTGCACAGCCGTCGTCAGGGACAGGCCCGCTACCTCTTAGGGGTGGGAGCCAGCCTACTGTTGGTGGGTGTATTCTTGCTGACCCAGAAACAACATATTGAGTGGGGACAAATCAGTCTCGCCGGCGCCGGGTTATGCTGGCTGCTGGGCTGGTTGAAGACCCGCATTCATTAATTAAACTGCGCCATCAGGCGCCTATCCTGGAGAGAAAGTCATGGGTGGTATCAGTATTTGGCAATTGTTGATCATCGCAGTCATCGTCGTGCTGCTGTTTGGTACCAAGAAGCTGCGCGGCATAGGTGGCGATCTGGGAGCCGCCGTGAAGGGGTTCAAGAAGGCGCTGTCGGATGATCCGGCCGATGCCAAGCCCGAGCAGAAGGATGCGGAGTTTCCGGCCAAGCAGCTGAACGAGACGGCCAGCAGTGCCGAGACCGCCAAGCAGAAAGACAAAGATCAGGCCTAAGCCATGTTCGACATCGGTTTTTGGGAGCTGGTCGTCATCGGTGTCGTCGCTCTGGTGGTGCTGGGTCCCGAGCGGTTGCCGGTCGCCATCCGTACCGCCAGCCACTGGATCAAGCTGATCCGCAGTACCGCCAACTCGGTCAAGACAGAGCTGGAGCAGGAGCTCAAGTTGCAAGAGCTGCACAATGATCTGAAGAAGGCCGAGCAGTTGCAGATGAACAACCTGAGCCCCGAGCTGCAGGAGTCCATCGAGCAGTTGAAGGCGGCGGCCCAGTCGGTGAACCGTCCCTATCAGCCACAGCAGGAAGCGCAGAACGAGATCCGCCCGCCACGCCCCGAGCCGGTCGCCCAGGCTGAACCCGTCGCCCCGGTGGAGCCTGCCGTGCAGCTGACCGAGGTGCCGCCGGTCAACAGCCAGCGCGAGCCCGTCAGCGAGTCTGCCGGCAAAGGGGAGGTGAAGCCATGAGTCAGGCCGAGCAACCCCTTATCAGCCACCTGGTGGAGTTGAGAACCCGTCTGCTGCGCTCCATCTCTGCCATCCTGCTGGCGTTCGTCGCGCTCATCTATTTCTCCAACGACATCTACGATTTCGTGGCCCGGCCGCTGCTCAGCCAGCTGCCTGAAGGGACCAGCATGATAGCGACGGATGTGGCGACCCCCTTCATCACGCCCATCAAGCTGACCCTGGTGGTCTCCTTCTTCGTGGCCATCCCTTATCTGCTCTATCAGGCCTGGGCCTTCATCGCCCCCGGCCTGTACCAGCACGAGCGGCGCCTCGTCATGCCGTTGGTGGCCTCCAGTGCCGTGCTCTTCTATGCCGGCATGGCGTTCGCCTACTACGTGGTGTTCCCCCTGGTGTTCGGCTTCTTCACCAGCACGGCCCCCGCCGGGGTGACGGTGGCGACCGACATTGCCAGCTATCTGGACTTCGTGCTGACCCTGTTCTTCGCGTTCGGGGTGGCGTTCGAGATACCTGTGGCCACCATACTGCTGTGCTGGACCGGGGTCACCACCCCCAAGAGCCTGAAGGAGAAGCGCCCCTACGTCATCGTCGGGGTCTTCGTGGTCGGCATGCTGCTGACCCCGCCCGATGTCTTCTCCCAGACCCTGCTGGCGATCCCCATGTGGGCCCTGTGGGAGATAGGTCTCTTCTTCGCCCGCTTCTATGTGAGGAAAGAGGACCAGGAAGAGCAGGAACAACCGGAAGAGGGGAGCTGAGGCTCCCTTCCTCTTTTCATGCATCCGTTCGAGGCGTATGGTGATGCCCCATCGAGTAGATGGTTTTCAAATACCTGATATGTATTCCTTTTGTTCGGAACCTCTGATCCCATGATCGACATTGGTCTCAACCTCACCAGCCCCCAGTTTGCCGGCGAACAGGCCGACCTGGTGGCCCGTGCCCGTGCCGCCGGGGTGGAGGCGCTGATCCTGACCGGTACCGATCTGGCCGGCAGCCGCGAGAGTGCCGAACTGGCCGCCGAGTGGCCCGGTTACTGCTTCTCCACCGCCGGGGTGCATCCCCACGACGCCAAGGGTGTGGATGAGCAGACCCTGCCCGCCCTGCGCGCGCTGGCGGCACTGCCCCAGGTGGTGGCTATCGGCGAGTGCGGCCTCGACTACAACCGCGACTTCTCCCCCCGTCCGGTGCAGGATGCGGTGTTCGACGCCCAGCTGGCGCTGGCCGCCGAGCTCGGGATGCCGGTGTTTCTCCACTGCCGCGATGCCCATGCCCGTTTCATCGAGATCCTCCGTCCCTGGTTGCCCAGGCTGCCGGGAGCTGTGCTGCACTGCTTCACCGGGTCGGATGAGGAGCTGGACCAGTGCCTGGCGCTGGGGCTGCATATCGGGGTGACCGGCTGGCTGTGCGACGAGCGGCGCGGCCAGTTGCTGCGCGAGCAGGTGGCGCGCATCCCCGCCGGTCGGCTGATGATCGAGACCGACGCCCCCTATCTGGTGCCGCGGGATCTGAAACCCAGACCGAAACGCAACGAACCCGCTTTTTTGCCGCACATCGCCCAGGTGGTGGCGGCCTGCCGTGGTGAAGCGCCCGAGGCCTTGCTGGCCCATACCCGGGCCACCTCCGCCGCATTTTTCCAACTTCCTCTTTTGGAGTGATTCATGGCCATAACTCTTCCGGGCGCCTTTCCGGGTCGCCGCCTGCGCCGGGTGCGCAAACATGATTTCAGCCGTCGTCTGGTGCGCGAGAACCAGCTGACCGTCAACGATCTCATCTATCCGGTGTTCGTGCTGGAGGGGGAGGGTCAGCGTGAGGCCGTCGCTTCCATGCCGGGGGTGGATCGTCTCTCCATCGATCTGCTGCTGATCGAGGCCGCCGAGCTGGTTGAGCTGGGCGTGCCCGCCATCGCCCTGTTCCCGGTGACGCCGCTGGCGCAGAAGAGCCTGCTGGCGGAAGAGGCCTATAACCCGGACGGTCTGGCCCAGCGTGCCACCCGTGCCCTCAAGGCCCGCTTCCCTGAGCTGGGTGTCATCACAGACGTGGCGCTGGATCCCTTCACCACCCATGGTCAGGACGGCATCATAGATGACGAAGGCTATGTGCAAAACGACATCACCACCGAGATCCTGGTGAAGCAGGCGCTCTCCCACGCCGCCGCCGGGGCCGACATAGTGGCGCCGTCCGACATGATGGATGGCCGCATCGGTGCGATTCGCGCCGCGCTGGAAGAGAACGGCTTCGTCAACGTCCAGATCATGGCCTACTCCGCCAAGTACGCCTCCAGCTACTACGGCCCGTTCCGCGATGCGGTGGGCTCCGCCGCCAACCTCGGCAAGAGCAACAAGGCCACTTACCAGATGGATCCGGCCAACGGCAACGAGGCCCTGCACGAGGTGGCGCTGGACATCGCCGAAGGGGCTGACAGCGTCATGGTCAAGCCGGGCATGCCCTATCTGGATGTGATCCGTCAGGTGAAGGATCAGTTCGGGGTGCCGACCTTCGCCTACCAGGTGAGCGGCGAGTACGCCATGCACATGGCGGCGATCCAGAACGGCTGGCTGAAGGAGCGGGAGTGCGTCCTGGAGTCCCTGCTCTGCTTCAAGCGGGCCGGTGCCGACGGCATCCTCACCTACTTCGCCAAGCGGGTCGCCCAGTGGTTGAAAGAGGACGCCCAACGCTGAGGCGGGTAGCGTCCATGCCCCCACAATGCCGGCCAAAGTGCCGGCATTGTCGTCTCCGGACGCGGAATTGCTGCATTAATGAGCAAGTTTTTGCGAAATGTGGGCAGCAGACCCGGCTCTGGGCGGCAAAGGCTTGATAAATGGGGTTTCTGCCTACATCTTAGATGGTCCAAGCAAGCTTCTGGACGGCAGGGGCTGCAGAGCATTTAGAGGTACCGCAGATGACTAACCCTTTGCTGACAATGGACTCGCTGCCCCCCTTCAGCCAGATCCAGCCCGATCAGGTGCAGCCTGCCGTGACGCAGGCCATCGCCGATTGCAAACAGAAGATTGAGGATGTGCTGGCGCAGCGGGACCCCCACACCTGGGACAGCCTGATAGCCCCGCTGGAAGAGGTCAATGACCGCCTGTCCCGAGTCTGGTCGCCGGTCAGTCACCTCAACGCCGTACTCAACAGCGAGGCGCTGCGCGCGGCTCACGACGCCTGCCTGCCGCTGCTCTCCGAATTCCAGACCTATGTGGGCCAGCATGAAGGGCTCTATCAGGCCTATCTTGCCCTCTCCGAGAGCGACGACTTCCTCCTGCTGAGCGGCGCCCAGCGCAAGGAGATCCAGAATACCCTGCGCGACTTCCGCCTCTCCGGCATAGGTCTGCCCGCCGAGGCGCAGCAGCGTTATGGCGAGATCCAGGCCCGCCTCTCCGAGCTGGCCTCCCGCTTCAGCAACAACGTGCTGGATGCGACCCAGGGCTGGAGCAAGCTGGTGACCGACGAGGCCGAACTGGCCGGTCTGCCTGCGAGCGCCCAGGCGGCCGCCCGCCAGATGGCTGAACTCAAAGGCAAAGAGGGCTGGCTGTTCACCCTGGATATTCCTTCTTATCTGCCGGTGATGATGTACTCGGACAACCGCGCACTGCGCGCCGAGCTGTATGAGGCCTTCACCACCCGCGCCTCCGACCAGGGCCCCAACGCCGGCAAGTGGGACAACTCCGCCATCATGAGCGAGCTGCTCACCCTGCGCCGCGAGCTGGCCCAGCTGCTGGGCTTTGCCAACTACGCCGAGCTGTCCCTTGCCACCAAGATGGCGGACAAGCCGGACCAGGTGGTGAGCTTCCTCACCGATCTGGCGGCCAAGTCCCTGCCGCAAGGCAAGGCCGAGCTGGAGGAGATCCGCGCCTTCGCCGCCGAGCAGCACGGTCAGAGCGAGCTGGCCGCCTGGGATCTCGCCTACTACGCCGAGAAGCTCAAGCAGCACAAGTTCTCCATCTCCGACGAGCAGCTGCGCCCCTACTTCCCCGCCAGCAAGGTGGTGAAGGGGCTGTTCGAGGTGGTGAAGCGGGTGTTCGGCATGAAGGTGCGCGAGCGCCTCGGCATCGACACCTGGCACCCGGACGTGCGCTTCTACGACATCTTCGATGCCGAGGACGAGCTGCGCGGCAGCTTCTACCTCGACCTCTACGCCCGGGAACACAAGCAGGGCGGAGCCTGGATGGATGTCTGCCTCGGCCGTCGCTACCGTCAGGATGGCTCGCTGCAAAAGCCGGTGGCCTACCTGACCTGCAACTTCAACGGCCCGGTGGATGGCAAGCCGGCCCTGTTCACCCACAACGAAGTGGTCACCCTGTTCCACGAGTTCGGCCACGGCATTCACCACATGCTGACCCAGATCGATGTGGCCGGTGTGGCCGGCATCAACGGCGTGGCCTGGGATGCGGTGGAGCTGCCGAGCCAGTTCCTGGAGAACTGGTGCTGGGAGTCCGAGGCGCTGGCCTTCATCTCCGGTCATCATGAAACCGGCGAGCCGCTGCCCGCGGATCTGCTGGAGAAGATGCTGACCGCCCGCAACTTCCAGGCGGCGATGCAGATGCTGCGTCAGCTGGAGTTCGCCCTGTTCGACTTCCGTCTGCATCAGGAGTTTGACCCGGCCAATCCGGATCAGATCCCGGCCCTGCTGGCGGAGGTGCGCAGCCAGGTGGCCGTGATGACGCCGCCGGCGTTCAACCGCTTCCAGCACAGCTTCTCCCACATCTTCGCGGGCGGCTATGCGGCGGGCTACTACAGCTACAAGTGGGCCGAGGTGCTCTCCGCCGATGCCTTCTCCCGCTTCGAGGAGGAGGGGATCTTCAACCCGGCCACCGGCCAATCCTTCCTGAAGAATATTCTGGAGAAGGGGGGCTCCAAGGAGCCGATGGAGCTGTTCCGTGCCTTCCGCGGTCGCGAACCCAAGGTGGATGCCTTGCTCCGACACAGCGGGATTGCCGCATGAGGCCCAGCGCTCTTCACCGGCGTGAGCTTCAAGCAGGTACAGATTTGCGACATAGTGGGATCACAGCGTGATTTTTGAGAGAAAAAGGGACCTTTTGGTCCCTTTTTTCAAGGCTTTTTAATATCTTGCGGAGTGCATGTTTGCACTGGCCCCGCCTCTTCAGTAGAGTCGGGTTCTACCTTCCAAGGAGAGAAAGAACCTTGCCATGAGGCGAGCACTCGAGTCTGTCTATCAAATCATCTCAAGCCTGTCTCATTCGAGTGGTCAGGGATATTTTGATACCTTTGTGAGTGAAATCGCCAACGCGGTCGGGGCTGACTTCGTCCTGGTTTCAGGCAAGGATCAGGCCGGGCTCTTTTTCACTGTGCATGCCGCCTATCCCGCCTCTCTCGACATCAATTCCTACAGCTTCCCCCTCGCGGATACCCCGGGGGAGATCGCCATGCAGCAGGGAGAAGCCTGGTTCAGCGATCGTACCCGGGAGCTGTTTCCCCATGCGGCCGTGCTGGAACGCTGCCAGGTCAGGGCCTATGCCGGCGTCGCACTGAAGAGTGCCGAGGGCGAGACCCTGGGGCTGTGCAGCGTCATGTTCAAGCGGGCCACCCCCAGAATGGACAAGATCATGGGGCTGCTGCGGCTGCTGGCGCCGCTCGCCGGCCGTGAACTGGCCCTGATGTATCAGCAGCAGCGTCAGTCGCTCCCCGCCCAGCCGGAATGCCCCGACTTCCTGGACACCATGATGTCCCATGCGCCGGTCGGCATCGGCAAACTCGATCTGAACGGCACCATCCTCTGGGTCAACCCGGCCATCGAGAAGATGCTGGGCTACAGCCAGCAGGAGCTGCTGCGGCTCACCGTCGCCGAGCTCAACCACCCCGACGACTGGCTGACCAGCATCCCTCTCTACGAGGCGCTCAAGCGGGGAGAGCGCCCCGCCTTCACCCAGGAGAAGCGCTACCTGCACCGGGATGGCTCTGTGCTCTGGGGTCGGGTGACTGTGACCCTGATCCGCAACGAGCAGATGCATCCGGACTACCTCATGGTGGTGCTGGAGAACATAGACCCCATGAAGCGCCATGCGGAGCAGCTCAAGCTCTCCCACCGGGTCTATGACAACCTCTCCGAGGCCATACTGGTGTGCGATGCCGACAGCCGCATCATCTCGGTGAACCCGGCGTTCGAGAAGATCACCGGCTACAGCGAGGAGGAGGCCCGCGGCCAGCGCCCCAGCCTGCTCAAGTCCGGGCTGCACGATCAGACCTTCTACGCCGACATGTATCACGCCCTGGAGCGGGTGGGGATCTGGCGCGGCGAAGTGTGGAACAAGCGCAAGAACGGCAAGCTCTATCCCCAGCAGCTGATGATCAGCGCCCTGCGGGAAGGGGGCAGGATCAGCCAGTACATCGCCATCTTCAGCGATCTCTCCCAGACCAAGCTGGCGGAGCAGAAGATCGCCGCCCAGGCCAACTACGACAACCTCACCGGGCTGCCGAACCGCTGGTTGTTCGGCCGCTGCCTCGCCCGCTTCTGCGAGCGGGGGGAGCGCTTCGCGCTCATGGTGCTGGATCTCAACAACTTCAAGGCGGTCAACAACAGCATGGATCACCATGTGGGCGATGCCCTGCTGCGAGAGGTGTCGGATCGGCTGGTGAGCCGGGTGCGCACCGAGGATCTGGTGGCCCGCATCGGCGGCGACGAGTTCGCCTTCCTGGTGCCCGGCATAGTCAACCGCCGCCAGGCCGAGGTGTTCGCCAAGCAGGTGATCGGCGGCTTCGCCCGTCCCTTCATGCTGGCGAACCAGCACCTCTATGTGACCGCGACCCTAGGCATCACCCTCTGCCCCAACGACGGCGGCGACAGCGACGAGCTGCTGCGCAATGCGGAGCAGGCGCTGTTCGTCGCCAAGCGGCAGGGACGCTCCCTCGGTACCTACAGCGCCTCCATGCGCGAAGAGGTGAGCCAGCGCCACCAGATGCAGCAGGATCTGGCGGAGGCCATCAAGCTGGCGCAGCTGACCATGGCCTATCAGCCCATCTGGGACAATCGCAGCGG
>RCUI01000530.1_pt1 | contig 12941 bp, 14 predicted proteins | sample 2166121 | NCBI WGS metagenome assembly RCUI01 (sample SAMN09932700, study PRJNA488358) | compost metagenome | feature: garden; material: soil; isolation source: compost soil in succinic acid-enriched culture | place: Germany: Experimental Botanical Garden Goettingen | collected 2016-01-27
AGTCGGCGCTGGAAAAGGAGCTGGCCGACCTGAAGCGTCCCGACGGCACCGGCACTAAGGCTGCCAGCGAGCACAAGACGGCGTTCATGCAGTTCGTCCGCAAGGGCATCGATACCGGCCTGGGCGACCTCCAGGCGAAGGCCTTGCAGATCGGTAACGATGCCGATGGCGGCTACGCGGTGCCAGAAGAACTGGACCGCAGCATCATTGAACTGCTGAAAGACACTTCGCCGATGCGCCAGGTGTGCAACCAAATCACCGTCGGCTCGCCGGACTACAAGCGCTTGGTAAGCCTGGGCGGCGCCGGCTCCGGTTGGGTAGGTGAAACCGATGCCCGTCCGGCGACTGGCACTCCGACTCTCGGCCAGATCTCGGCGTTCATGGGCGAGCTCTACGCCAACCCTCAGGCCACCCAGACCAGTCTCGATGACATTTTCTTCAATGCTGAGGGTTGGCTCGGCGGCGAGGTCTCCCGCGAGTTTTCGGAGAAAGAAGGCAGTGCGTTCACCAGTGGCAATGGCACCAATAAGCCAAAAGGGTATCTGGCCTACGAGCTGACCACTGAAACCGACAAGGTCCGAGCGTTCGGCAAGCTGCAGAAGCTGATCTCTGGCGTGGCGGGCGGGCTGACTGCGGACAATCTCATTGATCTGATCCATGCCTTGAAGGCCGGCTATCGCTCTAACGCACGCTTCATGATGTCCAATCTCACCGTTGCCTATGTTCGAAAGCTGAAGGACGAGCGTGGTGACTACATCTGGCAGCCAGGCTTAACGCTCGGCCAGCCGTCCACGCTTCTCAGCTACGGCATCACCGAAAACGAAGATATGCCGGATCGGGCCGCGGATGCTAACGCGATCTCTTTCGGTGATTTCAAACGTGGCTACACCATCGTCGATCGCATCGGCACCCGTGTACTGCGCGACCCCTATACCAACAAGCCAAACGTTGGCTTCTACACCACCAAGCGCGTCGGCGGCATGCTCGTCGATTCCCAGGCGATCAAGGTTCTCACCCTGAGCGCGGCCTGATTGTGCGGGCGCCGGAGGGCGCCCACTCACTGGAGGATTTATGCAGAGCATTCTCGTGAAAAAGCCGTTTCCGTTCTCCCCGGACGGCAATCAGGTGGTCGAGGTTCAGGCCGGCGAGCAGGACGTGTCCGAACGCTGTGCGGTGGTGGCGGTTGAGCATCTCGGCGTAGCGGAGTACCTCGACCGCCAGCGCGGGCCGGGCCTGCGTGAAGACGGCCCTACTGTGTCCCAGTGGCTGGAGGCAGGCTACCTGGCGGTGAACTACCCACCGAAGGGTTACACCTCGCGCAGCTCGCAGGAGGAGATCGACGCGGCGATCCAGTTGCAGAAGGATGCCGAAGACGAAACCGACCCGCTCAAGATGACTGTGCCGAAGCTCAAGGAATGGCTCAGCGCCAAGGGCATCGACTTCGCCCTTGACGCGAAGAAGCCCGACCTGCAGGCACTGGTGCCGAAAAATGATTGATCTGGCCATCGTGAAAGCGCATCTGCGCGTAACTCACGATGCTGAGGACGATCTGATCCAGGGTTACACGGAAGCAGCCCTGAGTACCTTTGAGCTCTGGACCAATCGTGAGCTGATCGAAGAAGGCGGCGTGCTGCCAGATCCAGTCGGCAAGACCCTGGCCATCACCAAGCCCATCCGGCAGGGCGCTCTTCTGTTGATCGGGCATTGGTACGCGAGTCGCGAGTCTGTGGTCATCGGGACGATCACTGCCGAGCTCCCCATGGCTACCAGTGCCCTTTGGTCACCGTATCGCTGGGTGAACGTATGAGAGCCGGTCCTTTGCGTCACCTCTGCGCTCTCCGCGGCTACATCGAAGGCAAGGACGCTCTTGGCCAGCCCTCGAAGGTTTGGAGTGATCTCGGTCAGATCTGGGCCGAGATCAACATTCCATCTGGCCGAATGTACGAAGCCGCAGCGCAGATGCAGGTGCAAGTCAGCGCTGAGATCAACATCCGGTACCGCAAGGACGTGGTCGCCGGCCAGCACCTGGTGCATGAAGGCATCAGCTACGAAATCGTCGCCCCATTGGCAACCAACCAGCGGGACATGCTCAAACTCATGTGCAAGACGGTGAAGCCCAAATGAGCAATGGATCATTGACTGTCGTCGGTCTGGGCGACCTGCAGGCCGACTTCGAACGCCTGGCCCGATCGGTGGGCAACAAGGTCGTGCGGGATGCAGTCATCGCTGGCGCGCGGGTCGCCCGGGACAAGACGCGGCAGGCGACCCCAATCAAAACCGGGAAGCTGAAGAAGAACATTGAAGCCACCCGCGTGAAACAGGGGGAAACCCCGGGCGCGGCAACGGCCGGTGTGCGAGTGAAGAAGCTAGCCGGAAAGACCAGCAAGGCGCGGAAACGTCCGGGCAAGAAAGGGCAATCGACCACGACCGATTACGAGGCGCCGTTCTATTGGCGATTCCTCGAGTACGGCACATCGAAGATGCCCGCCGCGCCGTTCATTCGCCCCACCTGGGATGCCAACCTGGCCGAGATCGAGAAGGCCACCGCCGACAAGCTCGCCGAAGGCATCGACAACGCAATCACCCGGTAATCCCCATGATCGAGCAATCCCTTATCACCAGGCTATCGCCCTTGGTGGACGGGCGCGTGTTCTTTGGCGTTGCCCCGGCAGACGCCGCACAGCCCCGCTTGGTCATCCAAACCATCGGCAGCGATACAGGGTTCACCCTGGCCGGATGGGATGGCTCCAAGGACCTCACCATTCAGCTCGACGCCTGGGGCGAAAGCTTCCTTCAGGCGCTGACCCTGGCCGAAGAGGCTTTCACGGTCATGACTGCCGACGGCGCTGACTTCACCACCGGCAGCGCTGATCGCCTGCCGGACGTTTTCGAAGATGACACCAAGCTCTTCAGCGTCAGCTGGGAGTACACCCTGCAACCATAGGAGGCCCCATGGCCGCGCAGAACCCAACCAAAGCGAAGTTCGTCAAAACGCAGGGTACCCAGCTCAGCGTTTCCAAAACCACCACCCTCGACCCGGCTGCGTCCGGCCTTGAGTTCGCGGACCTCTCGGTCACCATCAAGCAACCGCAGTTCCAGGGCGGCCAGTCGGACGAGATCGAAGTGACCACCCTGGCCAGCGAGGCCAAGGAGTTCACCGTTGGCCTGGCCGACAACGGCACCTTCAGCATGTCCGGCAACTGGAAGGCCGACGACGAAGCCCAGATCGTGCTGCGCACCGCCCGAGACGATGGCGAGCCGCGTGCATTCAAATCGGTGTTCAAGGATGGGACCTCTTCGGAGTTCCTGGGCCTGGTCACCCAGTTCACCTGGGACGCCGCACCCAACGGCACCGTGAACGGCACCTTTAACGTACGCATCACTGGCAAGGTGTCCTTCACTGTTCCGCCGGTGACTCCGTAATGGCGCGGGTTAAGGCTGCAGGCGCACAAAGCCTGCGCGCCATGGCGCTCGATCCCGTTCGCAACTTCAAGCATGAAGCGCTGGACGTGCCGGAGTGGGATGGCGCGAAGGTGGTTGTGATGGCGTTGAGTGCGGGCGATTGGGTCGAATATCGCCGTCGTGCTTCGGCTGCCGTTGCTGCGGCCCGGGCGGCTGTCGGACTGAGCGAGACCCCCGAAGCGGAAGAAGGCGAAGCCCCGGCTGCCCGCCTGGTCGATCTCGACTCGTCGCCGATTTATGCCTTCGTCTTGGTCCGCACGCTGCTGGACGAATCGCATGACCGCATCTTCGATGATGCTGATGTGGAAGCGGTGGCCAAGGCGTTCAGCCCGGTGCACGACCGCCTGGTCGGCAAGGCCTTCGAGCTCAGCGGCGTTGAGGCCGGTGCCGGCGCTCAAGACCCAGTGGAAGCAGCGGGAAACGACTGACGGAGGAGCCAGAGTTGGCGTTCATGCTGACTCTGGCCCTCCGACTGGGAATGACGCTGCAAGACCTGCGGGAGCGCATGAGCGCTGAAGAGATGTTCCTGTGGATGGCCTACAACGAGGAGTCCCCGCTCAGCGATGCGCGGGGAGATATCCAGGCTTCGATCATCGCCGCATCCACTCTGCAGGCCCAGGGCGCCAAGGTCACCCCGATGGACCTGCTGCCGAAATGGAAGCCGGAGGCGCTGCGTCAAGCCGAAGAAACGCCGGAGGAGGGGGAGGAACTGTTCAAGGCATTCCTCATGGCCAGTGTCGACAGCGAATAACACCAAAATTTTTAGAGCAGCATCCGTGATGGTAAAGTCCGCATTTTGCCGTCGAATAGGTGGGCAAGTGCTCAAGTACACGGAGTTCGATCGACAGAAGGTCAGGGACCTTCTGGATGAACACAACGCTGCAGTTGAAAGAGACGAAAGGATTATTGGCCATTCGCATGAGGCTATTGCGAGAAATAATCAGGAAATTGAGCGTCTTCGCGAAATCATGAGCGATTCCGAAAGGACAATTTTCGATGAACTCCTCGACTCCGAGATGCGAGTTGACGAGCGCAAGGTTAGAGAAGGATTGATTATTGCGCGACATGAGAACAGAGGGGCTCAGGCCTCTTTGAAGTTTGAGCAAGACCAAGATCTAAGAGAAGCAGAAAACGGAGCGAAGATCACCTATTACCTGGTTTTCGGGGTACTGGGCGTGCTGCTTTTGCTGTTCCTTTTCCGTTAGTTTCAAGCCAACCTAAAACCCGCTTACTGCGGGTTTTTTATTGCCTGGAGAAAAGTATGTCAGGGCAGACTCTGCGCTCTCTGATTGTTAGCGTCTCGGCGGAAACAAGCGCGTATCAGCGTGAGATGGCTAGAGCTGGGCGTATGGGGCAGAGCTACCTCCGGACCATCACTTCTGGAAGCCGCGACGCGACCAGTTCGTGGCGATCGCAAGAGGCTGCCGTGCGTGCCCAAGGTGCTGCAATGCAGTCGCTCACCTCCACGGTTGGGAGTTATGCCGCGGCTATGGCTGGCGCGCTGGCGGTGGGCAATGTTATCCATCAGGCTGATGCCTGGAATCAGGTCAATGCCCGGCTGAAACAAGCCACTACCAGCACTGAAGATTTTGCGGTCAGCCAGAAATCGCTGTTTGAGCTCAGCCAGCGAACTGGCACTTCGTATTCTGATAATGCTGGACTGTTTAGCCGGTCAGCATCATCGATGCGCGAATTTGGATATTCAACCTCCGAAGTACTTGGAGTAACTGAAGCACTATCTGTTGGTCTGCAGGTATCCGGCGCGAGCTCTGAGGGCGCATCAGCTGCTATCACTCAGTTTTCTCAGGCCCTGGCTCAGGGCGTACTGAGAGGTGAAGAGTTCAACTCTATCGCGGATAGCGGAGATCGCGTTCTGCGAGCCCTTGCGGCCGGGATGGGGGTTGCGCGAGGCGACCTCAAAGCAATGGCGGACCAAGGGCTGATCACTATTGATAAGCTCGTCCCGGCTCTGATCAGTCAGCTTGGCGTGCTGAACGATGAGTTCGGCAAGCTGCCTCCGTCGGTAAGCCGATCCTCAACGGCATTTGCCAACGCTTTCCAAGCTTGGATTGGAGGGGCGGATGAAGCTTCAGGCAGCACTGCTCTTTTGGCTGGCTCGATAGACCTTGCCGCCAAGCACCTGGATACCCTTGCGGCCTCTGTTTTGGTAGCGGGCGCGGCGTATGGTGGCTTGAAGTTTGGCGAGATAGTCAAAGGGCTGAAGGATCAAGCTTATGCATCGCGCGATGCGCGCTCCGCTGAAATTGGTCGTACTGCTGCACAGCTCGATGCAGCCACTGCTGCGGCCAGACGTACTGCTGTCGAGGTTGTTGCTGCTGAATCGCAAGTCGCCGCCACCAGGTTCACTGATGCGCATACAGCTGCTCTAAGCCGCCTGCGCCTGGCTAGGCTGGCCGATACGCAAGCGACAGCTGCGCAGACCGCTGCACAGGCCGCGCAAACGGCCGCGACCTCCCTTGCTGGTCGCGCTGGTTCGGCACTTCTAGGCGTCATGGGTGGCCCGGCAGGGCTGGCGATTACAGCGGGCGTCGTTGCTACCAGCTACTTGCTTTTCCGTGACAGTAGCGAACAGGCCAGGCAGGCTACCGTTGACCTTAAGCGGCCGGTGGAGGAGTTGCGCAAGGAGTTCGCTGCGCTCGGCAAAGAGCAGGCCAATTACAAGCTTGATGGTGTTCTGGAGCAACAGGCTGCGGCGCAAGTAGCCGCACAGAAAGCGCTTCGAGAAATCAGGGCTTCCGCTCAGGCGGGAGACAAGTGGGGCGACACTTTTAGTGCGAACCCATTTGAACGGGATCGTGCCGTCACAGACTTCAATCGGCGAATTTCCGGCGGTCAAGATATCTACTCTGCTAGCCAGCAACTCGTTGCGGCTATCGGTCCGAATGAGCAAATGACCAAGGCAATCAACGCCTCGGCAGCTGCTTATGGCGATGCGATCAAAGCGTCGGGCGAATATGGTGATGTAGCCAACATGCTGCGCAGCAGGTTGGACGATGTTGCTACGGCTGCAACCCGGGCTGGCGCCGGCCTCAAGAAGATTGAAGGCCCTGACCAGAAGACGCTCGACGGCTGGACCAGTTACACCAAGACCCTGGTTGAACGCCTGAATGCCGCCCGGGATGGGGGCGACCCCATGGGCGAGCTGAATCGGCGGATTGAGCGCGAAGGCGTCGACCCCAGCACGGCAGAGGGCTGGCGCATCCTGACGACTGCGATCAAGGGGTCGGAAGCGGCTGCCAAGGCCTCCGAGGAAGCACAGCAAAAGGCCAAGAAGGCGTCGGAAGATATTCAGCGGCAGGCCGAACGCCTGAACGATGCCTACAGGCAGACGCTGGCCAACCTGACCCAGCAGGTCGCGCTCTATGATGAAACGACCGAGCTGGGCCGGCTGCGCTATGACCTGGCCAATGGTGAGCTGTCGAAGCTCAGCGATCGCAACAAGGCCTTGCTCCAAGGTAAGGCCATCGAGCTTGATGCGCTGAATGCCCGCAAGGCTTACGACGGCCTGATGTCCAGCCTGCAAACGAAAGAGCAGGCGCTGCTCGCCACCACGCGCGAGCGCATGAAGGTTTTGGAGACTGCCAAGCGTGCCGGCACCCTGAACTCGGATCAGTACCGTGCGGGTGCCGACGCGATATCCAAGGCCACCCTCACTGAGGCGCCGGAGTATGGCGGACTCGACGCATCTGTTGTCGGCCCGTCTGGTGAATTGATCAAGATCGCCGAGGCTGAAGCCGCGCTCAAGAAGTGGCACGACAAGCAACTGACGCTGCAGGCCGAGCTGCGCGACCAGATCCTGGCCGACCAGCAGAGCACGAATGAGCAGCGGCTTGCCGCCGAACAGCATTACCTGGACCGCGTGGCTGACATCACCCGGACCAACAATGAGCGGCTTTCCAGCATCCAGGATTCGTACAAGGTTGCAGTGGTCAGCACCTTCAGCGAGCTCTCCGGCCAGGCGGCAGACATGGTCGGCAAGATCGCTGGTGAGCAGTCCGGTGCCTATAAAGCGCTGTTCGTTGCGCAGAAGGCTTTCGCGGTCGCGTCGATCATCATGAACGCGCAGATTGCGGCGGCCAAGGCCCCAGCCGAGCTGACAATTCTGGGAGGCATCCCGGTGGGGGCTGCGCTTCTTGCGGCCGGCTACGCAAATGCTGCCATGGTTGGTGGCATGGCCTTGGCTGGGTTCTCCAGTGGCGGCTATACCGGCGATGGCGGCAAGTTCGAACCCAAGGGTGTAGTGCACGGCGGCGAGGTGGTTATCCGCAAGGAAGTTGTCAGCCAGCCAGGCATGAAGGACTACCTGGTTGGGTTGAACAGGACAGGCAAGCCTGGCTACTCCAGCGGAGGCTTCGTCGGTAGCCCGGGATTCGCGCCTTCCTTTAGCGCTCCAGTAGTCACCAGCGGTGGGGCTGGCGGGGCACCAGAGATCCACCTGCACATTAACGGGGACGGCTCTGGTGGGTCGGTGACAGCTACCGAGGGTTACGAGGCCATGGGCCAGGCGCTACTCAATACGGTTCGCCAAGAAATGCCTAAGGTCGCCCGGGGCGTAATCATCCAGGAAAAGGGTCAGAACGGTCTGCTTGACCCCAGCAACAGGAGGAATGGGTGATGCCTGAAGTATTTACTTGGTCCCCGCGCGTGGGTTCAAGCGGTGACGTGCAAACCAATGTGCTCACCTCCCAGTACAACAACGGCTACAGCCAGCGATTGTCGGTCGGGATCAACAACCTGGCCGGGTCTTATCAGGTTTCGTTCACCGGGACCGAGACCTATCTGGCACCAATCCTGGCGTTTTTCGTTCGCCACAAAGGCGCCACCAGCTTCCTCTGGAAGCCGCCCATGCAAGCCCAGGGGCGGTACGTCACCACCGGCGGCTGGCAGACGGCGAGCCACGGCAAAGGGCGATACACGCTCAGCACCACCTTCCAACAAGTCTTCAGCCCATGAGGTAAAGCATGATTACGGCAGACGACCAGAAGCTTGAGCCCGGCGACCTGATCCAGCTGCTCGAGCTGGATGGCGAGTCGCGCGGCATGGGCATTCTGCGTTACCACGCGCACCAGTGGGATGGCCCGATCTACTGGAAAGGCCAGATCTACCAGCCAAGGCCCTTTGAGGTCGGCGGTTTTGGCCGCGGCCCTGAGGGCAACACCAGCACCCCCATGCTGAAGCTGGGCAATCTGGACGGCGTCATCACGGCGCTGTGCGTTCAGTTCCATCACCTGGTAGGGATCAAGGTCACTATCCGCGAGACCTACGCCAAGTACCTGGACTCGGCCAACTTCCCTGGCGGCAACCCGACGGCCAGCGATCAGGAGCGGACCAGCATCTCGTTTATCAACGTGCCGACCAGCATCGGCCGTCAAGAGATCGTGTTCGGCCTGGCGCCACCGACCTCAGTGAAGGGGCAGATGCTGCCGGGCGGCCTGATCATGAACCGCTGTGAGTGGTGCTTGTGGGGTGAGTACCGCGGCCCCGACTGCAACTACACCGGCACCAAGATGTTCGATGCCGACGGCAACCCCGTTGATGACCCGGCGCTGGACCGATGCGGCGGGCGCCTGAGCGACTGTAAGAAGCGCTTCGGAGAGAACAACCCCTTACCCTTTGGCGGCGTCCCTGGCGCCGGCCTGGTGTGACCATGAACAAGACTTTGTTGAAACAGGTACAGGCCCATGCTCAGGCTGAGCTGCCCCGCGAATGCTGCGGGGTGGTGATCAGGGAGAATGGCCGGCGCGTGTATGTGCCGTGCCGCAATGACGCCCAGACGCCAAGTGAGCACTTCATCATCAACCCTGAAGACCAGTGCGCGGCCGAGGACCGGGGCGAGATTGCCGAGATCGTGCATAGCCATCCGAACGCGCTGGCCGTGCCGAGCATGGCCGACCGCGTCAGCTGTGAGTTGCACGGCGTGCCCTGGTTCATTCTGGGCTGGCCAGGCGGTGACACCGCGACCATCAAGCCGGAAGGCTATCAGGCCCCGCTGTTGGACCGCGAGTTTCACCACGGCATTCTCGACTGCTATGCCCTGGTGCGTGACTGGTACGCCCGGGAATGGGGTATCGACCTGCCGAACTTCCCGCGCCGCGATGGCTGGTGGAATGAGGGCGAAAGCCTGTATGAGCGCTATTACGAGGAGGCCGGGTTCTATCGCGTGGCCGATCTACGCAAGGGCGACCTGGTCGTGATGCAGATCGCCGCCCAGGGCGGTGTAATGCCAGCAGCCCCCAACCATGCCGGGGTGTACTTGGGCGACGGCCTGCTGTCGAGCGTGCCGGATCTGCATGCAGCGCCCGGCACTTTCCTGCATCACCGCTACGGCAAGAAGTCTTCCCGGGATGTGTACGGCGGGATGTGGGCCGAGCGCACCGTGATGATTCTTCGCCACCAACGAGCACCGGAGGACACCTGATGGCTATGCCAGTACCCGCTCCAGCCTTGCCGCCCGTTGTTGCTGTACGCCTATACGGCGTCCTGGGCTCCCGCTTCGGTCGAGTCCATCACCTGGCAGTGGCCTCTTGCGGTGAAGCCATCCATGCCCTGTGCGTAATGCTGCCGGGCTTCCGCCGCTTCCTGCGCTTAGGGCATGAGCGCGGCTTGGAGTTCGCGGTGTTTCGCGGCAAGCAGAACCTCGGCGAAACCGAGCTCGAAATGCGCTCAACCCAGGGGGACGATATCCGCATTGCCCCGATCGTGGTCGGCAGCAAGTCCGGTGGCTTGTTCGCAACCATCGCAGGCGGCGTCCTGATCGGGGTTGGCCTCATTACCGGGCAGTACTGGCTGGCTGCTATCGGCGCCGGTTTGATGTTGGGCGGTATCGCCATGAACATGGCGCCGTCCACTACCGGCCTGCTGGGCGAGGAGGGCGATGGCAACAAATCCTCCTACGCCTTTGGCGGGGCAGTCACTACCACCGCGCAGGGGCGCTGCAAGCCGCTGCTCTATGGCGAGCGGGATATAGGCGGGGCGCTGGCCTCGACCGGCGTCTACGCCGAAGACCAAGTCTAGAAAAAGCAGGTTCACCAAGCCGCCTCCGGGCGGCTTTTTATTGCCTGGAGGAACGTATGGGCGCAGCACTCAATATTCGTGGCGCCAAGGGCGGGGAGAGCAAACCACGGCAACCTTACAAGGCGCCCGATAGCGCTCTGTCGATTGCCACTGCCAAGATGCTCTACATCGTCAGCGAAGGCGAGATTGCTGGGCCGGCCAACGATGCGCGGTCGATCAAGCTGGACGGTACGCCTTTGATCGCTCCTGACGGCAGCGAAGCGTTTCCGGGGACTACCTGGGAGTTCCGGTCCGGTTCTGTCGACCAGGAACACATTGCTGGCTTTCCTGCCGCCGAGTACGAACAATCGACCGGCCTGCCTGTCGAGCTGCGCTCGGACACCCCTTGGACCCGTGCAATCACCAACCGCGACTTGTCAGCCGTCCGGGTGCGCCTGTCCTGGCCTCAGATCTGGCAAGTGAAAGCCAACGGCGATCAGGTTGGCTACCGCATCGACTATGCGGTTGAGTTGTCGGTAGACGGCGGGGCGTTCAGCACCGTGCTGTCTGCCACGCTCAACGACAAGGGCACGACCGAGTACGAGCGCAGCCATCGTATCGACTTGCCCCAGGGCTTCAGCTCGGCCGTGCTCCGCCTTCGCCGCCTGACCGCAAACCGCAACGACAGCAATTTTGCCGACATCATGCGCGTGAAGGCGCTTACGGAAGTGATCGACGCCAAGCTGCGCTACCCGAACCTGGCCTTACTCGCTCTGCAGTATGACGCCTCGCAGTTTTCCAATTTCCCCAAGTTCAGCCTGTTGTGCCGCGGTCGCATTATCAAGGTGCCCAGCAACTACGACCCGGCTACCCGGACCTATACCGGCAACTGGGACGGCACCTTCAAGCTGGCCTATTCGAACAACCCTGCCTGGGTCTGGTATGACCTGTTGCTGCATCGCCGCTATGGCCTGGGCCGCCGTATCACAGCTGACATGGTGGATCGGTGGTCGCTGTACGAGATCGGCCGCTACTGCGACGTGATGGTGTCGGACGGGAAGGGCGGCATGCAGCCACGCATGACCACCAACGTCTATATCCAGGATCAGGTGGAGGGGTACGCCTTACTGTCGGACTTGGCCAGCGTGTTCCGCGGCAGCAGCTGTTGGAATGGCTCGAAGGTAACCGTTATCGCCGATATCCCAGGCAACGATGACGGCTACGTGTTCACTCGCTCGAACATCATTGGTGAGTTCGACTACGGCGCTATCGCGCTGCCGGACCGTCACACCCGCGCCAAGATTGGTTGGGACAACCCGGAGAACGAGTTCAAGACCGAGCCGGTGGCGGTCACCAACGAAGACATGATCGGCGTGCTTGGGCATCGGATGCTCGACATCGCCCGTTTTGCTTGCACCGTTGAGGGTGAGGCCATCCGTCACGGGGTCTGGGCGCTGAAGTCGGAGCAGTACGAGACCTGGACCGTTCGTTTCACTGCAGGCATGGAAGGTCGCAACATTGAGCCGGGCTCGATCATCGGCGTAGCCGACGAACTACTCTCAGGGCGCCCGAATGGTGGCCGCATCAGCGCCGCCACCAAGCGAGTAATCACGCTCGACATTGATGCCCAGGTGCAGCCGGAAGATCGCTTGATCGTCAACCTGCCGAGCGGCAAGGCTGAAGGACGTATCGTCAAATCGGTCACCGGACGCGCAGTCACGGTTATGGCTGACTATTCGGAGCTGCCCGAGGCAGAGTGTGCCTGGTCGGTTGAAAGCGCTGACTTGGCGGTGATGCGCTTCCGGGTGCAGACCATTGAACCGAAAGCGATGCACCAGTGGGAAATCACCGCTGTCCAGCATGAGCCGGACAAGTTCGACGCCATCGATCACGGCGCTCGGGTGGATCCGCAGCCGATCACTGTTTTGCCTCCGGGCGTAATCGACCCGCCTGCCAGCGTGAGCGTTGACTCGCGCAGCGTGGTTTCGCAGGGTATCGCGGTCACCACCATGCGGATCTCCTGGCCTGCAGTGAAAGGTGCCATCTCCTACAAAGTTGAATGGCGAAAAGACAGCGGCAGCTGGATCCCTCTACCGCCCACTGGCACTCTCGGCGCGGAGGTTGAAGGCATCTATTCCGGGCTGTATACAGCCCGCGTCAGTGCCGTGAGCGTGATGGATGTCGCGTCGGTCTTTGCCGTGAGCGCAGCAACACAACTCAACGGCAAGGATGGATTGCCCCCTGCGGCTACTCATCTCACGGCCACCAGCGAGCTATTCGCCATTGGCCTCAAGTGGGGCTTCCCTGCTGGCGCCGAAGATTCCCAGCGAACGGAGATCTGGTACAGCCCGAGCAACAGCCTGGAGGCTGCGACCAAGCTCACCGACCTGGCCTACCCGCAGAGCGATTTCAAGCTGCAGGGTCTGGCTGCTGGTGTGTCGTTCTTCTTCTGGGCGCGCCTGGTG
>RCUI01000532.1_pt1 | contig 12924 bp, 11 predicted proteins | sample 2166121 | NCBI WGS metagenome assembly RCUI01 (sample SAMN09932700, study PRJNA488358) | compost metagenome | feature: garden; material: soil; isolation source: compost soil in succinic acid-enriched culture | place: Germany: Experimental Botanical Garden Goettingen | collected 2016-01-27
TAGAGGCAGCGATCGTCGATGAGATCGATGACGGGGGGCATGGCCACCCCTGGGGGTGAGGGGGTCATGTATTCGCCCAGCTTGCTGTTGACCTCGGCCACCACGCCGGCAAAGGGGGCCTGCAGGCGGCGCTCGGCCAGGCGGGCCTCCACCTGGGCGACCAGCGCCTCGTCGACCCGCTCCTGCTGGCGGGAGGCACGGCAGATATAGCGACGGGTATGGGCCAGGTTCTGGGCCTGCTCGGCCAGGGTGCGGGAGGTGAGGTTCTTGGCGAGCAGGGTGGCCAACCGCTGGGCCTCCCGCTCGTAGTAGGTGGCCTCGCTGCAGCGCTCCTCGCGCTGGGTCTTGCCGAGGGCCTGCTGGGCACGGGCGCGGCTGAGATCGGCGCGAATGTCCTCGCTCCAGAGGGTCAGCAGCAGATCCCCCCTGGCCACCCTGTCCCCGGCCTTGACGGCGATCTGCTCCACCACGCCGCCGCCGGGCAGACTGAGCCCGGCCCGCTGGCACGACTTGATGGTACCGGCCCGGGTGTTGACCAGGGTCACCAGCACATCCCCCCGCCCGACCGCCACCAGCTTGACCGGCGTCGCCTGCGGCCACCACCACAATGCCAGGGCCGCTAGCGCCACCCCGGCGCCCGCCGTCCACCACAGCCAGCCTCTCTTCATCGCGCATCCTTTCGCTATCGACCCCCGTCACGACTGACGGGAGAGCAGGGCATCATTTCGCCTTAGCTAGTGACTCCCGTCATCAGCGTCGGGAGAGCAGGGCGTAATAGAGCAAGGGTATCACCACCAGGGTGAGCAAGGTGGAGACCAGGATCCCGAAAATCAGGCTGATGGCCAGTCCGTTGAAGATGGGATCATCGAGGATGAACAGGGCACCTATCATGGCCGCCAGCGCCGTCAGCATGATGGGTTTGGCCCGCACCTGCGCCGCTTCGATCACCGCCTGCTCGAACGCCACTCCGGCGCTGCGCTGCTGCTCGATAAAATCCACCAGCAGGATGCTGTTGCGTACGATGATCCCGGCCAGGGCGATCATCCCGATCATCGAGGTGGCGGTGAACTGGGCCCCCAGCAGGGCGTGGCCCGGCATCACCCCGATGAGGGTGAGCGGAATGGGGGCCATGATGATGAGCGGCACCAGATAGGAGCGGAACTGGGCCACCACCAGCAGGTAGATGAGGATCATCCCCACCCCGTAGGCGATGCCCATGTCGCGGAAGGTCTCGTAGGTGATCTTCCACTCCCCGTCCCACAACAGCGCCACCTCCCCCAGCTTGTCGGGCTGCTGCACGTAATATTGGGGCAGCGCGATGTCGGCACCGGCGGCAAACATGCCGTAGAGCGGGCTGTCGGTATGGCCGCCCATGTCGGCCACCACCATCACCATGGGCTGCATGTTCTTGTGCATGAGGTAGCTGGGGGCCACCTCGTCTTTGCGACTCACCAGCTCGGATACCCGGATGAGCTGCCCGCTCTGGCTGCGCACCTTGAGGGCCAGCACACCCGCCAGATCCCGCTTGTCACCGGGGGCCAGTTCGATGCGCACTGGCACCGGATACTTGGCGTCGTTCCCCTGCAGCCAGCTGGCATCCTGATAGCCCACCCCGCCATTGAGGGTGTTCACCAGATCCCCGAGATCGACCCCGAGCAGGGCTGCCTTGCTGCGATCCACCACCAGCCGCCACTTGGGCTGGGGGTCGGTCAGATAGATATCCACGTCCACCAGATCCGCCGTGGCCACAAAACGGGCCTGTACGGCGCGAGCCGCCGCTTCACGGGCGGTCGGTGTCGGGCCATAGATTTCGGCGACTATGGGGGACCAGACCGGCGGGCCGGGGGGCACCTCCACCACCTTGAGGTTGCCCCCTGCCGCACTGGCGATAGCCTGCAGCGGCGCCCGGACCGACTGGGCGATCTGGTGACTGCTGTGATGGCGCTCATGCTTGTCCACCAGATTGACCTGAATATCCCCCACGTTGGCGCCGCTGCGGATAAAGTAGTGGCGCACCAACCCGTTGAAGTTGATGGGGGCGGCGGTGCCGGCGTAGATCTGGTAATCCTTCACCTCCTCCACCTTGGCAAGCTCCCGCCCGACCGCCAGCAGGGTGCGCTCGGTCTGCTCCAGGGTCGCCCCCTCCGGCATGTCGAGCACCAGCTGGAATTCCGACTTGTTGTCAAAGGGGAGCATCTTGAGCACCACCCACTGCACCACCGGCATGGCGGCGGCCGCCCCGACCAGCAGCAACACCACCAGCCAGAGCTTGCGTCTGGCACGCTTGGCGCCATCACCGATCAGGAAAGGGGTCATCAGCCGGTGAAAGAGGCCTGCCTTGGCCTCACCGTGGGCAGCCTGAGCCTCCCCTTTGAGCAAATGGCTCGCCAGCCAGGGGGAGAAGATAAAGGCCACCAGCAGGGAGATAAGCATCCCCATGCTGGCATTGATGGGGATGGGGCTCATGTAGGGGCCCATCAGGCCGCTGACAAAGGCCATCGGCAGCAGGGCCGCGATGACGGTCAGGGTCGCCAGTATGGTCGGCCCCCCCACCTCGTCCACCGCCCCCGGAATAAGATCCTTGAGCGACCCCTTGCCCAGGCCGCGATGGCGGTGGATGTTCTCCACCACGACTATGGCGTCATCCACCAGAATGCCGATGGAGAAGATCAGCGCAAACAGCGACACCCGGTTGAGGGTAAAGCCCCAGGCCCAGCTGGCAAACAGGGTCAGCGCCAGGGTGATGACGATGGCCACCCCCACCACCAGCGCCTCGCGCCAGCCCATGCTCACCAGTACCAGCAGCACCACAGCCGTGGTGGCAAAAATCAGCTTGCCGATCAGGGTGTTGGATTTGGTCTCGGCGGTGACGCCGTAGTCCCGGGTCACCGTCACCTCGACCCCGGCAGGGATCAGCCGGTTCTGCAAACTCTCGACCCGCGCCTCCACCCGCCTGGCCACATCGACCGCGTTCTGGCCTGGCTGCTTGCCGATGGCCAGGGTCACCGCCGGATAACTAGCCTGCCCCTGCCCCATCCAGCTGCGTCTGGTCGGGGTCTCCTGACCCAGAGAGACCTTTGCCACATCGCCGAGATAGACAGGCTTGCCGCCCTGCAGCCCCACCACCAGTTCTCGGATCTGCTGCTCGCTTTGCAGGAACTGCCCGACCTGCACCTTGATCTCGCTGTTATCCTGCTCAATGGCCTGTGTCGTGCCCACCTGATTGGCGGCCGACAGTCGCTGGCTCAGTTCGCCCCAACTGATGCCGTGGGCACTCAGGGCCGCCGGATCCGGCATCACCCGCAGCACGGCGCTCTGGCTGCCCAGCGTGTAAATATCGCGGGTACCGGGAATGCGCTTGAGTTCGGTCTCCAGCTCATGGGCGACCCGGGTCAGCTCGGGTGCCCCCAGTTGCTTGCTCCCCTCTTTGCTCCATAAGGTCAGACTGACGATGGGGACATCGTCGATCCCCCGGGGTTTTACCAGCGGCTGACCGACTCCGATCCCCTGTGGCAACCAGTCGCGGTGGGAGTCGAGCTGGTTGTTGAGATCGACGATGGCCTGCTCGCGGCTCACCCCCACCTTGAACACCACCACCAGCAGGGCGCCATCGGGTTGGGAGAAGGAGTAGAGGGTATCTATCCCCTTGATCTCGGAGACCACCTGCTCGGCAGGGGTGGTGATGAGAGACTCCACCTCTGCCGGGGTGGCTCCCGGGAAGGGAATGTAGACATCGGCGAAGGTGACATCGATCTGCGGCTCCTCCTCCTTGGGGGTCACCAGCACAGCAAACAGGCCGAGCAAGAGCCCCACCAGCGCCAGCAGCGGGGTGATGGCCGAGCCCTGAAACAGTGCAGCCAGCCGACCTGCAGGTCCCAGCCTCTCCTTGTTACCGTTCAGCTCGCTACTCATGGGCCAGCTCCTGCTGCTGCGCCCAGGCATCGGGGGCCAGCTTGTCGCCGGCTTGCAGCCCGGCCAGGATCTCGCACTGCCCCGCCAAACAGTGGCCGACCCGCACCGGCGTCAGGGCCCAACCAACGGGCTGCTGCAGATAGACGCCGTTGAACTCCCCTTGCCGCAACAGGGCGGGCTCCGGCACCTGCAACACCTGACGCTCACCCTGCTTGAGCAGCACCTTGAGCCACATGCCGGGCAATACCCCGGTAGTTTGCGGCGGCAAGTCGAGGCGCAGCCTGAAGGCGTGGCTCTGGCTGTCGGCATAGTTGAAGCGGGTCAATTTGACCGGGATAACAGGCTTGCCATCGGGCAGCAGCACCTGCACATCCGCAGGCTGACTGGCGAGTGCGAGCGCAGATTGGGGCAGATCTACATCCACCCGCAGCTCATCAAGGGAAAAGCCGGAGAGCAGCGGCGTGCCGGGAGCGACTGTCTCCCCCAGCTCCACCAGCCGTTTGGTCACCACCCCTGCGTAAGGGGCCAGAATGCGGGTATAACCGTAAGCCTCGCGGGCCTGGGTGAGGGCCGCCTCGGCCGCATTGACCTCGGCGCGGGCGGCGCGATCCGTCGCTTGGGCGTTGTCGAGCTGGGCGCGGGTGATCACCCCCTTGGCAATCAGCGCCTGGAAGCGGGCGAGCTGGCGCTCGGCCTCCACCTGCTGGGCCTGCGCCCGGGCCAGCCGCGCCTGCGCCCCCGTAACGGCGGCAAACTGCTCCTTGCCGCTGATCTCGAGCAGCGGTTGCCCCGCCTGCACCTCGTCGTTCACATCCACCAGCATGCGGGAGACCCGGCCGCTGGTCTGGGCCGCCACCGTCCCCTGATTGATGGCACTGACGGTGCCATCCAGGGTCAGCCAGTCGGTCACCGGCTGTGGCGCTACTGTCAACGGGGCCTGACTCTCCCCTTCTGCGGCCAGGGCGGATGTCATGGCCTGCGATGTCATCACCAGCAAGGTGATCCCCAGCAACCGGATGTTTTCCATCATCACTCTCCTTCCCTGGCGTAATCAGTCACTTCACGGGATCAGGCGGTATGGGACTGGCGAGCCTTGTTCCGTGCGCGAACCAGCCCCCGGTCGACCAGCAGGATCCCGGCCACCATGGCCGCAATGAACAACAATATCATGGGCTGACCGCTGGAAATGAGGCTCAAGGCCGGCCCCGGGCAGATGCCCACCAACCCCCAGCCTATGCCAAACAGCGCGGCCCCGCCGATCAGACGGCGATCCAGCCTGGGGGCCGGTACGGCGACTATGGGCTCCCCCAGCAGACTCTGGCGGCGGGGTTTCACCAGCAGAAAATAACCCGGCATAAAGACCAGCAGGGCGCCCCCCATCACGAAGGCGAGGCTGGGATCCCAGGCTCCTGCCAGATCGAGAAAACCGGTGACCCGCGCCGGATCCACCATGCCGGAGATGGCCATCCCCAGCCCGAACAGCAGGCCCGCAAGCAAACTTGTCAGCAACTTCATGGCGATCAGCCTCTTACAACAGATGATGAGTGACGAAGACGGTGATAAAGCCAGCCGCCATAAAGGTCAGGGTGGCGACTATGGAGCGCAGGGAGAGCCGCCCCATGCCGCAGATGCCGTGACCGCTGGTGCAGCCATTGCCAAGGCGGGTACCGACCCCGACCAGCAGACCGGCCAGCAACACCACCGGCCAGCCGGGCAGGCTGGTGAATGCAGGCATGCTGGCCCAGCCCAGGGTCAGTGCCAGCCAGGCGCCCGCCCCCAACCCCAGCAGAAACAGCACCCGCCAGGGCGCCCGCTGTTGCAGGGCGCCTGCCAGAATGCCGCTGATCCCGGCCACCCGGCCGTTGAACAACATCAGGATAAGGGCTGACAGCCCCGCCAGCATGCCGCCGCCCAAAGAGAGCAGCCATTGGCTTTCAATCATCGAATTTCCTCATCTGCGTGACAAAAATGGGTTTGCAGCGCCCCCAGCACATCGGCGGCCGCCTCGCTCACCAGCGAGTAGTAGATCTGCTGTGAGACCTTGCGCGAACGGATAAGGCCATGGCGCTTCAATACCGATAGTTGCTGGGAGAAGGCCGATTGCCCGAGCTGGCTGTGGGCCAACAGCTCCCCGACCCCCTTCTCCCCCTCCACCAGCTGGCAGAGCACCATCAGGCGTTCGGGATGAGCCAACGCCTTGAGCAGGGAGGCGGCGGCCGTCGCGTGTCCGTTCATCTCGTCGAATGGGCTCATAAGCATAAATTAGCAATTGCTGATATTTAGTCTATTGTATAAATCAACACTAAATTAGCAACTACTAAATAATAGAGGAAAGGGAGAGAGACATGACAGTTGATAACGGAGTCAGAGTGGTCGCGGGCTGCATCTTGCTGCTCTCGCTGCTGCTCACCGCCTGGATCCACCCGGGCTTCGTCTGGCTGAGCGTCTTTGTCGGGGCCAACCTGATCCAGAGTGCGTTCACCGGCTTCTGCCCCGCCGCCATGATCCTGAGGCGCCTGGGCATGAAATAGCCCCGAGCGGACGATAAAAACGAGGGGGCTCTGGCTCCCTTTTGCTAAAACCTCATTTTGTTTCAATATGTTGCTGCCGGGGGCCCAGGGTTTACCCCGGCGGCCGTATCGGCTACCATGTCGCCTCTAATCAATAGCGGAGACCGTCGGTGGGCAACTCATCAAGTGACAGATCCACGCCGACTCCTGTCGTCGGCACCCAGGTCGCGAGCTAGCCGCAGAGTCCCTCTGCCGCAACTCGCAACCCTGCGAGAAGCGGAAATCCACTCCCCTCTTCTCTTTTTACACTTGACGTCGGGTGACTCCTGGCCAACTGCCATGGGCGCCTTGCCTGCATAGTTTCTGCTTCCCACAAGGAGGCTGCTATGCGTTTGATTTCAACCCAGTCTGTATCGACTCACCCCCTGCTGAACAAGCTGGGCCTTGGCATGTTGCCGCGCTGGCTGCGGGGCAAACGGCGCCAGCACCACTACCGGCTGCAGATCCGCTGCGAGGATCGCGCCGATCTGGAGCAGGTGCTGGAGATGGTGAGCCACACCCTGCAACCGGCCGGGCTGCACCCCATGCAGTCCATGACACCGGGTCGCAGTGGCGGGCGTGAGCTGGTGCTCAACCTCCAGTGCACCCCGCCCCAGCGCCGCTATCTGGTGCAGTTTGTCCATCAGGTCGGGGCAGCTCACCCGGTTCGCTGGGAACTGCGCCCTCGCGGTGACGATCCCGAGCGCACCTGACAGCACCATACTCTGTCAACCAGCGTTCAGGGGGCCGGCCATGCTGGCCCCCTGAACTGTCAGGGGAGCCCTATGGGCATGCGCAGGGGACGCCCCGCACGCCTTGTTTCATTTTTTGCTGGCCAGCAGCGCAATCATCGCCGGGTTTTTCAGCCCTCTTGTGCGGCGTTTCATCATGGATTGCGCGCAGCCATCACTCATCAGAAGGAGTACCCCATGAGAATGTGGCAACAATTTGATCTGCTTGCCCTGCTCGACACCCTGGCCAGCCTGCTGCTCGCCTTCGTGCTCGGCAGCCTGGTCGGGCTGGAGCGCCAGTACCGCCAGCGCACCGCCGGCCTTCGCACCAACGTGCTGGTCGCCGTGGGGGCGGCCCTGTTCGTCAACCTGGCCCAACGCATCTATGACCTGTACGGCGGCAGCTACGGAGTGGTGCACGTGGTGGCCTACATCGTCTCCGGCATCGGCTTTCTCGGTGCCGGCGTCATCATGCGCGAATCGGGCAACATCCGCGGCATCAACACAGCCGCCACCCTCTGGGGCGTGGCGGCTGTGGGGGCGGCCAGCGGCGCCGGCTTCGCCATGGAGGCGGTGCTCGGCGCGCTCTTTGTGCTGGCGGCCAACACCCTGCTGCGCCCCCTGGTCAATCAGATCAACCGTCATCCGGTGGACAATACCGACACCGAGGTGACTTACCGCGTCACGGCGCTCATCCGCCGCACTCACCAGAAAGAGGTGCTGCCCTGGCTGGAGCAGAAGCTGGAGCAGGCCAACTACCCCCTGAGCGAGCTGGATATAGAACCCTTCGGGGAGCAGGACATCGAGATCTCGGCGGTGCTGCTCGCCACCTCCATCGACGGCGACGAGCTGGACGCCCTGATGAAGACGCTGGGGGAGCATCCCCGCATCAAGCAGATCTTCTGGCGTGCCAGCACCACGGATTGAGCCCGCCGCCAACAGCAAAAAGCCCCGCCAGTATTGGCGGGGCTTTTTCATATGAGACGTGATGGGCGACTAGCGGCGGCTGCGCCAGCGCACCCTGGGGAGGATCACCTGGGCGGTCTGTGCGGGGGGATTGCCCGCGATCAGCTGCTGCATCAGCTCGAAGGCGGCCCGGGCCAGGGCCGGACAATCCTGGGCCACGGAGTCGATGCGCATGGGAATGCAGTCGAGCAGATCGTGATCGTCGAAGGTACAGAGCCGCATCCCCGTCTCCATCAGCCCCGCCTCGTTGAGGTAGCGCAGCACCCCCTCCAGCAGGGTAAAAGAGGCGGTGAATAGCCCGCGGGGGGGCGCTCCCAGCTCCTCCACCAGCTCGGCCATCAGCTGATAACCCGAGCGCGGCTGATAGTCGCGATGGCGCACCCGTACGGCATCCGCCTCAAAGCCGGCGCGATGGAGCCCCAGCTCATAGCCAGCCAGCCGGTGGCGACTGGGGGAGAGATCCAGCAGGCCGCCGAAGTAGTAGATCTCCTCGTCGCAATCGATCGCCATGTCCTGCACCAGCTCGGCGGTCGCCTTGCAGGCGTCCGAAATGACCATGGGCAGGCGCGACTCGCCGATGTGGCGGTCGAGCTGCACCACCGGCAGGCGGTCGTGAATGCGGGCATAGATGTCGTCGCTGTGACCGCTGGAGGCGACGATGAGGCCATCCACCTGACGGCTGATGAGGTTGTCCACCACCCGCTGCTCCAGGGTGGGATCATCTTCGGAGCAGGCAATGAGCAGCTGGATCCCCGCCTCCCGGCAGTGGGCCTCGAGGGCGCGCGCTATGCTGGCAAACCCGAAGTTGGTGAGATCGGGGATCACCAGCCCCCAGGTGTAGCTGCGGGTCTCGCGCAGGGAGCGGGCATGAAAGCTCGGCTGGTAGTGGCACTCATCCGCCACCGCCTGGATCCGCTTGCGGGTATCGTCGGCAATCCTGTACTCCGCACTCTTCCCGTTAAGCACCAGACTGGCGGTCGCCTTGGACACCCCCGCCAGTTCGGCTATCTGGGCAATAGTGATCCGTTTCTTCTTCTCCACCTGGCCTCCCGGCTGACTAGCACCGGGCTATTGTACTAGGCAAGCCGCCAGCGGCCAGTGATCAAGGCAAATTTTGCAGCCATCATCGCCGTTACCCGATGAAAGTTGCGGCTTTTCCCCGGGGAAGTAGCGCGCCGACAGGCTCTGGCGACCCTGATCCACGAAACACTCCAGGCTGGAGCTGTCGCACAGCACTGTGATCTTGCCTCCGAGCCAGGGGGCGGCTCTCTCTTCCCAGGCCCCGCTCTGCCAGTTCTGGCGCCGCAGGGTGATGCGCCCCGGCTGCCACACCAGCTCGGCCACGGCGCCGAACCAGAGGCTGCCCTCACCGCCAAGCGCCAGATCGAGCCAGGCCGAGTCGATGGCCAGCCCCGGAAACTCCCTGAGCGCCCCCTCGAAGCGGGTCTGCTCCCCCTTCAATGCCGCGAGCTCCGCCACCGGCCGCTGGCAGAGCCAGTCGTCCTGCCAGAACAGCTCCCGCGGGCAGCTCATCTGATGGATCCAGCCATAGGGGATGGTGGGCTGGCTCATCTCGTTCTCCTCCGGCAGCCCCAGCCAGCCGAACAGCAGGCGCCGCCCCTGACTGTCTCGGGTGGTTTGCGGCGCATAGAATTCGAAGCCCCTGTCCAGCTCGTGGAAGGCCCCGTGCTCGAACTGCTCGCCGTCGAAATCGCCCGCCAGCCAGCCGCACTGATAGAGGTTGCGATAATACTCCCCTTGCGGGGCAATCCCCTGGGGGCAGCAGATCAGCAGGTGGCGATCCCCTAGGGGGAAGAGATCCGGGCACTCCCACATATAGCCAAAGTCCCAGAGACCGCCGCGCCCGCTGCCGGCGATGGGGCCCACCAGTTGCCAATCCTGCAAGGTGCCGCCGCGATAGAGCAGCACCTCACCCTTGTCGTCCAGGGTGCGGGCGCCCAGCACCATGAGCCACTGCTGGCCGTCGTGCCACACCTTGGGGTCGCGCACATGGCCGCTGTAGCCTTGGGGCAGATCGAGCACGGGGCCCAGCTTGTCGAAACCGCCCTCACCGTCGGCGCGGGCCAGACACTGGAAGGCGGTGCGGCTGCCATCCGGGTATTTGACGTTGCCGGTGTAGACGAGGGTCAGGCGCCCCTGCTCGTCGCTCACCGCCGACCCCGAATAGCAGCCGTGGCTCTCATAGGCTTCGGTGGGCAAGAGCGCCATCGGCTCGTGCTGCCAGTGCAGCAGATCGGTGGAGCTGACGTGGCCCCAGCCCTTGTTGCGATGCTCGCAGCCGAGCGGGTTCCACTGGTAGAAGAGGTGGTAGCGCCCGTCGTGCTCGATAAAGCCGTTGGGGTCGTTGAGCAGCCCCACCGGGGCTGCCAGGTGCCAGCGGGGCCGATGGGGATCGGCCGCCGCCTTGAGCTGTCCGGCCAGCAGGGACCGGACAACCTGGTTGAGAAAATGGCTTTCCTTCATCACTCCACCTTGTACTTGAGCAGGTAGGAGGCGGCGAAGGCGGCACCGAAGGCGATCACCAGCCCGATGACATAGTGGATGAGGCTCATGGGCTGGACTATGGCCATGCCGGGGATCCCGGTCAGCCCCACCGCCGTCATCCCCACCTTGGCCGCCACCACGTAGGCGCCGCCGCAGGCACCGCCGAACAGACCGGCCAGGAAGGGCTTGATGTAGCGCAGGTTGACGCCAAAGATCGCCGCCTCCGTGATGCCGAGCAGGCAGGACATGGCCGCCGGCACGGTAATGGCCTTGATCTTCACGTCGCGGGTCTTGAAGTAGACTGCGAGGCAGGCCCCGCCCTGGGCCACGTTGGCCATGGCCCAGATGGGCAGCAGGAAGTTGACGCCTATGGCCGGATTGGTGAGCAGCCCCGCCTCGATAGCGTGGAAGCTGTGATGGATGCCGGTGATGACGATAAGCGAATAAGTCCCGCCAAACACCAGCCCCGCCAGCCAGCCCGCCTGCTCATAGAGGGCGCTCAGACCGAACGAGATACCATCCCCCAGCACCCGACCCGCCGGGCCGATAAAGAGCAGCGCCACGAAGCCGGTGATGATGACGGTCAAGAACGGGGTGAGGATCAGATCCAGGGCGTCCGGAATGCGCTTGCGCAGCTGTTTCTCCAGGTGCGACATGAACCAGACCGCCAGCAGCACCGGGAAGACGGTGCCCTGGTAGCCGATCATGGCCACATCCAGCCCGAAGAAGTCCATGGTCTTGAAGCCCCCCGCCACGCCCCAGGCGTTGGTCAGGGCCGGATGGGTGAGAATGCCGCCAAGGGTCGCCCCCAGATAGGGGTTGCCGCCAAACTCCCGCGCCGCGGTAAAGCCGATCAGGATGGGCAGTATGATGAAGGCCGCCGAGCTGAACATGTCCAGCATGACGAAGAGGGCGCTGTCGGCGTTGACCCAGCCGTAGGTGCGCACCATGCCGAGCAGCCCCATCAACAGGCCGGAGGCGACGATTGCCGGAATGATGGGCACGAAGATGTTGGAGAGGGTCCGCGCCAGCCGTTGGGCGACGTTGAGCTTGGCCGTCGCCAGGTCGGTCAGCTCCGCCTTGCTGGCGGTGCCGGTGCCGGTCAGCGCCACGAACTCGGCATAGACCTTGTTGACCAGGCCGGTGCCGAAGATCACCTGGATCTGGCCCGCGTTGCTGAAGCACCCCTTGACCCCGTCCAGCTTGTCGATGGCGGCCTTGTTGACCTTGCTGTCGTCCGCCAGCACCAGCCGCAGCCGGGTGGCGCAGTGAGCGGCGCTGACGATATTCTCCTTGCCCCCGAGCAGGGGCACCAGATCCTTGGCTATCGCACTGATATTCATAATCTTCCTCTTATGACCCGCCGGCTGGCGGGCCCTTGTCACATGAGAGTAGGGGCTGTTGACCCGGGCTTCTAGCCGCAGATCAACGGCCGCTTGCGCCCGATCGCAAAAATTCATCCAGCTGGGTGCGGGTGGGCAGCGCCGTCATGGCCCCCTTGGCGGTGGTGGCGAGCGCCCCGCAGCCGTGGGCCTGAGCCAGGATGGCGGGCAGCTCGCTTAAGGCAGGCAATCGCTCACCCTCTGCCAGCGCCGCCAGCAGACCCGCGACGAAGGCATCTCCCGCCCCCGTGGTGTCGAGCGGGGTCACTTTCTGCCCCACCCACTCCAGCAGATCGCCCTCGAGGCGTGCCACCACACCGGCCGCCCCCCGGGTCACCAGCACCAGGGCCGGGCCCGAGAGAGTGGCAAGCCCCGCGGCCAGATCATCCTCGCCGCTCAGCAGTTGCAGCTCCTCCACCGAGAGCTTGACCACGTCCGCCAGGGCGATGGCCGCGCTTACCTGCGGCAGCATCTCGGCGGGGTTGCCCCACACCTCGGGGCGCAGGTTGGGGTCGAAGCAGACCCGTCCCCCGACCGCCTTGATGGCGGCCATGGCCTGCAGGCAACTGCTGCGCACAGGTTCGTTGGCGAGCGCGATGGAGCAGCTGAGCAGCCACTGACCGGCCTCGAAGCGGGGCAAGTCAGCCGGTTCGAGGAACTGGTCGGCACTGGGGCGCACCATGAAGGTGAAGCTGCGCTCCCCTTCTTCATCGAGCTCCACCAGCACCGTGGAGGTTCGGTGGGCCGGATCCTGAGTCAGATGACGGATATCGACGCCCTCTGCCACCAGGGTATCGGCCATAAAGCGGCCGAAGGGATCGGCACCGACCCGGCCGATAAAGGCCGATTCACCGCCGAGCCGCGCCACCCCCACCGCCA
>RCUI01000533.1_pt1 | contig 12905 bp, 14 predicted proteins | sample 2166121 | NCBI WGS metagenome assembly RCUI01 (sample SAMN09932700, study PRJNA488358) | compost metagenome | feature: garden; material: soil; isolation source: compost soil in succinic acid-enriched culture | place: Germany: Experimental Botanical Garden Goettingen | collected 2016-01-27
AGGCCGTTCGCGCGGGCCTGATGGGCCGTTGCCCCGCCTGCGGGCGCGGACCGCTGTTCGAGGGCTTCCTGAAGCGGCGCGCCCGCTGCGAGGCCTGCGGCTTCGACCTGGCCGAGGTCGATACCGGCGACGGCGCCGCCACCTTCATCATGCAGATCGCGGGCTTTCTGGTCGGGTTCTCGGCCCTGGCGGTCGAGATCGCCTGGCATCCGCCGCTGTGGCTGCATCTGGTGGTCTGGCTGCCCCTGGTCGCGGGCCTTGCCATGGCCCTGATGCGGCCGGGCAAGGGGCTGATGACCGCGCTTCACATCCTGCGCCTGCGCCAGGCGCCGTCCGCCCGCCCCGATGGTTCCTTCAAGGCCCGATGACCATGCGCGCCTCGCCTCGCTTGCCGATCCTCCTGACCCTAGCGGCCGTCGTGGTTCTGGGGCTGCTGCTGACGCTGGGCGTGTGGCAGTCGCAGCGCCTGCGGTGGAAGGAAGGCTTGATCGCCCAGGCCGAGGCCGCCGCCAATTTGCCCCCCGTCCCGCTCGCCGAGGCCCTGGCGGCGGCGAACCCCGACTTCCGCCGCGTGCTGCTGACCTGCCGGGGCCTGGGCGCCGCCCCCTTTGTCGAGCTTCAGACCATCGAGGACGGCGACGCGGGCGTGCGCCTGATCTCGGCCTGTCCGGTCGAGGGCGAGGGCGTCGTCCTGGTCGACCGGGGCTTCGTCCCGGCCGAGACGACCGAGCGTCCGGCGGTCGATGCGGCCGATTCCATGCCCGTCGTCGTGGCCGGCGTGCTGCGCCGCGTCCCGCCGCCGGGGGCCATGACGCCGCCCCCGTCGGGCCGACTGTTCTACGGCCGCGACATGGCCGCCATGGCCAGGACGCTGAACGTCGAGGGGCCTGTGGCGCCCTTCACGGTCTATGCCACGACCTCGACCAATCCCGGCTGGCCGGCGCTGCGGCCGGTCGCCCCGCCGGCGGCCTTCAGCAATAACCACCTGGGCTACGCCCTGACCTGGTTCGGCCTCGCCGCGGTCCTGATCGTCTTCTATGTGGTGCTGTTGCGCCGGCGTCTGAGCCGCGCCGACCGTGCTGAGGATCGCTGACCTGACTACTCGCCTTCACACCCTGTCCAACGGCGTCCGTGTCGTGTGCGACCCGATGCCCGGCCTGCGCACCATCGCCGTGACCGTGGCCGTCAACGGCGGCGCCCGCATGGAGGACGAAAGCCGGTCAGGCTGGTCGCACCTGCTGGAGCACCTGGTCTTCAAGGGCGCGGGCGACATGGGTGCGCGCGACATCGTCGAACGCGTCGAGGCCGAGGGCGGCTCGATCAACGCCGCCACCGGCTATGAGCGCACCAGCTTCGACATCCGCGCCCTGAAGGGCAGCCTGCCGCTGGCCATGCAGGTCCTATCGGATCTGGTGTTCCGCCCGACGTTGTCGCCCGACGAGATCGAGCGCGAGAAGGACGTCGTGGCCCAGGAGATCGCCGAGGCCTTCGACACGCCGGACGACCATGTGTTCGAAATGGCCCAGACCCAGGCCTTCGCCGGTCAGGGGCTGGGGCGGCCCATCCTGGGCTCGATCGCCAGCCTGGCGCCCGCCGACCGGGCGGCCGTGAGCGACTGGCGCGCCCGCCTCTATTCGCCCGACCGCATGGTGGTGGCCGTGTCCGGCGCGGTGGAGGAGGGCGAACTCCTGGCCCTGGCCGAGACCTGGTTCGGCCAGGCCGAAGCGTCCCCTCGCGAGCCCTCGGCCCCGGCCGCCTTCGCCGGCGGCGAGGCGCGGCTGGCGCGCAAGATCGAGCAGGCCAATCTGGTCTTCCAACTGCCGAGCCTGGGCGCGCGCGACCCGCGCCTGCCGGCCCTGCGCCTGTTCACCGAGATCCTGGGCGGGGGCATGGCTTCGCGTCTGTTCCAGAGCGCGCGCGAGGATCGCGGGCTGGCCTACGCCATCGACGCCTATCACGAGACCTATGACGACCTGGGCGTCCTGGGCGTCTACGCCGGGGCGGCGGCCGACCGCTCGCTGGAGCTGGCCGACCTGTGCGCCGCCGAGATTCTCGACCTGGCCGAGAAGGGGCCGACCGATCAGGAACTGGCGCGGGCCAAGGCGGTGCTGAACGCCGGGCTGTGGATGGCCGACGAGAGCCCGGCCAGCCGGTCGGGGCGTCTGGCGGGCCAGACCCTGGTGTTCGGCGCCCCCGTCTCGTCCGAAGACAGCGCCGCGCGCATCGACGCGCAGACGGCGCAGGACCTGCGCGAGGTCGGCCGCGCCATGGCGGCGTCCGGCCGCTCCGCGACGGCCGTCCTGGGACCCCGAGCGGCCGGCGGCGCCGGGCGCGCCTTCCGCGAGCGCATGGCCGGGCGCTGACGGCTGCTGCTGACGCCGCGACCGCATCGCGCTATCGTTCCCCCATGGCCCTGTTCGACTGGATGGCCGAGGCGACCGGACCGGTCCTGAACGGGCAGGGGGTCGTGCTGCGCCCGCCGCGACCCTCTGACTACATGGCGTGGGCGGCGCTGCGCGAGGAATCGCGCGACTATCTGCAGCCATGGGAGCCCGCCTGGGCCGAGGACGACCTAAGCCGCGCCGCCTATCGCCGCCGCCTGGGCGTCTATGCGCGCGAGATGGAGCAGGGCACGGCCTGGCCGCTGTTCGTGTTCGACCCGGCCGACGAGGCCCTGATGGGAGCCATCACCCTGTCCAACATCCGACGCGGCGTGGCCGAGACGGGCACGCTCGGCTACTGGGTCGGGCGGCCGCACGCCGGGCGCGGCGTCGGCACGGCGGCGGCGCAGGCCATGCTGGCCCATGCCTTCGGCGCCCTGGGGCTGCACCGGGTCGAGGCGGCCTGCGTCCCGACCAACCACGCCTCGCGCCGCGTGCTGGAAAAGGCCGGCTTTCGGCAGGAGGGTCTGGCGCGAGCTTATTTGAAAATTAACGGCCGATGGGCAGACCATCTGTTGTTCGGCGTTCTCGACGAGGAGTTCGCCGCGGCCGCCTCCCGTCCAGCCAGACCATCGGACCCGCTTTGAGCACACGATCCAGAGCGCTGACGTGGGACCCCACCACGGCCATCGAAGCCCTTGCCGCGGCTGACGCCGCTCTGTGGATATGGACGCCCGCCGAGGACCAGATCCGCTTCACCGGCGCCACCCGCCCGCTGGGCCTGGGGCCGCTGGCGCCCCAGTGTTCGGGCGCGGCCTTCACCGCCCTGACCATGCCCCAGGACCGCGCCCTGGCCGACCGCCTGCTCAAGCCCCAGGCTGAGGGGACCGAGATCGCCGTGCGCCTGCGGATGCGCGGCTGCGAGACCTGCCTGTGGCGCGGCGTCTGGCTGGAGGACGGGCTGCGCGCGGCGGGCATCGTCGCCCTGGAAACCAAGTTCGCCGGCGCCGACCGGGACACGCTGACGGGCCTGCTGGACCGCCGCACCTTCCTGGTGCGCGTGGCCGAGACGCTGGGAACGGTCGGGGACTATGAAATGGTCGTGGCCGACCTGGACCGTCTGCGGCGGCTCAACGAGGCCTTGGGCCATGAGCGCGCCGACCTGGTGCTGTCGGCCCTGGGGTCGCGCCTCTCGGCCGCCTTTTCCGAGGACTGCGTCCCGGCCCGCATCGGCGAGGACGAGTTCGCCGTCCTGATCCGGCGCGGAGGCGGCGGGGCCGGGGGCAGCGAACGCCTGCGCAAGGCGCTGGAACAGCCCCTGCGCCTGGCCGGCTTCGACATCTATCCCACCCTGTCGATCGGGGCGGTGACGGCCGAGGGCGGGCCCGACGCGCCCGACCCCGCCGAACTGCTGCGCCGCGTCGAGCTGGCGGTCGAACAGGCCAAGCTGGCCGGGCGGGGCGGGGCGGCGGCCTATGGCCGGGCTCTGGAGACCGACAGCCTGTCGCGCCTGGCGCTGGAAGCGGACCTGCGCAACGCCTTCCTGCGGGGCGAGATCGAGCCCTTCTTCCAGCCCATCGTCAACCTGGACACGGGGGCGGTGGCGGGGTTCGAGGCCCTGGCGCGCTGGCGTCATCCCCGGCGCGGTCTGGTGCCGCCGGACGAGTTCCTGATCCTGGCCGACGAAATGGGCCTGATGAACGATCTGGGCCTGCTGATGATGACCCAGGCCGCGCGCCAGCTGGCCGAGTGGCAGCAGCGCCACCCCAGCGCCGGGCGGCTGTTCTGCAGCGTCAACCTGTCGGTGGGCGAGATCGAACGCGCCCACCTGGTCGAGGACGTGGCCCGCATCATCAAGGAGGCCGGCCTGCCGCGCGGCGCCCTCAAGCTGGAGGTCACCGAGGGCGACATCATGCGCGACACCGCGCGCGCGGCCGAGGTGCTGAAGGCCCTGCGCGAGGCGGGCGCCAGCCTGGCGCTGGACGACTTCGGCACGGGCTTCTCGTCCCTGTCCTACCTGGCCAAGCTGCCGTTCGACACCCTGAAGATCGACCGCTATTTCGTGCTGACCATGGACAAGGACGAAGGCTCGGCCAAGATCGTCAAATCCGTCGTCAACCTGGGCCGCGACCTGGCGCTGGAAGTGGTGGCCGAGGGGGTGGAGAACGCCGTCCTGGCCAAGCTGCTGCTCGACGACGGCTGTCATTACGGCCAAGGCTTCGGCTACGCCCCCGCCCTGCCGGCCCAGGAGGCTGAAGTCTATCTGAACGAGTCCCTGGCCGACGGCGTGGCGCCGATCAAGGCGCGCTCGGTGTAGCGATCCCCTCTCCCATCGGGAAGAGGGGCGCTCAAGCCCGGCCGCTCTGGCTCGACAGGCGGGCGGCGTCGACGCCCAGGGCGGCCAGGGCGCGGCTCCATTTGGTGTCGTAGTCGGCGTCGAAGATGAGGGCCGGATCGGCGTCCGTAGTCAGCCAGACGTTCTCGTTGAGCTCGTCCTCCAACTGCCCTTCGCCCCAGCCGGCGTAGCCCAGCAGCAGGATGGACTGGCTAGGGCCGGCCTCGGCGTCGGCCATGGCGGCCAAGGCGTCGCGGGTGCCGGTCATGGCTAAGCCGTCCCCGAAGGTCAGGGTGGCCTCGTCGCTGGTCCAGTCGGCGGTGTGCAGGACGAAGCCGCGCTCGCGCTCGACCGGGCCGCCGATCAGAACCGAGCGGTCGCCCGCGGCTTCGGCGCTGGGCGTGTCCAGCTTTTCAAGCACTTCGGACAGGGAAACGCCGGGCACCGGCTGGTCCAGGCGAAGCCCCATGGCGTGCTCGTCGTCGTGGGCGCAGATCAGGATCACGGCGTGGCGGAAGCGATCGTCGTCAATTCCCGGCATCGCCACCAGAAGACGCCCGGTCAGGGAGGAGAAGGCGGTCATGCCCCTATCATCGGGGCGGAAGAAGGCGGGCGCAAGACGCTCTCGGCGGCTGGTCCGCTTGGCGATCCTCCTGCGGGCCTCTATCTGACTCCCATCGTCCTGGATCGTCCGGGCCGAACTCCCGGAGACCTCGACATGACCATCAAGATCGGCGACCGCATCCCCGACGCCACCCTGACGACCATGACGCCTGAAGGCCCCAAGCCGGTCAGCACGGCCGAGCTGTTCGGCGGCAAGACGGTGGCCCTGTTCGCCGTGCCGGGCGCCTTCACCCCGACCTGCTCGGCGCGCCACCTGCCGGGCTATAAGGACAACCGCGCCGACCTGGCCGCCAAGGGCGTGGATACGGTCGCCTGCGTCGCCGTCAACGACGCCTTCGTCATGGGCGCCTGGGCCGAGGCCAGCGACCTGAACGGCGCGGACGACATCGTCATGCTGGCCGACGGCAACGGCGACTTCACGCGCAAGCTGGGCCTCAGCCTGGACGCCACGGGCTTCGGCATGGGCGAGCGTTCGCAGCGCTATTCCATGCTGGTCAAGGACGGGGTGGTGGACCAGCTCAACGTCGAGCAGGGCGGCGAGTTCAAGGTGTCCTCGGCCGAACACCTGCTGACCCAGCTGTGATGATCCGCGTCGCCCTGTCGTGCGGCCGGTGCGGCTGACGCATGGGCGACGTCTTCACCCCGGAGCAGCGCAGCGCCGTCATGCGCCGGGTGAAGGGGCGCGACACCGCGCCCGAACTCAAGGTCCGGCGGCTGCTGCGCGGCGCCGGGATCGGCTACCGGCTGGGCGGCTGCGGCCTGCCCGGTCGGCCCGATGTGGTGATGAAGGGACGGCGGATCGTCCTGTTCGTCCACGGTTGTTTCTGGCACGGCCACGACTGCCGGCGCGGCGCGCGCCTGCCCCGCGCCAACGCCGACTACTGGGCCGCCAAGATCGCCCGCAACCGCGCGCGCGACGTCCGTGTCGCGGCCGAGCTGGAGGCCGCGGGCTGGCGGGTCCTGACCGTGTGGACCTGCGAACAGACCGGCCCCGACTGGGGCGCGCGGCTGCTGGCCCAGGTGCGGGGCGAAACGCCCCCTGACAAGAGCGTCTGACCTAGGCGGCAGCTTCGGCTTCGGCGTCGGCTGCGGCTTCCGCTTTGGCCGCGTCGCCGTCCAGGACCTGGCCCAGGGCGGTCAGCAGCACGGCTGGCGTCAGCGGCTTGGCGACGAAGTGATTCATCCCGGCGGCCAGGCAGGCGGCGATGTCCTCGGGCGCGCTGTCGGCGGTGACGGCGATGACCGGCGTCGCGGCGTTGGGCCCGTCGGCCGCGCGCAGGCGGCGGGTGGTCTCGCGCCCGTCCAGCTCGGGCATCCGCACATCCATGAAGATCACGTCGAAGACGCCGGTTTCGCAGGCCCGCAAGGCGGCCATGCCGTTTTCAGCCATGGCGATTTCGCAGTCGATGGTCTGCAGGATGACCTGGATGGCGCGGCGGTTGATGGCGTGGTCGTCGACCACCAGCACCCGCAGGGCGCGCTCGGCTTCGGGCGCCTCGTCCGCCTCGTCCGCCTCGGCCAAGGGGGCGACCGGCGCGGCCTGGGGCTTTTCCTCAAAGGGTTGGACCAAAGTCCTGGCCGCGGCGCCGAACTGGCGGGGCGGGGCGGCCGGCGCCGCGTCGGACGGGGCCTCGGACTCGACCCCGGCCGGCAGGGTCAGCGCCACGGTGAAGGTCGCGCCCTGGCCCGCCTGGCTGCGCACCGTCAGCCGCCCGCCCATCAGCTCGACCAGGTCGCGACTGATGGCCAGGCCCAGGCCTGAGCCGCCGTAGCGGGCGGCGACGCCGTCGGCCGTCTGGTCGAAGGGGGTGAAGAGCCGGTCCATCTGGCCCGCGGTCATGCCCGGCCCGGTGTCGGCGACGTCGATCAGCAGGACGTGCAGGCCCGCCTCGTCCTGCCAGGACCGCAACTGGACGGTGATCGCGCCCGTCTCGGTGAATTTGACGGCGTTGGAGATCAGGTTGTTCAGCACCTGGCGCAGGCGCATGGCGTCGCCCTGCACCATGCGCGGCATGAGGCGCGATCCGTCCAGGCGCAGGCGCAGACCCTTGGCCCGGACCGGCCCTTGCCACAGGCGGAAGGTGTGGTTGAGCAGGTCGCGCAGGTCGAAGTCCCGCGCCTCGACCTTGAGCCGACCGGCGTCGAGGCGGGCGTGGTCCAGCAGGTCGTCCAGCAGATCCTTCATCATCAGCCCGGCGTCCTCGATCATGGCCACCTGCTGGCGGGCGGTGGGAGAGGGGGCGGCGACGCGGTTCAGTTCGTGGGCGCCGGTCAGGATGGCGCTGATGGGGGTGCGCAGGTCATGGGCGACGGCCGCCAGCAGGGCGCTGCGTCCGGCCATGACGGTCTCGGCCTGGCGGCGCTTGCCGTCGGCCTCCTTGAGCGCGCGGGCCTCGGCCACGCCCGCGACGTAGAGGCGGCTGCGGGTGGTCAGGCAGAAGAAGATGAAGGCCAAGACGCCGACGGCCACCGGCAGGATGAAGCGCCCTTCGACCCCCCAGCGGGACAGGAACAGCGGCGTCAGGGCCAGCACGGCCACCTGGGGCAGAACGGTCCACACGAAGACCCGCATATTGCCCGTCGAGGCGATCACCGAATTGATCGCGCCCGCCGACAAAAGGGTGGTGGCGACGATGCCGCCGGGCACGCCGCCCATGGTCCACAGGGGCACGGCGATGGCGGCGTAGGCGGTGGTGTTGGCGGCGAGGACCAGGTCGCCCAGGAAACGGCGCCAGCCTTGAGGCTCCGCCGCTCGAGCGCGGATGACGGGCAGAAAGACCGCGGCCTCGGCCAACTGCATCAGCAGATAGATCGCCAGCCAGCCCAGGCAGAGCGGCAGGCCTAGGATGGGGCTGAACAGCAGGGCGCAGGCCGGACCCACGACGAGCCGCTGCGGCAGCATCTTGTGCCGCTGGCGGATGGCGGAGGCCCATCCGGAAAGGGGGACGTCGGTCTGCGGCATACGGCGATCCGAACGGGCGAGATCGCCCTTCGATCGCATCATCGCCACCGAGGCCTAATGCTCCGTCAACGCGCGGCGGCGGCGGCCTCGGCCACGCTGGAAAAACCGTCGGCGCGCAGGCGGGCCGCCAGATCGCGCTTGATCCGGCCGACCAGACCCGGTCCCTCATAGATCAGGGCGGAATAGACCTGCACGGCCGAAGCCCCCGCGCGGATGCGTTCATAGGCGTCGGCGCCGTCGGCGATGCCGCCGACCGCGATCAGCGGCAGCCGCCCGGCCGAGGCCTCGGCGGCGGCGTGAAGGGCGCGCTGCGCAATGGGCTTCAACGGCGCGCCGGACAGGCCGCCCGCCTCGCCTGCGAAAGGCGAGCGCAGGGAGGCGGGGCGCTCCAGCGTGGTGTTGGACACGATCAGGGCGTCGATCTGGTGGGCCAGAGAGGCCTCGACGATCATGCCGATCTCTTCGCCGATCAGGTCGGGCGCGATCTTCAGGAAGACGGGCGCGCCGTCGGCGGGGCGGGCCTCTTGGATGCGGCTCAAGAGGTCGTCCAGCGCCTCGCGTCCTTGCAGGGCCCGCAGGCCCGGCGTGTTGGGGGAGGAGATGTTGACGGTGAAATAGTCGGCCAGGCCCGCCAGCCGCTTCAGCCCGGCGACATAGTCGGCGGCCTTGTCCTCGGTGTCCTTGTTGGCGCCCAGGTTGGCGCCGATGGCCGTGCGTTTCGGTCGCCGCGCCAGACGGACGGCGAACGGCTCCAGCCCCGCGTTGTTGAAGCCCATGCGGTTGATGATCGCCCGGTCTTCGGCCAGGCGGAACAGGCGCGGCTTGGGGTTGCCCGGCTGGGCGCGCGGCGTCACCGAGCCGCATTCCACCGCGCCGAAGCCCAGGCGGGACAGACCTTCCAGCGCCTCGCCGTTCTTGTCGAGGCCGGCGGCCAGGCCGACGGGGTTGGACATCTCCAGCCCGGCGATGCGGGTCTTCAGGATCGGGTCGTCGGCGCCGGGCGCGGGCAGGGGCGTGACCTGCAGGGCGCGGATGGCCAGGCGGTGGGCCGTCTCGGGATCCATTTGGCGCAGCGCCCAGGCGCCGAGGTCGGTCAGGTTCATGCTCAGGCGGTCTCTTCCAGGATCATGCGGCCGTCGGCCGTCACCGACAGACCCCGCGCGTCCCGCGTCGCCGCGATCGGCAGGGCGCCGTAAATATGGGGGAACAGGGCGCCGCCGCGCGACGGCTCCCAGATCAGGTCCTCGCCCAGGGCCGTCAGGTCGACCTCGACCAGCACCAGATCGGCCTTGCCGGCGTAATGCTTGGCCGCTGTGGCTTCCAGCTGATCGGCGGCGGACAAGTGGATGTAGCCGTCGGTCAGGTCCACGGCCGAGCCGTCGTAGCGGCCCTCGGCCAGGGCGGCGCGCCAGTCGGCGCGGCTCAGGATCTTGAAGGCGACGTCGGGCAGGTCGGTCATGCTCACAGGCTCTCGGGCGTCAGCCAGCCTTCATAGGAGGGCCGTCCGGCGACATCGACGCGGAACACCGCCGCCGCCCCGGTAGGGAAGCCGCCGCTCATCTTGTCCAGCACGGCCGGCGAGGCGGCGCTCTCGATCAGATAGTCGACCGCCAGCTGATGCACGCCGGGATTATGGGCGATCAGCAGCAGGCAGCCGGCCTCCTCCTCGGCCGCCTCGACCGCCCGGCGCAGCGCGTCGACGGGGGCGTTGTAGAGGGTGTCGGCGACACGCAGGTCGACGTCGCCGAAATGTTCGCTGACCGCGTCCCAGGTGTCGCGCGTGCGGCGCGCGCCCGAGACCAGGGCCATGTCCGGCTTCAAGCCCCGCTCGGCCAGGGCGCGGCCGACGGCGGCCGCGTCGCGGCGCCCGCGCTCGCTCAAGGGGCGGTCCACGTCGCCGCCCGGCGCCGAGGCTTCGGCCTTGGCGTGACGCATCAGGATCAGTCGTTGCATGACGGGGGCTTTACGGCTGTTTGCGCGCGGCGCCCATAGGGGGCGCGTGATGGGGGGGCGCATGATCGCGCGCGGCGGGCGAGGGGGTCAAAGCGGGGCGGCCGGCCAGAACCGCCTGGGCCAGGCCGCTGGGCCGCACGCGGGCGTAGGCGCGGCGCGAGGCCTCCAGCATGATGAGGCCGGCCGCGCCGGGCAGCAGCTTCGGGCCGATCTGCTCCAGCCCGTCGGCCAGGGGCAGCATCGGCCGCCAGGGCGGGACGTAGAGCGCCTGGGACCAGGCGGCGGGCTCCAGGCCGACCTCGCGCACCAGCCGCTCCAGCTGGCCGCGCGTGAAGGGGCGGCCGTGGCCGAAGGGGGTGGTCTCGGCCCGCGCCCACATCCCGCCGCGCGCCGCCGCCGCCAGGATGATGCGCCCCGCCGGGGCCAGGACGCGCACCGCTTCGGCCAGCAGGCCTTGCGGGTCGTCCGCCTCTTCCAGCGCATGGACCAGCAGGATGCGGTCGAAGGTCCCCGCCGCGAAGGGCAGGCGCCGGTCGTCGACCAGGACGGTGCGGTTGCGCCCTCCGGCCGCCCACTGTTCGGCCCCCTGTCCGCCCGGCATGGCCGCGATCACGCGACGCGCGCCGACGAAGTCGCCCAGCCAGGGCGTGGCGTAGCCGAGGCCCAGGACGTCGCAGCCGTTGGCCGCGCCCCAGGCGTCCTCCAGCCGCCGCGCCAGCATGCGCCGCGCCAGCGCCCCGGTCGGTTCGCCGTAAAAGGTGCGAAGATCGTCGATGCTGCGGCGCATGGGCGGCATTATGGCTGATTTTGCGAGGGATGTCGGCCTTTCCGCATCTCCTGCCGCTCATCCCGGCGTCGGCGGGGTTGAGCGGAAATTTGCACGCAGCCCTGCTAGGATGCCGCCTAACCGGAGACCTCCCATGACCCTGACCGTTCGCCAGTTCCCCTGCCTGTCCGACAACTACGGCTTCCTGATCCGCGACGAGGCGACGGGCCTGGTCGCGACCATCGACACGCCGGACGCCGAGGCCATCTTGGACGATCTGGAGGCCTCGGGCTGGGGGCGGCTGGACCTGATCCTCAACACCCACTGGCACCCTGACCACACCGGCGGCAATGAACGGCTGAAGGCCGAGACCGGCTGCGAAATCGCCGGGCCGGAGGAGGTGCGCCGCGCGGCGCCGCTGGATCACGTCCTGGTCGACGGCGAAGCGGTGCGCCTGGGCCAGACGGCCTTCGACGTGGTGCTGTCGCCCGGCCACACCCTGGGCCATGTGGTCTATCACGCGGCCGAGGAGGGGCTGGCCTTCGTCGGCGACGTCATCTTCGCCCTGGGCTGCGGGCGGCTGTTCGAGGGCACGCCGCAGCAGATGTGGGACAGCCTGAACCGCATCGCCGCCTGGCCCGAGGCGACGACGCTCTACTGCGCCCACGAATACACCGCCGCCAACGCGCGGTTCGCCCTGTCGCTGCCCGACGCCGACGAGGCGCTGAAGGCGCACGCTGAGGCCGTGTTCGCCGCGCGCGACCGGGGCGAGCCGACCGTGCCGACCACCGTCGGGGCCGAGCGCCGCTTCAACCCCTTCCTGCGCGCCCGCGACGCCGTCGACTTCGCCGAGCGCCGCGCCGCCAAGGACGGGTTCAAGGGATAGACGGCCTCAGTAGCCGGTCAAACGGGGACAGGGGGCCGCGCAATTGTTAAAGGGCGCGCCCGCCGAAGCGATGCGCGCCCTTTGATGACTTCGGCGTTCGCCGTTCTTACAGGCCCGGCAGCTTGAAGCGGCCGTCGCGGCGCGGGGCGATGGTGATGCCTTCGCGGCCGCCGGTCAGGGCCTGCAGGCGAGCCTGCTCGCTGGCGGCGTCGATGGTCTTGGCGCCCTCCGCCGTCTGGGTGACGGTCGCAGCCTGGCTGGCCGGATCGTTCTTGCGCCAGAACAGGATGCGGTTGGCCCAGCTCTCTTCCTTGTGCGCCAGGTTGCCGAACTCGTCGTCGACGACATAGCGGGCCAGGGGATCGGCGCGTTCGGCGCCCGCTTCGGCGACGAGGACCTGCTCGCCGGGCGTGCGGGTCACGGCCTGGCGCTGGCCGAGCAGAATCTGGCGCGCGGCGCTTTCGGGCGCCAGCTCCTGCGGGCGGGGCTGGCCCGGCGCGGGCGGCGTCAGGCCGTATTCGGGCGGCACGACCAGCGGCGCGCTGGCCACGGTGACGAATTCGTCCGGCACGACCTTGGTCAGGCCGATGCTCTGCTTCATGCCGCCGCAGGCGGTCAGGCCGAGCGCCGCGCCGGCGGCCAGGGTCACGATCAGGACGGGACGGATACGCATGGGTCGTTCGGCTCCGGGAGGCGCGCCGCGCGGGCGCAGGCTCGGGTCGATAGTTAAGGGGAGGTGATTACGACTTTTCGTGGGCCGCGCCAACTGTAGAGCGGCGTTCCGACAGGAAGCTGTCGAGGATCAGCAACCCGACCCCGACGGTGATGCCGCTGTCGGCCACGTTGAAGATCCAGGGAAACAGGCCGGTGCCCGAAAAGTCGAGGAAGTCGACGACCCCGCCGAAGCGGATGCGGTCGATCACGTTGCCCAGAGCGCCGCCCATGACCAGACCGATGGCGGCGGTCATCAGCTTGCGGTCCGAACGCGTGGCCCAGAC
>RCUI01000534.1_pt1 | contig 12892 bp, 6 predicted proteins | sample 2166121 | NCBI WGS metagenome assembly RCUI01 (sample SAMN09932700, study PRJNA488358) | compost metagenome | feature: garden; material: soil; isolation source: compost soil in succinic acid-enriched culture | place: Germany: Experimental Botanical Garden Goettingen | collected 2016-01-27
CGCTCACAGACTAATTGCCCGATTGGAAAAACTGCGTCCGACACTAATGGCTTTGACGCCACTGGAAGTGCTGCGACTTGCCGCTGCCGAGTCCCAAGTAGCAAGACTGGTCGGCCAATGGTCCACCTCCCCCCACGAGAGCCGCAACCGGATGTCCAACGTCGAGGCACTGGTCGAGCTCGGAAAGACTTTCGAGGACGAGTGCGTCGCGGCGAAGCGGCCAGCGACGGTTAGCGGCATGCTTCGTTGGCTGGACGAACTCGCTAGCCAAGAAGATGATAGTCGGGCCACTTCAGCAGACAACGCAGTCTCGGTCCTCACTTATCACGGGGCAAAGGGGCTGGAGTGGCCAGTCGTCGTGCTGACAAGCCTCGATGCGATAGCACGTACTTCGCTTTGGGGCGTGCGCGCGAGGACAGTTGGAGGCTTCGACCCGCAGCAGCCACTCGCCAACCGCTTCGTCCACTGCTGGTTAAAGAGCTGGGGCAAGCGGTCCCAGCCCCAAGCAGCACTCAATGCCGAAGCCAGCGTAACTGGCCAAGCCATGCAGGCAGAGGCCTTGGCGGAGAACAAGCGTCTGCTATATGTGGGCTTGACCCGCGCACGTGACATAAACGTCGCACTGTCTTTCGTGCGCAAGTCAGGGCCGGGCCGGGCCGCGCCTGGGTCGGCGAGATTAAAGGCGCAGCCGAGCTGTTGTTCGGTGACTCAGAAATCATAACGACTCCCGAAGGCAAGCAGCTTTCCAGGCTATCGAAGTCCTGGAGCACGGATGAGTGCTCAACGGAACCACCTGCCAAAGCCCCCGAGGCTTGCCACTGGTTTACAGCTCGTCCGCGCGTGCAGGCCGAACCTTTGTGGCACCGACCGAGTTCTGCTTCGGGCGGTACATTCACGGTTGTCGAGACCGACGCCGTCGGAGTTCGGCTAAGCCTGGCAGGCAAGCCCGACATGGCATCGCTGGGTACAGCGCTCCACCTGTGCATTGCACGCGCCGGCGTGCTTGGTGGTATTTCTCCCCCTGACGTCGAGCGCATCCTGAAGACCTGGACCGTGGTTGATTCTGTAGATAAGGATGCCGTGTGCTCCCAGACCTCAGCGTTCCAGGCTTGGATAGCCAAGCGCTGGCCCGACTGTCCGGTTTACGTCGAGGGACCCATCGAAGCAGATGGCCCGAACGGCACTCGTATCCGGGGCCGCATCGATTTGCTGGTTGAGTTGCCAGACGGCTGGATTCTGGTGGACCACAAGTCGAACCCCGCCGGCTCAGCCAGAGACGATGACTTGGTAGCCTTGCATGGCCCACAGCTAGAGTCCTATGGCCATGCTCTTCTCAGCGCAACCGGCAAGCCCGTGAGCCAGCGATGGCTCTATCTGCCAGTCGCTGCACGAGCCGTCCGCCTGTCCTGAGCATTCTGGTCGTTAACGTCCTGCCTTGAATCAGCAGGCGGACGCGCTATCAGGCTTAAGGAGCGCTTCGACGTGATTCCCACGCTCGCCGGTGGTGCAGGCGCCAGCTTGTCCCTGTCAGCAACCGGCGTGCTGGGGGTTGAGTTCATCGGTTACAAAGCAGTCAGGTCGCTGCATTACTACGACGTAGGCAAACGAAACTTCATCAGCGCCAGCATCGAGCGCTCCAAGGATCATCTGGTCGAGACCAGTCTTGGGCACTATGACGGACTGATGGAGACGATAGAGCCGCGTACCCAGGGCAGCCTGAGCCTTGCCCACCGGTCATGCAATGCAGGAGGCATAAGGCTCACCAGGACATGCAATCTTGATGGCGGCGCCGAAGTGACGGCACAGTGATATCTCTCGGGCGTATTCACTAGGGAGGACTGTGACAACGTAAGCCATTCAGCCATCGGCGGCATGCTCGAATTGGCCAAGAACAGGATGGTCAATCTGTATTTCAGCGAAAAGGCACGAACCAATCACTTCTGCTCATGACCTAAGTGGCAGGACGATTGTAGTTTTCCCGCACGGCTGCTTTTATCGGCGCAGGCTCACTGACTGGTTGGCCGAGGAGGGAGTTTCGCCAGGTAAAATCCTGGAATTTGGTTCCTACCACGCGATTGTGGCCTGTGTAGCAGCTGGAACAGGTATAGGCATCATCTCAGAAGTACTCCTCGACAACGCAGTGCTTAGTGACAGCGTCCAGCGCCATCCATCGCCAGGAATACTCGCCAGAAGCCGCACCCATTTAGTTTGGAGTGGAGAAGTATCACCTCCACTTAAAGCATTCATGGCGCTTCTTCCTACCTTGAACATGTAAAGCGAGGCGCCCTAGGCGCGTTTTCAGACACGGACAGACCTGATCGTAAGTAATTCGAAATAACGAGACTTTTTGTTCGTTGCAGCTGCATCTACTTCTATTTTTGCCACCAAGCTACTCAGGATATTAGCCACGACACCGCCGGCATGCCCCAAGCGCTAGACACGCTGGGTTCGGACATCATTAATGCCTAGCGGAAAGGTCGATAACCACAACTTGTATTCGACCACGTCGCTCCTGCGGAATCAGCTCAGCCAGATAACTCTGCATTTCTTCGGCACACCTAGGAGCACACATCCCTTGAGGCGGCTTTACTGGTAACTTTTTATTTGAAACTCCAACCCCAAACCATAATACGCAAAAAATCCCACATTGTTCAGAACGCCAATCTATCAAATATTGTTTATCCAGCTGGCTACTTGCCGCATGCCAAACATTTGGATGCCATTGCCCTTTAACCTCCAAAGGCAATTGCAAATTTCCACACCGAAAAGCGAGGTCGACACGCTTATCCTCGGGCATATCAGCCTCACTCAACAATGAAACATTATATCTTTCAAGTCTAGGCCGCAACATTTCCGCCAAATGATCACGACAGCGATTTTCTTCCCTCGGTTCTTTATTGTCAGCCCAAAATACGCGCACTGGATCAAATTCATCGCCTATTAAGATTCGCTGAACAACTGCAAGCTCCTCTAGGATTAATGTCTTTAGGTCCTCAGCATTACAGGGCGGCCCACCTTGCAGAAGCAGCTTCAGAACTTCAGGTCTGATGGGTTTAAACATCTCCTCACTATTTTTTTGTATTTGGCTAGCTTGTGCATGCTTCAAAAGATCGCTATAAGTATCGTGAGCCGCCGTAACCAAACGCGAGATTGACATGCACGCGTTCTCGGTTGTTTCCTGGCTCACTCGTTCGATGAGCAATGCAATAAACGCAGATGCCTCGCCGGCCCTACTACTCGACAATCTATTATCTGGACTTACAACTGGCCACAAACACCGAAATTGCGAAACTATCCATTCGGCCTGGCTGATACTGTGATCCACTAAACGCCGACTGTGCCCAATAGTAAAAACATCGCGCAAGTGCCATATGAGCCCCGGCACCTTCAGCTGACAATGGAACTCACCTATCACACTTTCGAAATCTATTAGAACCTTTAGAGCCAACCATTTCAGATCAACTTCTGACTTATCTGCCTTTAGAAAAACTCGATCATTAGCAATTAGCCGCAGTCGGCAAGATTCACCAGACACCATTAGAAAATGGTAAAATTTCTTTTCCACCCCAGCATCTAGAGAGAGCGGCTTCGAAAGCCACTCTACTGCCAGCTTAATCGCAGTAGCTCTCCAGCACTCCATCGTAATCAGACGAATTATTCCTGGCACATCGCTCCGACCTCCCAGTATCGCTGCTTCTAACCAAAGTCGCGCAAAAGCTTCACGCTCGCTTTCTGTTTTCAACAAAATAGCTTCGAGCTTCTGGGTAAGATTTTGGCGATCTGGCTGATTGGGTATGAACCCCTGGCTGTAACATAACAACAGCCCAACCTTAAGTACATCAAGGGACAGATTGGAAAACTCTAAGCTCTCACGAAATCGGTAAAGCAACGCTGAAAATATCGAATAATTTGAAACATTACAGAGATTCTGAGACAACTCTCTAGCGACCTTTTTGGGAGAGGGAAAGTCAGGTCGGTACAATACACACTTAAAGCCTGTCAACACATCACGAGCCAGCGACTTTCCCCAAAAAAGATTCAAACGCTCCAATGCCGGCGGCTGTGCATGAAAAAGATGTTGTTCTCCTAGATAGTGCCTAGCGGGCAGTTCTAAAAATAGTAGATCTCCTTCGCGGAGCAGATCTCTTCTCTGCTGATATTTACAGCGCAACGAACGCTTTTCTAGAATTTTTCTTCTACGCTTCTGCAAAGCATCTGAGGCTGTACGACCCTGAGATTCCGCAGCAGAATGTTTGAGGAGCTCTATTCTACGCTGGATAAAATCTGTAAGATCGGGGCATCCAGCCTCGAACTTTAGGCTTGCTTCACGTAACTTAGAGCTAATTCCGTAAGACTGGGCCGCAGACACAATCAAACCTTGCCAATCTTCACGATTTGACAAATCCAGATTACTAAATCTAGCAAATAGACTTATGAAATAAACATAATCATCAGCAGTAAGACCGACTAATCGAGCCTCCAGGACAGTTGCCTGATGATAAATAACATACTTGCGCGCAGCTCCGAACAGAGCATGGTATTGAACAGCACGTCGAAGTTCTTGATCAACGCTTATTAAGTGCAACAGAGACGAAATTGCCGGCCCATTGCGATCTGCATAAGTGAGCAAAGCGAGCCATCCCCAAATAACCTCTGGATTATGATGAGAAACTAGCTTTTCGTCAATTGCCCGCCCCACAAGTGAGGCTATCAGTTCATAAATTTCGAACGCTGACGAAAAATCACTCGCATTAACAAGACCAATACGATCAGAAAGTAAATCCAGAACGATTTTCAATGTTGAACTGGGGACGCGACTGGGCAACGATGCATATTCACCCAGTCTGTGCCCTACGGTCTCAACAGGTCGAGGCACTTCGCAAAAAAGCAAACCCAGCCTCGCTAGTGTGACCTCAACGAGTAGCTCAGCCCTCACTGCAAAACCATGCATCTCAATAATCAGATACGCTAGCTCTGATGAGTCACGAGTAGCCTGAAGCAATAATCTCTCTACATAGATCTCCCACTCCGCCATACTACATACTACCTCTAATGCAACTGCCGAAGCGTAGCGCTCGTGCATCGAGCGGTTAACACATAACATGACATCGCATAGAGTGCCTTTCATTGGACTAACAAGTGAAGTCCCTCTAATACCGTCCAAGAGCAATGATATCAAATCCGAATTATTCCCTGAACCAATAATAGACTCGATTTCATTCGACAGGACCTCTAACATCATGCCCTTGACCGAAATGCCTTTCCGATAATTATTATGTAAGTACGGATCAGATTTAGAAGAATCCCGAAGAGTTTTCAATAGATGTTTCTTTTGGGAAGTGGCCAACACTGTCACGTCAGCGTACAGTACTACCCCGAAAGGATCGGCAGTTATAATACTTCCCGCAATTTCTTCTTTATGAACAGCAAGCCAGGCATGCAACCCTCTAAAGCTAGCTGGCACTCTCCCACTACCCTGAAACTGGGCCAGTAGTCGACGCTGCTTACGGGGGTCGTCAACCTGTCGACTCAACCACCGCGCGCCCAAGTACTCAGAAATCACTCTATGTATTGGTTTTGCGCGATACAGTCCATCGCCGTTGAACAATTTGCAGCGTACAACTGCTTCGGAAAATTCTCTATCGATAAGCACTGAAAGCTCTGCGAGTGCAATATCGCTTTCGATCAGAGATGTAGGTCTAGCGAGACCAATGGCCTCCTTACCGGACAAGAGCAATCCGGCCATGAGTGCCCCTGCCATATCGAGAACCTCCTCAGCGCTCAGCTGCCTAAGTGCATCCACAGCACGTATTTTATTGTGTTCTACCCAAAGCAACCTACAGACTCGCTCGAACAAATCCGCTCGCGAGCTGGGTAATTGGCGGTCGTTTTTTGCAACCTCACCGATCATTTTAAGAGTTAAAGGATTTTGATATAGCTCAGATATGCACTCGAGATCCATTTGTTCCAGCACTTCAACCGCTAGGTTGACGCCAAGCAGTTCAGCGAGAAGTCTTTCCGCTTCACTCCGACTCAAAGGCTCAAGATAAAATACTATCGCTTGCTCACGATACACTTCTCCAAGCTCCGAAAGCGCATAATCCGGCCACTCACGAGCTCTGCATGCCAGAATAAAATCTGGATGGTCCATGCCCTCCAACTGCGCCAGAACCCCATCAACAGCTGCATATTCATCATTGGAAATAGCTTCATCAAAACTATCAATCAACAGAGGGCTCTCTGACATCCCTTTCTGTAGCCAGTTAGATCGTCGCATGAATCGATTTGCCGACACAGCCTTACTTCCCAGCATGTTGGCCAACGAGTCAATCAAACTAGACTTGCCCATACCAGGCTCACCTAAAATAATCTTGGGACCCTTGATGGCGAACAATTCATTTTCATCTACAAAAAGTTGCTTCCCATCAACGTAATAACTGAGTTTTCGCGAAACATAAATATCGGTCATTTCCGGTATTCTCTCCATTGCAACCGGGTCTCAACACGCACTATTTCGCCTGTTTCGCCGCTCCAATAGCAGTAAACAGGTACACACAGACTGTAGTCCGTCCTTGTGACCGAAGCGCTCATGTTATCAGAAGGCATGGTAATTTTTTGCCAGACACACTAGGCCAACACTGGCCACCGCCCACAAGGCCAAGCTAAGCGAAACATATCATACTCTTGTGTATCCAGAGTCCTGCTGCGCCAGCCCCTTAGAATAAGCGTTATAAAAAATACGTGCCTCGACTGATCCGTTCGGCAGGCATTTGACGAGAGCAGAAAACACCTCAACTCCCAGAACCAACGTACCGTGTTGTAAGCGAGCACACTCGCCGCCTAACGCCTGTATTGCCAACGCTATTTTAGTGTCATCAAGATGCCCGTGATGCCACTCAACAATCAAAAGATAGACTTCCCAGAGCCGCTTCCCCGCCCTCCCCTCTAAGGACCGGATGCTCGTCGCAAAGGTTACGAGTTGAGTAATCGTTCGCAGGGCTTTATCTGGAGCATCTTTACTCATTCCAGCCTTCACAAACCACTGAATCATAACTGCTGCGATAGCAGTATCAGATATCGGATCCAGGGTGAGCATCAAACCAAGAAGCGCAGCAGCATGTTTCATGGTTTTCTGGAAGGGAAGCCGATAATCCCACACTGCAGAGACCAGCATTTTGAACTCAAGGTCGCCGTCAAGAATCTGAATGCCTTGACTCACGTCCGTCGCCTGCAAAAGCCCCAAAGGAAGAAGTGCAATAAAATCCTTCCAGCTGACCACAAGACCGACATTCCACTGACAGAGCAGTGCAACCTTACGGGCCTTTTCTCTGTTATCTAGAAGTCCCGAATCGACTAGGCTGTCGAGCACATCAAGGGTGCAGATACCGTCAGGCTCAGCCCCTCCGGCGCAAAACACTCGAAAGATTGCGTCGTCAGAATAAAGCCTGAATTCCGCCGCTTGATCCGCACAAATATCCGCGATATGGGAGTTCCCTCGACCAACCACGGCATATTTTTCTTTACCACGGTCCGTCGTGGATGACGACGGTTGGAGAATCGAGCTCAAGTGCGGCCTCAGCGCCTGCTGTAACGCCAGACACTTGTTATGCCCGGGACTGCCGAACATGGTACTCGAAAGCTCCATCAACTCTTCCAGAGTCGCTTTGGACACAGCGATGGTGCCGAAGAAAGCCACTACTGGATCAATGAGCTCCAGATCGAGAAGCACCAGCAAGGCCGTGAGGTCCAACAGAGGTACACGCTCGCGCAGTTCTTGCTGCGTCAGGATCGGCCGATCTGAACCCATTGTCATTGCAAGATGATATTTCGCATCATCACGGCTCGACGCCTTGGCAACCTCCCAGAGATGTACCACATCAGATATCGATGAAAGAGCAAAGCGTGGTCGCCAAGAAAAAGGAACCGGGGTCGAACCCTGCTGCAATCCTTTTTCTAGCTTCCTTTGCAAAGCCTCCCCAGCGTCTGTGATACCCGCCAGGGACTTGAGGGCTGACAAAAACTCCTCATGAGACCAATCCGCTCGAATCTCACCTCTTCGCAGAATCTTGGAGTTCGGGAATTTTTCGAAGAACGCCGACGCTCTCTCCTGAAAGCGTTCACGATGCGTGGCAACGTCTCCATCGGCATCGCCTAAAGGCGCCGCTAGCACCATCAGTAGGAAAGCCCCCTCCTGTTGCTCATCGTTTCGATCAACCATCTCTCCGATTTTTAGCGCCAATGCGTAGAGCCTGGCACTCGCAGGATCAGCAAGATGGATCAACGAGTAGAGCGTTCTCATGCATTCGAGACGCTGCGCTCTGGATTCGGCCACTTCCAGGAAGCGTTCCGCAGCATCGATCGCTTCGCTCACATAGCCACACCGCGTCGCGATAGTGACATAAGTATCCAGCGCAACATGGTCAGTTGAGCCTGAGGCAAGAAGAGTGGCTAGACGTTCACGTGCCGCACCAGATCGACCGAGGTGATCAAGCGCCAGCGCTTCGAACGCCAGCATGCGATCCCCGGCCTCCGTACGAACCCTTCCCCCTTGGCACAGATTCAACAGCGCAGACCAGTCTTTTAACGTGATCAGCGCCAACCCAACCCGAACCGCCATCACGGGTGACAGCAGGTTCTCTTGGGTGATTCGCTCTGCGACCTGAACACAGAATCGCGCATCTTCCATCTGAGTCGGATTCAACTCCTGCAACAGCGTGAGAGCTAGGTCGTGAGGGTAACCGAGTTGCTCATAGCAGGTGTGCAATGTGCGCAGCGCTTCACTCTTCTCAATCTGATTCTGATCTAGGGCCAGATGATATTGCGCAAGCGCGGCAAAGCCCCGCAGACTAGGGTCACACTGGAGTTCGTCCAGCCAGGCTCGCACAAGGTCTGGCAGCACCATCTTCTGCGCCGACAAGATGGCCGCAACGGCCGCCGTGCCAAAGCGAGGATGCAGACGATCACAGGAGTCATAACACTCCTGGAAGCTCTGCACGGAAAGGCGATGCTTGCCAGTGGAGTGAAACAGGAGTGTTGCCCACAGACTGTTGATCCCGGAGGGTGGCAACGAGCCGTTTGCCTTAAGTGCCAACTCATAATCACCACACTCCACGGCGACAATTCGAAGCGCCTCCTGTAGGCCGGGCAATTGGGGGCGCGCCGTGGTTGCCTCGACCAACAGCGGCAGAATTTCCGGCCCCTTACCCAAGGCAAGCGCGGTCGACGGCCAGATATCAGAAAGGTGTTCGATGTTAGATTGCCACCCAGCAGCCCTGAACGACTCCACCCCCGCGTTAACCGCCGTCCACACCTCCAGAAGCATCACCGGGTCGACACCAGGAAGACCAGAGGCCGGGATAAAAGGAAACTCCGCGTCTAAGGTTCCAGCATGAGCCAACGCGAACTTAGCTCGTGCGTTGTAAAGGAGGAGCGTTTGCCCCACAGAGGAGAGCGAGTCCGCGAGCGCAAGCCCATGATCGCAGCAATTCACGACAGCGCTATGCTCACCATTGAGCAGATGAGCAAGGGCTGTTACACATGAGCGCTCAGGCTCCGGCAGTTCCTCGGCGATCTCAACCGCCCTCCGATAATCCCCCTGGATAGCGGCAAGACGCGAGCGGGTGACAATAATCAGCGGATCGTCTCCCTGGAGCTGCTCCACCAGCTCGGGCAACGTTTCACAGGCATTGTCAAAGCGCAGTCGGATCTCGGCCTCGCACCAGGCAGCTTGATACTTCGGCAATGGATTCAGTTGATAAGCACGTTGATAGGCCGCGCTTGCGGGCTCATCTGCACCCGACTCCACATGCCAGTTACCTTGCAGGCACCAATATTCGGCTTCTTCGAGAACAGTAGCCCCTTCCAGCATTCGCTCAGCGGCGTCGAGGTGAATGCGAGCACGCTCAAGAGCATTCGATAAAAGGGCGGTCCTCGCCTGGTTGAGCTCCCAAGCAAGGGATCCCTGCGCCGGGGCGATCCAGTGACCTTGCGCCGGAGCTGCGAGGGCTTCGATAAAGGAGGCCCCTCGTGCGGTAATCCCCTGTGTCGCACCTTGCACCAGCGACAACCGTTCCTCCGAAGGCATACCCGGGTGGGTCTGTTCAGTATGTCCACCCAACAGATGACCAACGCGTGAATAGTCATTTTGCTGACCGATCTCTGACGACAAATCGGTCTTTCTATTGAGAAGGTTTTTCCGAGGTGCCTTGAGGGTTACGGACTTTTGCTCAGCGGGCAAATCCGACACATTAATCCGGCGTAACTCCTCATGAATCCAGACGTAATGCAGGGGGCAGTCAACCGGATCCTCATCAACAGATAAATCGCAGATCACCAGGAGGATAGGTTCGACCACACGATTGTAGTACCTGACCGTCGAGGCCTTTAACGCGACCGAGATGAACTCTCCGTCCGCGGAAATCGACGGCGAGCGTGTGCCTTTGAGTTGGATACGAAAGACGTCGGTGACCTGTTGGTTGGGCGTTGTCTGGACTTGATAGTCGAACCCGTAGTCGTCGGTCCCTTCCAAGCTCTGGATACGCCAATGCTGGGGACGTCGTGCCCGGAGACAAGAGTCCGCATCTGCATTGATATCGTGCTGATCACCGGTTTGAGGCAGAGGTCCTTCTACTGGCATGCGACAATCTCCGAGGACTCAGTGGGGCTACAATTTCGGCGGTGCGCTTGGATAAGTCCAAGGATGCAGGTGGTGTGCTGGTACGAAGTTGCCCACATTGATGGAGGACTTTCAGCCGTGATTTGATGAAGTAGCCTGGTCATTTCGCATGAATTTCAAAGGCCGTCTGGTGCACCGTGGCCGCATGCATCGCCAAGCCACCTACTACCCCTAGCGACGCATCTCCATGGTGTACTTCACTACCTGAAAAGTGACGTTTGACAGCCTCTGCGATATAGGGCGCTCGCGACATGCCACCGGTAAGGAACACAATCGGGGCCCGGCCAGCGGTCGCCGCACTCACCTGACTGAGCAACTCATTGAAGGATCGCATGTACCTCTCATATCCAAACTCCAGATCAGATCTCCCCGCCTTGGCTAGAAGCCCCTTCTGCACGTAATCGAGAGAAACCTCTGCTTCGACTTCTGAACTGAGAGCAACCTTGAGCCTTTCTACGTCACGATTGATCCTGACAGTGACCCCATACCGCTGTAGCGCAAGCAAACGCTTCTTGTAGGGGGCTTTGATCGAATCAACGTCTACTTTTCGAAAGGCCGCTTGCCGGTTCTGGTCGCTGACCATGGCGGCGTCAACGTAAAAAGGCGCGAGCAGGCGACAGTCATTTTTTCCAAATAATGGCATTACCGCGCGAAGAGAAAGGCCAAGATCCACATCGGTGCCTCCCTTAGCTAAACCCCAACTGGCGTCCAGTTTCGGAGCCCCCTTCTGACCACCGATATACCCAAGGGCGATATCAGTTGTACCACCTCCTACATCCACGACTACCGCAAACTGAGACTCTAGGAAAGCCATGTGATAGGTAATTGCGGCTGCCGCGGACTCTGCCAAGAAATCTACTGATTTGAATCCCGCACGATGTGCTGCTTCGCGCAGCAGCTCCACTGCCTGGTCACTTCCCTTTGGCCCCATGGAGCTTCTAAATACAACAGGCCTGCCAATAGTGGCTTCAGTGACATCGACGCCCAATTGCTCAGAAGCCGCACGCCGGACGTGCTTGAGGACATTCGAGACGATTTTCACTATCGCTTCGCGCTGAGGAGCCGCTAACCTGAAACCAAGCATGGATTTCGGAGACTGGATGAGCCGACCTTCCTCATACCAGAAGAATTCCTCAATCGCGTCTTCGCCAAAAACTGCTGATTCGTCAACGTTAATCGAGCTGGCCCTACCCGCCTCCCTCTGCTCATGGGCCCAATAGCGTCGAGCTGCGGCAATGGTCGCTCTCCGAATTTCTGCAGCCAAAGGCAATACAGGCCTCTTCAACTCCGAGGTAACCAAGGAAATTTGAGCCTGTGCTTCCTCTTGAGTAATGTCCCCATTTTTCGCTAGCAACCGATAGTGGAACCGAATTTTGCTGGTAGCCTCGTCATATTCTTCGAGAGCCTTCGCATACGCCACCGTCGAAGCACTGTAGTTGTCGCGGACCTGCTGCTCATAGGCGTCTGGCTGGAAAAGTCCCCAGTCAACAGACTTTTCCGGTATGAATACCGCAGTTCGAAACTGGCTGTCGCCGCCGAAGGAAATATGTCGAAGCTCACCGTCTATGTAGGCCGCTGCTGCGGTGTAGCTCGTTCCAAAATCGATCCCTATGCGCATGGTCATCCTAGACATTCAAAACGGAGGTCGCAGAACCCACCTCCTAACGTTACCGGGGCGTAGGCAATATGCTATCACTTTCAATCCGGTTAAAATCGGGGTTTCACATTAAGGATGTCTGAACTGATCCATGCGCAGCCTCATACTGTGCCAGATGCCGGGCGCCCTGGTATCGCTTCGCGCTCCACCCGGAATGCCGCTGAAGCCCAAGACATGACAAATGCCGCTCATCTATGGCCATGTCTATACCGTAAGCAAATCAGCAACGCCGCCTGAAGGCAGGAAAGTCGATCCGCAAAGAGCCACCGACGGTCCGCCATGGAGGTACACTGAAGTCCAGAGTGCCCCCTCAACAGCTTTCAGAAATCGCCATTATCCATCACGCGTCCTGCTGGATGTATCGCGGGGTACTTCTGGGGGTACATTTCTGCTTATGCACACCAGAAACACCGCTCTAGAGGCCTATCAAGATGCTTTTTGGCGACCCTGAGAGTCTCTAGGCGTCGTCGCGCAGGCTGTCCTTCGAGCGCTCTCCCTTCTTGCGCGTTCCGCTGCTTGGGGCGCTCGGACAAAGGCAACCAGCTCCGACACATGAGTCG
>RCUI01000538.1_pt1 | contig 12729 bp, 17 predicted proteins | sample 2166121 | NCBI WGS metagenome assembly RCUI01 (sample SAMN09932700, study PRJNA488358) | compost metagenome | feature: garden; material: soil; isolation source: compost soil in succinic acid-enriched culture | place: Germany: Experimental Botanical Garden Goettingen | collected 2016-01-27
GTTGCCGAAAAAGGCCAGAAGGGCATGCAGGCTGCACAAGTTCGTCCAGAGTAAGCTCTGACCGAATAAAAAAACCCGTCCATGTGACGGGTTTTTTTGTGCCTGTTTTTTGGAGGGTACGCACCGTAGCCGCTGCCGCCAGGCTGCGATCGGCTGCGTAGCAGCCGCAAACAGGCCAGCGCGTACACTCAGCGGCGCTGTGACCGCTTCGCGCCCAATCGCAGCCTGGCCGGCAGCGGCTACGTCTGGCGTCAGCCGCAGTTGACGCGGGTGACTACGCCTTGAGCATCGGCGTTTATGTTCAGGCGCTCGGAGCGGTACTCCAGGGTCACAACATCATGCGGGCCAAGGGCACGGGCCATTTGCGAGCCGCTGGCTTTGCGCGCCTGCTCAACCAACGCCGGGGTGACCTGCTTGCCGACGGCGAACTCCGCCCCGCGGGCCTCGCAACGACCATCGTTGTTCGCCGCTGCCGATGGCGCCGTCGACGACGAACCGCCTGTGTTGCTGCAACCGGCCAGAACGGCGACCGCCAATAGGCTCATCAATGATGCACGGAACATGAATCCTCCTTTGAATACGGGAATACTGCTGCCCATGAGACAGCCTCGCTGGTTTTTCGTTGCAAAACCCGTCAAGTCTGCCTGAGCCAGCGCGCTCAAGGAAAAACCGAATCGTCACGGGATTTTGCGCAAGACCTCTCTGTCTTCAGTAAAGGTCGATGTAATCGCTCGCAGGTTTGGGCCAGTTATTCTTCAAGGCATTGAATACCTGCAACACCCAGCGCTCGTCTGCCGCGGCCTGCGCACCGACGCAACCGGATCCCGCTGCCCAGGTTTCCAGACGAAAGGCCAGCCCTTCGAGCTCACGACCACCCACCACCTGGGAAAGCCAGGCAATACCCCCGCGGTTGACCCGCAACTGGTTGTGCTGGGCGTTGTTGCCTGCGGCAAGCATGCTGCGCACGGCCTCAAGGGTGAACTGTTCGGGGTTGTTCAAATCGATCTGCACAGCGCTGTTCCGACAAACTGGAAACCGTTAGTTTGCCACGAGCCCTGCCCTTATGCCTAAGTCGCAGTGCCCCGACCGGCATCGGCATGATTTACTGCAGCCTTGGGCGGAGCGCAATCAGGCCTCCCCTTCAAACGCCAGGGCCCGGCATTTGAACCTACAGCGCGCGCAGTTTTATCCGGAATAACTCATGACAAGCCACATCATCGATGCCGACATCAAGGTCAAGTGGCCCGAGGGCCAAAGTGCCTACAGCCCCGCCAGCGCCGAAGAATTGATACTGATTGCCGTCGACCTGCTGGTCAAAGACCTCGGCTACGAGGCTGCCCGCAGCTTTGTGGCCCAGGTCTTCGAACACCACAAGCAGGCTACTTCAGACGCGCAAGCCGCGTACTGAGCAGGTCAAAAAAGCCCTGGGCATCGCCACTGTCGATCCACATGACGTTGCTCGGCTGTTCCAGCGTGTTGTACCAGTCAGCAATAGTCTGGCCATAGGTCGGGCCTTCGCGGCTGTCGACCTGCATGTTGATCTGCCGGCCCTTGAACAGCTCGGGCTTGAGCAGGTAGGCGATGACGCTGGCGTCATGCACCGGCCCTCCCGGCATGCCGTAGTGTTCCATGTCGGTTTTGACATAGGCATTGAGGATATCCACCACCAGCTTGCTGGCCTGGTTGTCCACCGCTGCCAGTTGCTTGAGCCTTGCTTCGCTGGTGAGCACCTTGTGGGTAACATCCAGCGGCAGGTACGTCAGTTTAACCCCGCTGCTGAGCACCACTTCGGCGGCTTCAGGGTCGGCATACAGGTTGAACTCGGCCACCGGGGTGATGTTGCCACCGTTGAAATGGGCGCCGCCCATCACTACCACTTCCTTGATGCCCCGCGTGATGTCCGGTGCCTGGATCAAGGCCAAGGCGAGGTTGGTCTGCGGGCCGAGCATGGCCACGGTAATGCTGTGCGGCTCAGCCTTGCTCAGGGTGTCGATCAGGTACTGCACGGCATTGCCTTTGGCCAGGCCTTGCTTGGGTTCATGCACCGGAACACCTGGCAAGCCCTCCTCGCCATGGATGTTCGCCGCGTAGATCGGCGTGCGCAGCAACGGCTTGGGCGCACCGGCGTACACCGGAATGTCTTCACGCCCGCCCCACTCCCGCGCCAGGCGCGCATTGCGCGAGGTCTTGTCCAGGCGCACGTTGCCCGCCACCGTGGTGATGGCGCGAATCTTCAGTTCATCCGGTGAGGCCATGGCCAACAGCAACGCCACGACATCGTCGGCACCCGGATCGGTATCGATGATCAGGTCGATCGGGGCGGCCTGGGCGGTACCCGCCGAGAGCAGAGACATAAGCACAATTCCTTGAAGCAAACGTTTGGCAGGTTGAATCAATTCAATCATCGGACACGTCCTTGTTGAGGCAAGAATCTAGAAAGTGACGCCAGCGATCAAGACGATATTGCTGTAGGGCTGGCATTCACCGGTGCGTACCACTGCGCGGGCAGCACGGCTGAGCTGTTTGAACTCGGTATGGCTGAGCAGATTGCGTGCACCAAGCTGGCCATGGGCAAAGCTTTGTTCGATGGCGGTCAGGCCTGGGGGATTGGCTTTGAACATTTCCTCGGCGAGTACATGACTCTCGACCTGCATCTCGCTCAACACGGCACGCAGCACGCTGGCAAAGTCGGGGATCCCTGGGGTCAGCGCCAGATCAATCAGCTCGACGTTTGGTGGCACCGGCAAACCGGCGTCGCCGATGACCAGGATGTCGCCATGCCCCAGCGAGGCAATGACCCGTGACAGGGCGATATTGAGCAAGGGCGTCTTTTTCATGGCTGCAGCTCGGCCAGGTAGGGAATCGACGGTTGCGCACCCGCACGCGTGACAGACAGGGCGGCGGCACGCTGGCCGAAGGCAATTGCCTCGCCCTCCTCCACGCCCCGCGCCAGCGCGGCGGCGAAACCGCCCACAAAGGTATCACCCGCGGCGGTGGTATCGACGGGCTGAACCACCGGCGCCGGGAAGTGCCGCATGCCCTGGGCACTGGCAAACAATGCGCCTTGCGCACCGAGGGTGACAATCACGTTTTTGACGCCAAGGCTGCGCAAGTGACTGGCGGCAACTTCGGCGCTGGTCAGGTCAATCACCGGAAGACCGGTCAGCGCTTGTGCTTCACTCTCGTTGGGGATCAGGTAGTCGATAGCGCTGTGCCAGTTCAACGGCAATGGCCCGGTGCACGGTGCCGGGTTAAGGATCACCGTCTTGCCCAGGGCACGGCCGCGTTCCAGGGTGTAGGCCACCGTCTGCGGTGGTACTTCCAGCTGACAGATAATCACCTCGGCGCCCTGCAGCATGGCATCGAACGCCTGCACCGATTCCGGCAGCAACTGGCCGTTGCCACCGGGAATGATAACGATGGAATTCTGGCTGCTGGCATCGACCACAATCAGCGCCAACCCGCTCGACACCCCCGGGCACACCGCCACACCCTGGCAGTCGATCTGCTCGTCAAGTAGAGCCTGACGCATTTGCTGACCATAGGCATCGTCGCCAACGTTGCCGATCATCGCCACCGACGCCCCGAGCCGCGCGGCAGCCACGGCCTGGTTGGCGCCCTTGCCGCCCGGCACCGTGGCAAACGACTCACCCGCCAGGGTCTCGCCGGCACGCGGCAGGCGCTGGGCGCGGGCGACCAGGTCCATGTTGAGACTTCCTACCACTACAACCTTGGCTCGCATGTGCATGTCGCTCTTAGCGGTAATCATTGAAAAGATCTGGTCGTGGCGCCGTGGACTCGCGCAGGACGATTTTCGGCTCGACGATGCGCTGCTCCGGCGCACCGCGCAGGGGCTGAGCGATACGCGACAGCAACAGCGCCGCGGCGCTTTCACCCAGTTCACGAATCGACTGGCCGACTGTGGTCAGCGCCGGGAACACGTAACGGCTGAGCTGAATGTCATCGAAACCAATCACCGACAGCTCGCCAGGTACGCAGATATTGCGCTCGGCAGCAGCGCGCAATACACCGATACCGATCATGTCGTTACCGGCGAAAATCGCTGTCGGCCGCTGCCCTTCGAGCATCTGCGCGGCGGCGGCGTAACCGCCGAGGCTGGTGAAATCGCTGGTGGTAATACGCTCATCGGCCACCGTCAGTTGCGCTTCGTGCAACGCTCGCTGAAAGCCCGCCAGGCGTAGCTGGGCGACGCTGGTGCTGGCGGGGCCGCCGATGTAGGCGATGTCCTGGTGGCCCAGTTCGAGCAAATGCTGGGTCGCCAGGTACGCGCCCAGCTCATGGTCAATGCGCACCAGGTCCGCCTCAACGCCTTCCAGGGCGCGGTCGACGATGACCATCGGCGTGCGCACATTGGCCAGGCTGCCCTGCAGGTCGCTGTCTTCACCGACTGAGGCAACGATCAGGCCGTCGATGCGCTTTTCCAGCAGCACGCGCAAATAGCTGCGCTGCTTTTGTGGGTTGTCGTCGGAGTTACACAAGATCACGCAGTAACCGTTGCGCTCGCAGGCATCCTCGATACCCCGCGCCAGCTCGGCGAAGTACGGGTTGACGCTGTTGGGCACCAGCAGGCCGATGGTGGCGGTGCTGCGCGCCTTCAGCGAACGCGCCACGGCGCTGGGCACATAATCCAGTTCGAGGATGGCGGCTTCGACTTTCAGCCGTACCTGCTCGCTGACCGGTCGGGTCTTGTTCAGTACATGGGACACGGTGGTGTAGGAAATCCCCGCCAGTGCCGCGACATCTTTGATCGTTGCCATTGTTCAGTTCCGCCGACTTGCACGTCGGCTACGGTAGGTGTCGAGGACCACGGCGATGACAATCACCGCCCCGGTAATAATGCGTTTAGTCGGCTCCGATGCGCCGATCTGGGCCAGGCCTGCGGCCAGCACCGAGATGATCAGTACGCCGAAGAAGGTGCTGATCACCGAGCCGCGCCCGCCCATCAAGCTGGTGCCGCCGATCACCACGGCGGCGATGACTTGCAGCTCAAGGCCGGAGCCGGCATTGGGGTCAGCGGCCTCCAGGCGGGAAATCTGGAACAGCGCCGCCAGGCCGGCCAGCAGCCCCATCAGCGAGAACACCAGGATCTTGTACGGGCGCGGGTCGATACCGGCCAGGCGCACCGCTTCTTCGTTGGTGCCGATGCCGATCAGGTAGCGGCCGAACACGGTGCGAGTCAGCACCAGTTGGGCGAGGATGATCACCAGCAGCGCGATGATGAACGACGGCGATACGCCAAATGCCAACGGGTTGGACAACCAGGCAAAGGCGTCACCGATATAGGCGGTGCGCGAGTCGGTCAGCTGATAGGCCAGGCCGCGGGCCATCTCCAGCACACCGAGGGAGACAATGAACGATGGAATCCGCCAGGCGACGGTAATCGAACCGGTGATACTCCCGGCCAACGCCGCCACCCCCATGCCGAGCAAGGCTGCGGGCAGCACACTCCAGCCCCAGCCAAGCATCGCCACACTGACCGCCGACGCGGCCAGGGCCAGCACCGAACCTACCGACAGGTCGATGCCGCCGATAATCAGCACGAAGGTCATGCCTACCGCCAGCACCATCAGGTCGGGGATCTGGTTGGCCAGGGTGCTGAAGGTGCCGTAGGAGAGGAAGTGGCTGCTCAACAACGAGAACAGCACGATCATTGCCAGCAACGCGCCAGCCAGGCCCAGATAAGTTCCGAGACCGAAATAGGTGGCGCTGCGCTTGCTGCTGGGGGCAGCGGTGTCCAATGGCGTGGTTTTCATGGGGTTGTCCTGGGGGCTGCTTCATGCAGCAATGCATCACGTTTCTGATAGCCGGCGAAGGCCGCGGCGAGTAGTTGGTCCTGGCTCCAGTGATCGCGCTCGAAGGTGTCGATCAAGCGCCCGGCACTGAGCACCGCAATGCGGTCACAGATCAGCATCAGTTCGCGCAAATCGCTGGAGACCACCACCAGCGCCTTGCCCTGGCGCGCCAACTCAGCGAGCAGGCCGTAGATGTCGAACTTGGCACCGACGTCGATACCGCGCGTTGGCTCATCGAACAGCAACACCGCGCAGTCGCGCTCCAGCCAGCGGCCAATCACCACCTTCTGCTGATTGCCGCCCGACAACTCGCCGACCACTTGTTCGGGGCTGGAGCTGCGAATGCGCATGGCCGCGATCTGACGCTGGGCCAGCTCACGTTCGGCGCTGCTGTCGAGCACACCCGCGCGAGAAATGGCCGGCAGGTTGCCCAAGGCGATGTTGGCGCTGATCGATTGCGACAACAGCAGGCCTTCACCCTTGCGGTCTTCGGTGATCAGCGCAATGCCTTCACGCACTGCGGCCGAGGGTGAATCGATCTGCACCGGGCGCGCCGGATTGCCCAGCTCGATACTGCCGCTGTCGGCTTGGTCGGCGCCGTAAATCAGGCGCAACAACTCGGTACGGCCCGCGCCAATCAGCCCGGAGATACCGAAGATTTCGCCGCTGCGCACCTGGAAGGACACATCGCACACCTTGTCGGCGCGGCTCAGGCCATTGACCTTGAGAATCGGCGCACCGATCTGACGCTGCCCCAGGTCGATGTGTTCGGCCAGTTCGCGACCGACCATCAGGTTGACCAACTGCGCGCTGCTGTAGCGCGCCATAGGCTCGACACACACCAGCTTGCCGTCGCGCAGGACGGCGATGCGCTGGGCGATACGCTTGAGTTCTTCCAGGCGGTGAGAGATGTACACGATGGCCACCCCACGCTGCTGCAGACGTTCGATTTGCGTAAACAGCAACTCGACCTCGCGCGCCGTGAGCATGGCCGTGGGCTCATCGAAAATTAGTACATGGCAGTCGCCGATCAGGTTGCGGGCGATTTCCACCATCTGCTGGTGACCGATGCCCAGCTCGCCGACGGGCGTGTCCGGGTCGATGGCCTCCAGGCCGACTTGGGCCATAGCCGCCTGGGCCAACTGGCGCAGGCGCTTGCGATTGATCCAGCCAGCGCGGCTGGGCAGGTTGTCGAGAAACAGGTTCTCGGCCACCGTCAGGGTCGGCAGCAGGTTGAGCTCCTGCATGACCATGCGCACGCCAAGACGCTCGGCAGCGGCGCGGCTGCCAGGCTTGTACGGCTGCCCCTGGTAGTGCATATGACCGGTGCTGGGCAGCTCAAGGCCACCGATGATTTTCGACAGGGTACTCTTGCCCGCGCCGTTCTCGCCGGTCAGGGCCAATACCTCACCGCGATACAAGCTCAAGTCGATATCGCCCAGCACCGGCTGGGCATATGTCTTGCCGATGGCGCTGACTGAAAGTACGACATCCGTGGTCGCTGACATTGCCTTTTTCTCCTGGCGCCTGCCACTGGCAGGCGCGCATTGGGCGACTACGGTTGGGTCACCAGCTCGACCGGGGTCTGGATGACATTGTCAGCGTCAACTTCCGTTTTTTCGCCTTTGAGCATCTTCAGCGCCGCTTCAATACCGAACACCGCCTGCTTGGCGGCGTACTGGTCGGCGGTGGCGAGGACACGACCGTCCTTGAGCATCGGCTTGATCGCATTGATATTGTCGTAGCCCACCACCTGCACCTGGCCAGCTTTGCCCGCCGCACGCACGGCCGAGACCGCGCCCAGGGCCATGCTGTCGTTACCGGCCAGCAGCGCCTTGAGCTCGGGGTGGGCATTGAGCATGGAGGCGGCAACCGCATTGCCCTTGGCAATTTCCCAGTCGCCCGATTGCACCGAGACGATCTTGATCTGTGCGGCCTCCATCGCATCCTTGAAGCCGGCGGTACGTTGCTGGGCGTTGGTGGTAGTCGAAACACCTTCGATGATGCCCACCTCGTCACCCGCCTTGAGCTTCTGCTTGGCCAGGTACTCACCCACCAAACGTGCACCTTTGCGGTTGTCGGGGCCCACGAACGGCACACTGAGGTTTTTGCTCTTGAGCACCTCGGGGTCGAGGCGGTTGTCGATGTTGACCACGGTGATGCCGGCATCCATGGCCTTCTTCACCACCGGCACCAAAGCCTTCGAGTCAGCAGGCGCAATGACCAGGGCATTGACCCCGGAGACGATCATCTGCTCGACGATGCGAATCTGGTTGCTCGAATCGGTCTCGTCCTTGATGCCGTTGGAGACCAGGTCAAAATCGGCGGCGTGGTCTTTTTGGTAAGCCTTCGCCCCCTCTTCCATGGTCAGGAAAAACTCATTGGCAAGGGATTTCATCACCAGGGCAACCTTGGGCTTTTCGTCAGCCTGGGCCTGGGACAGGGGCATAGCGAGGGACAGTGAGGAAAGTACGGCGACCGCCAAGAGGCGTCCTGCGAACGGCAGTTTCATGAATTTACTCCGGATCTTATGATTTTTATCGGGGTCGCAAACGTTTGCGTTAACTCACTATGCGAATGCCATCTGGCTTTGTCAAATTCACAGCCGGAAACACTCTTAACGTTACATGTCGGAATTATCGTCAAAACCACCGGAAAACCGAACACCCTTTACAAGAATATTCGGCAGGCCGAACATTCGCGGGCCAAGCGTGCGTTTCCATCTTAAATAAAACTCATATAAATCAATAGACTGGAGATGAAACACGACGAACGGCAGAGCTGGCCCGTTTTCTGCTCCCTCCTGCATGTTCACCGCAAACACCATTAATAAGAGAGATCAACAATGAAAGCTGCGCTTAACACCCTCCTTCCGGGCGCTTTGGCCCTGATGCTGCTACTGCCCGCCGGCGTCAACGCCAAAGAAGTCGAAAACCAACAGAAACTGGCCAATGTGGTGATCCTCGCCACTGGCGGCACCATCGCCGGCGCTGGCGCCAGCGCGGCGAACAGCGCGACCTACCAGGCCGCCAAGCTGGGCGTAGACAAGCTGATCGCTGGTGTTCCGGAACTGGCAAACCTTGCCAATGTGCGCGGCGAACAGGTGATGCAGATCGCCTCCGAAAGCATCAGCAACGACAACCTGCTGCAACTGGGCAAGCGCGTGGCTGAGCTGGCCGACAGCAAGGACGTCGACGGCATCGTCATCACCCACGGTACCGACACCCTGGAAGAGACCGCCTACTTCCTCAACCTGGTCGAGAAGACCGACAAGCCGATCGTTGTCGTCGGCTCGATGCGTCCGGGCACCGCGATGTCCGCTGACGGCATGCTCAACCTGTACAACGCCGTGGCCGTTGCCAGCAACAAGGACTCGCGCGGCAAAGGCGTACTGGTGACCATGAACGACGAGATCCAGTCGGGTCGCGACGTCAGCAAGACCGTCAACATCAAGACCGAAGCCTTCAAGAGCGCATGGGGCCCGCTGGGCATGGTGGTCGAAGGCAAATCCTACTGGTTCCGCCTGCCAGCCAAGCGCCACACCATGGATTCGGAATTCGACATCAAGAAGATCGACAGCCTGCCTGCGGTGGAAATCGCCTACGGTTACGGCAACGTCTCCGACACCGCCTACAAGGCCCTGGCACAAAGTGGCGCCAAGGCGATTATCCACGCTGGCACTGGCAACGGCTCGGTATCGTCACGCGTTGTGCCAGCGCTGCTGGACCTGCGCAAACAAGGCGTACAGATCATTCGTTCCTCGCACGTCAACGCCGGCGGCTTCGTGCTGCGTAACGCCGAGCAGCCTGACGACAAGAACGACTTCGTCGTGGCTCACGACCTGAACCCGCAAAAAGCCCGCATCCTGGCCATGGTCGCCCTGACCAAGACCCAGGACAGCAAAGACCTGCAGCGGATCTTCTGGGAATACTGAGTCCAGCTCCCGGCAACGCTTGCCCGCCCTGTAGGACGGGCAAGCGCACCTCCCCCCACCCTCAGCAAAAAAACTTTAAACAGGCCGCAGCAAACAGCGCGGTTTGCGGTCACATGCGCTCTTTCACTGACAAGCTGTTGCGAAAATGCCTACAGTAAAATACTGTATGCGCATACAGCTAAATAAGGAACGTTTCGTGGCCACCACTTCCGCCCCTGCCAGCAGTTACGAGCAACTGGGCATCCGCATCCAGAAAATCATCAATTCACCGACCGCACAAAAGGCGCGAGCCGCACTGATCTTCCGCCTGGAGCATGAGTCGCCTGACGATTGGGCAACCCTGCTTGAGGAAATCGCCGAGAACGACAACGTCACCCTCGCCTACCGCGATGACGGTGGCGTGCAGATTTTCTGGGTTGTGCCAAAGGAAGATTGACCGCGCATGAGAGTTTCGTTTTTTGCAGTCGCTTGCCTGCTGTTCAGTATTACTGCCGCCCACGCCGATGCACCCCGCACCTTCAGCGAAGCCAAGAAGATTGCCTGGCGCCTGTATGCGCCGCAGTCCACCGAGTTTTACTGTGGCTGCAAGTACAACGGCAACAAGGTCGACCTTGCGGCGTGCGGCTACGTTCCACGTAAAAACGCCAACCGCGCTTCGCGCATCGAATGGGAGCACATCGTCCCGGCCTGGCAAATCGGCCATCAGCGCCAGTGCTGGCAGGACGGCGGGCGCAAGAACTGTACCCGTAATGACAGGGTCTTCCAGCGCGCTGAAGCCGACCTGCACAACCTGGTGCCGAGCATCGGTGAGGTCAACGGTGATCGCAGCAACTTCAGTTTTGGCTGGTTGCCCGAACAGCGCGGACAGTACGGGTCGTGCCTGACCCAGGTGGACTTCAAGGCCAAGAAGGTCATGCCGCGGCCGTCGATCCGCGGGATGATTGCGCGTACCTATTTCTATATGAGCAAGCAGTACAGCCTCAAGCTGTCGAAACAGGACCGCCAGCTCTATGAGGCCTGGAACAAAACCTACCCGCCACAACCCTGGGAGCGCCAGCGCAATCAGCGTGTGGCCTGTGTGATGGGCCACGGCAATGAGTTTGTCGGCCCGGTTAACCTCAGCGCCTGCGGCTGAGGTTCAGGCCAGCGCCTGCAGGTAGGCGCTGGCCTGCTGGTAGCGGGCCAGCCGTGCCATGTCTTCCGGGCCAGGCATGGCGATGCGCGAGAGGTCACTGTTATCGGCAAGGTCGGCAAGTTTCACCACCCGCGCCAAGGGGTCGCCACCCAGGCGGATGACGAATGCCTCATAGCTTTCTTCGTCCCGGCGGCTCAGTGCCTGCACTGCCGCCAGGATCTTCAGGGCAAAGCCCTCACGGGCCAGGTCCGACAAGGTCATGGCCGAATCTTCAAGCACATCGTGCAACACGGCGACGATGCGCTGTTCGGCAGTCGAGACCCGCAGCATCACCCGCAACGGATGCAGGATATAAGCGGCGCCGCCCTTGTCCTGCTGCCCCTCGTGCGCCCTGGCCGCCACTGCAATGGCCCGCTCCAGTGTAGACATAAGGCCCTCCTGCTCAACGTTCACGTCGTTTCAGACGTGCCATGCTGTAAACGTCGGTCAACCTGCCGTCCCGCAAAGCATAGTCAAGCAATTGTCCTTCGACATCAAAGCCATGGCGCTTGTACAAGGCCAGCGCCGGTTGATTGTCGGTGTAGACCGTAAGCTCAACCCGCTGCAGGCCCATCCAGTTGTCCGCCACCTCAAGCGCCGCCGCCAGCAAGCGACTGCCCACGCCCTGCCCTTGCCAGGCGGGCGCCACGGCCATGCCGATACTGCCACTGTGCGCGCGACGCACGCGGGTGCTCTGATCCAGCGAGCAGTTGCCGATCACTTCACCTTGATGCACGGCGACCAGGGGCAAGATGTGCTCATTGTGCTGGCTCAGGCGCTGGCGCCAGAGATCGCCTGACAGAAAGGGCAGTTGCGTGGTTTGGCGGGTGACTTGCGGGTGGCTGTACAGCGCGACCAAGCCATCGATGTGTTGAGCGGTGGCGCGCTGCAGGGTTATGGCGGGGGATGCATCCTTCATCACGGCTCTCCTTGCGTTGAGCCGTGAGTGTACGGGGCCGGGGAAGGCCCTGGCTAGCGGGTGACGCCGTGCTGGATGACTACCGAGTCGGTGCCCAGGCGCGCCATGACATCCTCTTGGCGGGTTTGCGCTTCGGCCTTGGTAGGGAACGGGCCGAGCAGAACAACCGGTTTGCCGTCACGGTATTCAACGGACGAGGGGATCTGCTTTTCGATCAGGCGCGCGGTCATGTCACTGAGGGCGCCCATGTTCGGGCCCTGGACGATTTCGACATCCCAGCCTTCAGGCGCCGGCTGCTCAGCCAGGGCGTCGGCACGGCGCTGCAGATCGGCACCACCACAGATGTCGCGGATACGCAGGTTGCTGCCCTTGTCGGCGAGGATGATTTCGTAGCCGTCGGCCTGCTTGATGGCGACATAGCTGCGGTAAGGCAGGAAGGCACCGGCGTCGTCTTTGCTGCGCACCTGGCCGCAGATGGCGCCCTGCTTGTCGATCCGCACGTTGCCGAACTTGGCTGTCTTGGGGTTGGGCAACTGCTCGGCAATTTGCTTGTGCACGCCTTCGACTGCATTTTCGCAGCCGGCCAGAGCCAATACCGCCATTACCATCGCCACTTTGCGCACGCGTCTACCTCCTGAATTCAAGCGGCGGATTTTAGCATTTGTGGGCTACCCCAGGGGGTACAATCGGTGGCCTTGCCGGCGATTGGGCTGCAACGCAGCCCCGATATTGCAGTAATCCGAGCGCAGCAGAATGCAAAAAGGGCGATCCTTTCGGATCGCCCTTTCTGTCGAGATTTGGTAGGCACAATTGGACTCGAACCAACGACCCCCACCATGTCAAGGTGGTGCTCTAACCAACTGAGCTATGTGCCTGCTGTGGGGCGCAT
>RCUI01000539.1_pt1 | contig 12727 bp, 14 predicted proteins | sample 2166121 | NCBI WGS metagenome assembly RCUI01 (sample SAMN09932700, study PRJNA488358) | compost metagenome | feature: garden; material: soil; isolation source: compost soil in succinic acid-enriched culture | place: Germany: Experimental Botanical Garden Goettingen | collected 2016-01-27
GGCGTTACCGGTTCGGGCTTCATCGTTCTTGCTGCAACCCTGTCCGCTGTGGGTCACCTGCCGGTTGCCGGCCTGGCGCTGATCCTCGGTATCGACCGCTTCATGTCCGAAGCCCGTGCCCTGACCAACCTGATCGGTAATGCCGTGGCCACCGTGGTGGTTGCCAAGTGGGTCAACGAGCTGGACGAAGACAAGCTGCAGACCGAGCTGGCTTCCGGTGGTTCGCCGCTGGTTGATACCCGCCCGATGGATGACCTGGGTGTGGCTGAAGGTCCTGCCCGTTAATGAAAAAGCCCATCTTCGGATGGGCTTTTTTTTGTGCATTTCGCGGGGCAAGCCCGCTCCCACAGGGTGTTCACCATCACTGTGGGAGCGGGCTTGCCCCGCGATGCGTTTGTCACTCCACCCGCGTTTCCCCGCTATACACCAGGGTGCTTCGGCAGCGCCGGCACAGATACCGCCGCCCCTGGCGCACCAGGCTGTGGCGCTGGGCCGAGAACGGGAAGTCGCTGCCGGCACAAGGGCAGCGATAGATATACCGCGTCACTGTACGGCGTTTGACTTCATAGTTATGGCAACGGTTAGGCGGCAGTTCATAAACCCCGCGCATGATCAGTTGCCACTCCTCGCCATGCGGCTGGATACGGTCGCCAAACAATTGGTGGGCTACCAGGTGGGCAACTTCGTGGGCTACGGTCTGTCGCAGGAAGTCTTCGCTGTTTTCGCGATACAGCTGCAGGTTGAAGCGCAGCAGGTTTTCATGCAGATGGGCGACACCGGCCTTTTGCCCGCGCAGCTTGAAGCTGACTTCAGGGCGAGGGAAGGGGCGTTTGAAAAAGGTTTCGGCTTGCTGGTAACAGGTTTCGACGCGGGATTTGAGCAGTTCGGGCATATCGGGGAACACTCCTGGCCGATAATTATGCCGCAACCGCGGCGGCGCTGCCGAGCCACCTGTCAGCGCACAGCATCAGGCCGCCTTGCGGCGGCCTGAAGGTTACTGCGCCTATGTTGCTGCTTTCTAATTTCTAATAAGGGCTTCTAGTTGGTATAGACGGGCCCCACGCCCAGTCCCCAGATGATCACAGTGAAGGCCATGATGGCGACCAACACCACCAGGCCGACTGCCAGTACCGAGCTTGAGAACAGGAACCCTTCGTCCGAAGGGATGTTCATGAAGGTCGGCAGTCCGACATAGAGCAGGTACACCGTGTAGCACACGGCTGCCGTGCCGACGACCATCCCCAGCCACAGGTGTGGGTACAGTGCCGCGAGGCCGCCGATAAACAGCGGCGTTGCGGTATAGGTGGCAAATGCGATGCAGCGGGCGAGGCTCGGATTGGCATCGTAGGTTCGAGCCATCCAGTGAATGAACGCGCCCATGACCGCGACGCCACCGAGCATGGCCAGGTACGACATGATGGTCATCCATAGCGCGCTTTCCTGGGTCAACATGACCGGGGCGCGCTCGCCGATGACCCAGCCGACCTGGGTTGTACCGATGAACGCTGATACCGCCGGGATTGCCGCCAGTATCAGGGTGTGGGTCAGGTACATGTGGCTGATGCTTTCTTCCTCGCCACGGATCTCTTTCCATTCTTGGTCAGGATGGGTAAACAGCCCCAGAACGTGATGGATCATGCCAGTCACTCCTTCCGTTGTTGCCATCGCCCCCCAGAGGAGCGCTTGCGACCCCAAGTGATAGGGGCCAGAGGATCGAGGTCACGGTTGCTGTGGCCTTATGTCGCAGTATAGGAAGGAGTTAGCCGCTCAAAGCCGGCTTTTTAGAGCAAATCGCGCTGTCAGCGGGCCGGCTAATCACCTTGCAGTCTTTATCGGATTGGCCTACGCCTGGCGGCGGTTTGTGCGTAAAATATGCCGCTTTTGTCACACCTCGCGGATTCCAAGCGCTATGGGCACCCTTTCGGTCAACCAGAACAAACTGCAAAAACGCCTGCGTCGTCTCGCCGGCGAAGCCATCACCGACTTCAACATGATCGAAGACGGTGACAAGGTCATGGTCTGCCTGTCCGGCGGCAAAGACAGCTACACCATGCTCGATGTTCTGCTGCACCTGCAGAAAGTGGCGCCGATCAAGTTCGAGATCGTCGCGGTGAACATGGACCAGAAGCAACCGGGCTTCCCCGAGCACGTGCTGCCGGCCTACCTCAAGAGCCTGGGCGTCGAGTACCACATCGTCGAGAAAGACACCTACTCGGTGGTCAAGGAGCTGGTCCCGGAAGGCAAGACCACCTGCTCGCTGTGCTCGCGCCTGCGCCGTGGCACCCTGTACACCTTCGCCGACGAGATCGGCGCGACCAAGATGGCCCTGGGGCATCACCGCGACGACATCGTCGAGACCTTCTTCCTCAACATGTTCTTCAACGGCACCCTCAAGGCCATGCCGCCGAAGTTGCGTGCCGATGATGGCCGTAACGTGGTGATCCGCCCGCTGGCCTACTGCAGCGAGAAGGACATCCAGGCCTACTCGGACATGCGCGAATTCCCGATCATCCCGTGCAACCTCTGCGGCTCGCAGGAAAACCTGCAGCGTCAGGTGGTCAAGGACATGCTGGTGGAGTGGGAGCGCAAGACCCCGGGGCGTACCGAGAACATCTTCCGTGGCCTGCAGAACGTGGTGCCGTCGCAACTGGCTGACCGCAACCTGTTCGACTTCACCAGCCTGAAGATCGACGAGACCGCCACCCCGCGCTTTGTCGACGTGCTGAACATCTGACGGCCATGCGCGATTACCACTGGCTGCATGAGTACTGCCTGAACCGCTTCGGCTCGGCCTCCGCCCTCGAAGCGCACCTGCCCCAGGCGAAAAGCCCCGAGCAGTTGCGCGCGATCGGCGCCGACCGTTACCTGTCGACCCTGGCCCTGCGGGTGTTTCGCGCCGGTTTGAAGCACAGCCTGGTGGACGCCAAATGGCCGGCCTTCGAGCAGGTGTTCTTTGGCTTCGACCCGGAAAAGGTCGTGCTGATGGGCGCCGAGCACCTGGAGCGGCTGATGCAGGACACGCGGATCATCCGCCACCTGGGCAAGCTCAAGAGCGTGCCGCGCAATGCGCAGATGATCCTCGATATCGAGAAGGAATTCGGCAGTTTCGGTGCGTTTATCGCCGACTGGCCGGTGACCGATATCGTCGGCCTGTGGAAGTACCTGGCCAAGCATGGCAACCAGTTGGGCGGGCTGTCGGCGCCGCGCTTCTTGCGCATGTGCGGCAAGGACACGTTCATCCCCACCAATGACATGGCTGCGGCGTTGATCGCCCAGGACATCATCGACAAGCCGCCGACCAGCCAGCGCGATCTGGCCCTGGTGCAGGATGCCTTCAATCAGTGGCATGCCGAGAGTGGGCGGCCGTTGTGCCAGCTGTCGGTGATGCTGGCGCATACCGTCAACCACTGAGATCGGTGGTGCCATCATCGCTGGCAAGCCAGCTCCCACAAAACCCTGTGGGAGCTGGCTTGCCAGCGATGGATTCAACTCTTAGTTCGAACCTTCCCCCGCCAGCCGCCGCTCATACTGAAAGCGCCAGCGCACATACAGCAGGGCACTGACGAACAGCGCCAGGCTGATCGCCACTTCCAGCCAGCCGAACAGTGCCCGGGCCGGGTCGAACGCGGCCAGCACGCCCTTGATGAAGTACAGGTTGACCACAAAGCAGGTCCAGGCGTGGGCGCGGGCGTTGCCCAGGAGCATGCCTGGCAACAGCAGGACCAGCGGCACCAGTTCAATCGCCAGGATCACCCCGACCCGCGCACCGTGCAGGTCGGCGAACAGCAGGTTGTTCAGGGTCAGCAAGGCGATCAGGCCGAAAAAGCTCGCCAGGCTCAGCGCCCGGGTCAGGCGCAGGCGCGGCGTCAGCCATGCGATCGGGGGCAGCACCTTGGGCTTTTTAGCCACGGCCGTTCTCCAGCAGGTTGGCGGTGGTCGCCAGGCGCTGGCCAAGGGCGCGGCACAGGGCGATTTCGTCGGCATCCAGGTCGCGCTTGCCGTCGGCACCGGCATGGTGGCTGGCGCCGTAAGGGGTGCCGCCGCCGCGGGTTTCCAGCAGCGCCGACTCGCTGTAGGGCAGGCCCATGATCAGCATGCCGTGGTGCATCAGCGGCAGCAGCATCGACAGCAGGGTCGATTCCTGGCCGCCGTGCAGGCTGGCGGTGGAGGTGAACGCCGCCGCCGGCTTGCCGACCAGGCCGCCGCTCAGCCACAGGCTGCTGGTGCCGTCGATGAAGTACTTGAGCGGCGCGGCCATGTTGCCGAAGCGCGTCGGGCTGCCCAGGGCCAGGCCCGAGCAATGACGCAGGTCGTCCAGGGTGGCGTACAGCGCGCCGGTTTCCGGGATATCCGGGGCCACCGCTTCGCACTCGGTGGAAATCGCCGGGACCGTGCGGATCCGCGCTTCCAGGCCGGCCATTTCGACACCGCGGGCAATCTGCCGGGCCATTTCGCTGGTCGAGCCGTGACGGCTGTAGAACAGGATCAGGATGTAAGGCGCGCTCACGGCAGGATCTCCAGCACCTTCTCTGGCGGGCGACCGATCACGGCTTTGTCACCGGCCACCAGAATCGGGCGCTCGATCAGCTTCGGGTGCTTGACCATGGCGTCGATCAGTTGTGCATCGCTCAGGGCCGGGTCGGCCAGGTTGAGGTCCTTGTATTCGTCTTCACCGCTGCGCAGCAGTTGGCGCGCACCGATGCCCAGCTTGCCGAGCAGGGCCTCGAGTTCGCCGGCGCTCGGCGGGGTTTCCAGGTAACGCACCACGGTTGGCGCCAGGCCGCGGGCCTCGAGCAGTTCGAGTGCGCCACGGGATTTGGAGCAGCGCGGATTGTGATAGAGGGTCAGGTCAGTCATGTTCGGGTCGCATCCAGCAGGGTGTGGCGGCTATTCTAACCGCAGCGACTTCGCATTTTGCTTGAATCTTCGAGAAGGATTGACCCATGACAAGGCGTTTGGCAGCAGCACTGGCCATCACCGCGAGCCTGTTGCTCGGCGGATGCGGTGCAGATTACGGTCTGGACCAGCACGGCCAGGCAGTGAAAGCCGAGCAGATTGAAGGGCACTGGCTGGTGCTCAACTACTGGGCGGAATGGTGCGGCCCGTGCCGCATAGAAATTCCCGAACTCAACGCTGCTGCCAAGCAATGGCAGGGGCAGGGCGTGCAGGTGCTCGGGGTGAACTTCGACGGCCTGCAGGGAGAAGACCTGAAAAAGGCCAGCGAAGCGCTGGGCATCGGCTTCACGGTGCTGGCCAGCGACCCGGCCGAGCGTTACCAACTGCCGCGTAGTGAAGCCTTGCCGGTGACCTACATCATCGATGACAAGGGCAAGGTAAGGGAGCAGTTGATGGGCGAGCAGACGCTTGAGGGTTTGAACCAGAAGATCAAGGCGCTCAAGGGCGCTTGACAGCAGATTCAAGCTACAAGCGACAAGCTGCAAGATAGAGCAAGACCGCGCACAGTCTGCTTTTACTTGCTGCTTGAAGCTTGTGGCTTGCCGCTTAAGTCAGCCTTCCTCAGGCCAGAAACGCAGTGGCTTGCCCTCGGCCGGCCAGAAGCGCACCTGCTCGATCGGCGAGATATCCCAACGCTGCACGGTTTCCAGCGCCTGGAGGAAGCGTTTTTCCTGCTCCATCAGCGCCGGCGCGCACAGCTTGCGGGTACTGCCGACCTTGCCGAAGGTCAGCTTGTCGCCGTCCAGCTGGTAAGGCGCGAACCAGTGGTTGCAGCCGGCATTGCCATAGGCGCGGCCGTCGGTGGCCAGGGTCAGGGTCAGGTGGCTGTAGTCCATTAGCGGACGCTCGCCAATCCACTCCAGCAGGTAGCTGCGTTCCTGTTCCAGCTTCATCGGCTCGGCGGCGCAACCCAGCAGGGCCGTGCCGGTCAGGGCTGAGAGCAACAGCGTTTTCACTGGGCCGTCTCCTTGCATTTCGGGCACAGGTGTTTGTCGCCGCGGCTGATCCAGCCGAGTTCGGCGATGCGCGCAGTGGCGGCCGGTTGCTGGGCTTTTTTGCCCAGTTTGGCGTCGACCGCGAACTCGAAGTTCAGGGTTGCCTGGCAGCTGTCGCAGTTGACGTCCCAGGTATGGATCGCCAGCTCGCCGAACACCGGGCCACTGGCCACCGCGACCCATTGGCCGGTCGGGTTGATCAGGTGGCGCACGGATTCCACGGTCAGGCGCATGGACAAATCCTTGCTGCCCTTGAGGGTCACCAGCAGAACGTCGTTCTTCTGGATCGAGCCGCCGTTGCCGGTCACTTGATAGCGGCCCGGCACCAGGGCGCGGCACTCGATCAGGGTGTGTTGCGGGTTAAACAGGGTGTAGCGGAAATCGTGTTCGACCATGGGTCCTCCAAATCTGCCGCGTATCCTAGCATCAACCCTCGACCAAGTTTTGCGCATTGCCTGCCGCCCAGCGGGTAATGTTCTCCAGCGTCGTTGCGGCGATCGCTGCCAGCGCCTCGCGGGTAAGAAACGCCTGGTGGGCGGTGACGATCACGTTGGGGAAGGTCAACAGGCGCGCGAGCACGTCGTCTTGCAGCGGCTGGTCGGAGCGGTCCTCGAAAAACAGCTGGGCTTCTTCTTCGTAGACATCCAGGCCCAGGTAGCCCAATTGACCGTCTTTCAAGGCCTCGATCAATGCCGGGGTGTCGATCAGTGCGCCGCGACCGGTGTTGATCAGCATGGCGCCCGGTTGCAGGTCGGCCAGGCTTTGCGGGTTGATCAGGTGGCGGGTCTGTTCGGTCAGCGGGCAGTGCAGGCTGATGATCTGTGCCTGGCGCAGCAGTTCCGGCAACTCCAGGTAACGTGCTCCCAGGGCCAGCAACTCGGGGTTGGGGAAGGGGTCGTAGGCCAGCAACTGACAGCCGAATCCGGCCATGATGCGGGCAAAGGCAGCGCCGATCTGACCGGTGCCGACCACGCCGACGGTTTTGCCGTGCAAGTCGAAACCGGTCAGGCCGTGCAGGCTGAAGTTGCCTTCGCGGGTGCGATTGTAGGCCCGGTGCAAGCGTCGATTGAGGGCCAGGATCAGCGCCACCGCGTGTTCGGCTACTGCATGCGGGGAGTAGGCTGGCACCCGCACCACAGCAAGGCCAAGGTGCTTGGCCGCTGTCAGGTCGACATGGTTGAAACCGGCCGAGCGCAGGGCGATCAGGCGGGTACCGCCGGCAACCAGGCGCTCCAGCACCGGGGCGCCGAGATCGTCATTGATAAAGGCGCAGACCACTTCGTGGCCGTTGGCCAAGGCTGCGGTGTCTTCGGTCAGGCGTGCCGGTTGAAAGTGCAGTTCAAGACCATCCGCTGCCGGGGCCTGGGTGAAGCTGTCCTGGTCATAGGACTGGCTGCTGAAAAACAATACGCGCATGGGGTCATCCTGAGTCGGTTGGCGGAGAGTCTAACCACCGGGCAAGACCATCGCCTTGCCTCAGATCAGCCAGGGATCAAGCGCTCAGGCGTGCCTGGGCGGTGAGGCGGGTAATGGCCCGGTCCAGTTCATCCAGGGCGCGCAGCGCTTCCGGGTCGTCTTGCTTGAGCAAGGTTTCGCTGCGCTGGCAGGCGGCTCGCAGTTGTGGCACCCCGCAGTAGCGCGAGGCGCCATTGAGCCGATGAACGCGCTCGATCATACCGTTGCGGTCTGCGGCCTCACGTGCTGCGCGAATCGCCTCGCGGTCAGCCTCCAGCGACGCCAGCAGCATGGCCAGCATGTCGGCGGCCAGGTCCGGCTTGCCAGCAGCCAGGCGCAAGCCTTCTTCCGGATCCAGAACCTTCAGTTCGCTGCTGTCGGGGATGCGTTCCTGCAGGCGCTCATGGTGCATCGCCCCCAGGGTTTGCCCCGTCCATTTGAGCACCACCTGGGCCAGTTGGCGCTCACTGATCGGCTTGGTCAGGTAGTCGTCCATGCCACTGTGCAACAACGCTCGCTTTTCATTGGCCATCGCGTGGGCGGTGAGGGCGACGATGGGCAAGGGTGGCCCGCTCTGGCTGGTTTCCCACTGGCGGATCTGTTCGGTGCATTCGCGACCGTCCATGCCAGGCATCTGTACATCCATCAGCACCAGGTCGAAGCGTTCGTCCTGCACCGCTTGTACTGCGGCGTAGCCGCTGTCGACCGCCAGCACCTCGGCACCCAGGTCTTCGAGCAGTGTTTGCACCAGCAGCAGGTTGGCGGGGTTGTCGTCCACGCACAGTACTTTGGGCAAGGGTTGATTGGTGCTGACTTTGATCTCGTGGCTGCGCCGCGGCTGGACCAGTTCCACCAGGGCCCGACGCACCTTGCGCGTACAAGCTGGCTTGGCCTGCAACTGGCTGTGGGCGTTGGGCAAGTAAGGGTGGTAGAGCGCCTGTTCGGTGGTCGGGCAGAGCACCAGTGCCTGGCAATCCAGGCGCTCCAGCTGAGCGATGTACTGGCCGAGTCGCTCTGGCGACACGCTGTCCAGGTTCACCCCCAGGACGGCCAGGGTGAAGGGTTGTCCGGCCATGCGCGCATTGGCCACGGCGTGCAGCAGCGGGTCGATGGAAATGAAGGTGCTGACGTTCAAGCCGCAGTCCTCCAGTTGATGCGCCAGCGCCTGGCGGGCCAGTTCGTGCGCATCGACTATGGCCACCCGGCGTTCGAGCAGCGGTTGCAGCGGCATGTCTTCGGCGTCGTCGCGGGCCTTGGGCAGGCGCAGGCTGATCCAGAACTGCGAACCTTCCCCCGGGGTGCTGTCGACCCCGATTTCCCCGCCCATCTGCTCGATCAGGCGCTTGGAAATCACCAGCCCCAGGCCTGTGCCGCCAGGCTGGCGCGACAGCGAATTGTCCGCCTGGCTGAAGGCCTGGAACAGCGCCCGTACATCCTGGCTGGACAGGCCGATGCCGGTGTCCTGGACGCTGATGCGCAATTGCACGCTGTCATCCTGTTCTTCTTCAAGCATGGCCCGGGCAACGATGGTGCCTTCGCGGGTGAACTTGATGGCGTTGCTGATCAGGTTGGTCAGGATCTGCTTCAGGCGCAGCGGGTCGCCGACCAGCGACAGCGGCGTGTCGCGATAGACCAGGCTGACCAGCTCCAGCTGCTTGGCATGGGCGGCGGGGGCGAGGATGGTCAGGGTGTCCTGGATCAGGTCGCGCAGGTTGAACGGAATGCTGTCGAGCACCAGCTTGCCGGCCTCGATCTTGGAGAAGTCGAGGATCTCGTTGATGATCCCCAGCAGGCTGCCGGCGGACTTTTCGATGGTGCCAAGGTAGTCGAGCTGGCGTGGGGTCAGGTCGCTTTTTTGCAGCAGGTGGGTAAAGCCGAGGATGCCATTGAGCGGTGTACGGATCTCATGGCTCATGTTGGCGAGGAACTCGGACTTGATCCGGCTGGCCTCAAGGGCCTCCTTGCGCGCCATGTCCAGCTCGATGTTCTGGATCTCGATGGTTTCCAGGTTCTGGCGTACGTCTTCGGTGGCCTGGTCGATGCTGTGTTGCAACTCTTCATGGGCGTTGTGCAGGGTTTCGGCCATGCGGTTGATGCCCGCAGCCAGCTCGTCCAGTTCGTAACTGCCCATTTGCGGCAGGCGTTCTTCCAGGTTGCCATCTTTTAACTGGGTGACGGCGTACTTGATCTGGCCGATCGGGCCGTTGATCGTGCGGCTCATGCGCAAGGCCAGCAGGGCAGTGGCGGCCAGCCCCAGCAGGATCAGCAGCAGGCTGGTGAACAGGCTGCGATAGCCGCGCAGCAGGGTGCCGTCGTGGGACAGCTCGATTTCCACCCAGCCGAGCAGGCGGTCGGCTTCACCTGGGATCAGCTCGCCGGCCAGGTCGCGGTGGCGGCCGAACACCGGCAGCAGGTAACGGGTGGCGTCATTGCCGGTGCGTTGCAGCAACTGCGTGCCACCGCCGGTGGGCGCCTGGTTGAGCATGCTCGGGCCGGCGTGGGCCAGGGCGTTGCGGTCGGGGCCGAGGAAGGCCACGGCACGCACGTCGGACTGCTCCAGGGCCTGGGCGGCGATACGCTCCAGCTGCGCCGGGTCGTGTCGCGCCAGGGCTGGCGCCACCAGCGGGGCCAGCTGCTCGGCAATCATCTTGCCGCGTTGCAGCAGTTGGGTCTGCAGCTCGCTCTGCTGCAACCAGGTGAAGTAGCCGCCCAGTACCAGCGCCATCAGGCCGGCTGGTAACAAGGCGAGCAACAGCACGCGGCTTCTGATCCCCAATCTATTCAGCACGCCACTCTCCTGTGCCCGGTAAGCGCTGTAAGCCTCCGCCAGCTCCTGCTGACGGACCAAGTCGGAAAAGTACCGCGCCTACTCGCGTAATGCACTCATTTGTATCTGCTTTTGTCGATTGCCAACTATAACCGGGGCTTTGGTCCAGCCCTGGTTGCCTGCACGCAGTGAATAACCAATAATCGCGTGATTGAGAATTGCTAGCATCGGCCAATGACTCCTGTATCTATTAGCACCTCCAACATCCTTGCCATCGAGGACGATCCGGTCCTGGGTGCGTACCTGCGTGAGGAGCTGCAACGCGGCGGCTTCAAGGTCACCTGGTGCCAGAATGGCCGCGATGGCCTGCAGGTCGCGCAAAACAGCTGCTTTGACGTGGTGCTGATGGACATCCTGCTGCCCGGCCTCAACGGCCTGGATGTGCTGGCGCAGCTGCGCCAGAGCAGCTCGACGCCGGTGATCCTGATGTCTGCGCTGGGCGCCGAGGCCGACCGCATCACCGGCTTCCAGCGCGGTGCCGATGACTACCTGCCCAAGCCCTTCAGCATGATCGAGCTGCAGGTGCGCATCGAGGCGATCCTGCGCCGGGTGGCGCTGGAGCGGCGCCATCAACAACCCGTACAGGTACAGGCCGGGGAACTGCGCTTCGATGAAGAGGCGTGCGATGTCTGTTATGGCGAGCAGTGGGCGGGGCTGACCCTCAGCGAGTACCGCCTGCTCGACACCCTGCACCGCAGCGATGAAGAGGTGCTGAGCAAGGCCTTCCTTTACCAGCAAGTGTTGCAGCGCGGCTATGCCCGCCACGATCGCAGCCTGGACATGCATGTCAGCCAGATCCGCCGCAAGCTCAAGGCCATCGGTTACCTCGAGCGCGAGGTGCGCACGGTGTGGGGCAAGGGTTATGTGCTTAGCGGCGCCGAGGTCAACTGAAGTGCCGAACCGTCATTCATTGTTCTGGAAACTGGCCATCCTGCTGGTCGGCTTCTGCCTGTTGATGATCGGCCTGAGCTGGACCTGGGGCCGGCATATGGAAACCCAGAATGCCTTTCTGTCCGAGGTGGCCAAAACCACCCTGCAAGGCTATGCCGGCGAGGCCGAGCAGGCCTGGTCGCGAGGAGGGCAGGCAGGTATCGACGCCTGGCTGGCGGCAGTTCGCGAACAGGAGCCCGGCTGGGTCGGGGTGATAGGCCCGGACCTGCAGTCGTTGAGCAGCACGCCGCTCAACGAGGTTGAAAGCCGGCGCCTGACCTTCCTGCGCGGAATCGACTGGCCGGTGAGCCCGCGCTCGATCGGCATGCCGTGGATGCGCTTGCCTTTCCCGCAGCAGCCGCACCTGGGCACCCTGGTCATGGAGCTGCCGCAACGTCTGGCGCCGGGGCAGTACCGGGTACTGTGGCGAGTAGTGACCAACGGCATCATCCCCGGGCTGTTTACCTTGCTGCTATGTGTCGGCCTGTACCGCATGCTGATTGTGCCGTTGATCCAGTTGCGAGAGCAGGCCAATGCCTGGCGCGCCGATCAGCTCTCGGCACGGGTCGCCAGCAGCACCACCAGCCGCCAGGACGAACTGGGCGAGCTGGGCCGCGCCTTCGATGACATGGCCGAACGCCTGCAGGGCACGGTGGCCCTGCAACAGCAGCTGTTGCGCGACCTTTCCCACGAACTGCGCACGCCCTTGAGCCGCTTGCGCGTGGCTTGCGACAGCGAGGCTGATGCCGGCCAGCTGCGCGAGCGCCTGGGCCGCGAAATCGACTGCATGCAGCGCCTGGTCGAGGATGCACTGCAGCTGGCCTGGCTCGACACCGAGCGGGCGCCGATGAGCAAGGAGCCGATCCAGGTCCAGGCTCTGTGGGAGATGCTGGCTGAGGATGCCTGCTACGAAAGTGCCTGGCCCGGGGCGCAACTGCACTGTGCGCTGGACGCCTCGTGCTGGGTGCAGGGTAACCTCAACAGCCTGGCCCAGGCCCTGGAAAACATTTTGCGTAATGCCATTCGGCATTCGTCAGCCGGTGGCGTGATTCGCCTGGACGGGCGGCGTCAGGGCGATGACTGGCTGATCTGGCTGGAAGACCAGGGCGGTGGGGTAGCGGAAAGTGAGCTTGAGCGTATTTTCGCGCCCTTTACCCGGCTGGACGGTTCGCGCCCGGGCGATGGTGGCTTCGGGCTGGGCCTGAGCATTGCCCGCAATGCCATCGTCCGCCAGGGCGGGCGTCTGTGGGCGCAAAACACCGGCCAGGGCCTGCGGCTGAACATGCAACTGCCGGCGGTGTGATCCTGGGGCCGCTTCGCGGCCCATCGCCGGCAAGTCCGGCTCCCACAGGTACTAGGGGCATGCAAATCCACTGTGGGAGCTGGCTTGCCAGCGAGAGGGCCGTAAACTCTTGCTTATAGCTTGCAGCTATAACCCCAACACATTGCGTGATATGGGCAAATCCCGTTTGCCGGTATGATAGGCGCCCCCGCAGTCTGGATTGCGAATACGCCATGACCTTGCAGTACCCAACCATCGCCGATTGCGTCGGCAACACGCCTC
>RCUI01000543.1_pt1 | contig 12692 bp, 15 predicted proteins | sample 2166121 | NCBI WGS metagenome assembly RCUI01 (sample SAMN09932700, study PRJNA488358) | compost metagenome | feature: garden; material: soil; isolation source: compost soil in succinic acid-enriched culture | place: Germany: Experimental Botanical Garden Goettingen | collected 2016-01-27
AGGCATTTGCCCCCCTGAACTGCTTGATCAATGCCTCGCGCAAAGGCAGCTTCAGCTTCACCCTGGTCAACGAGCACGGCATTGCCCGTCACAGCGAGCGCCTGTACCCGGAGCAATACTCCGAAGCCGAGCCGCTGCAGGCCGTCATCGAGCGCACCCGTCAGGCCCTGGTGGCCTGATCCGCACGGCGCTGCAAACGCTCAAGCCCCGCCCTCTGGCGGGGCTTTTTTATGCCTGGTAAATCTGTCGAATCCCCCTGTGGGAGCTGGCTTGCCAGCGATGAGGGCAGCCCCGGCTAACGTGTTGCGGCCATCGCTGGCAAGCCAGCTCCCACAGGAATTTGGCCATCCTTAAGTGCGAATCACTAATCGCCACACGGCATATGATTTATAACTAAAAGCCGCAAATGTTTTAAAAACAGGCCTTTACAGCGCGAATATGACACTACACTTCAACTCAAGCGGCATAGGCCGCTTCCGGCGGGCCTGACCGACTCACCAGCTGCCAAGCTCCAGCGTCCGCCGGTCAATTTCAAGTTCGAGGGCATCATGGGTATCGCCGCGAGCGAGTTGAGCCAGTTTGTCATTCGTCCGACCCTGATCTACCTGGGTCGTCATTGCGCCAGCGCCGAAGCCCTGCTGCTCGGCGTCGCCGCCAGCCAGTCAGCACTCGGTTCGGCCCTGCACGACCGTCGCGGGCACGGCCTGTACCGCATCGGCGAACTGCGCCACCAAAGCCTCTGGGACCAGTTCCTGGCCCGCGACCCGGACCTTGCCAGCCTGGTCCGCGGCCTGGCCAGCCAGCACGCCTTCCTCAGCGGCCCGCACCTGGAACTGACGGTAAACCTGCGCTACGCCACCGCCATCGCCTGGATGCTGATCGAAGAACAGGCCCCTGAACTGCCCGCCGCCGACGATTTACTGGGCCTGGCACGCATCTGGCGACAAACCTTCCAACCTCAGGGCCGGCTGCGCGATTTCACCTGCGCCTGGCAAACCTGCATCGCTCCTGTGACTCTTCAGGCCTGCTGAGAGTCACTGCTTTCCATAATCGGAAAATTCCCGCCATTTTGGTCGGATTGTCCTACAAAACCGCTCTATCTCCTGCGATACAGCCTATAGCGCTGCGGGCGAAATGTTGGTAATTTTCGCCCCGGAGATCCCAAGGAGTTCTAATAATGAAAAAAGTAATGCTCAAAACCTCTCTCAGCCTCGCCGTCACACTCGCCTCGACTCAACTGTTCGCCAGCGGCTTTGCCCTCAACGAACAAAGCGTCAGCGGCATGGGCACAGGTTTCGCGGGTCGTTCTTCTTCTGCCGATGATGCCAGCACCGTTTTCGGCAACCCTGCCGGCATGTCGCGCCTGAAACGCGAACAGATCACCGTTGGCGGCGCCGCCGTCATCGCCAAGTCCGACATTTCCGGTGGCGGCCGCCCAGGCGGCAGCACCGATGGTGACATGGTGCCGTTCGTTGGCGTGCCCATGGGCTACTACGTCAAGCCGATCGATGATCACTGGACCGTCGGCTTTGGTGTCTACGCACCCTTCGGCCTGGTGACCGAATACGAAGACGAAGCTGCCAGCCGCTACTGGGGCAAGAAAAGCTACGTTGAAGTCATTACCTTCCAGCCTACTGTCAGCTATGCCTTCAACGACAAGGTCTCGATCGGTTTCGGCCCGACCTTCAACCGTATCAAGGGCGAACTGAGCTCCAACGTCCTCAACCCACGCAGCCCGGGCTTCAACGACGGCGAAGTGAAGATCAAGGGCGACGATACCGCGGTCGGCTACAACATCGGCGTCATGGTGCAAGCCACCGACAAGACCCGCCTGGGCCTGACCTACCACTCGATGGTCGACTACAAGCTCGAAGGCAACACCAAGATCAACTCGGCCCTGATCGGCCCGTTCAGCGGCAGCAAGTTTGACGCCGAACTGAAGATCAAGACCCCTGAGTCGGTAGACTTCTCGGTCACCCACGAACTGGATGACCAGTGGACCCTCTACGCGGGCAGCACCTGGACCCGCTGGAGCCGCCTGGAAGCGATCACCGTCAACAACGAAGTGCCTGCCCCGCTGGCTGGCCAATTCGGCACCATCAGCGAAGAGCAGAACTGGCACGACACCTGGGCTCACGCCGTCGGTGCCTCGTACAAGCTGAACAAAGAGTGGGTCCTGCGTACCGGCTTCACCGTCGACCAGTCGCCGACCAACAACCATGACCGTTCGCCACGTATCCCGACTGGCGACCGTAAGGTGTTCAGCCTGGGCGCTGGCTGGAGCCCGAACGACGACATGACCATCGACCTGGCTTACTCCTACCTGTGGGAAGAAGACACCAAGGTCAACCTGGCCAGCCCGACCAAGGGTTCGTACAACGCCAAGTACGAAAACAGCGCTCACGGTATTGGCGCGTCGCTGACCTATCGCTTCTGATTGCAGCGCCACTAAAAAAACCGCCTTCATTGGCGGTTTTTTATGCCTGATGGACCGGCCAGGCAGGCCCGACCTCAAGCTGGATGTACTCCATGAACGCCCGCACCTTGGGCGTCAGGGCAAAGCGATCGGCCACGCACAGATAGACGTCCATCGGCTCGGTCTGGGCATAGGCCATGGCGGGCTGCGAATACTCGAACAACGCCACCAGCTGGCCACGCTCAAGCAAGGGCCGGGCGACGAACTCGGCCAGCCGGGCGATGCCACCATCCTGCACGGCCATCTGGGTCAGTACATCGATGTCATCGCTGATCAGCACATTGTCGAACTCGGCATCAAAACGCAGACCCTCGCGGATAAAGCCCCAGCGTAAAAAGCGTCCGTCTACCGGGTAACGAAACACCAGGCAGCGATGCTCCTTGAGCTGCTCGGGCGATTGTGGCCAGCCGGCCGCCGCCAGATAGCCCGGGGAGGCGCAGCAAATGAACGGCACCCTGGCGATGTGCCGGGCCAGCAGGCCATCTTCGAGTTGTGGCTGGATGCGAATACTGACATCGACGCCCTCCTGGGCATGATTGACCCGCCGATCATTCGTAACCAATTCAATTGAAAGCTGCGGGTATCGCGCGCTGAACGCCGGAATCAACGGCGCCAGTACATGACGGCCAAACGCCGAAGACGAAGCGATGCACAAGCGCCCCTTGGGTTCGCAATCCGGGGTGGTGACCGCCTGCTGCGCTTGTTCAAGGTCGCGCTCGATATGCTTGACCTTGTCGTAGTACAGGCTGCCACTGGGCGTCAGCGCCATGCTACGGGTGGTGCGCGCGAGCAGGCGCACCTGCAGGTGAGCTTCCAGGCGGGCGACGTTCTGGCTCACGGCGGCGGCACTCAAACCCAGGCTACGGGCGCCACCGGCAATGCTGCCGGCTTCGACAACCTTGATGAAACTCTTGATCGAACCGAGCAGGTTCATGGCAGGCTTCCGGGCATTCGTAAGATCTTCTTTATAAAGACCTAAGCCGCAGGCGTCTACCCGAGCCAAAGGCGGCCTTGCTAGGCTGCGCCCTCCCCCACACCAATGGAGCCAGCATGACGACCCAGACCAGCGCCCGCAGCCGACGCAAACTCGGCGTTCGCGCCACCCCCTACGTGTTTGCCTTCTACATGTCGGCGATCATGGCCCTGTTGATGTGCTTCGTGATCACCGCCGCCAACGCCGGCATCGACGAGCAGTACCTGGGCAACGTGCTCAAGGCCTACCAACTGGCCATGCCGGTGGCCTTCGCCTGCGTACTGGTGGTACGCCCGATCGTGCTCAAGCTGGTGGCCTGGACCGTGCACACCAGCCACTGAGGCAGCCGCTCAGGGCTGGGAAGCGATAGCCTTTTCGATCGCTGCCTTGAACGCCGGATCATCCGGCTTGGTTCGGCTGGAGAAGTTAGCCACCACCTTGCCCTGGCGGTCGATCACGTACTTGTAGAAATTCCACTTCGGCGCGCTGCTCTGCGCGGCGAGCTCCTTGAACAGCGGCGTAGCGTCACTGCCGCGCACCGGCTGGGCCTGGGTCATGGTGAAGGTCACGCCGTAGTTGGCATAGCAAACCTTGGCGGTTTTCTCGGCATCGGCGTCTTCCTGCTTGAAGTCGTTGGAGGGCACCCCGAGCATTTCCAGGCCCTGCTCGCGGTATTCCTTATAGACGCTCTCGAGCCCTTCGAACTGCGGGGCAAAGCCGCAATAGCTGGCGGTATTGACCACCACCAGCGGTTTACCGGCAAAGCGCTCACAGAGGTCGATCTGCTCCTTGCCGCGCAGTTCCGGCAGCTTGCTGTCGAGCAGCGCCGGGCAATCGGCGGCCAGGGCATTGGCAGCGGCGGCCAGGGTCAACAGCGGAACCAACATCCAGCGTGTGCGCATCTTCTCTCTCCCTCGAACGTTCCTGGAGAAATCAGAGTACTCCTAGCACACGCCCATGCCCAACTGCATCAATGCCAGGCCGCCCTCATGCCAGCCCCACCAGGCCAACCCCAGTAGCAACAGTGCGCCAAGGCCGAGCAAGGTGCGAATAGCGACAGGGTTCATGCCGCTTGCGCCTGCAAGCGCGCGACCGGGCGCTCGCGTACCGGCCAGTTGAGTGCCGCGGCGAGCAGGCTGAGGAGGATGGAAATCTGCCAGACCAGGTCGTAGTTGCCGGTCTGGTCATACACCACCCCGCCCAGCCAGCCGCCAAGGAAAGCGCCCAACTGGTGGAAAAGGAACACGATACCGCCAAGCATCGACAGGTTGCGCACACCGAACAGGGTAGCGACGGTGCCGTTGGTCAAGGGTACGGTCGACAGCCACAGCAGGCCCATGGCAATGCCGAACAGGTAGGCGCTGAACTGGGTGATCGGCGCCCACAGGAACAGCACGATCACCACCGCACGCAACAGGTACAGGGCGGTCAGCAGGCGCGGCTTGGACATACGCCCGCCAAGCCAGCCGGCGGTGTAGGTGCCGACGATATTGAACAGCCCGACCAGCGCCAGCACCGTGGTGCCGATGGTCGCCGGCAGGTGCTGGTCGACCAGATAGGCCGGCAGGTGCACACCGATGAACACCACCTGGAAGCCACAGACGAAAAAGCCCAGGGCCAGCAGCCAGAAACCGGAATGCGTGCAGGCTTCGCGCAGGGCCTGGCCGAGGGTCTGCTCATTGCCGGTGCTGGGCAAAGGCCGATCACGCAGCAAACCCACCAACGGCACGATAAAGGCCACCAGCAAACCCAGTACCAGCAAGGCCGCCGACCAGCCCAGCCAGCCGATCAGGCCGAGGGTGCCGGGCAGCATGGCGAACTGGCCGAAGGAGCCGGCGGCGCTGGCGATGCCCATGGCCATGCTGCGTTTCTCTGGCGGCACGGCGCGGCCGACCACGCCCAGGATCACCGAGAACGAGGTGCCGGACAGGCCGATACCGATCAACAAGCCGGCACTGAGCGACAGGGTCAGGGCCGAGTCCGACATACCCATCAGCACCAGCCCGACGGCATAGAGAATACCGCCGACCATGACCACCTTGGCCGCCCCCAGGCGATCAGCCAGGGCACCGGCAAACGGCTGGGCCAGGCCCCAGATCAGGTTCTGCAAGGCGATGGCGAAGGCGAACACACCGCGGCCCCAGCCAAAATCGGCGCTCATCGGCGCCAGGAACAGGCCAAAGCCATGTCGCACGCCCAGCGACAACGCCAGGATCAGCGCCGCGCCGAGGAGAATCCAACCACTGGTTCGCCATACCGATGTCATTTTTGTTGTCTCCAAAGCGCCGCAAGGCTTATGCGGGTATATACCCGCTTATAGTTTAAAAAAGCTCAGGCCAACAGCTCCAGCAGGCGTACCAGTTCATCGCGCCGGCCCTCGCCCAGGGTATCGATCAAGTCGCTTTGCGCCTGTTCCCAGGCCGGCTCTGCCGCTTGCAGCCTGGCTTGGCCCTGCTCGGTGAGCAGAACGATCCGGTTACGCTGATCCTGCCCCTCGGCCAAAGCCACCAGGCCCTCAGCCTCCAGCACCCGCAGGTTGCGCCCGAGGGTGCTGCGGTCCAGGCCCATGGCCTCAGCCAGGGTGGAAATGCTCGGTTGGTCCAGGCGACGCAAATGCCGTAGCAAAGAAAACTGCGCGACATTGATCCCAAAGCCTTCGAGGGCCTCGTCGTAGTGTCGGCTCACCCCGCGGGCGGCGCGACGCAGGTGGGTGCAGATGCATTCGCTGGTCAACATAATGCGTGTATATACCCGCACCTGGCCAACTGCAAGCTTTTACTCGCCACTCACAGCACCAGGGCGATCAATACCGCCAGCTCCAATAGCTCAAGCATGGCCCCGGCGGTATCACCGGTGGTGCCACCCAGACGGCGAACCATCAAGCGACGCAGCCAGGCGAAGACCCCTGCGGCAACCAGCACAACCCACAGGCCCTTGAGCCCCGCCAGCAGCACACAGGCCAGCGCACTGACCAGCAATACCAGCTTGCCCGCCCCACGAGGCAGGTGGTCCGCCAGGGCCTGGCCCAGCCCACCGCTGCGCACATAGGGCGTGCTGAGGAACAAACCCAGCAATGCCGCGCGGCCGATCAGCGGCGCGAGCAACAACAGCACGCCCTGGCCGCTGTCGAGCAACGCCAGCAAGGCACAGAACTTGAGCAACAGCACCAGCACCAGCGTGACCACGGCAATCGGCCCGCTGCGCGGGTCCTTCATGATCAGCAACGTGCGCTCGCGGTCGCCGAAACCGCCCAGCCAGGCGTCGGCGCTGTCGGCCAGGCCATCCAGGTGCAAGGCGCCGCTGAGCAGCACCCAGGCACTGAGCAGCAAGGCGGCGTGCAGCAGCACCGGGCTGCCCGCCAGCAGCGCGTTCAGCCCCCAGAGCAGCCCCCCGAACAACAGCCCCACCAGCGGGTAATACAGCAGTGAGCGGCCCATTTGTTCGGGGGCCGGCATGCCCGGCAGGCGCACCGGCAAGCTGCTGAGAAATTGCAGGGCGATCCAGAACGCCAGCATGTCAGTGCACTTCCCGCAGGCTGCCGTCCGCCAGCAGCTCAAGGCGACACAGGGCACCATGGGCCACTTCGACCTGCAGCAACTGCTCACGGGGCAAGCCTCGAGCGCGGGCCAGCAACAGGCGCATCACACCGCCGTGAGTGACCAGCAACAGGCGCTTACCGGCGTGCGCCTGGTGCAAGGCGCTGATGGCTTGCAGCACGCGTGCGGAAAAGTCCGCCACCGGCTCGCCAGCAGGCGGTGTGAACGCATAGGGATCAGCCCAGAATTGCCCAAGTTCGGCTTCGTGGGTGAGCATCAGGTCTGCGGCACTACGCCCTTCCCACTCACCAAAATGCAGCTCCTGCAGACCCGGCACCCGCTGCAGCGGCAGGTTCAACTGCGCCGCCAACGCTTCGGCAAAGCGCGCGCAGCGCTGCAAGGGCGAGCTGACCAGCACATCCCAGGGGCCCGCGCCGCTCACTGCCGCATGCATCTGCGCCCAGCCCTTGGCGGTCAGGGCATCGTCGAGGCTGCCGCGCAGGCCGCCGCCCAGTTCGGTCTCGCCGTGGCGCAGCAGGTCGATGATCATGCCGGGCGGTCCGCCACTGCCGCTTCGGCGAAGGTCGCCATCTGCCCGTGCAGGTCGCAGGCCAGGCGCAATACCGGCACCGCCAGCGCCGCGCCACTGCCCTCGCCCAGGCGCAGGCCCAGCTCCAGCAGCGGCTCGGCGTCGAGCTCGGCGAGCACCCGGCGATGCCCGGGCTCGGCGCCACGATGGCCGAACAGCAGCCAGTCGCGGCAACCCGGGTTGATGTGCGTCGCCACCAGCGCAGCGACCGTGCAGATAAAGCCATCCACCAGCACGGCAACACCGGCCTGGGCGCACCCCAGGTAGGCACCGACCAGTGCGGCGATCTCAAAGCCACCAAAACAGAACAGGCGCTGCAGCGGGTCGTCGCCGAGGTCTGCATGCTGCTGCAACGCTCGCTCGATGACCTCGGCCTTGTGCCGTACACCGGCGGCGTCCAGCCCTGTGCCCGGGCCGCTGAGCTCCACAGCCGGGCAGCCGAGCAAGGCACAGGCCAGGGCGCTGGCGGCGGTGGTGTTGCCGATGCCCATCTCGCCGCCGATAAACAACTGGGCGCCGCTGGCGGCCGCGCGCAAGGCACTCTCGCGCCCGCCCTGCAGGGCCAGCACGCCCTGTTCATGGGTCATCGCCGGCACCTGGGCGAAGTTCGCCGTGCCGGCGCCGACGCGCAGATGGCGTACACCCGGCAGCTCCAGCGCGAGGTCGATGGTGCCCAGGTCGACCACTTCCAGCTGTGCATTCAACTGCCGCGCCAGCACGCTGATGGCGGCGCCACCGCTGACGAAGTTATGCAGCATTTGCCCGGTCACTGCTTGCGGGTAGGCCGAGATACCCTCGGCGACCACGCCGTGATCGCCGGCAAAGATTGCGATCCAGACCTGCTCAACGCTGGGCTTGAGCTGGCCTTGCAAGCCGGCCAGTTGCACCGCCAACTGCTCCAGGCGGCCCAGCGAGCCAGCCGGTTTGGTCAGTTGCTGTTGACGCGCCAGGGCCTGTTCGCGAACAGCCTGGTCAACAGGACGACAGGCTTCAAGCCACCAGGTTTGACTCATAGTGCAGGTCCTTTAAGGGTGAGCGGCAGGCCGGCGACGGTCAGCACCACGCGCTGACAGCGTTCGGCAATGGCCTGGTGCAACCAGCCGGCTTCATCGACATAACGGCGGGTCAGCTCGCCCATGGGCACCACGCCCAGGCCGGTTTCGTTGCTGACCACAATGATTTCGCCCGGCAGCTGCGCCAGGCAATCGAGCAGTGCAGTGCGTTCAGCCGCCAGGCGCTCGGGGTTGTCGAGCATCAGCAGGTTGGTCAACCACAGGGTCAGGCAGTCGACCAGCAGGCAGCGCTCGGCACTGGCATTGGCACGCAGCACCCGGGCCAGTTCCAGCGGCTCTTCGATCAATGCCCACTCCGGCGGACGCCGCTCGCGGTGCAGCTGCACCCGCGCATTCATCTCGCCGTCGAGCGGTTCGCTGGTGGCGATGTAGGTAACGGCCAGGCCGCTCTGCACCGCCAGCTGTTCGGCCAGGCGGCTCTTGCCCGAACGGGCACCGCCAAGAATCAGGTTGAGCATTTCAGTTCAGTCCGCAGAGTTGGCGCAGGCGCGCGGTGTCCAGGTGCTGCTCGACCAGATCGGCAAGGCGCTCGATGTCGCGTTCGCGCAGGGCCTGATAATCGATCTGCTCTGCCTCCTGCAGCCCGGCCCAGCGCAACAGCGCGGCGCAGCAATGCGGCGCCTCGAACAGGCCATGCAGGTAGGTGGCGAGGATCTGCCCGTCGGCGCTAATGGCGCCATCGGCGCGACCATCGTCCAGCTGCACCACCGGGCGCTCCAGCGCCGGTCCCTGGGTGACGCCGGCATGAATCTCGTAGCCGTTGATGGCCGCTTGTTCCAGTTGCAGGGTACCGGCGACATTGCGCAGCTGTTTCTCGGCCTCCAGCACGGTGACAAAGTCCAGCAGCCCCAGGCCGTCGCTGACACCCGCCGGCCCTTCCAGGCCCAATGGGTCTTCCACGCGCCGGCCGAGCATTTGCAGCCCGCCGCAAATACCCAGGACCTTGCCGCCATAACGCAAATGACGGCTGATCGCCTGGTCCCAGCCGCGCTCGCGCAACTGCGCCAGATCCCCGCGCACACTCTTGGAGCCGGGCAGGATGATCAGGTCGGCCGGCGGAATCGGCTGGCCGGGGCCAATGAACTGCAGGTCGACCTGCGGGTGCAGGCGCAGCGGATCGAAATCGGTGTGGTTGCTGATACGCGGCAGCACCGGCACGATGACCTTGAGCTGGCGCCCGGCCTTGATGCCCTGGCGCTGGTCGATGCCGTCCTCGGCTTCCAGGTGCAGGTCCATCACATAGGGCAGCACGCCCAGCACCGGCTTGCCGGTGCGCGCCTCAAGCCAGTCCAGGCCCGGCTGCAACAGGGCGATATCACCGCGAAAGCGATTGATGACAAAGCCTTTGACCCGGGCCTGTTCGCTGGGCGAAAGCAGTTCAAGGGTGCCGACCAGGTGCGCGAAGACGCCGCCACGGTTGATGTCGGCAATCAGGATCACCGGGCAATCCACCGCCTCGGCAAAACCCATGTTGGCGATGTCGCCGGCCCGCAGGTTGATCTCGGCCGGCGAGCCGGCACCTTCAACCATCACCACCGGATAGGCTGTGCTCAGGCGCTGGTGCGAGGCCAGCACAGCCTGCATGGCGATGACCTTGTAGTCGTGATAGGCCACGGCATTCATGCTGGTGACCGCGCGGCCATGGACGATTACCTGGGCCCCGGTGTCGCTGTTGGGCTTGAGCAGCACCGGGTTCATGTCTGTGTGCGGCGCCAGGCCGGCTGCCTGGGCCTGAACCGCCTGGGCTCGGCCGATCTCGCCACCCTCGGCGGTCACCGCACTGTTGAGCGCCATGTTCTGCGGCTTGAACGGCACCACGGCAACGCCCTGACGCAGCAGCCAGCGGCACAGCGCGGTCACCAGGGTGCTTTTGCCGGCATCGGAGGTGGTGCCCTGCACCATCAAGGTGGTCATGGCTGTTCCTTGCGGTAATCGGTGAAGGCCCGGGCCAGGCGCTGGAAATCCTGCTCGCTGGCCGGCAGGCCGAAGCGCAGGCTGGGCGGCTGGTTGAACAGGCGCAGCAGGATGCCGCGCCGGGCCATGAATTCATGCAGTTGCGGCGCCTGCTCGGTGACCAGGTACTGGAACAGGTCGCAGCTGCCGTGCGCAGCGAATCCACCAGCGCTGAGCACCTCGGCCAGGCGCTGGCTGGCCACGGCGCAGCGGATAATCTGCTGCTGATGCGCGGCGCTATCGAGCAGGCACGCCTGGCCGAGGATGCGCGTCGGGCCACTGATGGTCCAGGGCCCGAGCTGTTCGGCGAGCAATTGCAGGAGTTGCCGCTCGGCAAGGACAAAGCCCAGGCGCACACCGGCCAGGCCAAAGAACTTGCCGAACGAGCGCAGCACGATCAGGCCCGGGCGCTCGGCGTGTTCGCCGATGCTGTGCTGCGGGGTGTTGTCCATGAAGGCTTCATCGACCAGCAGCCAAGCACCGCGACGGGCCAGGCGCGCATGCCATTCGAGCAGTTGCTCGGCAGGTATCAGCCGCCCAGTGGGGTTGTTGGGGTTGACCACCACCAGTACGTCGAGACTGTCGAGGTAGTAGTCAACCTGATCTTCGGCCAACTCACGCACCCGATGCCCGGCACGGCGCCAGCCTTCGGCGTGCTCGGCGTAGCATGGCGACAGTACGCCGACCGTACCGGGGCGGCGCAAGCGCGGCAACGCCTGGATCGCTGCCTGGGAACCGGCCACGGGCAGCAACTGGTTGACCTGGTAGTACTCGCAGGCAGCCTGTTCCAGGCCGTCGTCGGTCTCGGGCAAGCGTGCCCAGGCGCGCAGCGGGATCTCGGGGATTGCATAGGGCCAAGGCGCAATACCGCTGGACAGGTCCAGCCAGTCTTCGCGGGCGATACCGTATTGCTGCACTGCGCGCTGCAGGCGACCACCGTGCTCAAGCATAGAATTCAGCCCCCAGGCACAACAGCAGTAACCACAACCACACGCCCTGGCACACCAGGCGCCAGCCGCGCTCGATGGCCTCGGCATCGGCCTGCGGGCCTTCGCCCAGCTGCGGGCGCTCGTGCAGCTCGCCGTGGTACACCGCCGGGCCGCCCAGCTCGACACCCAGCGCCCCCGCTCCGGCAGCCATTACCGGGCCGGCGTTGGGGCTGTCCCACAACGGCGCCTGGCGCCGCCAGCAGTTCAGGGCCAGGCGGGTCTTGCCCAGCAGCGCGTAGGTCAGGGCCACCAGCCGCGCCGGAATGTAGTTGAGCAGGTCGTCGATCTTCGCCGCGGCCCAGCCGAAGCGTTCGAAGCGCTCATTGCGATAGCCCCACATGGCGTCCAGAGTGTTGCTCAGGCGATAGAGCACCACCCCCGGCACACCGCCAACGACGAACCAGAACAGCGCGGCAAACACCGCATCGCTGCCGTTCTCCAGCACCGACTCGGTGGCGGCGCGGGCCACGGCGGTTTCATCCAGCTCACGGGTTTCGCGGCTGACCAGGTAACCCACGCGCTGGCGGGCGTGTTCCAGGTTGCCCTGGCGCAAGGCTTCGGCCACCGGCGTCACGTGCTCGCCGAGGCTGCGCAGGCCCAGGGCGCAATACAGCGCCAGCACTTCCACCAGCCAGCCAATGTACGGCAACCAGGACAGCAGCATGGCCAGGAAGGTCAGCGGCACCACGGCCAGGAACCAGGCGGTGACGCCATGGCTGCGCCAACCGCGGCCACCGGCATTGAAGCGTTGCTCCAGGCGCCCGGCCATGCGCCCGAACGCGACCAGTGGATGCCGGCGCTTGGGCTCGCCCAGCAACGCATCCAGCGCCACCCCGGCCACAGTCAGCAACGCCACACTCATCAAGACTCTCCCCACTGGTTTTCAAACAGCATTTCGTGCAACGGACGCGCCGTGGTCCAACCTTCAAGCACCAGCATGGGCGCCGGGTAAAATTCGTGCACCGGCCCCAGGCAAAGGATTGCCAGCGGCTTGGCACCGGCCGGCATGCCCAGCAGCTCGGCCAGGGCCCGGGGTTCGAACAGCGATACCCAGCCCATGCCCAGGCCTTCGGCGCGGGCGGCCAGCCAGAGGTTCTGGATCG